>Ga0137415_10000553_pt1 | contig 36302 bp, 34 predicted proteins | sample CZODoug3_1_1_16f_FD_183082 | JGI IMG/M metagenome (GOLD analysis project Ga0137415, IMG submission 183082) | Vadose zone soil fungal communities from Angelo Coast Range Reserve, California, USA - CZODoug3_1_1_16fungal (Hybrid Assembly) | ecosystem: Environmental > Terrestrial > Soil > Vadose...
CTGCCGGGGACCATGGACACGCCTGCGAACCGCAAAGCCATGCCTGACGCCGATTTTTCGAAATGGCTGAAGACCGACGATGTGGCCGAGCTCGTGCTCTCGCTCGTGGAGGAGCAGGCCAAGCACCTTACGGGCCTGGCAATTCCAATCGAAGGCGGTCGCGGCTGAAAGGGTTGCTGGTTTCGTGATTGGTGCAATGTATGCTCCCGAGTGGACAGGCGGCCGGCGGAATCGTGGCTCTTTCCCAGCCCCGAGGTTCGAGATTTCCTGATACCTTTGCGTGTTGTGCGACTCTCATTTGATAGGAGGGCCTCACGCGCTCAGGCCACCCCGAACCGAGAGGACAAAGACCGTGGCGATGAAGTTTTTGCAAACCCCACTCTTGTGCGCGGCCACCGCGGGACTGGCGGCCTTTGTGGTTATTTCCAATTTTGGCCGAACTAATAGCACGGGAGCGCCCCGCGAACCGGGGAGCGCACCACGGCTGGTGGTCGTGGAATTGTTTACTTCGGAAGGATGCTCAAGTTGCCCCCCTGCCGATGCTTTGCTAAAGCAATTGAGCGAGCGGCAATCCGTGCAAGGCGCGCAGATTATTGCGCTTGAAGAGCACGTGGATTACTGGAACCATCTTGGATGGCAGGATCCGTATTCTTCGATCGAGTTCACGCAGCGCCAAAGCGACTATGCGCAGGTTTTTGGCACGGACGGCGTTTACACTCCGCAAATGGTTGTGGATGGGCAGCGCGAATTTGTGGGAAGCCGCAGCCTGGCGGCGAAAGAAGCGATCGAGAAGGCCGCCAATCGGCCGAAAGCGGAGATAGCGCTTGTCCCGAGCGCGAATTCCTCGCCCGGCAAACCCGCTTTTGAAGTGCAGGTCAAGAGCCTGGATGGAATTTCTGTTCACGGCGAATCGGAACTCTGGCTTGCAGTGACGGAAAAAGGTCTGCAAACGGATGTGAAAGCGGGAGAAAATTCAGGCGAGACCTTGAAACACGCCGCGGTGGTGCGCAGCTTGCGGAGAATCGACACTATCCGTGATCTCGCGGGCTACCACAACCAGATTCAATTCGCCCTCGATGCGGGGTGGAAAAAAGAAAATCTTGCCGTGGTGGTGTTTCTCGCGGAGAAGAACTCGCGCAAAATCATCGGAGCTGTGGCGACTTCTCTTGACCCCGCGCACATCCCCTAATAATTCACGTATAGCCGCCCGGTACTTCTAGCCGAGCGTGGCTTCCAGAACTTCGCGCAGGAGTTCCTTTTTTTGCGGGGTGAGCTTTCCGCCCTGTGCCGTCAGATAGAAAACGTCGATGGCTTTCTGGCCTTCGGTGTCGATCAGAGCCACGTCAATGTTGCAGCCCTGGCGGGCCAGCGCGGAACCTACTTCATACAAAAGTCCGGGCCGGTCCTGGGTGACCACTTCCATTAGCGTCGAATGATCGGAGGAGCCGTCGTCAAACTGGATGGAAGTCCGGAACGTGACTTTTGGCGGCTTCGCAACAGCGGCGGCCAGGCGACCCTTCAGCAATGGTTCCAGCGGCTGCTTGCCGTTCACCACATCCGCGATGCTTTGTTGAAAGCGCGTTCGCTCGCCAGGATTTAGTTCGAGCGTGCGGTGCATGTCAACGAAGTGGAACGTGTCCAGCACGACGCCTGCGGAATTCGCGAACGCATCCGCCTTCACGATGTTCATGCCCCAGGCGGCCAGTGCTCCGGAAATCGCGGCGAACAGCGCCGGACGATCCGCAGACAACAGAGTGAGTTCGAAGGCGTGGTGCCGTTCCTTCAGATCGGTCTGCACGGGGTGCGCACCCAGTTTCTGATAAAGGGCGAAGTGCAGCGCGACTTCTTCCGGCGAGTGAACCGCCAGATATCTGCGGGGGAAGCCTTCGAGGAAGCGCTCGATCTCTGCCTTGGACGCAGATTCGGATTGGCGGCTGACCTGAGCGAGCAGCAGGGCTTCGTCGGAAACATGCAGGCGGTCGCGGTCCACGGTCCGACTGAAATGGTTTGAAGTTGCCACAAACAACTGCCAGAGCATTTCGGATTTCCAGGGAGTCAGCGCTTCCGGATTTACGGCGTGAATATCCGCGTAGGTGAGCAGGCAAAGCCGCTGCAGGCGTTCCTGGCTGCCGGCGACGGCGGCGAATCCGGAAACTGTGGAAGGATCAAAAATGTCGCGGCGCTGAACGGTGGCGGACATATCCAGGTGGTGCTCGATCAGGAAGTGCACTTCGCTTTTTTCTTCCGGGCTGAGTTTCAGGCGGTCCGCGGCGGTTTCCAGCGCTTGCAGACTGCCGGCGACGTGGCTTTCGACGGGCATGCCCTTGCCCACATCGTGAAGCAGCAGCGAGAGGATCAGCAGGTCGCGGCGATCCACGGTTCGCCACAAGGGAGCGAAGTGCGCGCCACGTTGGTCCGGCGGCGCGGCAAGTTCCTGAAGATGCTCGATGGCGCGCAACGAATGTTCGTCCACGGTGTAACGATGATAGAAATCGCGCACCACCAGCGAATCGATATTTCTGAATTCGGGCAGGGCTTCGATGAGCAAGCCGAGACGGTGCATCGGCCGCAAAGCCAGAGAGGGAAACGCTCCTCCGAGAATTTCACTCAGTGCCGGCCAGGTGATGCGCGTATTCTTGTGCTGCAACTCCGGATGCAACATGATGTAGGCGATGCCGCGCTCGGCGTCGCGGCTCAGGGGGACTCCGAGGCGCGAAGATTCGGCGAGCAGCGCGTAAATCGCCTGCCGGTCGGAGAACGCCTGCTCGTTGGTCAATTCCAGCAACCCATCGCGTACGGCAAAAGTTTTTCCATTTCCAGCTTCCATCCTTCCGCCCGGCATGGCGTTCTTCAGGCGCTGGCGGAGGGAAAGGGTTGTCACGGGCCGCTGCTCCATGTAGCGCAGCAACTGGCGGTTCAGCGTTCGCGCGTGGCGGAAGTAGAGGCGCATCCACTCGGCGGCATTGCGGCGCAGGTTGTCGTCAATGCCCAGCGAGTGTTCCGCGGCGTCGGCCTGAAGTTCGTAGGTGAGAGTATTGTCGTTACGGCCGTTGCTGTAATGGAGAAAGCATCGGATGCCGCTCAGGAACTCCACCGCGTTGCGCGTGAGTTCGTCTTCATTCAGCGGACTGATTCGCGGGTCGCGGCGATCGCCGGCGAGCTGGCGCATCCAGAGCGTGGCATGGTAATCGCGCAATCCGCCCGGCGCTTCTTTTACGTTCGGCTCGAGATGGAAGATCGTGTTGCCATAGCGCGCCAGGCGTTCGCGGGTGAGGCGCTGCAATTCCGAATGCAGCAGCGGCCGGGCCTGTTTTTCGGGGCCCAGCAAAACCTTGGTGTCCAATTTTTCGAAGAGTTGCGCATCGCCGTCCAAAAAGCGGCGATCCAGCATCGCCAGATGAAATTCGGAATTGGATTCTTCGATGTGCCGGCATTCGTCCAGCGTGCGGCCGGCGGAGCTGACGCGGAAGCCGAGGTCCCAAAGGGTGCGTGAAAATTCAGAGATAAGAGGCCGGAACTCATCCTCGGCTTTTTCGTTGCCGAAGAGGAAGAGCAGGTCCAGATCCGAATAAGGGAAGAGCATCTCGCGGCCGTAGCCACCGAGGGCCAGCAAGGCCATGCCTTGCGCCGGAGCGCTGCGAACACGCAGCAATTCACCATAGACTTTCTTGATCGTTCCGTCGGCCAGCTCACACAACTGCCTGAGCGTCTCGCGGGCGCCGGCTCCGCTCTCAAATAGTTTACGAATCCGCTCCCGCTGAGCTTCGCATTGCGGCCCCAGCTCAGAAAGCGGAGTGACCTGCGGTTCTTCCATGGTTTTGCTTTTCGGGCGAAAGCTTGGAACCAGACCTGAACGCGGTGAGGACATCGGGATCCTTATAGAGCGCTTTCGCCGCGTTCCTCGTTGCGAATACGGATTGCTTCTTCAACCCGGCTCAGGAATATCTTACCGTCTCCGATTTTTCCTGTCTTGGCGCTCTTCAAAATCGTTTCTACCGCGCGGTTCACCAGGTTGTCGGGCAGCACCAGTTCCAACTTGATCTTGGGCAGCAGATCCACGGTGTACTCGCGGCCGCGGTAGACTTCCGTGTGGCCCTTCTGGCGGCCGTGGCCGCGCACTTCCGTCACCGTCATTCCGTCAATGCCGATTTCCAGCAGTGCGTCTTTCACCGATTCGAACCGCGACGGCTGAATGATCGCTTCAATTTTCATCATACGGATTTCCGCTCCCGCCTGGCGTTGTTGCCGAATACCATCCTTACTTCACGACTCCAGGTTGTAAGCTTCTTCTCCATGCTGCGTGATGTCCAGCCCTTCGATTTCCTGGTCTTCGGTCACGCGCACGCCGGTGACCGCGTCCACGATTTTCAGAATCACGAAAGTGCCGACGATGGCGAAGACCCACGCCAGCAATATGCCCATAAGCTGGTTGCCTACCTGGCCCCAGTGGCCGTCGAAGCCGCCGACGGGTTTCCCCTCCCCATAAATCGGATTGATGACCATTCGCGCGCAAATGCCCGTGAGCAGCGCGCCGATGGTGCCGCCCGCGCCGTGCACGCCAAAAGCGTCGAGAGCATCATCGTATCCGAACATGGCTTTGAATTTCGTGACCATCCAGTAGCAGAAGGCTCCCGCGACGAAGCCGATGCCCAGCGCGGAGAGCGGATCAACAAATCCCGCAGCCGGTGTGATGGCAACCAGCCCGGCGACCGCGCCCGAGATCGCGCCGAGCGCGCTGGCGCGTCCGTTCTTCAGCCATTCCGCCGCGCTCCAGCTTAGTGCTGCCGCGGCGGCTCCGAAATGCGTGGCCACAAACGCGCTGCTTGCGAGGCCGCCAGAGGAGAGGGCGCTGCCGGCGTTGAAGCCGAACCATCCGACCCACAGTAAGCACGCCCCGATGAAGCTCAACACCATGCTGTGTGGAGGCATCGGCTGCTTCGGATAGCCGACTCGTTTTCCCATATACAAGGCACAGACCAGTGCGGAAACGCCGGAGGTGATGTGCACCACCGTGCCGCCGGCAAAATCCAGCGTCGGGAATCTTCCGCCCAGTGAGGCGTTGAGGAATCCGCCCTTGCCCCAGACCATGTGGGCCATCGGGGCGTAGACGAGCAGGAACCACAGGGTCATGAAGAGCAATGTGCCGGAAAATTTCATGCGTTCGGCGGTTGCGCCGGTGATCAGCGCGGGCGTGATTACCGCAAACATCAGCTGGTAGACCATGAAGGTCAGCTGTGGGATGGTGGCGGCGTAATCGGCGTTTGGAGCCGCGCCGACGCCGCGCAGCATCGCAAACTGGAAATTCCCGATGACGGGCCCGCTGCCGCCGAAGCACAGGCTGTAGCCCACCAGCGCCCAGAGGACGGTGATCAGCGCCATCAGGGCGAAGCTTTGCATCATGATGGCCAGGACGTTCTTGTGCCGCACCAGTCCGCCATAAAAGAGCGCCAGGCCAGGCCCGGTCATCATCAGCACCAGGGCGGCGCTGACCAGCATCCAGGCGTTGTCCGCAGCGGACTGCGCCGCCGTCACTCTCTGGTCCAGTTGATTAAGTTTGTCCGCGACGGCTTTGGCTGCATCTGGCGAGGTAGCGCTGGCGGCGGGCGAGGCAGCGGGAGGTTGTTGCGCACGAAGAGGGAGGGAACTCAGGACGAGGGTCAATATGCAACAACACAAACTGCCCATGCGCTTCATCGATAAGTTCTCCGGAGCGAAAGGTTTGAGCCCGCCCATTACAGGGTCAACCGCTGATTGTTTCGGGGAATGTTCACTTGACCGCCCAGATTATACGCATGGCATTTGGATGTCGGCGCTTGAAATTTAGCTGGAAAAGATTTGTTTTTCGGATGCTTGGGCTCCCAAGACCTTCCTTTTTATTTCGCCTGCGAAATGGTCGGCATCGCGCGTGGGGCGTGGAATCCGGTAGCCGTCCGTCACGGCGAGGGTGAGCCGGATTGAGGTTTCAAGGCTGACGCGGTGGCCCTGCGAGACGTAGATTGGCCGCACTCCCCCACGGGTGCGCAAGACGGCGCCAATTCGTTCACCACCGGCTTTTTCGTCGACGAGAGGGGTCCAGCTCCCGGCCTTTTGCGGCAGGGTCTTGTGGGACCCGATCAGCAAGCTTTTGGCGCATCCGATCGAAGGGCAGTCCAATACCACGCCCAAGTGAGAGGCCAGCCCCATTCGCCGTGGGTGGGCATATCCCTGCGCATCGCAAAACAACAGGTCCGGCATATCTCGCACTTTCCTCAGGGCAGCGAGTAACACTGGGATTTCCCGGAAGCTCAACAATCCGGGCACGTAAGGGAAATCCAAAGGCATGATCGCGTAGGCTCGTTCGATCTCTTCCATTTCGGGAAAGCGGTACATTACCGCGCAGCCGATTGCCCGGTTGGCTTCCCGCAATTGGCTCCACCGGCCTGCGGGTTTCTTCAGTGCCTGCGATCCCGTGAGCACAAACGAAGCATCCAGACCGGCCACGGTGCGGATTTCGCCAAACGCGTCTTCGCCCTTCCAGTGGGTTCGCAGCTCTTCCTGGATTTTGCGCGCTTCGGCGGGAGCGACATCCCACCGGTGCCCGTGAACAACCCCAATTGGCTTGTCCTTCATGCTTATCATCGTATAATGCAAAAGCCGCAGGCACCCGGATGCCCTGCGGCCGGCCGGTACTTCTGCAAGCCTGGAATTAAGGAAAGATTGCGATGACTCTGCATCCACCACTGGAAATTTCTTCGCGCGAAACTAACGGCATCCATTATGTGGATGTGCAAGGACGGCTGACCATCGGCGATCCCAGCGACCACCTGAGCACATTCGTGCAAAAACTGGTGGCTGAGGGCGCGCGCAAGGTGATCATCAATCTGAATGAAATTCCGCAGATTGACAGCTCGGGTATCTCCGCGATTGTGAAGCTTTCCATCTCTCTGGCGCGACAGGGAGGAGGGCTTCACCTCGTCTGTGGCGAAGGCCGTGTGCGGGATGCGCTCACGGTCACGCGCCTCGTCGAAGCCATCCCCACCTACGAAAACGAAGCTGCCGCCCGCGCCAGCTTTTAATTTTTTCAGAATACAAGTCAGAAAGAAAAACGCAGCTAGCCGCCCTTTTTGAGTTCGGCGAGGACCATTTTGGCGAGTTCTTTCGTCACATCTCTAGCGAATCTCGATGAGTCGATCTCCCGCTTCGAGCGCAGCCACGATGGAAGGAAGAAGTGAGTCGAACGCCGTCAGCAACGTTGCTTTGCGGCAATTTCCGAGACGGACCCAGACAACTTGAATCGCAGCGCCTGGTTGGATTGCTTGCCGGGAGAAATCCTCATCTTTGGTCACTATCACCGAGGTGTGTTCAGCGGCGTATTTACAGATTTCTCCGTCTTTGGCGGAGGCCAGTCCGACGTCCAAGACGTGCTGGGCATCGTGCTCTTTGGTGCAGAGATAGGTAGCCAAGGCTTTGGGGAGTTGATTATCAATCAGGAATTTCACGCCGATTGCAGAACGATGTGCTCGGTCTGCAGGGCTGCGTACTCAATGGCAGCGAGAATATCTTCCCGTTCGAGAAAAGGGTAGTCGGCGAGAATCTCTTCAAAGGTCGCGCCTGCACTGAGCAGATGCAGAACATCCGCCACTCGAATGCGCAAGCCGCGAATGCATGGCCGGCCTCCGCATTTGCCAGGCTCGATGGTAATTCGTTGAAGTAGTTCCGCTTTGGCCATTTGAGTTACACCATGCCACAAACCGACGGCCCCGGCAAGTAAACGGCTACCCGCCTTTTTTGAGTTCGGCGAGGACCATTTTGGCGAGTTCTTTGAGGGTTTCGAAGACGCCGGTGCCGTTGATGGCGATTCCTTCGATGATCGGCTCGCCCTTTTTCTGCAGCTGCTTTTTCAATTCGTCCACGGACATGGCGTTCGGCAGGTCGCGCTTGTTCAGTTGCAGCACGTAGGGAATCGTGTCGAAATTCAGGTTGTGTTCTTTCAGGTGCTCGTGGAGGTTTTCCATGGTTTCGAAATTCGCGTCCAGTCGCTCTTCCTGCGAGTCGGCCACGAACACCACGCCATCCGCGCCCTTCAGGATCAGCTTGCGGCTGGCCTCATAGAACACCTGCCCGGGCACGGTATAAAGGTGGAAGCGGGTCTTAAATCCCCGCACCGTCCCCAGGTCGAGCGGAAGAAAATCGAAGAAAAGGGTGCGATCGGTCTCCGTGGCGAGGGAGACCATCTTGCCCTTTAGATTCTGGCCCGTGTGGTCGTAGATCCACTGCAGGTTGGCGGTCTTTCCGCCTAGACCTGGACCGTAATACACGAGCTTGCAATTAATTTCGCGCGCAGGAAAGTTTATGAAAGGCACGAGTCGTTAGCCTGACTTACATCTCAAACTTATAGCACACGCCTGCAGGGCAGGCCAGCACTCCGCCATGCTCCCGCCGATTGAAAGACTGTTACCAGTGTCGTGGAGAAGCGCCATTTTCTAAAAGGTTATTTTCAAGGCTGGCGCCGTTCGGTTAAGGCTATCGAACACGGCACGAGGTAGGTTTGTTGCGGAACTCTCGCCTGCATTGACGTGCGGCAAAGCCTCTGCTAGCATTCGCGCCATGGCGAAAGTGCAGAAAACCTCTTCCGGTTCCTCCGGGCGATCCAAGGCCCCCTCCAAGGGCGCTTCCAAGTCCAAGAAAAAGAACAGTTTACCGGCGCCTCACCCGCAGCGGGGCGGTGTCGAAATGGTGGATCCCCTCGTCCGCGCGCAAATGAAGCTCTACGAAGAGGCCATGGGATTGTTTCACCAGCAAAAATTTCAGCGCTCCAAGCAGGAGCTTGAGAAGGTTTTGGAAGGCCCAAGCAAGGAACTTGCCGATCGCGCGCGCACTCATTTGCGCATTGTCGAACAGCGCATGAAACCTTCTTCCGAACAGAATCCGAAATCGCCGGAAGAGCACTACCAGCGTGGCGTGGCCATGATGAACCTGGGCCGCTGGGACGAAGCTCGCGAAAGCCTGGAGAAAGCACGCAAGCTGGCGCCAAAGGCGGATCACATTCACTACGCGCTTGCCGCACTGGATTGCCTTACGGGCGAAGCCGATTCCGCGATGGCCAATCTGAAAATCGCGATTGACCTGCGCCCCGCAAATCGCTTCCACGCGCGCAACGACGAAGACTTTGCTTTCCTTCAGGAAGACCCCCGCTTCACGGAATTGCTGTATCCTGAAAAAGATGGTTACGCCGGGTAGTCCTGGTCGCCCTGGCTCATCCTGTAAATACAAGCAGGTTTTGGAATATGGCGATTGCCCAGATCTTTCGTTGGCAACCCGGCCATGACGAATCTCACGCGACAGGTGAAACTCCACGCCAGACCGGGGTTATTCAACAGCTGAGCCGCTCGTGAAGAAACAATCGAGGAACAAAAACCAATCGGTGCGCGGCTTGCGCGTTGTCGCCATGGGTGGCGGCACGGGGCTTTCCGCTCTTTTGCGCGGGCTGAAGGAACACGTGGTGCGCGGGTCGGATCAGGCGCCGACGCGCGAGCGGCCCATTTCTGATTTGACGGCGATCGTCACGGTCACCGACGACGGCGGCAGCTCCGGCCGTCTGCGCCGCGAGAATCGCATGCTGCCGCCCGGCGACATCCGCAACTGCATGGTGGCGTTGGCCAAGGACGAGGCGCTGCTCAGCCGCCTGTTTCAATACAGGTTTCAGGCGGGCCACGGACTGACCGGCCACAATTTCGGGAATCTTTTCCTCGCCGCGCTTACGCATGTTACGGGCGATTTCGCGGAAGCGGTCCGCGTTTCGAGCAAAGTCCTTGCGATTCGCGGGCGCATTTTTCCATCCACGATTTCCAACGTTCACCTGGTCGCTACGCTCGTTAATGGAAAGCGCATTCAGGGCGAGACCAGCATTTCCCGCAGCAAGATTCCCATCCGCAAGATTGAACTTAGCCCGCGCGCCGCACGCCCCCTTCCCAAAGCCATTGAAGCGATTGAAGAGGCCGACTTGATTCTGATGGGCCCGGGTTCGCTTTATACCAGCGTGATTCCGAATTTGCTGATTCCCGAAATTGCCCAGGCGGTGGTGCGCTCCCGTGCGCCCCGCGTTTACATTGCGAACTTGATGACGCAGCCCGGCGAAACCACGCACTACACGCTCAGCCAGCACCTTCGCGCGATTGAAAACCATGTCGGGAAACGCGTCGTCAACTACGTCGTGGCGAACCGCAAGTCGGTCTCACCAGAAGTCGCGCGGCGTTATCGCGCGGAGGGCGCGGAACCCGTCGTGGTCGACAGCCCGAATGTCGCGAAGATGAAAGTTCGCCTGCTAGCGGACAATCTGCTGGAGGAGCACGGCGTGATTCGCCACAATTCGCCGCGCCTCGCCAGCCTGCTGGTCAAGGAATTCCTGCGCTCGTGAATTGGTGTCAGGGTCATCGTTCTTTGTCATTACAAAGTCCCCCGCCCTACCGCGCAAACAGGATTCCAGCTAACATTCTTCAGGCAAACAGGATTTTCACGGAGAGAATTAATGTCCACTTTCGGCCTCATTGAATACAAAGACGCCAATCCCACTGTCAAAGCCGTTTACGACGACATCATGGCCACGCGCAAAACCGATTACATCAACAATTTCTGGAAGGCCATCGCTCATGATCCCGCGCTGCTGAAACGCACCTGGGAAGATCTCAAGGCCATCATGGGCCCGGGCGCTATCGATCCGCTGACCAAAGAGCTTCTCTACATCGCCGTAAGCGTCACCAACAATTGCCACTATTGCATCGCGTCCCACACGGCGTCGGCATTTGCAAAAGGCATGACGCCGGAAATGTTCAAGGAACTCCAGGCAGTGATCGGCATGGCCAACGAAACCAACAAACTGGTCACCGGCTACCAGGTTGCCGTGGACGCCCGCTTTCAACCGCCTCTCGACGTAAATAAAAAATAGCTGCTTACGATTTTCCCTGTGCGCCTTCAAACCGGGCGCAACGCCAGCGTTTGCACTCCCATTTTGGTACGCTTTGCACCTTCACTCTTCGCGCACAATGTGTCCCCCCTAGTACGCAAGTACTATATGGCCCCCTCCCCGGCAATCCCACCATATAGAGGTATATCCGGGAAGCCCGGGGGTATGGGCCTGTCCGTATAAATCCAGCTTGAGTGAGTGGTTTATGGCACCCATCGTGAAAGACCCAGAAAACGTGGCCGCACCAACCGCTCCAGGCATTCCAGCGGGCCCCGTGGCCAACGCGGCTGTCCGCCCGCAACCCGTTGCGCTGGAAGTTCCCGTTACTGTAAACGGCTCCCGCTTAGTGGAAGGGTCCGATAAGCGCGAACCATTTTCCGAACGCTCGCAAACGGTGCTGGTCTTTGGTCATGGCGCGGTGCTGCGCATTTCTGCCCTGCTTGCTCCCGGGCAACTGGTGTTCCTCACCAACGAAAAAACCAAGAAGGAAGTAGTTTGCGTGGTGGTGAAATCCAAGACGGATGGAAATGCCGTCGGTTACGTCGAGTTGCGTTTCACAGAGCCGGCGCCGGGTTTCTGGGGCATGCGTTTTCCTTCGGACACGGTTCTGCCGCAAGCCGCGACGCGTCCCGCCGCGCCTGCGTCCGCTCCGCCCACAGCGGCGCCTATTGCTCCGCTGGTGGCTGCGAAGCCTATAGCTCCGCCGCTGCCAATCAGTCTTAAGCCCGTCACGCCAGCGTCGCCGGCACCGTCAGCTTCCCCTGTTGATTTGCAGTCCACACCTGCAGCCGATGCTGCGCTTTCGAGCGTTGCGTCTTCGCCACTCTTCGCCCCAACGGACACGAAGCCAGTTGTCTTGTCCGCACCTTCAAAGAATTCGGCGCCGGCGAATCAATCGACGGATGATCTCAAGCAGCAGGCCGCTCGCTTGCAGGAGCAGCTCAGCTCACTGTTATTCGCCGAGGCCCCGAAGCCAATCGCAGCAACACCGGTGGCAACACTCGAAAACACCAGCGCGCAGCCGATGCCTAGCCAGCCCGTAAAGAGTGTTGTTCCTCCGCCAAAAAGCGGGCCGTCTTCGCTTGAGGTGGAGGAGATCAAGATTCCCTCCTGGCTTGCGCCCCTGGCGCGTGAATCGGAAACACAATCTGTCTCGGCAAGCTCGAGTGCGGAATCGAATTCGTTCGCGGAAGTGCAATCGGTTGTTGCCGAAATTCCGGAAGAAAGAACCAGTCCGGAGGCGCGGGAATTTTCGCGGCGCCCCGAAGTCGCCATCTTCGGCGGCCAGCTTTTGGGAGAGTCTTCACAACCCACTGACGCTGCCCCTTCGGGTTCAAAGATGGGACTTTTCCTCGGTATTGCAGCGTCATTGCTGCTGATTGCCGGGGGAGTCTGGTATTCGCGTCAGCCCGGCAATGCGATTTCCAGCATGCTTGGTGGAAGCTCAACCTCTTCGGAACCGGCGGCTTCTACGCCTACAGCACCGGAACCTGAAGTAGCCAAGCCAATCAAGCATCCAGACGTTGTGGTTGCGGCAACCAGTTCATCGCCTAGGCCGGCTCCCGTCAATCCGCCTGCGCCGATTGTTTCCGCCGCCGTGAAGAACCCACCGGCAGCGCCGGCATCCCGGAACGCGAATCCCAATGCGAGTTCAAATCCAGCTCCGAGTCCGCGCGCCACGCCGCCGGTGGAAGAGCCGAAAAAGCCAGCCCTGGGCGACATCCGTCTGGCGAAACCGCTTGTCAATCGCGGGAAAGCAGCTTCCGCACCCGGCGAGTCCGAGCCCTCTCTCGATGTAACATCAAACGCGAACAATGCTGAGCCTCTCTCTGGTTTGAGCACTTCTCATCGCAATGAGCCGACCGCTCCCGTTCCGATTGGCGGCGACGTGAAGCCCGCGAAGCTCATCAAATCCGTTCAGCCGGTCTATCCGGCGATGGCCAAGTCCCAGCATGTATCCGGTAATGTCCAGATTGACGCTTTGATTGACGCGGACGGAAATGTTAGCGCCATGAAAGTGCTTTCCGGCCCTACGCTGCTTCGCGACGCGGCGCTGCAGTCCCTGAAGCAATGGAAATATCAGCCCGCCGAACTCGATGGCAAACCGACGACCATGCACCTGACGGTGACGCTGCAGTTCCGCGCGCAATAATCGCAATAATTTCGTTCAGTGGTTCGCGAATCGCAAGGCTACTTCGCCACCAGCCACCGCGAATTTCCTTCAGACGCATTCTTGTGTTTGGTTTTTCGCAACCATCCGCGCCACTTCTTGTGCCCCGTCGCCTTGCGGTCTAAGAGTCACCTTCGTATACTGGCCTCCCGGCCAATTTTTGGGCCCGGCGGGTGGGTAGCCCGCACGCGACCTCCTTTTTGGCCTCACTTTTCACGCCTGCGCGACTCATACAGGCGAATTACGCTGTACAGCCGGCCGCTCCACGAGCTGTCCTGGCAAAGGAGAATTTTGCATGCCTCACACGCCTGCACCGGAAGAGATGAATGTCTACCAGAACGCCGAAGCGCGTTTTGAGGTGGCGGCCACTAAACTGGGCCTCGAGCAGGGCATCTATCGTTATCTGAAATACCCCGACAAGGAAATTACGCTGTATATTCCCGTGGGAATGGACAATGGGCAGCTTGAAGTTTTCACGGGTTATCGCGTGCTTCATTCCACCGTGCGAGGACCCGGCAAGGGAGGAATTCGTTTCGCACCGGATGTCAGCATCGACGAAGTGCGCGCTCTTTCCGCCTGGATGACGTGGAAATGCGCCGTGGTGGACATTCCATTCGGCGGGGCGAAGGGTGGCATCATCTGCGATCCGCGCAAGATGTCTCGCAGCGAACTGGAACGCCTGACCCGCCGCTACACCGCCGAGCTTTCGGACTGGCTGGGGCCCGAGCGCGATGTTCCGGCGCCGGACGTTGGCACGAACGAGCAAACCATGGCCTGGGTGATGGATACCTATTCAATGCACGCGCGCCAGGCGACCACCGCGGTGGTTACCGGCAAGCCCATCGAACTGGGCGGTTCGCGTGGGCGCCGCGAAGCCACCGGCCGCGGCGTGATGATCTGCGTGGACAAGGCCCTGGCCAAACTGGGGATGAAAAAAGAGACCACCCGCGTGATTATCCAGGGCTTCGGAAACGTGGGATCGCTGGCCGCGGATCTGATGCAAAAAGCCGGCTACAAAATCATCGGCCTCGCCGATATCGGCGGCGGCTTGTACAACGAAAAGGGCTTTGACGTTCCCAAAGTGATCGATTGGGTTTACAAGCAGAAGAAGCAGCTGCAGGATTTTCCGGGTGGCGGCACCAAGATGAGCTCTCGCGACGTCCTTTTCCAGCCGTGCGATGTGCTAATTCCCGCGGCCATCGAAAACCAGATCACGGAGCAGAACGCTCACCAGGTGCAATGCAAGATTCTTTGCGAGGGCGCCAACGGCCCCACCACCTGGCAAGCCGACGCCATCATTGACGCCAAGGGAGTCTTCACTGTGCCAGATATTTTGGGCAACGCCGGTGGCGTTACCGTCAGCTATTTCGAATGGGTTCAGGACAGGCAGGGTTTTTTCTGGCGGGAAAGCGAAGTGAACGAGCGGCTACTGGACGTTATGGAACGCTCGTTCGACGAAGTCGTTCGCTACGCCGAAACGCACAAGGTAAACAACCGGATCGCGGCTTATATGCTGGCGATTGACCGCGTGGCCACCGCGCTGAAGTTGCGCGGCATTTACGCATAATTTGCTCTTGGCTTTCTGACCCACTCGGCGTACTCTCTGTGCGAGAAGTTACATTATATTCATACTTCGATTCGGTTCGATCGTCCCTCGGCCGAGGAAAGGGTCCGCCAAGTGGCCACGGACTCAACTCCGGAAGTTCCTGGAAGACTTGAAGAACAATACCGGCGCGAGATTTGTCTTGTGGGCCGATGGATGTACGAACGCGGCCACATCGTCGCATGCGAAGGTAACCTTTCGATTCGCCTTGACGCCAACCGCATCCTCACCACGCCTACTTGTATGAACAAGGGAATGATGTCACCCGAGGATCTGGTCATTATGGATATGGATGGCCGGCACCTGCAAGGCGACAGGAAAATCTCCTCGGAAGCCGGAATGCATTTGTTGTTTTATCGGATGCGTCCCGACGTGCAGGCGGTTTGCCACGCACATCCGCCGACGGCGACTGGTTTCGCGGCGGCGGGTGTGGGACTTGACCAGGCGCTTTTGCCCGAGGTTGTGGTTTCACTCGGGAAGATTCCGCTGGTGCGCTACGCCACGCCGGGCACGCCCGATCTGGGCGCTGTCCTTGAACCGTACGTGCCGCACTACGATGCGCTGCTGCTGGCGAATCATGGCGCGGTCACTTGCGGCCCCGATCTGCAGACGGCGTTTTTCCGCATGGAAACGCTCGAGCATTTCGCCAAGATTGCGTTCACAGCGAAACTCAGCGGGGAGCCACAGTTGCTAACCACTCGCGAGGTGGCGAAATTGATGGCCGCGCGCGCCCGGTATCACGTCAGCCCGCCTCCGGGCGGCGGCGCGGAGCTGCCGGAAACCTGCGATGGCGGTGAGAGTGAAACCGACGAGGTTACGTTGACGCGTTCCGAACTGGACGCACTGGTGGATGAAGCCGTGCGCAAGGATCGCGCCCGCCGCTGAATTCAGCGACGCTTCTTTTTATCGCGCGAAGATATCTGATCACAATCGAACCTCATCCAATTCAGAAGGAGGGTCATCCCATGACAGCTCGACTGGATTACCGTAAATACTCGAAAGAACCGTTGAAGGCCATGTTGGACCTGGAATCGTATCTCACGCAGTGCGGCCTCGATTTGAAACTTTTGCACATGATTAAACTTCGTGCTTCGCAGATAAACGGCTGCGCGTACTGCATCGATATGCACTGGAAAGACGCGCGCGCCGCAGGCGAAACCGAGCAGCGGCTCTATGGACTCGATGCTTGGCGCGAGTCGCCTTATTACACCGATCGGGAGCGTGCCGCGCTGGAGTGGACGGAATCCCTCACTCTGATTTCGAGTACGCACGCGCCGGACGAGGCGTTCGCCGCATTGAAAGCGCAATTCTCGGAAAAAGAGATCGTCGACCTTACTTATGCCATTTCGGCCATTAATTCCTGGAACCGGATTGCGATTTCGCTTCGAGCGGTGCCGGGCCATTACCAACCGCCGCAGAAATCTTCGGTAGCCAGCTAAAGATACGGAAATTCCTGTTTGTCATGCGTGGCTTCTTGCGCGCTGGACAATTGCGGGCTGAGACAGACGGCGGGCAAGGAGAGGTGGCGGAATGTCTGAACAAAAAACCTTCTTCGAAGCAATTCGTTCCGGCGATCTTGAGGCAGTAAAATCCCTTGTCGGAGGCGATGCGTCTCTGGCCTCGGCCAAGAATGAGGCTGGTGTTTCCGGGGTCCTGACGGCCGTTTATCTGGGCCGTGTCGAAATTCGCGACTTTCTGATCGCCAGCGGCGCCTTGCTGGAATTACCTGAAGCCGCTGCCGTGGGAATCCTCGCCCGGGTCCGGGAGCTAGTTGAAAAAAATATCGCCCAGGCCAACTCGTTTTCTCCCGACGGATTTCCAGTTGTGGCCCTTGCGGCTTTTCTCGGGCATCTGGAAGTCGTCCAATATCTCGCTGCTCACGGCGCGGACGTCAACGCGGCGGCCACCAATGGCTCCGGTTACAACGCCGTCACCGGCGCGGTCACCAGCGGCCACGCAGCGGTCGTTCAATGGCTTCTGGAGCACGGCGCGAACGCCAATTACCGCTATTCCGCGGGCTATTCGCCGTTGCTTACGGCTGCCGCAAACGGCCGCCTGGATATCGCGAAGCTTCTTTTGGCGCACGGAGCCGATCCGCATGCCACGACCAACGACGGAAAATCCGCGCTGTCCCTTGCCACGGAGCGCAACCATCCTGAAGTTGCCGCGTTGTTTCAGGCGCGCGCGGCATCTTGACGAAATCTGCAAACCGAAAGGATCGAAAATGAAAATCAGAATTCTGGCCTTTGTCCTGCTCTCCACCACTCTGGGAGCATTTGCGCAGGATAAAGAAGACGATCGCCTGAAGAATTCCTACACGGTTCTGAAGGAAATTCTGGCGATGCCCGATAAGGGAATTCCGCACGACCTGCTGAACAAGGCCGTGTGCGTAATCATCTATCCGTCGGTGCTGAAGGCTGCATTTATTGTTGGCGGCAGTTACGGCCGCGGCGTCATCACCTGCCGCACTGGCGAAGGCCACAACGGCCCGTGGAGTGCCCCCGCGATGTTTGCGCTTGAAGGCGGCAGTTTCGGCTTGCAAATCGGCGGCCAGGCCACGGATTTCGTCCTTCTGGTGATGAATGACTCTGGCGCAAATTCCGTCCTCTCCAGCAAAGTGAAGTTGGGCGCGGATGCCTCCGTCGCTGCCGGCCCGGTTGGCCGCGATGCCTCGGCGGAAACGGATATCGTGATGAAAGCGGAAATTCTCTCTTATTCGCGCGCACGCGGTGTCTTTGCGGGCGTTTCGCTCGAAGGCTCCACGATGCGCTCCGATGACGGTGCGAACAAGTCACTCTACGGCAAGGAACTTTCCGCCAAGCAGATCGTTCAAGGCGGTCACGTGAAAATCCCCGCCGCGGGACTCTCCCTGATTCACCTGCTCGACAAAGTTTCTCCGCATCACGCGAAATAAAGCGCAGGCCTTTCCCGCGTTGACACCGCCGCGCCCGAGCGGCAATACTTTCAATCGATGATCGGACTCCTCCGCGGCCGTCTGCTCGAAAAAAGGCCCAATCAAGTCATTCTCGATGTCGGCGGCGTCGGCTATCTGGTTGCCGTGCCGCTCTCCACGTTTGCCGCACTTGGCGATCTCCACGCCGAAGTCACTCTGCTGATCCACACGCATGTGCGGGAAGACGCCCTTGCGCTTTACGGCTTTCTTTCTGCCCGGGAAAAGCATTTCTTCGAACTACTTCTCGGAGCTTCGGGCGTCGGCCCGTCGCTAGCCTTGAAAATTCTTTCCGGCATGAATGTCGAAGAACTTGTACCTGCAATTCGCACCGGCGATCTCGCGCGCCTGACGAAGATTCCCGGTGTCGGGAGAAAAACCGCCGAGCGCATGGTGGTCGAACTCAAGGACAAGCTTGAGGCCGTGACCATTGAAACCGAAAAGCCGGCTCCTTCCTCGCCGGCGGGCGTTGAAGCCGACGTGAAATCCGCGCTGCTCAATCTCGGCTACGATGAGCGAACAGCGGACACTGCCCTGGCCGAAGCCAAGCGCGAGGCAGGCGCCTCCAATTTCGAAAAACTGCTTCGTGTTACTCTTGCAGCGCTAAGCACGCCGGCGCGAAAGTGAAGCTGCATCGGCGAGGAGATCCGGCAGAAAGCTAGTCGACAGAAGATATGGCGGAATTCAGTCAGAAAAAAGCAATGGCACGCCACGATGGACATGCTCCCGAGCGCATCGTCAGCGGCGCTCCGCTTGACGACGACGCGCGCCTTGACGCCAGCGTGCGCCCCAAAACGCTCGCCGAATACATTGGCCAGAAACGGGTCAAGGAAAACATCGCCATTGCGATCGAAGCCGCGCGCAGCCGCGGCGAAGCCCTCGACCACGTTTTGCTCTATGGGCCTCCCGGCCTCGGGAAAACCACCCTCGCACAGATCATTGCCAACGAGCTCGGCGTGGTCATCAAGACCAGCGCCGGGCCGCTCCTTGAACGCAAAGGCGACCTCACCGCCATCCTCACTTCGCTGGAGAAAAAGGAAGTCTTCTTCCTCGATGAAATTCATCGGCTGCAGCCTGCCGTGGAAGAAGTTCTATATCCCGCGATGGAGGATTTTCGCGTGGACCTGGTGATCGGCCAGGGCCCCGGCGCGCGCATTCACCCATTTCATTTGAGCCAGTTCACGCTTATCGGCGCCACCACGCGCGCCGGGCTGATCACAGCGCCTCTGCGATCGCGTTTCGGCATCGTGCATCGTCTCGATTTTTACGAGCCGGAAGATCTGCTGATCATTCTGCGCCGCTCGGCAAAAATCCTTAACATCCAGATGGACGAAGCCGGCGCCCAGGAAATTGCCGGCCGCTGCCGCGGCACGCCGCGCGTTGCCAACCGTCTGCTGCGCCGTGCGCGCGATTTCGCCGAAGTGCGCGCCGCCGGCCGCATCACCCGCGAAGTGGCACAGGAATCCCTGCGCATGCTCGGCGTGGATGAGCACGGCCTTGATGAAGTGGATCGGAATCTTATGATTGCCCTGCTGGACAAATATGCTGGCGGGCCCGTCGGTGTTGGCACGCTGGCCGCCGCGCTCAGCGAAGAAGAAGACGCAATCGAGGAAATGTACGAGCCATATCTGATGCAGATCGGAATGCTAGACCGCACGCCGCGCGGCCGCGTCGCCACTCCACGCGCGTATGAATACTTTGGCCGCGAACTACCCAAGCGCCAGCCGCGTCTGTTCTGAGAAATCTGTCCGTCCCCTCCGTTGTCTCTCAAATTCATCATTGACGCTCCTGCACTTACGGAGTACCTTTCTCTCACTTTTGTCCTCGCAACGCCCAGGGTCGGAGAACACACATGGCTAGACGCAAATTTCTCGCTCAATTGTTGGGACTGCCATTCTTGCCGATGGCGGCGAAAGCCGAAGAACCGAAAAAATCACTGAAGATTATGATGAAGAGTGCCTGGGGCACCGATGATCCCACGCGCGCTTCGTTCGTCTTCTCGCACGGCTACGCGCTCAGCGAGGCCGGCCACGACGTGCAGATTTTTCTTCTTGGAGAAGCTACCTATCTGATGCGCAAGGCGACGGCAAACTCCGTGCTTCCCGTGGGGTGGCCGCCGCTTGCGGAAACGCTCGAGAAAATTGCCGCGAAGCACATCCCCATTTTTGCTTGAGGAGCCTGCAGCCGGGCGCGTGGCGTCTCGGAAAGCGACCTCAGCACCTGGGGCGCGAAGTTTGGGAATCCCGCGATTTTTGTAAGTCTCGTGGAGTGGGCTGACCGCATCATTGTCGAGTAGAGCCGAACGAGCCACACCCGCTGCCCCAAGAATTTTAAAGAACCTAGGCAAAGGGGTTTTCTACCTTCACGCCGAAATATTCCTGCCCAGCGTTTAAGTCCTCGGACCAGATCTTCTTGCAGTCCGCCCGTTCGGCCGCCGCAATGATCATCCCATCATAAAAATGCACGCCATATTGCGCATGGGCCTCAACTGCCCGCCGGACCAACTCTTTATCCGGCTGCACCACTTTCAATGGACTTAGCGCATCCAAAAGCACCAACATTTTTTCTGTTGTTATTGGGATGGAGAATTTATGCAAAAGAGCCACTGTAAATTCCGCCAGAACTTGAACGGAGACTACACATTCACCTTCGAGCGCTCGCCCCAAGTGGTTCCTCGCGATGCTCTGCTTTCTCGGTTCGCCGTCATCATACGCATACACGAGTACATTTGTGTCCAGAAACTCATGAGCGATCATAGAGATCGGCCCGTTTCCAAGTTCGCTTGCCCATTTTGAGATGGATTTCTCGAAAAGTTCGCTCTAAGGCCTCTCGTTCGCGCCGCCTGCGCCCCGTGGTCGCTCCTTCGGTCGCGAGCTTCTCCAGATACTCGCGCACTAGTCCCGTCAGAGTTGTGTCTCGCTCCACGGCAATCTTGCGTACTTCCTTGACGACTTTGTCGTCCAACGAGAGCGTAATGTTCATAAACCCATAATAAGGGAAACCCTTATTATGGGCAAGGGAATATGCTTGCCATTCCTGGCAATCCGAACTCACCTTGCCGAGGAGTCGGTCCGGTTTTAATCAGGCCGGGTCTCGTCAATTGTGTTTCATGAACTCGCCTTTGCTGCCGGTCAACGAGTTATAGAGCGTCTCGATGAATTTGTCGGCATCTAGAAACTCTCCCGACCACTTGGCCCACGGCGCCAGGATTTTCTCCTGTTTCATCTGCTCGACCGTCTTGTGCTGGTCGATCGCCTTTTGCACTACCGCCGACGTTTCCTTCAGCATTTTCACGAACACACGCACGTCATCCAGATTGGAGATCGCGCCGTGGCCGGGAATCACCTTCACGTCCGGAGGCAATTGCGTTGAAACCTTTTCCATTGCCGCGATCATCCCCTGGACGCTGCCGCCGCTGGACACGTCAATGAACGGAAATCCGTAGCGCACAAAATCATCGCCCATGTGCACGACGTTGTTCTTGGGGAAGAAAATGATGGCGTCGCCATCGGTGTGCCCGGCGGGAAAGTGTAGCGCGCGGATGTCCTCGCCATTCAGGTGTACGGTCACGTCGTGGTCAAACGTGATCACCGGCAGCGCCCCCTTCGGTGCGGGCTTGACCTCCATCGTTAGCGAACTGCCGTTGCCCGCGATTCCCCCGCTCTCCAGCCGCTTGCGTACGTTGTCCTGCGCGATCAGCGTTGATCCGGAGCTTGCGAAAGGCACGTTTCCGCCGGTGTGGTCCCCGTGATAGTGCGTATTGATCACGAATCTAACCGGCTTGTCGGTGATCTTCAGGTTTTTCAATGCGGCCTGAATCTTGTCCGCCAGAGGAGCGTACTGGTCGTCCACGATCACGATTCCGTCTTCGCCCACGGACGCGGCAATGTTCCCGCCTTCGCCCTCGAGCATGTAAATGTTCCCGGAAACCTTGGTTACCTTGATCTCTACCTTAGAGAAATCCTTGTCCTGCGCGCGCAACCCACCGCAAACAGGAAGAGCGACACTCAGGATTACTGCCAACCTTGACCGCAGCGCGGCCCGCTTACTCTTCATCACTCGGGTCATTTTGCCCCCCATCCAGTGAAATTCTATCATTGCCGGCTCCCAGTTTCGGTTAACGCTGTGGCCGGAAGTAGATTCACGGCACACTCGCTCAATTCGCAACTGCCTCCCCTTTTCGAGTAAGGTATCTTCAATCTGCGGAAACTTGAAAGGAATTGAGCCGATTCGGCGCGTCGGGAAACTTTCTTGACTGATACTTCTACCACCCAATCCGCACCCGCAAGCTCCCGGCAATCTGCTTTTCTTGTCGCGGCCGGGATTTTTCTCAGCCGTGTCGCGGGCTTGATCCGCGAGCGCGTGTTTGCACATTATTTTGGCAACTCGGACGCGGCCGATGTGTTCAAGGCAGCCTTCCGCATCCCCAATTTCCTGCAGAATATGTTTGGAGAAGGGGTCCTCTCCGCTTCATTCATTCCCGTTTATGCCAGCCTGCTGGCTCGCGGTGACAAAGAAGAAGCGCGAAAAACGGCTGGCGCGGTCGCGGCGCTTCTCACCCTCAGCACCTCGATTCTTGTGCTGCTCGGCGTACTGACAGCACCCTGGCTGATCGACGCCATCGCTCCCGGCTTTCAGGGGCAAAAGCGCGAGCTGACCATTCTTTTGGTGCGGATTCTATTCCCCGGCGCAGGCCTGCTCGTGGCCTCGGCTTGGTGCCTCGGCGTACTCAACAGCCACCGAAAATTCTTTCTTTCCTATACCGCGCCTGTGTTGTGGAACGTCGCCATGATTGCGGGGATGATCGCATTCGGAGCCGGTCGCACGCAGAATTCGCTGGTCGTCATCACCTCCTGGGCCTCTGTCGCGGGAAGCGCGCTGCAAGTTCTGGTGCAACTTCCGATGGTTTTCAAACTCCTCGGCGGCCTGAAACTTTCGCTTGCCCACCAGGCCGAGCACGTGCGCACCGTCATCCGCAATTTTTTCCCGGTTTTCGTTAGCCGCGGCGTGGTGCAGATCAGCGCGTACATTGACGCGTTTCTTGCCAGTTGGCTGCCGACCGGCGCCGTTTCCGCGCTGGCCTACGCGCAAACGCTCTATACGTTGCCCGTCAGCCTGTTCGGCATGTCCGTCTCCGCTGCGGAACTCCCGGTGATGAGCGGCGCGCTCGGTGCCGCCGACGAAGTCGCGGGCATCCTTCGCACGCGCATGAACTCCGGCCTGCGGCAGATCACGTTTCTTGTGGTTCCGTCCGTCGTGGGATTCCTTGCGCTGGGCGACGTGATCGTTGCCGCCATTTACCAGTCCGGTCGTTTTACGCACGCGGATGTAATCTATGTCTGGGGCATCCTTGCGGGTTCAACTGTCGGACTCCTCGCCTCCACACTTGGGCGGCTATATTCTTCCGGCTACTATGCGCTGCGCGATACCCGCACACCGCTGCGTTTCGCCATTGTTCGCGTCCTACTCACCACGGTGCTCGGCTACCTTGCCGCGCTGCCGTTGCCGCGCCTCCTCGGCATCGAGCCGCGCTGGGGCGTCGCGGGCCTCACGATTTCCGCGGGCATCGCCTCCTGGGTCGAATTCACGCTGTTGCAGCGAGGTATTCGCCGCCGCATCGGCCAAGTGGGTGTACCGCTCGCGTTTCTCGCGCAAGTGTGGGTAGCGGCGCTGGTCGCAGCGGCAACCGCGCGTGGCATCCTGATCGCAGTCGAGCATCGCGGCCCGATCCTTCTTGCTGCCATCGTCTTATCGGTTTACGGCATCCTCTTTTTTGGTGTATCAACTCTCTTGAAGCTTCCCGAAGCCCAGGCCATGCTTGGCATCCTCCGCCGCCGCGCCGGCATGAAATAGGTCTCTTTGTAGATACAGAAGGCGCATTCAGAAAATCATTCGATGATCACCGTCTACATCGCACTCGGCACAAACGTCGGCGAACGCGAAGCCAACCTCCTTCAGGCGCTTCGTCTGCTTCCTGAATCCGGCGTGCACATCCGGCGTGTCTCCAGCATTTACGAAACCGAGCCGGTGGACTATCTCGACCAGGAATGGTTCTTGAACGCGGTTCTCGAAGGACAAACCGAGCTGGATGCTTTGGATTTACTAAGCGCCCTACGCGTTATCGAAGCCCGCATGGGCAGCAAGAAAGCCTTTGCAAAGGGCCCCCGGAAGATCGATCTGGATATTTTGCTTTATGGCAACGAAACGATTGACACCCCCGAATTGCAGGTGCCCCACCCACGCATGCTAGAGCGAAAATTCGTGCTCATCCCGCTCGCGGAAATCGCTCCGAATCTCCGCCACCCGAGCTGGAAGTCGGGCGTTGCGCACCTTCTCGCCGCCAGTGCCGACCACAGCGCCGTCAAAAAATTCCATGACGCTCCCAGCTTCTAGCCTTTTCGTAGCGCGCGGCCGCTTGACGACAACTCTTCAGCTAGTCCGCCGCAGCACCAACCGGTGCAACGTAAACATCTTCGGTTGCAGCGCATCCAGCTCAATCTGAGACAACCCACCCTCGTTGATCTCTCGCCACCGGTATACGCCGGGCTCGGATTCCGTCTGTTCCCGGCCATTCAATCGCCGCAGGAATTCGCGTGCATCGTCCGCGGAAGCTTTCTCGCGAAGCGTCGGCCGCGCCACAGCCTCTACCGCGTAACTGCGCAGCAGTTTGCTCCAGTATTGATTGAACAACTCGTCCGAAGCGAAGATGTCGCTCCACGCCACTTCGCCGCCATAGGCAACAACGACGCCGACCACGCGCTCTCCCTTTAACCCGGAAGTTTCCTTGCGAAAGCGGCGCTGAATTTCGCCGACCACGCTTTCCACGGAAGCGCTCACCCGGCGCGATTCATAAATCTTCGAATACGATTGCGTCGGCGCTTCGCTCTGAATCGTCGCCTCCAGATCGGCGCTACTCACCGCCGGCGCGGGAGCGGTTGCCGCCCGCGGGACCGCCGAACCGCCAGTCACCGCCGCCCACACGTCACCCTGCTTCTGCTTCACAGCGGCTTGTTCGCGTACGCTTGGGTGCACAATCGTCTTCGCCTGATTGAACTGCGATCCGGACGACCAGCGCCCGTGTTCCACGCAAAAAACGTTGAGAGGCAGAGGCTCGCTGAATGGCGCAACGATGCGATCCTTGGCAATCACGCGGTCCTGCTTGCCGCCGCTGACCAGTTCGCCCGCAAGAAGCAACAGCGGCCGCTTGCTGTGATTCACCAGCACCAGTTGATTCACGGAGGGCCCGCCGTAGTTCTGTGCCACGGGGTGCGAGGCGTCGCGGTTGCGATAGATTGCGTCGGCGCCCTGCTCCCGTACGGTCACTTCACCATTCGACAGCCCGTCTTCGAGGGTCAGAAACGCGCTGGTGTCATACCCCGAAGAGCTAACCACGGGAAATACCGTGAGATTTTCATAGCTCACCGGTTCCAGCAGCCGCCACTCGCCCTCCTGCTTTCCCGGCGGGGTCGCTCCGGTCGGCGAATACCAGAGAAAACCAAGCGTCGCCATCCCCAAAGCCGAAAATCCCAGCAATCCGTGCCCGAGCATACTGATCAAAATGCGGTTCATGCCATCCTCCAGAACGTGCCGAGTGCACGCTTGGAGTTAGAACGCAGACGGAGAATTTTCTTGCAGTTGGAAAGGCAGGGGGAGAGCAGTCAGAAGGGCTGGTATTTCAGAGTGAGTCGTTACTGCTTTACTTCACCGTTTCCTATCCTCGAGGATTGCCGAGGTTATTGCGCGATTTGTTCTTTCGCGACAACGAGGAGGTTTCCGCCTCGTGCTTTTCGTACTCGGCGAGTTCCTCTTCGGTATAGGAATAAGATTCGCGGGAGGCAAACATCGAATTGGTTTTGGTGGCCGCCTTCTTCTTTTTGCGGGCGGCGCCGAATTCGTAGCGCGTCATGCGCAGCGGCCCTTCAATTGCCTTGACCTCAACCAGCAGGTCGCTCACCTTCTCCAGAAAATCGTGCAGGTGGAATGGCCGCAGCACGTACGGCAGGCGGGCTTCTTCAATCACTGGAACGAACTGGTTGCCGCTCATCTCCGGCACCACAAAAAGAACGCGGAGCCTGGCACCGTCTTCCACGCTGACCGAAGCCAGTTCGCGAAGAACCTGAAAGAGCGCTGATTCGACGCCGACCATGGCGATATTCGCGATCAACAGGGAATATTCCCCGGTCTTCAACTCTGTCTGCAACATCTTGGTGTCGGGGGCCACGCGCACCCGCCAGCCTTCAGAATCGAGGATCTGGCGAAGCGCATTTCCGCTGTACGGGTCATCCTCAAACACAAGAATGCCGACTTGCGGAGACTGCGGGGTAGGAGAGGGCGCCATCCCCGAAGTATAGGTTGTTGGGGTGTCAAGGTCATCGGTCACAACGGGTTAGCTGCGTAACGGGCACCTGTACGATAGTACGGGCGAGTGGTTGGCGTTTCAGGGCTTTGGGGGATCCGGAGGCTTATCTAGAACGCATCCCGTCACCAGCATTCTGCCATCGCCGTCCGGGGTGTCCTCCTGGAGGAAGCCGGTGTCGCCCTTGCCCCACCAGAGAACCTTGCCGTCAGAGTAGCGGTTGCCGTCGGCGGAGCGAGCCTGACGCATCAGGTAGACGTGGTCGCCGGTACGGACTTTGGCCGTGGTGTCTCGGAGGTAGACAGTAATTTTGGCGCCGGCTTCGCAGGTGTAGTCGAACCGCTTCCATTTTAATGCTGGGCGAACGTTGTTTGTGGGGCCGGGCGTGGCAGCGGGTTTTGCGGGATCCGTTGGTGTCGAAGGCGCTTGGCGGGCGCAGGCAATACCCGCTACCACCAGGCCGAGACTCGCCAATGGGAGCAGACCGGTCAGGATTCTCTTTTGGCGCAACGCAGTCTTCAACGGTTCGCTCCCTATTGATTTGAGTCTAGCTCCGGGTTCTGCGGTTGTATGGGTATTGTGGCGCACATGGGAATCTTCCGATTGGCGGGCTAGGCACGCGGGGGGCACAACCCTGGGTATCGGGATTCGGCAGATGTATGGATAATGTGGGGCGTGGCGCAACTGGAAAATTTCCGGCTGAAGGTGTTTCGCACGGTGGCGCAGCATTTGAGTTTCCGCAAAGCGGCGGAGCATCTCTTCATCACGCAGCCTGCCGTGACGCTCCAGATCAAAGCATTGGAAGAAGATCTTGGCGTCCGGCTCTTTGACCGGAGAGGCAACCAAATCTTCATGACCGCGCAGGGAACGCGATTGCTCGGATATGCGAAACGAATGGAAGCCCTTGTCGCCGAGGCAGAGCAGGACATCGCCGAGGGCGAAGGGCAGTTGTCCGGAGAACTAGCGTTGGGAGCGTCCACAACCATTGCCCAATACGTGCTCCCACGGCTGATTGGCGCGTTCCTCCTGGAGAATCCCCGCGTTCGGCTGTCGCTGCAGAGCGGGAACACCGAGCAGATCGTGCGGCTGCTTTTGGACGGCGCGATTGCCCTGGGTCTTATCGAAGGACCGGCGCGGCATCGAGAGGTGCGCACCGAGCCGTTCATGGAAGACGAAATGATACTGATCGGGCCGGCAAACTCGGAATTGGAACGGCTCACCCGCGAACATCTGCGTACGACCAATCTTCTAATGCGCGAACAAGGCTCGGGTTCGCGGCGCGTGATCGAGATGGCCCTTGGAAAAGTGGGCATAAAAACGAAAGATTTTGCGCGGGTGATGGATCTGGATTCGAGCGAAGCCATAAAGTCCGCCGTGGAAGCGGGGCTCGGCGTCGGATTCGTCTCGCGCTGGGCAATCGCAAAGGAACTGGAACTCGGGATCCTGAAGATCGTGGAAGTTCCGGGGCTGCGTGTGACGCGAAGCTTTTCGCTGGCGCGGCGGACCGGGCCGGTGCCGCAGGGGCCGGCGGGCTCCTTTCGCAGCTTCGCCATCGAGCGAGTGCGCGCCCTTTCCTCCGGTTTGAAAAGGTCCGGCCGCCCGGGTAGCCGGGCCGATAAGGCAGGCTAATATCCAATTAGGATTGCTGCTTGGACGGGCCTTCTCTAGACCTGTCAGACTCTGCCCATGAACAAAAACCTCTTTTTTGCGGGCGTCATCCTTGCGGCCAGCGGGTTTGTTTCTCCGCCCATAGCGCTGCTTGGCGGCCTTATCTATGGTCTGACGTTGGTCCACCCGTTTCATGTGGAGAGCAAGAACCTCTCCAAATTTCTGTTGCAGGCTTCGGTGGTGGCGCTGGGATTCGGAATGAATCTTCACGAAGTGCTGCACGCGGGGCAGTCCGGATTTGTGTATACGGCACTGAGCATCACCGGCGCGATGCTGCTGGGACTGGGCCTCGGCTACCTGATTCACGTGCAGAAAAAACCTTCGTTTTTGATTAGCGCGGGCACGGCTATTTGCGGAGGCAGCGCGATTGCCGCCGTTGGACCCATTGCCGAGGCGAATGAAGAAGAGATGGCCGTGTCGCTTGGAACGGTTTTTATTCTGAATTCCGTGGCGTTGTTTCTATTTCCGGTGATTGGGTTGGCGCTGCACATGAGCCAGACGCAGTTCGGCCTTTGGTCAGCCCTGGCGATTCACGACACGAGCTCAGTAGTGGGCGCAACCGCGAAATACGGCGCGGCGGCGCTGGCGGTCGGGACCACGATCAAGCTGGCGCGGGCACTGTGGATCGTACCGCTCTCGGCCGTGACGGCAATCTTTCTGAAGAGCAAGGCGCGCATCCAGTGGCCGTGGTTCATCCTGTTTTTCTGTTTCGCGGCGTTGCTGAATACGTTGCTGCCTTCGTACAGCGGCGCATTCGGCGCGCTGAACCACCTCGGGAAAATTGGCTTGACGGTGACGCTGTTTCTGATCGGCACGGGCCTGAACAAAAAAACGCTCGCCAAGGTGGGTGTTCGTCCCCTGCTGCAGGGCCTGATTTTGTGGGTGATTGTGGGCAGCACCACTCTCGCGCTGATCCTCGGCAACTGGATTCATCTCTGATCCACGCGAAGGCGGCCAATGGCCCGCGGCTGATAGTTGGAGAACCCGCCGCTTTATTTTAACTTGTGAATGAGCAGCAATTTCTTCGTTCTCTCGAATGCAGATCCTCAAATTCGTGATCGGAAAATTGCGGTTGCTGTCGCCACCCGCATGTCCAAGTGGCAAATCATTACACTAATAAATAAATCTGATGAGAATTTTGCGTTGGACACGCCCAGCGGATGCGCGTACTGTGCGTGAAAATCAAAAGGCCAAATTGGTCTTTCAAGGGGATTTGGCCGTGTCACAGATATAAAGTTGGCTCGCGGTTGCATGAATTGTGGTCGGTAAGTCGAGGGTCGCTCCAGCGGACAACCGAAGCATTGCTGTGAACACGGCAGGAATTTGTGTGCCCACACACATCTGCCTGGGGTAATTGCATTTGAACAGCGCGCCGGCTGCCCAGCCGGACAAAAACTCACGGAGGAAGAATATGACCTGGCGACTTAGTGTCTTTGTCCTGATTGTATTGTTGGCAGTCACTCCGCTGAACTCACAAACGTTTCGCGGAGCAATCAACGGAACGGTGATGGATCCGGCGGGCGCTGTTGTGCCGAATGCGCAGGTGAAAGCGACGGATACGGCGACGCAGATCGAGCATACGAGCGCGACGACAAGCGATGGGATTTTCGCGTTTCAGGACCTGACGGTCGGGACGTATAAGGTCACCGTGACCATGCCAGGATTCCCGGTGGTGACGGTGGATAACGTGCTGGTAACGCAGGGAAGCATTTACACTTTGCCGGTGAAATTGCAGATGAGTCAGCAAGCGACCACCGTGGAGGTGTCGGCGGCAACGCTGTCGCTGGACACGACAACTGCGACACAGACAACCAGTGTGACCGGGACAGACTTACAAACCATGCCGCAAAATGGCCGCGACTTTACGCAGTTAATCCAACTGGTGCCGGGATACGCGGGATATTCGGCGGGTGGATACGGCTCCTTGAACGGCACGCGAGCCAACCAGGTGAACTGGCAAATCGATGGCGTGGACAACAACGACCTGTGGCACAACATCCCGGCGGTCAATCAAGGCGGAGTTTCCGGGATTGCGGGAATTATTCTGCCGATTGACTCCGTTGACCAGTTCTCCGTGCAAACGCAGGGCTCGCCGGAATCGGGGCGAAACCCCGGAGGGACGGTCGATCTGGCGCTGAAGTCCGGTTCGAACGGATATCACGGCACGGTTTATTACTATGATCGGAACGAGGCGTTTGCCGCGGCCTCGCCCTTTGTGACTTCGAAGAAAGAAAATCGCAACTACAACTACGGGTTTTCGTTTGGCGGGCCGCTGCTGAAGGACAAACTGTTCTTTTTCACGACCTTTGAAAAACAACGGTTTACGATCGGGCTGCCGGGATTGGCCACGGAGCCCTCGCAAGCCTATCAGGCGCTGGCGGAGGCGCAACTAGCCAAGTACGGTATCGCAATCAACCCGGTCAGCACCGCCCTGCTGGCAAATCTTTGGCCGAGCTATGCGTTAAATGGGGTGGCGGCGCGTGACAATTATTCGAGCCCGGACCCCGAATATGGTTACAGCTACAACGGACTGGTGAAGATCGATTACCAGATCAACAGCAAGAATACGTTGTCGTTCCACTATTTTGCCGGGCAAGGAAATCAGGTGGCGCCGGTAGGCGGCTCGGCGCTATCGGAGGCGGCGTCGGAGCTGAAGTATTACTACGAAGTGGCGCCCATCCACGTATCGAACTATGCGTTGGTTTGGAATTCGGCGATCACGACACGCTGGTCCAACCAGGTGCTTGCGGGCGTTAATTACTTCCGGCAAATCTTCAATGACTTTAACAGCGGGTTTGTGGTGTCCAAGTACGGGCTGGTGTTGGCGCCAAACTTTGATGCGACCGGGCTGACCGGAGCGCCGAATATTCAAATCAGCGGGTTTGACGGAGTGGGCCAAACGCCACCGGAAGGCCGGCAGGATGTGACGGGGCATCTGACCGACGTGGTGTCTTACACCGTCGGAAAACATCAATATCGTTTCGGCGGCGAGTTCCGGCGCGCGCAACTTGAAGAGTTCTATCACCGGCATGGGTTGGGAAACCTTAAGTTTGATGGATCGCAAGGTCCCTGGGCCAGCGACACCACTATCACGGACTCAAGGGTACAAAGCCTTGCGGACTTTTTGGCAGGTTATCTCAATCCTGGCACATCGACTATCGCCCTGGGAGATCCAACACGCCTCGTCTTTGTGAAAACATTTAATCTTTTCGCGCAGGATACCTGGCAGGTAAACCGGAAGCTGACAGTGAACTACGGCCTGCGGTGGGACTATGAGGGCCCGCTCGGAAACGACAAGAAAAACCTGTCAGTGTTCATCCCGAGCAAGGGCGGATTGGTGTTTCAGGGCGCGGGAATCGATTCCGTGTATCCCAAGAACTACAAGAACTTCTCGCCGCGGGTGGGATTTGCATACAAACCGCGAGAGAACGGGGACATGGTCATTCGCGCGGGTTTCGGCTTGTATTTCGATACGCCGAACCTGAATCCGTTTCTGGACAACCGGCCGGCGAACGGCGCGCCCAATGGTCTTGAGGGAAATCCAGCTGGAACGAGCCCTGTGAGTACCGTGGGGCCAACTAACGGCAACGGCGTGATCGCTTCCGGGCAACCAATTTTTCCGGCGGCAGGGAGCACATGTCTTACAGGAAATGGCTGCAACCAAATCTATAACCTGTTTTCCGTCAGCCAGAATTTTCGCAACGCTTACAACTACAATTACAACTTGAATATCGAGAAAGGAATCGGAAAGTCTCTCATTCTTCAGGTCGGCTACGTGGGGAGCGCGGCGCATCGCCTGCTGACGACGCAGGATATCAACCAGGCGGCAGTTTCGCCGACGTTGGCAGTCCCATTGTTTAACGCCCAGACAGCATATTCAACAAACCCGACCCCAGCCAACCTGGCGGTACTGCAAGCAGCAAAGGCGAATATACAGGCAAGCCGGCCCTACTTCGCCCAGTTTCCTGATTTCGGGATCATCAATCAGATTGAGAGCAACGGAAACTCCAACTATAACTCTTTCCAAACACTCTTGAAGACGCGCGAGTGGCACCGGTTCACCGGACAGTTCACATACACCTGGGCCCACGCGTTTGACGATATGACCGCCTATCGCGGAGCCACTCCGCAAAACAGCTTTGACATTCAAGGCGACTATGGAAACAGCGATTTCGACACGCGCCATAACTTTACGGCATTGCTCAACTACGACTTGCCGAATGGATCGAGTTGGAAACTGCTGACAAACGGATGGACGATGAGCAGTTTGTTGTCGTTCCACACGGGACAGCCGTTTAACATTACATCCAACGTTGATAGCACTGGGACTGGCGAGGGAGTGCAGCGCGTCGACCTGATCGGGAATCCTCAAGCCGGCGTGTCGCACTCGTTCAACAGCGGAGGCGTAACGTGGATCAATCCGGCCGCGTTTGCGGCGCCTGCGCCTGGGACCTACGGCACACTTCCTCGCAACTTTTTATACGGGCCGGGATTCGGCGACGTGGACTTTTCCGTGGTCAAGAACACGAAGATTACGGAAAGGATCAACACGCAATTCCGGATCGAGCTATTCAATATCTTTAATCGCAAAAATCTGGCGCCACCCAGCAGCGGGTGCGGTGTAAGCAATTTCAATTCCGCCTCGCTGAGTGACCTCACGTGCCTGGCGGGCAGCGGCTTGGGCGTGACGGCGGATACCATTGGAGACTACAACGGCGCACCCGGGATAGGCCCCGGCGAGGCGTTCAACATGCAACTGGCGCTGAAGATCATCTTCTAACCCAGATCGACTTAGAATTTCGGGCGGGCCTGCCCCGGAGGGGCAGGCCCGGTTTTGTTTAGGGAGGCAAGCTTGGCTCAAGAAATCAGACCATGTTGACGATGCGGTTGCCCAGGCCAAAGGACAAAGATGCAAAGAAATGTGACCTGAGAAAGCGGAACCAACTCTAACCACATATAGAAGAATGGGCGGTTGCCGATTGACAGTTGGTTGGCGGCCGTCGACACGCATCGCCGCGCCCTGGCTACAAGTCACTGCGCTCCGTTCTGGGGGCGTGTTTTGCTGGTGGGTTGGCGCGTTTTGATCCAGAGAGGCAGGGCCGCCCAGCGCCACCAATGCTTGCGTAAATCAAGTTTGGAGGAAGACAGAGATGAGTGAAGCAGCTCGACAGACAGCGAAAGAGACAACTTCGGGGAAGCCAAAGGCCTTTGCGGCAGACGCGTTCGCGGCGGGGAGCCCGACATCGGGTTTGGCTGCGCTCAGCATTCGGCGGCGCGAGCCGCGTCCGCAGGATGTGCAGATCGAGATACTTTTTTGCGGCGTGTGCCATTCCGATTTGCACCAGGTGCGCAACGAATGGAAAGAAGTGATGCCGACCGTGTATCCCGTGGTGCCGGGGCATGAAATCGTGGGCCGTGTGACGAAGGTGGGCAGCGCGGTGACGAAGTTCAAGGCGGGCGACATCGCAGCGGTCGGATGTATGGTCGATTCCTGCCGGCAATGCTCGGCCTGCAAGGCAGGTGAGGAGCAGTATTGTGAAAACGGCTTGACGCTGACGTACAACGGGGAAGACAAGATTCTGGGCGGCGTCACGTATGGCGGATATTCGACTGCGATTGTAGTGGACGAAAAGTATGTGTTGAGCGTGCCTAAGGGCCTGGACCTGGCGGGCGTGGCGCCACTGCTCTGCGCGGGCATCACTACGTATTCGCCGCTGCGGCACTGGAATGTAGGCAAGGGACAAAAAGTGGGCGTAGTGGGCCTGGGCGGGCTGGGACACATGGGCGTTAAGTTTGCACATGCGTTCGGCGCTCACGTGGTGCTGTTCACCACTTCGCCGAACAAAGCCGCGGATGCGAAACGGCTGGGCGCCAATGAAGTGGTGAATTCGCGCAACAGCGAGGAGATGCAGAAGCACGCCGGCAGCTTCGATTTCATTCTGGACACGGTTTCCGCGGATCACGATCTGAACGCGTACCTGCAGTTGCTGAAGCTGGATGGCACGATGACGCTGGTGGGAGCGCCAGAAAAGCCGGCGGCAGTTGCGGCGTTTAACTTTCTGATGAAGCGGCGGAGGCTGGCGGGATCGGCCATCGGCGGCATCCGGGAAACGCAGGAGATGCTGGATTTTTGCGCGAAGCACGGAATCACTTCGGACATCGAGTTGATTCCAATTCAGAAGGTCAACGATGCGTATGAGCGGCTGCTGAAGAGCGACGTGAAGTATCGCTTCGTGATTGATATGGCGTCTCTGAAGTAAGAGGCGATCAAAATTATTTGCCGATTACGAAGAAAGACCCGGAGTTGAAGCGGTGGAGATTGCTGGAATCCCAGAAAATGCTCCACGTGGAGAGCGGAACCTTGCCCGGGACGCCGCGCGTGTAGAAGATTTGCAGGCCGTCGCGGGACCATTCGGCAGCGCGTTGGTAAGAATCGGTGGAGCCGAGGATGGTGCGGCGCTTCGAGAGAACTTCATAGAGAAAAAAGGTGGAGTTTAGCCCCACTGAATCCGAGGGCGCGCCTGTGGGTGTCTTCAAATAGTAGGCGGAGACGAGCAGCAGATCGGCGTTGATGGGATTCGGGCGGATGGTATCGCTGCTCATCACCTGGAAGGAATCACCATAAATTTCTTTGAGGGCGACGGTTTGTGTCGGCTTGTCGTCGCTCAACCAGTAGGCGTTTTGCAGATCGCTGGCGAGGATCGTGGTCGGCGAAATCCAGCCATGCAAGGCGTCAACCTCTTGCGGAGAAAACTGGGCGGCGGTTTCGGGCGCGTTGACGGGAAGCGTCCAGACCTGCCAGACCTTGCCGTCGTACTTTAGGAAAGCCACGCGGGAATCGTCGGGCGACCAGAAGGCGCTGCGAGCGCTGGTGGTGGCGAGATCCCGCAAGCGGCCGGTGTCCCAATCATAGAGAACAATCGTGCGCTCGGGGCCGTTCGGGGAGTCAGCGCGAGTGTAGAGGAGTTTCTTGCCGTCATGGGAGACGGCGAGTTCGGAGCCTTCGGGCGCCACGGTTCGCCGCACTGCGCTGCGGCTGAAAATGACTTTTCCGCTGGCGTCGAGGTAAGCGATAGCTGTAGGGGGCTGAAAATTAGTGATGGGATCGAGGACGGACTTCTTGTCTTTATCTTTATCTTTATCTTTGTCTTTATCCTTGTCCTTACTTTTGTCTTTGTCTTTGTCGTCCGCGCTGTCATCCGGGTCCAGCTGATTCTTTTTGCGGAATTCGGGGAATTTTTCGGGGGCGCTCTGGCCGCAGCCGTTGAGGATTCCGATCTGCGTGTGCTGCAACTCGACTTTGAAGGTGTACTTGATCTCGGCCATGCCGTCGGAACAGGATTCGCGGGAAAGTTCGACGGCCACGTCGGCGCCGGTGACGGTGTCCGTGGCATGGTAAATCCAGGAGACGCCGGGTTCGTCGGGAGCGATTTCAGCGGGATCGAGAACGATGGGCGGGTAGCCGGCGCGGTCGAGGCGCTCGGGCCCTTTCATGCCCAGACGCAAGGACCAGTTAGGCTCATTGCCGTGGGCGAGAATTAGGATGGGGTAGTGGCGCGAAACGGTGGAAGGCAGGGGAGCGCTGGAGGCGGGGGTTGCAGGATTTGCCGGGGCCGACGCGGCAGGCTTTTGCCCAGGAGTTTGGGCGGAAGCGAGACTCGCAACGAGCAATAGGCTGCACAGAAATAGAATGCGAGTGAAACTCGATGCGCGCATGCGGAAGGCTCCCAAGAAAATACTGTACCAAGAGGCGCTACGGACCGGCGAGGAGAATGGGGATGCCGTATTCTCAATGCAAAGAGCGAGGCATTGAAGGCGCGGGAGGTCCTGGCGAGGAATTTTCTTGACATGGCGAACAAAAAGCGAAACAATGGGCTCGCATCGAGGTGAGCCATGTCCCCAGTTCTTCCCCATACGACGCCGCGTTTCGCGATGCGGCGCCGCCCCGTTCGACGCCCCGCAACACAACTCCTTCCTTTTAGCCCTGCTGAACCAAAGCCAGAGGCCGGCACCCTTGCCCAGGGTGAAGCCGGCTGGCGTAAGGCAAGTCTGGAAAGCCCAACGGCGGATTGCCCCCTGCCGGAATTTCCGACTTCCCATGCGCCACTGGTGGGCATTGCTCGCCTCGCCGCTGAAGCCCCGGCGGCGGACACGAAGCGGAAGTCTTTGGAGAAGCCGGAGTATTTCTTTCTGCCGGTGAAATCGATTTTGAACAAATGCGATTCGGCGCGGGTGCCGTTTGATTGGACGATCAATCCGTACCGCGGGTGCGAGTTTGCGTGCAAATACTGCTATGCGCGGTACACGCACGAATATATGGAGATTGACGGCGGAGAGTTTGAGCGGAAGATTTTCGTGAAGCAGGACGCGGCGGCGCTGCTGCGGCACGACGTGGATAGGAAGTATTCGCACGCATCGAAGGCTTCGGGATACACGAAGGCGGAGCATATCGCGATAGGGACGGCGACGGATCCCTACCAGCCGGCGGAGCGGGAGTATGGCGTGACGCGGGCGTGCCTGGAGGAACTGGCGAAGCGGGAAGGGCTGAGCGTTTCGATCATCACCAAGTCGAACCAGATTGTGCGCGACATTGACCTTTTGAAAGTGATCGCA
>Ga0137415_10000554_pt1 | contig 36296 bp, 29 predicted proteins | sample CZODoug3_1_1_16f_FD_183082 | JGI IMG/M metagenome (GOLD analysis project Ga0137415, IMG submission 183082) | Vadose zone soil fungal communities from Angelo Coast Range Reserve, California, USA - CZODoug3_1_1_16fungal (Hybrid Assembly) | ecosystem: Environmental > Terrestrial > Soil > Vadose...
ATCGCCAATTCTGATGCGGGCGCTGACGCGTACACTAATGTGGCGATTGATCAAGCGCATAGGGCCGTGGCGGAGTTGGCAGAGGGTAGGAGCTAACGTGCCCTTAGCCGGCGGAGCATCCGTGCTACCTAAACCTCGCGTTTCCGGTGATATGCTAAAATCCCGCGTACAAGGCGAACCGTGAAAGTTAAAGAAAAAAGGAAGACTGCGGAATCTCAGTTGCCGGTCAGCAGCAAAATTCGGCGCGAGATTATTGCCTGGTTCTGGGTGGGACTCGTCTTTCTGTTGATTAACGGAACGATAGGCCAAGCGCGTGTCATCCCGTCTGGCTCGATGGAGAAGACACTACTGGTCGGGGATCATCTAATCATGAGTCGCATCGGCTACGACGCCGGCGTGCCGTTCACAAATTGGCATGTCCCGCTTTGGCGCAATCCCAAGCGGCAGCAGATGATAATTTTTAAACCGCCTTTCGCGCCCCACCAAACGGACCTCGTAAAGCGCGTAATCGGCTTGCCCGGTGATCGCCTCGATATCCATGACGGCACGGTGTGGATCAATGAGAAGAAATTAGATGAACATTACACGACAGGGCCCACGGAGCCAGAGCCGCCTGGGCGGTCTCCCTCCGGACAAAGTGACGTGAAATTCCCATACCTGGTTCCGCGCAACTGTTATTTTGCGATGGGTGATAACCGAGGAAATTCTTACGACAGCCGGGCCTGGGGTTGCGTCCCGCGAGAGGATATTATCGGCACACCAGTAATGATTTATATGTCTTTGGATGCGCGCTCGGACGCCTGGGAACCTGGTCAAATTCGCGGGCGATTTCTTGCGTACGCAAACGCATTACTGCATCCAAACAGCGTACGCTGGAACCGCTTGTTCCACACGTTCTAAACCACGCGAGCAGGTGGACCGTGCTCCAAAGGGTTGTTTTTTACATCTATTCCAAGGCCTGCGTAATAAGAACCTGATGGAGTTCGACTCTCGCTGGCCCGACCGTTCTTGGTCTCGAGTTCACCATTAACATGGGAAACTTGGGTCAGATTGCCGAACGAACGGGGGCACGTTAAACTGTTCAGGCTGGCCCGGTAGAGTAACTGGTTAACTCGTCACCCTCTCAAGGTGAAGATTACGGGTTCGATTCCCGTCCGGGCTACCAATTTCAAGCAGTAAATCCCTCCACGCAAGGCTTCCCGCATTGTCATGATGGCCGCGGAGGGCGGACGATTTCGCGGCATCACGTGGCGAGCCGGTGTATGGTAAGGCTCGGGGAGCACAAACCGGGACCATGGCGAAGATACGAATTCTCGTTTCGTTGACCACCAATGATAACGACTACCAAATCGAGCAAGCACAGTCTGCCGAGCAAGCCGCCAGCAAGCTGGGCGTGACCGCGGAAATTATTTACGCGAATAACGACGCTATCAATCAGAGCACGCAAATTCTGCGAGCCATTCAAGCGGAACCGGCAGACCGGCCGAACGCAATCGTCTTCGAGCCCGTTGGGGGAACGGCGTTACCGCAGGTGGCGCGCGCCGCGGCCGCTGCGGACATCGGATGGGCAGTGCTCAATCGCGATGCGAACTACATAGAGGATCTGCGCAAGACCGCGACCGCGGCAAGTTTTGCGATCAGCTCCGACCACATGGAGATTGGGCGCATTCAGGGGCGGCAGTTTGCCGTGATGTTGCCGCGCGGAGGAACGGTGCTGTACATTCAGGGGCCTTCGGAGAATTCCGCAGCCAAGGAACGCACCCTGGGGATGCAGGAGACAAAGCCCGCGAATATCCAAATCATTTCGCTGCGCGGCCAGTGGACGGAAGAGAGTGCGCAACGCGCAGTGCGTTCGTGGCTGAAGCTGCCCACCTCACAAAAGGCCACGGTGGACCTGATCGGAGCGCAGGATGATTCGATGGCCATTGGCGCGCGCAAGGCCTTTGAGGAACTGCCCAACGAAGTCGATCGCGAACGCTGGCTGAAGCTGCCGTTCACCGGTTGCGATGGCCTGCCGAATACAGGGCAGGCTTGGGTGCGCAGCGGGCTGCTGGCTGCGACCGTTTTTGTTCCTCCCAATGCCGGCCAAGCCATCGAAATGTTTGTGCAAGCGATTCAGCAGAAGAAGCGTCCTCCGGAGCGCGTGCTTACGGTGCCTAGCTCGATTCCTCCTCTTGCTGCCCTCAAACCCCTGCGAATGACTTAGCTTGCCGTTGCAAAAAGCATCGTATAATGCCGCCCGGCTTCACGAGGGCGAAGCGTAGCCAGTGATTGCTGAGGAGAGCGCATGAAAAGTTCGCGCAAATCGTTGAGCATCGACCGGAGAGAATTTCTGGCGACTACTGGAACCGGTCTTCTGGCGGCGTCGATGCCGAATGTCGCGAGGGGGGCGAATTTTTCGGAGCGGTCAGGCGCTGTGTCGAGTTCTGCCGCGACGTCGTCCGCGCAAGAATCCCGCGGTTCGATGCGCAAAATTCCCATCGGCGTGTTCGATCCCGTCTACAAAGACTTGTCGCTGGACGCGATGCTAGATCGTGTGAGCGCGCTCGGTCTGGAGGCCATGGAAATCGGGACCGGCGGCTATCCCGGCACCGGACATTGCCCAGTCGACGAACTGTTGGCGGATGCCGGGAAAGCGAAGGCGTGGAAGAAGAAATTCGAAGATCGTGGCATTCACGTTGCGACGCTGAGCTGCCATGGGAATCCTGTCCATCCTGACGAAAAGCACGCGGCGCGCGACCGCGAAAACTTCCGGAAGACAATTCTGCTGGCGGAGCGCCTGGACGTCCGCGTGATCGTGGGATTTTCCGGCTGCCCCGGAGGCACGCCGACCGACACGCAGCCGAACTGGATCACATATCGCTGGCCCCCCGAATACGCGGAGATGCAGGACTGGCAGTGGAAAGAGAAAGTGATTCCGTATTGGAAAGAAACAGCGAAATTCGCACGCGAGCACGGCATACATCGCCTGGCGCTGGAGATGCATCCGAATTTCGTTGTCTACAATCCGCGCACGCTGATGAAATTGCGAGAGGCGGCGGGTGAGGAGATAGGCGCGAACTGCGACTTGAGCCATCTGTTCTGGCAAGGATGCGATCCGGTGGAAGTGATTCATTTCCTCGGAAAGCAGAAGGCGATTTTCCACGCGCACATGAAGGACACCGTGCTCTTTCCGGAGAACGTGGCGAAATACGGCGTGCTGAATTTTGCGTTCGACACCGGCGACCTGCCGCAGGCCTCGGAAACATTTCGGGCCGTGGGCTATGGTCACGGAGCGAGCTTGTGGAAGTCCGTAGTGAAGGCGTACATGGACATCGGTTACGAAGGCATTTTGAGCATTGAGAATGAAGATCCAATTTTAGCGGGGCCGGTGGGCGTGGAGCGCGCAGCGTGGGTTTTGAAGAATGTGCGCAACGAGCTGCTCGGCGCATAAAGAAAAAATCAGGGAGAAAAACAGGATGGCTCAAGTCACGCGTTCGCCAAAAACTTATGACGTCTGTGTAATCGGCTCCGGCGCGGGCGGCGGCATGGCGGCGAAGATTCTCACCGAGGGCGGCCTGAGCGTCGCGCTGTTGGAGGCCGGTCCCCAAGTCTATCCCGAAAAAGATTTCAAGATGCTTATGTGGCCGTACGATTTGCCGCATCGCGGCGCGGGCGTCGGAGGATCGGCGCTGGGAAATTTTGGCGAATTTCTGGCGCCCAATGGCTCGTGGGATATCGCGGGCGAGCCGTACACATCGGCGCCCGGAGCGGATTTTCAGTGGTTCCGCTCGCGCATCGTGGGCGGTCGCACCAATCACTGGGGGCGCATCGCGCTGCGCTTTGCTCCGGTCGATTTTCGTTCCTACACGCGAGACTCGCTCGGAGCCGACTGGCCCATCAGCTACGAAGATCTCGCGCCGTATTACGACAAAGTGGAGTCGTATATCGGCGTGTTTGGCACGAAAGAGAATGTGTCCAGCGCGCCGGACGGCGTTTTTCTGCCGCCACCGAAGCCGCGTTGTCACGAACTGATCGTCAAGAAGGCTTGCGACAAGCTGGATATTATCTGCATCCCGTCGCGCCTTGCGATCCTGACGCGGTCGGTCAATGGCCGCCAGCCGTGCCACTACTGCGGACAGTGCGGGCGCGGGTGTGTGACAGCTTCCAATTTCAGCTCCAGCCAGGTTTTGCTGCCGCCGGCGATGGCCACCGGCAAACTGACGCTGATTACTGGCGCGATGGCGCGCGAGGTTCTCGTCGGCAAAGACGGGAAAGCCGAGGGCGTTTCTTACATCGACAAAGCCACGCGCACCGAGAAGCGCATCAGCGCTCGCGCGGTGATCCTGGCCGCGAGCGCGTGTGAGTCGGCGCGGCTGCTGCTCAATTCCAAATCTACCTTGTTCCCCGACGGTCTCGCGAACTCTTCGGGCACAGTCGGAAGGTATCTGACCGATTCTGTCGGCAGCGACGGCTGGGGTGAATTCCCGTACCTCGACAAAATGCCACCGCACAATCACGACGGCGTTGGCGGAATGCACATGTACATTCCGTGGTGGAAATTCGACCGCAAGAACGATTTTCCGCGCGGCTATCACATCGAGATTTGGGGCGGGCGCGACATGCCCGGCGTGGGGATGTTCAATGACCTGTGTTACGTCGAAGAAGGTTATGGCGCTGGATTAAAGCAGCGGGCGCGCAAAGTCTACGGCACCCACATCGGCTTCTCTGGCCGCGGCGAAATGATTCCGAATCCGGATACCTATTGCGAAATCGATCCCGATATCGTCGACCAGTGGGGCATTCCGGTGTTGCGCTTCCATTTCAGGTGGACGGATTACGAGTTGCGGCAGGCACAAGACATGCAGCAAACCTTCCGCGCGATTGTCGAGGCAGCGGGCGGGGTATACCGCACGAAGACTACGATCGATGGGCGCTATCCATTCGGCATTCAAGCGGGCGGAAAAATCATTCACGAGGTGGGGACCGCGCGAATGGGCGCGGATCCGAAGACCTCGGTGCTGAACGGCTACTGCCAGGCGCACGACGTGAAGAATCTTTTTGTTACTGACGGAGCCCCGCTGGTGACCAATCCGGACAAGAATCCGACGCTAACAATCATGGCGCTGTCTTGGCGGGCTTCGGAATACTTGCTGGCCGAAGCGCAAAAAGGGAATTTGTGATGCAAGGCAAATCCCTCGTCGTCAACCTAAGCGCCGCGAAGGTGCTTACCGATGGGGAAAGGGAGGACTTATGAGTTCGCAAAGCGTAACGCGGCGTGACATTTTGAAGACGCTGGCAATGGGCGCGGTGGGCGGCTCGGTGCTGCAAGTTATTCCCGCCCAGGCCGCTGAGTTTGTGCACCAGGTGGTGCGCAAGGAAAAAGCCACATCACCGGCAGGGAAGTACACTCCTAAATATTTTTCCGCGCATCAATACGAGATGCTGAATTGGCTTTGCGATGCCATCATTCCCAAGGACGACCACTCCGGCGGAGCGGTCGATGCCGGGGCGCCGGAGTTCATCGACCTGCTCACCAGCGAGAACGAAGCGTACCAGTTGCGGCTGGGCGGCGGATTGGTGTGGCTGGATAGCTTCTGCGCGGACAGTTATGCAAAATCATTTATGGAATGCGCTCCGGAGCAACGCAACGGGGTGCTGGACCTGATTGCCTATCGCAAGAATGCGAAAAAAGACGCGTCGCTCAGCCAGGGCGTTGCCTTCTTTGCGTTTCTGCGCAAGATGACCTGCGACGGCTTCTATACCAGCAAAATCGGCATTGCCGACTTGCAGTACATGGGCAACACGTCGCTGCGCGAATTTCCGGGCTGCCCGCCGGTGCCGGACCGCTAGACTCAGCTCCAGAAGAGTGGCACGCGAGGAAAATGAAGAGTGCCGACAGGGCGACCCGCTCTGCCCTAGAACGTCAACTTCGTCAAATACGCATAGCTGATCTTGATGTCTTCGAATGCTGACTTCGGCTCGTCGTTTTCAACGAAATAGTGCTGGACTCCTGCTTTGCCGGATTGCGCGAAGATGCGCTTCCAGTCGATTTCGCCCTGGCCAACGTCGGTCATATGGCCGGGCTTTCTGGACTCGCCTGTGGCGCCGCCGTAGTCGCTGCCGCCCGGTCCCTTTGTGGTCCAGTCCTTTACATGCACGAGTGGGAATCGGCCGGGGTCGCGCTCAAAATACTTCACGGGATCCTGCCCGCCCACGGTAATCCAGCAGAGGTCCAACTCCATCGTTACGAGCTTAGGATCGGTTTCCGCGAGGAGGAAATCGTAGGGCAGCTTGCCGCCCAGTACTTCGGAAGGCTCGAACTCGAACGCGTGATTGTGATAAGCGAACTGAATGCCCGCCTTTTGTGCGGCCTCCCCCGCGCGATTGAACGTCTCGGCAGCGCGCTTCCAGCCGTCAGGTTCTTTGCGCTGCGAAACATCAACCCATGGGCACACGATGAACTTCTGCCCGATGACATACGCGGCTTCGAGCGTCTCGGGCCACTTATTTTGCACGATGTCATAGGAAACGTGTTCGGAGGGTGAGATGACCTTGTTGCTGTCGAGAATCTTGCGTACTTCCTGCGGCGACTTGCCGAAGTAGCCCGCGAACTCGACTTCCTTGTAGCCAACTTGAGCAACTTTTGCGATCGTGCCCTCGAAATCCTGCTTCAGGGAATCGCGCACGGTGTACAGCTGCAATCCGACGCGGTCGATGTGATGAGTTTCGGCCGTCCACTCCGGTTGCGATGCGGCTACGGCAGCCGCGATAGAAGTTCCGATAAAAGTTCGTCGATTCATGGCGCGTAGTTTACTCCTTTCCGGCGTCGCTGGGGAGCATCTCCACAAAAACTTGCGGCGCTCGGACGAGCGCCGCAAGTTTTTACGAGGGGAGTAGCGGCGGGGATTGCCAGGGGCCGCGCCCTGTCTCGATCCGCTCGGCAACTGCGAGCAGCAGTTCCTCTTCATGGGGCCGACCGATCACTTGCACGCCGATCGGCAGGCCCTCTTCGGAAACGCTCACCGGGACGGACGCTCCCGGAAAGCCAGTCAGGTTGAGCCATTGCGAAAAGCGCATTGTGTCTCGATAGCACTGCTTTAAGCCCGGCCGCCAAGTTCCTTCGCCGTGCCGGAAGGCTGTTGTCGTGGAAACCGGCGAGAGCAGAATGGGCACATCGCGCATTTGCTGCAAGATTTTTGCGCGCAGCAGATCACGCTCCGCGCACGCGCTCAGCAATTGGTCCAGCGTGACCGGACTCTGCGGCTCCGCAAATTGCAGGTACTCGCGAAATATTCGACTCAGTTTGTCTTCCTGCCCCTCGACGCTCGGCCGAAACAGGTGCGCGATCACGGGCCCGAAGAAGAACCACCAAAGCTCGATGGCGCGCTCCAGACCGTGCAGGCGCACCGGCTCGACCACAAATCCCTGTGCCGCCAGGGAATTCGCCGCCTTCTGCAAAGCCGCATGGGTTCCCGCGTCCACTTTTCCCAGCGCATCGCTTTCGAGAATGCCAACGCGCAAACCTTTTAGTTGCGCATCGTTCACCGTGTGAAGCGGCACCGGCGCCGACAAAGTGTCCCCGGGATCAGGTCCCGCGATTACGTTAAATAATGCGCGCACGTCGGCAATCGTTCGCGCCATCGGCCCAACAACGCCGATCCAGGAAAACGCGCCGCCGCCTGCGGGGAAGTGCCCTGTCGCCGGAATTCTTCCGGGCGTCGGCTTCAAACCGCATATGCCGCAGAAATGCGCCGGCACGCGAATCGAGCCGCCGCCATCGCTGCCCACGCCGCCTGCTGAGCACCCCGACGCAATGGCCGCCGCTTCACCGCTGGAGCCGCCCGCACTGCGCGACAAATCCCAGGGATTGCTCGTTTTTCCGCCGATCAAATTATCGGTTTCGTAGGCCATCAGAAATTCCGGCGTGTTCGTGTTGCCTAGAAGAATCGCGCCGGCCGCCCTCAAGCGTGCAGCCAGCGTGGCGTCGGCTTCGGCAACGTAATCTTTGCGCAGCAAAGAGCCTGCCGGGCAAGGCCAGCCGGCCACATCAATACAACTCTTCAGCGTGATGGGAACGCCAAGCAGTGGACCGGACGCGCCTCCTCGCCACACCGCGTCTTCTGCGCGGCAGGCCTGTGCGCGCGCTGCATCTGCATCGATATGCACGAACGCGTTGAGCTTCGGCTGCAACGCCTCGATGCGCTCGAGGTACGCCGCGACAACTTCGACCGGAGAAAGTTTCTTCGTGCGGACCCTCTCGCGGATCTCGGCGATGCTTGCGTAATGTAAAGCCTTCATGTGCGGAGTAGCGAGAGTATGTGGGTCTTTTGAGCGCGTCAAGTTTCTGCGCAATCGGAAATTCAAAGCAGCGGCGACATAGCGGCGAAAACGCAGCTTGACGCTGCCTCTGTCAGTCGGGAAAATCGATGCGGTCTCCTAGCGTGGATGTCTGTGCCGCGCCCCAGATGATTCGTACAGGACAAAAAAACAAATGCTACGTGCGCACCGGCTAGGAATTCTGCTGCTCATAGTTTGCGCGGCTATTTTCTTTTCCATTGCGATTCCATCGCTGCGCTCGCGTGCGAGCAGCGCTCGGCAAAAGCCGCAAGTCGCGTCGAAAGCCGAAGCAAAAGGGAATGAGGCTGAAGCCTTCCGCTACAACACGCTCGGCGTCGCCTACATGAATCAGCAGAAATTTGCCGAAGCGCAAAAATATTTCGAGAAGGCCCTCGCCGCTGACCCGAACTTTGCCATCGCCCGTCTGAACCTCGGCATCGCTCTGCTCAGCCAGCAAAAGCTCGAGGCCGCTCGCGCCGCTCTCGAGGAAGCTGTGCGCCTTTTGCCCAACGACCCTTACGCCTGGTACAACCTTGGCCTCGTCTACAAAGACATTGGCGAACCCGAAAAGGCCATCGACGCGTTTCAGCACGTCACGCAACTTTCGCCCGAAGCCGACGCGCATTATTTTCTCGGATACCTTTACACGCAGCTGCAGCGCTACGACGAAGCCATCGCCGAATTTCAGAAGGCGCTTGCCGCGTTTCCTTATCATGCTTCCGCGGAATTTGGTATCGCGCGCGCCTATCAGCGCAAGGGCGACACCGAAGCTGCCTGGCAACACCTCGCGCGCTTTCAAAAAATCACTACCGAGCATCTCGGCGCGCCGTTCGGAGCAGGCTACGGCGACCAGGGCCGCTTCTCGCTTGCCGAACTTGGGCACAGCGGCGTGATAGGGGCGCCGCCCGCGATCCCGGTTAGCTATAAGGAGCAATCACTCGTTTTCGCCCCCGCTGGCGGCCGGCCGAAACTCCCCGGGCCCAGCACCGGCGCGTGTCTTCTCGATTACGATGGCGACGGCAAGCCCGATTTGTTTGTGGTGAGTGCGTTGGCTGATGGCACCAGCCGCTTGCTTCACAACGCCGGCGCCGGCCGCTTCGTCGACGTGACCGAAGAGGCCGGCCTCGCGCTAAAAGGTAGTGGCCTTGGCTGCGCCGCAGGTGATTTCGACAATGATGGCCACACCGACCTAGCGATCTGCTTAAAGGATGGCGTCCACCTTTTGCGCAATACAGGCAACGGAAAATTTACAGATGTGACGGCGAAGGTTGGAATCGGAAAGGTGGCCGGGTGCGTAGGCGTTACCTTTGTGGACTACGATCATGATGGGGACCTGGACCTCTACATCACCACGAGTTCGGGAGGACCACCGTCGGGCGTTACGACACGCAACGACCAACTCGTTACTGCCACAGCAGGCGTGACGACAAATGTTTTGATGCGCAACAACGGCAACAGCACTTTCACTGATGTCTCTGTAGAAACAGGGCTCGGATTGCTGGAGACTGGCGCCGGCCTAGTTACGACAGACTTCAATAACGACCGCGCCATCGATTTCGTTTTTGCCGGCGGCAGCCAGGGCGCAGCGATCTACTTAAATCCTCGGGAAGGAAAATTCTCGCCGCTGCCCGGCATCGATTTCACCAAAGAAGATCTTCCACCCGCTGTCGGCGTCGTCGCCTTCGATTTCGATAAAGACGGTTGGATGGACGTCGCCTTCACTCACGCTGGACCGCCGGGCATTAGCCTGTGGCGCAATATCGAAGGCAAGCGGCTCGAACGCGTCAAGTTGCCTGATTTCGCTTGGCAACGCGGCTGGGGACTCGCCGCCCTCGATTACGACAACGATGGCTGGCTCGACCTCGTTGCCGCCGGCGAATCCAGCTCTGGCGGCGAATTGCGCCTCCTGCGCAATCTCGGCGCACCCGGCTTTGCGGACGTCACGCGCGAGGTTCATCTCGACGCCGTCAAGCTTTCGCAGCCGCGCGCCATCGCGGTAGCCGATGTCGCCGCAACCGGCGTCCCCGATTTAGTTGTCACGCAACTCGGCGCCCCGCCGCTTCTGCTCCGCAACCAGGGCGGCAACCCGCACAATTGGATACGCATCGATCTCAAAGCGCTCAACGACAACAAAAGCGCCATCGGCACCAAAGTCGAAATCTACGCCGGCCCGCTGTATCAAAAGTGGGAAGTGCAAGGCGCGTCCGGATATCTAGGACAAAACGCTCCGAGCATACTCGCCGGCCTCGGCACCGAAAAGAACGTCGAAGTAGTGCGCCTGCTCTGGCCCACTGGCGTGCCGCAAGACGAAATAAACCTCGCAGCGAGGAAAGAACACAGCATCGGCGAACTCGATCGCCGCGGCAGTTCCTGCCCCGTTCTGTTCGCTTGGAACGGACGCGAGTACGAATTCATCGCCGACATGATTGGTCCTGGCGTTGTCGGTCACTGGGTCGCGCCCGGCGAACGCGACGTTCCTGACCCCGACGAATATCTGAAGGTCAACGCACGCAGCGTGCGCCCCCGCAACGGCTTGCTGAGTTTCCGTTTCCTGGAGCCGATGGAAGAAACCGTCTACCTCGATCAAGTTCGCTTGCTGGCTGTCGATCATCGCGCCGACTACGATGTCTATCCGAACGAGCGATTCGTCAGCGCCCCGCCATTCCCCGAATTTCGCGTCATCGCCAGCCGTGATGCGCATCCGCCTGTCGGCGCTTGGGACGATCACGGCAACGATGTGCTCTCGCTCATCACCAACGTCGACCGCAAGTACGTCACCAATCTCGAAGAGCTGCCCTTCGCCGGTTTCGCGAAATTGCACTGGCTCGAACTCGATCTTGGATCATGGGATGCGACGAAACCGCTGCGCCTGATCATCGACGGCTACACCGACTACTTCACCGCCACCTCCATGTACGCCGCCGATCAAGCCGGCATCAAAGTGATTGCGCCGTACGTCGAAGCTCTGGATTTGCAAGGCAAGTGGGTGCGCGTCGTCGACGACATGGGTTTCCCAGCCGGCCTCGAACGCACCATGGTCGCCGATGTTACCGACAAACTGCCGCAAGGCACGCGCCGCATTCGCATCGTCAACAACTTGAAGATTTATTGGGACGCGATTCGCATCGACCAAACTCCCGACCAGCCTGACGTCCGCGTTGCGGAAGTGCCGCTGGCCGATGCCGCGCTCGATTTCCTCGGCTACCCGCGCGAAATTCGCCTCATGCCCGCGAGCGACACCACATACTCCTACGCGCACCGCAGCATGAGCGGGCCTTACGCGCGCGCCGCCGGCAATTACACCCGCTACGGCGATGTCCGCGAGTTGCTGCAAAAGCCAGACGACCGCTTCGTCGTCTTCAGTTCTGGTGAGGGCGTAAAGCTTGATTTCGATCCACGCAAATTGCCCGCCCTTGCCGCCGGCTGGGTGCGCGATTATTTCTTCTACGCCAACGGATTCGAGAAGGATTTAGATTTCTACGCCGCCCATGCCTTTACAGTCGAGCCGCTGCCGCGCCACACGCTGCTCCCATATCCCTATCCCGAAGGCAAAGACTACCCCGGCGATGCCGAGCACCTGCGTTATCAACTGGAATACAACATCAGGCAGCGCTCCGACCGCTTGCCTCCGACTCTGCGCTACCACTATCCGCCGGCCAATTGAGCAGTGCGTTATTTCGGCTTGCGTCTTGGGTGGTTGCAGGAATTTGGGCCCCGTTCTTACCTTTGCCAAACACCATAATCGTCGTTCTTTTTGAACTATTTTCGCTCCGCGAAACCTACTCGGCTCTCACTTTCTGTATATACAATTCATATCTATCGATTGATTGCAGATAAAGCCCGCAATTTATCTGTCGTTGGCTTATTAATTAGTTCCGAATCAGCAACTTAGTCGCGGCTCTCCCCGCTGCGCTGTGGCACCACTATTGCCTCTTTCTTCCCGAATCTTCAAGGTCGCTGAAACTCAAATTTTCGTAGCAGTTCTTTCTTAGGAGGAGCATTCAATGAAGAAGTTCGGTGGGAGTATTCTTGCTGCGATGTTCGCAATGGTTATTTTATTGACCTCCGCGCACGCGCAGACCAGCACAGGCACGATCGTCGGCACCGTAGTCGACAAAAGCGGAGCGGCAGTCCCCAACGCCACGGTCAAAGCGTCCAGCGCGGAGTTCGGCAAAGACCTGCGCACGACCACGACGGACTCCGCCGGGGGCTACCGCCTGGAATCTTTGCTTCCCGGCATTTACACCGTCACTGTGGAGGCCAGCGGCTTCAATAAGGTTGACATGAGCAAGGTTCAGGTTAAGGGCTCGCTTCTCGTAACTGCGAATGTCACCCTCGATGTCAGCGGATTAAGCAGCACTGTTTTGGTCGAGGCCTCGGCGGGGCAGGAGCTCCAAACCGAATCAGGATCGCTGGGCGCCGAAATCTCCACGCAGGAAATCACCAACATTCCCGTGTTGACCCTGAATCCCATCGAACTCGTCGTTACCCATCCCGGCGTGCAGGACAACACCAATCAAATGGGATTCAGTAACGGAGTCAATTTTTCGGTAAACGGAACCCGTCCGCGCGCCAACAACTTCCTCATCGACGGCCAGGATAACAACGACAATTCCATCAGCGGGCAGGCCTTCCAGACCACTAACCTTCAAGCCATTCAAGAGATCACTATTCTTACCAATGCCTACGCCGCCGAATATGGCCGAGGCGGGGGCTCGGTCACCAACGAAATCAGCAAGACCGGCACCAACCTCTTTCACGGCGATGCCTGGGAACTTAACCGCAACAATAGCTTTGCCGCTGTCGATGCCAAGAATGGCCTCGTGGGCGTCAAGCGGAATCCTCGCGACAACGAAAATACTTTCGGCTTTGACTTTGGCGGTCCCGTAAAGCGTGACAAATTATTCTTCTACGGGACTCTTCAGGACGATCGTGAGTACCAGGCCGCACAAGGGCAAACGCTGAATATTCCGACGGCCGCTGGCATCGGCACCCTGAAAGGCCTGCTGCCCAATCCGAACGTGCAATTGCTCCTGAATTCGCTTGCGGGATTGGTCGCACCTTCTACCGGCGGAAGTATCACCAACGTTCCACTTGGACCCGGCGCAAACGGCGTTGATCGCGGTTCCGTGCAGGAAAACATCTTCCAGCGTTCCGGCATCCCCGAAATTCAAACCACCAGAGAGTGGCGCGTCCGCGTCGATTGGAACGCCACCCCTGCGGACAACCTCAACGCCAGTTACCGCCGCTCCGATTTTGGTCTGAACCTCGACTTTTTCAATAACCCGGGCAGCCTTCCGCCTTTCGATACCAATCAGAGTGGTCCCGCGCAAGCCTTCACCGGAAACTGGGTACACACGTTCGCTCCCGGAGCGGTTAACGAGCTCCGTTTCTCGTACTCCAACATCGATTTCACCTTTGGACCGACCCCTGCTGCTGCGTCAGGACCTCTTGCCAACACGCCGGGCATTAATTTTGGAGGAACCGCCGGACTGCCCAGCCTGGGCATTATTACCGGCCTGCCGCAGTTCCGCGGACACAAGTCTTATCAATTCCAGGAAGCGCTCAGCTACACGCGCGGTCGTCACACCTTCAAGATGGGTGCTGACATCGATTACTTGCAGGTGGCCGATGGCGTCCCATTCAATTCCCGTGGCACTCTTCAGATCAACGACGGCGGTGGATTCTCAGACCTTGCCAATTTCATCGACAATTTCACCGGCGCCGGCGGTCAGGTGGCCATCAACTTCGGCAATCCTGTCGTCCAGCCCTTCGTTGGCATCTACGCTCCTTACGTTCAGGACACCTGGCACATCAAGTCCAATTTCACTCTAGACCTCGGCCTTCGCTACGAATATTGGGGAACCGTGGGCAATATTCTTCAGTTCCCGTCCATTGACACCTCCAGATTCGGCCTCGGCCTCCCTGGCGCTACTTTCCCGAGCCTCGTTTCCGCGCCGCAAAAAGGCGACAAGAATAATTTCGCCCCGCGGATTGGATTCGCGTACACTCCGCACGTTTGGAACCGCTTCTTTGGGAACAACAAGACCGTGATCCGCGCCGGTTACGGCATTTTCTACGATGGTGTGTTCACCAACATTCTGGACAACAACGATGCCAATTCGCCCAACGCTACAGGCTTCACTCGAAACGCAGGCAGCTCCGGTCGCGGTATTCCTAACGCCTCTGGGCTCCTCGCCTCAGCCGCGGCCGTTCCCAATCCTTTCGCCACGATTGAATCCATCTCCAGCAATCTGCGCAATCCGCTGACCCATCAGTGGAACGTCGATATTCAGCGCGAGCTTCCTGGTGGACTTATCTTCACTGCCGCCTACGTGGGCACCCGCGGCGAGCATCTCTTCGTCAACCAGGAGCTCAACCCCGGCGACGGTACCGGCAACTTCGGTCCAAACGGCATCGCACGCCTCAATCCTAATTTTGGCTCGGTAGTTGTTCGCGACAACGGAGGCGACTCCATCTATCACTCCGGGCAGTTCAGCGTGGACCGCAAGTTCTCTCACGGCTTGCTCCTGCGTGCCGCCTACACCTACTCCAAGCTCATCGACGATGGTTCCGAGATCTTCACCAGTACCGGAGGCAGCACCTTTTCCGAAATCGTCAACCGGCAATCCTCCGATCGCGGCCTTTCCGCTTATGATCGCCGAAACCGATTTGTGGCCACCTATGTTTGGGATCTACCGTCTCTTCGTCATTCCGACAACATGGCCATGAGCGTCGTCGGCTACGTCACGCGTGGCTGGAGTTGGTCGGGCACCTTCACCGCGCAGACCGGAAACCCTGAAACGATAAACAGTGGCCTCGACTTTAACGGGGATGCGCACAGCGGCAACGATCGGCCCAACCTGGGCAATCCCGCCGCACCTTTCACTTCCGTCGGCATTGATGGCTCGCAACTCGGCCTCGCCACCGGCACCATCTTTGGTCCTTATCAGGATTGCCTCAATGGCTTGGCGACCTGCGTGGCTCAGCCCGCTTCCACCTTCCACTTCATCATTCCGGCCGTCGGAGTGCAGGGGAATCTCGGCCGCAATACGCACATCGGTCCGGGCCAGTGGTTTTACAACACTGGCGTCGCTCGCACCTTTAAGCTTCACGAGCGTCATCAACTGACCTTCCGCACCGAGTTCTTCAACGCCTTCAATCACCCCAACTTCTTCACCGATGCACCGGGCGTTCTCACCGGCTCTGGGACCAACATCATCTTCGACGCCGCGGGCGCTAACTTCGGTAAATTCGCCCAGACCATCGCGGGAGGCCGTCAGATCAAATTCTGGCTCAAGTACTCCTTCTAACCGGACCTTAACCCGGCCGCCAAAAAAGATCGGGGAGCCATACACTAGCTCCCCGAAATTTTTTGCCGCTGGCGTTGCGCCCGCTAATCTTCCTTCAACAGCGCCTCGCGTATCGCCTCCAACTCTTTCTTCTTCTCCTTATCCACGTCTGGAAAAGCCAAGTCCAATCCGTCCAGTGCCTCAATGATCGCCGACGCCACCACCAGCCGCGCGTACCATTTGTTGTCCGCGGGAATCACGTGCCACGGCGCGCGTTTCGTCGCCGTCTTCTGCACCATCTCCTCATATGCTTCCTGGTAGTCGTCCCAGAATTTCCGCTCCTTGATATCGTCCATCGAAAACTTCCAATTCTTCTTCGAATCCTCCAGCCGTTCCAAAAATCGCTTCTTCTGTTCCTCTTTCGAGATGTGCAGGAAAAATTTTCGGATCACCACGCCGTTCCGCGTCAAAAATCGTTCGAACGCGTTGATGTCGTCATACCGCTCTTCCCAGATGTGCTTTGTCACCAGTTCGTCCGGCAATTTCTCAGCCTTCAAAAGTTGCGGGTGCACCCGTACGACCAGCACTTCCTCGTAATAGGAGCGGTTGAAGATCCCGATCTTTCCGCGGCTCGGCATGACCTTGTGCTCCCGCCAAAGGAAATCGTGATCCAACTCTTCGTTGGTTGGCGCCTTGAACGCATATACGTCGCATCCCTGCGGGTTCACCCCGGACATAACGTGTTTGATCGCGCCGTCCTTGCCCGCCGCATCCATGCCCTGAAAAATCAGCAGCAGCGCCCACTGGTCCTGCGCGTACAGCATCTCCTGCATCTCCGCAAGCATCAGGCTGCTATGCTCGACCATGCTCTGCGCAGCCTTCTTTGATTTCACGCCGTCAGTGTCGCCAGCATCGAAATCCTTCAGCCGGAATTTCTTGCCATCCGTGACGCAATACGGCGCAGCGATCCGTTCCGCTTCCTTGACCAGTTTGCGAGGTTTCATAGTGCCCGCAGTGTAGCGCACACGGCCCCGCTGCAACATCAGCGTAGAACTGTAGAGGCGGGGCGTTCAGCCCTGTCTCCTCGCCCGTAACGCCGTCATTTTGCCGGAGGGAGCAGATGGCACGATTCGGGCGCTACAGCGCTTTGCTCGCGGCGCGCTGGCCGGGCTGAAGCCTGTCTGCGCCATCAGGCCCGGCCTCTACGATGCTGGCTAGTCCCGTGGTGAGATCTGCGTGGAGGAGACGGTGGAAAAGATGCTCGCCGGCTTCACGGCGCACTGAAAGGCGGCCAGCAATGTAGGCGCGGGAGCCGAGGCCGCGCTGCACGGAATCGCAGATGGCCATATCTTCGTCCTGCACTTTTTCGCTGACGGCGATGCTCTGGCGATTGTGCTCGTCGGCGGCGTGGCTGATATCGGCGAAGGAGTAGTCGAAGATTACGGCGCAGTTGTCGACGCCGAGAGGCACCACCAGGTTGGTGTCCATGACGCCTTCGTAGGCGTTGATCATGAAATTTGGATAGATCCAGAGATAGAAGGCGCGGCCTTGGCGCGTGGCGGCGACGCCGGTGGCGGAATTGGCGCCGGAGGAGAGCGGGCTGGATTGCAGGCAGGCGCGCTCGAAATTTTCGATCGTGTACTGCGTGTACTCGATGACGCTGCTCAGTCCTTTGTGGGCGTGCGGGACGTGATAGCCACCGTCGAGATAGTTGTCGACGTAAACTTTCCAGTTGCAACGCAGCGTGTAAACGCGGCGATCGAAGTATTGCAGCTTTTGCGTGAGCTGCAGGGGAGCGACGAGTTCGGGAACGGCGCCGAGGAACTTGTGAAGCGGCGCGGCGAGCGGATCAAGGTTGACGAAAACGAAATTTTCCCAGGCGTCGACGCGGATGGGCACGAGGCCATTTTGTGCACGATCGAAATTGCAAACACCGTCGAACTCGACCATGCCTTTCAGGGCGCCATCAATGCCGTAGGTCCAGCCGTGATAGGGACAGCGGAACTGCTTGGCGCAGCCGTGGGATTCCGGGACAACGGCGGCGGCGTGATGGCGGCAAACGTTGTAGAAGGCGCGAAGTTGGGCGTCGTCGCCACGTACGACGACGACGGGCTCGCCCGCGATGTCTGTGGTGAAAAATGCACCTTTTTCTCGAACCTGGTCGAGGCGACCGGCCACCTGCCAGCTCTTTCCAAAAACGGCCGCGAGCTCCAAATCGTAAATGCGCGCATCGCGATACCAGGGCGCCGGGATCGTCGAGGCCCTCTCCAGCGGATGGTCGGGGTTGTACAGGTTCAGGATTTCGTGGACGCTTTGGTTCATGGGCGCTCCTGGATGCGGGCAGAGACACATTTCATACCGCGAAATTCGCGCGTGGAGAAGAGCAAAGTGATGAGGGCCTTAGTTTGGTGCGGAAGGAGGGAGTCGGGACCGCAGACTGAACATTAGGCTTACGTCGATTCATCCAATTGGGAAACCTGGTTCATTGAGGACCGGACAGGTAGTAAGATCTCATAGCAATCAAACCCCACGCCCACACATGTCCTACCCTGCGGAGAACTGTTCGGCTCGACATGGACTACATGACCCGTGCAGCGCCATTCGGACGCGGGCTTATGTGTGACTTCTTCCGGCATCTCGAAGGCGAGATGCACGGGCGTACCCTTGCGAAGGGGCAAATCCGTCGCAAAGTATATGCCGCGTTTAGAAATGTTCAGCGACTCCGCTGTGTGCTCTCGCGCGGCAGGCTTTGCAATGCGGACGCGAATCGGAATTTTGAGGCCGAATCGTTCGGCAAGACGTCGTTCGGTTCGAGTCATGGGAACGACATTCTCCCCTTTCTAATAAGGGAGCCTTGGGACCCAATTGATATACCTGTTGGCGATTCCACTTCCGAGGGAAATACCGCTGAAAGGGAATGGGCAGGGGAGTCGAACTCCACGACCTGTCCAGCGACAGGTGTATACTCTTCGGAATGCGGTCGTGGCGGAACTGGCAGACGCGATGGCCTTAGGAGCCATTGGCCGAAAGGCCGTGGAGGTTCGAGTCCTCTCGACCGCACCAATGTAGCTGGCAGAGAATGGCACATTTTCTCTTCCTCGATACGTAACCCTTTGCCTCGCTTTGCTTCTCTCGGATCGGCTAAAATCCCAATAAAATCAAGAAAAACGCATATATTTTTGCTTGGATTTTGAATGGAGAGGCGAAGGGCAGGCCTATATATGTCTGGCGCAAGAAGGCGGAATTCTTGGCTTGCCACAAGCTTGGCAGGGCATTTGGTGGCCTGCGTGGTTCGCCAGTCCGCACTGGATTACTGGAATGATACGGCGCATAATAGCTGCAACGGTACGAAGCGTTTGGCTCTCCGGAGTGGCCTCCTGTTCGTCTATATCCAACAATTGCAGGCCACGGTGGAGCTGCGAACGAGGGCAGCGCAATGATTGTTCAAGAGCAAGGCGATGAGCTCGTTCTGATACGGCAAACGGATCACGCGGTGCTGTCCGGCTTTCTTGCGCGCGAGTGGGGCAACGACCTTTTTCAGCGGCCGGAGCCGTTCGAATCATTGCAGCTGGCAACCAGCGAGCACGACAACGGCTGGCGGGAATGGGAGCTGCAGCCGACGATCGACCCAAAAACGCGTTTGCCCTACAGTTTTATGTCCCTTCCCACAGATACGCATATGGAGCTGTATCAGCGGGGAATTGAGCGGGTCGTCAGAAGCGATCGCTACGCAGGGCTGTTGGTCAGTATGCACGCATCGGGATTGTACGACCGGGCGCGCGCAACAATTCCCGGTTTTTCCGCGAAGTACGTGAAATCCACGGAGACCGAGTTGGTGAGCACCTTCCTGCAGGGATTGAAGCTGCAGCAATTGCGACTGAAAGTGGATCTCCGCGCGGATGCGGCCATAAAGGAATTTGTGCAGGACAAATTACTGGAGGCTAATTCGCGCCGGCTCGAAGCCTTGGACCGCCTCTCGCTTTACTTTTGCATGAGCAGTACGCCGCAGGATGCGACCATCGAAGGCGTGCCCGTGGATGACCAGGGCAGCGAAATCGATTGGGAACTGCGCCCGGGCGGGCCCAATGCGGTCTCGCTGGGGCCTTACCCGTTCCGAAGGGAACCCCTGCAAGTGAGTATCCTGGCCAGGCGCGTGCCGAAGCGGTTGTATACCGGTAGCCTCGATTTTCAAAAAACGCTGGCCCGCGCGCCCTATACGGCGCTGAATTTTACGCTGCATCCAGGCGGCGCATTGTCTGCGGCCCGCTTTGCCGTCGCGTAGCTTACGCCAGGCGACTCCCGCTGGTTTCTGGCAGCATCAGAGAAAGCATGGCGGCGACAAAGAAAGCACCCGCCTGCAGCAAAAAAGCCGGGCCGATGCCGTGCTTAATCGCCAGAGCGCCGACCGCAAACGGCGCGACAGCTGAGACTCCCCGGCCGACGTTATAACTAAAACCCATGGCCGCGGCGCGGATTTCGCCGGGGAAAATTTCGCTGGCAATCGCGGCGTACCCCGAAAAAAATCCCGTTCCAAAGAATGCTACAAGTGGCCCCAGCAGTAGGAGCAACGTGGGGCTGCTGGTCATTCCGTAGATTGGCACTAGCAAGGCGGCAATCAGCAGGTATGTGAAATAAGGCTTTCTGCGGCCGAATGCGTCAGCGAGGAAGCCGAAAGCTGCGTATCCCAGGAATTTTCCTGCGCATAGCACCAGGAAAAATGTCGTTGTTTTCACCAGACTGAGCCCGCGGCCCCCTTGCGCTGGCGGGAGGGACAAATACGCGGGAATCCACGTGAACAAGCCCCAGTATCCGAACAGGCCGCAGGTATTCATCGTTGTTGCCAGCAGTCCCGTACGCAGAACTTTGCCGGAAAGCAGGCGCCGGAGCGGCGGTCGCTGCGTGCCAATCTCCCGGCGTTCGCTCCACAACGTTGGTTCCGGCACGCTCGATTGGATCCAGAACACCAGGAGCGCGGGCAGAACGCCTACCAGGAAGACCGCGCGCCAACCGAAATTCGGCAGCACCAGCCGTACCACAAGGGCGGCAATTGCTTCGCCAATCGCATACGCTGATTGCATCAGGCCCAGCGCCTTGCCCCGGTGCTCCGGCCTCCACGTTTCCGCGATGAGCGCGGCCGCGGCGGTCCATTCGCCGCCCATTCCCAGGCCGAGCACAAAACGAAACACCGCCAATTGCGTGACCGAGTGCGAGAGGGCGCAAGCTGCACTCGCCAGGGAATACACCAAAATCGATATCATCAAGGAACGTGTGCGCCCAATGCGGTCGGCGACTACGCCGAACATCAGACCGCCAATCGCTGAGGCCACCAGGGTCAGGGAATTCAGAAAGCCCGCCGTGCGCGTGTCCATGGAGAATTCGCGGATCAAATAAGTGAGCACGAGGGAATACAGCATCACGTCCATGGCATCCAGCATCCACCCGAACCCGCCGGCCAGCAGCGACTTGCGCTCCGCGGACGTGATCTGGCTAGGCCAGTCGAAGAGCCGCCGCGAGTCGTTCGGTCCGACAGCTTTCGTCCCTCCCGGATGGAGAATGTCAGGCATCGCGCGCGATTTTAGCCGACTTTGCCGATTTGCCCGGCATGGTATTCGCGGACACAATCCAAAAAATCCCGCTTTTTCTGACGCGGATTTCCGCTTGACTTCCGAAAGAGCTACTTGCATTGTTAAGAGCTTTGTTCCCCGGAAAATCCGCACCGAGGGAGAGAAAGGCGCATTCCAGCTCGACATGACCCGCGTACGGCTCTGTTTTCACGATCGCTGCTTCGATGGCACCGCCTCCGCCGCGCTCTTTTACCGCTTCTACCGCGAACGCTTCGACTCCTCCGCCGAGTTCCATTTCAGCGGCATGGCGCACCGCGCAGCCCAACCCTGGGTTGCCGGTCTATTCGACGGCGACGAGAACGTCATCGTCGACTTCAAGTATTCAAACTCGCCGAAACTGACCTGGTGGTTTGACCATCACCAAAGCGCGTTCCTCACTCCGGAAGATGCCCGGCAGTTTCGAGAGCATCCCGGCCCGCACATGTTTTATGAGCCGGACTATCGCTCCTGCACCAAGTTGATTGCCACGGTGGCGAAGGAAAAATTCGGATTCGACACGCGGCCCCTCGACGATTTGATCCACTGGGGCGACATCATTGACGGCGCGCAATATCCCACGCCGCAGTCGGCCGTGGAGATCGCCGAGCCCGCCACGCAACTCGCTTTAGTGATTGAAGCCGCGCCGGAAGACGGTCTTCCCGCGCGCATCATTCCAGAGTTGGCGTATCGCCCGCTCGCGGAAATGATTCAGTTGCCGCTTGTCGCCAAACACCTGGGCCCTTTGCTCGAGCGTCATCGCCGCTCGATCGAAATTCTTCGCCAGCGGGCGGACGCGCGCGACAATGTGATCTTTTTTGACGTCAGCGATCTCGACCTGGAAGGCTACAATAAATTCATTCCATACCTGCTGCATCCCGAATGCGTCTATTCGGTCAGCGTGAGCGCGTCGGCCTCGCGCGCCAAGGTAAGCCTCGGGACAAATCCATGGAACCAGGCGACTGCCGATAAGAATCTGGCATCGCTGGCGGAGGAATTTGGCGGTGGCGGACACCCGCGGGTGGCTGCTATTTCCTTTGAGCCTAGCGATCTTCCCCGCGCCCGTGAAGTCGCCCACGAACTCACCGCCGTCCTCCGCGGCTGATGACGCTGTTCTGGATGGACGCGCGACGAAAATCCCGCCCAGCCGCCGGTTCGACAAAGATGAGCGCCCCATGTAAAATTCTGAGGTTGTCTGTGGGCCGCTAGCTCAATGGCAGAGCGGCTGACTTTAATCAGACGCCAGCCCCCAAACGGGCAGCATTTTCAATGCTTTACCTCTGGATTCGTTAGGCCGCTTTAGGCCGAATTTTGGGGCATGAGTGCAAAGTTTCGTGGCTTTGCACTTACTGATTTGCGCCCGCGCCGGGGCGCTGCTATCCTGCTTTTCCCGTGCGCCACTAGCTCAATTGGCAGAGCAATGGACTCTTAATCCATAGGTTGTAGGTTCGATTCCTACGTGGCGCACCATTTATCCCTGCACCTCAATCAATTCCGTTTTGTATACCAGTTTATTCAACTCGCGTAGCACGCGGTCGACGTTCGCCTCAAAGAATCGAATTGCATTGACTGCCTGTGGAATGCCGTCGCGTCTCTCGATTTTTTGCAACCCCTATCGCCCTTCCGTTTGGCATAATCGACGTTCCGCAAAGCCGCACGTAAAGGTAGAGGTTCTCATCGCGGACAAGGGAGCGTGTTCTCGTGGCGGAGTCCGAAGTAAACCTAACCAAAACCTACGACGCGATCGTTATCGGCTCGGGCGCCGCGGGCGGAATGGCCGCGCACGTTCTTACTAGACACGGCTTGCAGGTACTGCTGCTCGAGGCGGGAAAGAAGCTCCCTGTCGAGAAAGAACTGCGCTCGATGGAATGGCCTTACGACAATCCCTATCGCGGACAGCTTTCGCCCGATCAGCACTCGCTCACGTTCAACGAATACACCATCCGCAATCCGCCCTATGGCCCCGGCTCTGAAAAGGCCAAGCATCTCAAAAGCTATATTGGCAGCAGCGACTATGTGAAGAACATCGTGGTCGACGAGCGCGAGAATCCCTTTACCGGCACCAACTACGCCTGGGTCCGCGCACGCTGTCTCGGCGGAAAAACAAATATCTGGGGACGCCTCGCTCTGCGTCTCTCCGACTACGACTTCAAGGCCAAAAGCCGCGACGGCTACGGCGAAGATTGGCCCATCAGCTACAGCGACATCGCCCCGTATTACGACAAAGTGGATTTGTATCTCGGCATCACCGGCGTGAAGGAAAATCTGCCGTACCTGCCCGACAGCATCTTTCAGCGTCCCACCAAACTGAACTGCGCCGAAGTCACGTTGAAAGACAGCCTCGCAAAAATGGGCCGCGTCCTGACGCAATATCGCGCGGGCATCACCAGCGATGGCCTCAAGCACAACAAATATCGCAGCCGCTGTTACGGTCGCGGCGCCTGCGAACGCAAGGGCGGTTGCGACATTCATGCTGCCTTTGACTCTCCCACCGGCTTGATTTATCCCGCAATGGATACGGGAAATCTGGCGCTGCGCACGAATGCGGTGGTACGCGAAATCACCGTTGATCCGCAGACCGGCAAGGCCAGCGGCGTGCACTTCATCGATAGCCAGACCATGAAGGACTACGCTGTCCGCGCAAAAGTCGTCGTCGTAGCTGCTTCCACGCTCGAGTCCGCGCGGCTTCTCTTGCTTTCCAAGTCGCGGCTCCATCCCAACGGGCTGGCAAACTCCAGCGGCCACGTCGGCCACAATTTCTGCGAACACATCATGGGGCCTGGCGTCACTGGCCGAGCAAGAAATCTCGTTGGCAAGCCGCCTACGCTCGATGACGGCCGTCCCGGCGGCTTCTACCTGACTCGCTTCCGCAATCTAGCGGAGAAGCATCCGAAATTCATTCGCGGCTATGGATTCGAGGGCGGCAGCGGCAGCACCATGTTCCCGCGCGTCACGGACGCGCACGGTTTCGGCGCGGCCTTCAAAGAAGAGGTTCGCAAGAATCAGGGAGCGTTCATCAGCATGGGCGCATTCGGCGAGGTCTTGGCGCGCTACGAAAATTATGTCGACCTTGATCCCGTAGTGAAAGACAAGTGGGGCGTCCCCGCGCTGCGTTTCCACTACAAGTTCGGCGACAACGAACACCGCATGGCCGAGGACATGAAGGAAACCGCCCAGGAAATGTTCGAGGCTGCCGGCTTCGAGATTACGCATGTCAGCAGCCGCGTGCTCACCGAAGGCTGGTCCATCCATGAACTCGGCACCGCGCGCATGGGCAACGACCCGAAGACCTCCGTGCTGAACCAGTTCCAGCAGTCGCACGACGTCAAGAATTTATTCGTCGTTGACGGCAGCGCCTTCGTCAACGCCAGTTGTCAGAATCCCACTTGGACCATCATGTCTTTGTGCTGGCGTTCCTGCGACTATCTGGCCGACGAACTCAGCAAGGGCAATCTGTAGGAGACGCGATGTCCACCAAGGATCCGATCGATTTGAGGCAGGACCGGCGAGAATGGTTGAAGACTTCCGCGGCCGCTCTCGGAGCATCTCTGCTGCCCTTGCCGGCAGTGCTTGCGGAAGCTCCGCAAGCGGAGACTGCGCCAGCCGCGCCGCAGGCAAAGCCTGCCGAAACCAAATCCGCCGCTCGCTTCTTCACTCCAGCCCAGCACGCCCTTGTTGACGAGTTGTCCGAAACCATCATCCCCGCGGACAGCCACTCCGGTGGCGCAAAAGCCGCGAAAGTCGCCGACTACATCGAGCAGGTATTGCGCGAAAGTTTCGACGACAGTCGAAAAGCGCTCTGGCGCGAGGGGCTCCGCTTGATCGATGTCATGAGCCAGCATTACCACGGCAAGTCTTTCGTCGACGCCAGCCCCGAGGATAGGATCGCCGTCCTCACCGTGCTTTCGAACAACGACCACATGACCGATCTTCCCGAGGTTCGTTTCTTCATCGAGCTAAAGCGCCTGACCGTCCAGGGCTACTACACCTCGAAAATCGGCATTCACGACGAACTAGACTACAAAGGCAATCGCATCCTGCAGGAATACGTAGGCTGCGACGACCAAGGTCCCGTATCGTCTTAATTTGGAGTGCGGCGGCCTAGCCGCCGCTTTCATGGTGTAAGCAGGAAGGCGAAGGTGCAATCGATAGAGCTCCCATGGCGGAAGGCAAAGTAAAAGTCGGCGTAATCGGCTCCCAATTCCAAGCGGAGATCCACGCCGCGTCGTTCCAAATGATGCCCCACGAAGCGGAAGTAGTCGCCATCGCCTCTCCCACCCCGGGCAACGCCGCCGCCCTCGCCAAGCGCTTCAACATCCCGCGCGTCTTCACCGACTACCGTGAGATGCTCAAAGAACGCGACATCGAGATGGTCACCATCGCCGCGCCCAATAGCCTCCACGCGCAGATGGCCAAAGACATCGCCGCTGCCGGCAAACACATCGTCTGCGAAAAACCTCTGGCCATGACCATTGCCGAAGGCGAAGAGATGATCTCCGTCGCGAAACAACACGGCGTCTTACTGATGTACGGCGAGGAGCTTTTCTTCACTCCAAAATATCTGAAAGCCAAGGAAATGGCCGACGCCGGCGCATTCGGAAAGATCTATCTCGTTAAGCAAAGCGAAAAGCACTTCGGCCCGCACAGCCCGTGGTTTTGGGACGTGAATCGTTCCGGGGGCGGCGCGCTGATGGACCTCGGCTGTCACGGCATCGCCTTTTGCTATTGGTTCCTCGGACGTTCTCCAATTAAGTCTGTCTATTGCCAGATGGGCACCTACGTCCACCACGACAAAACCAAAGCCGAAGACGATTCGCTCTGCATCCTCGAATTCGCCAACGGCGCCGTAGGCCTCGTCGAAAACAGTTGGGCGCGCCGCGGCGGTATGGACGATCGCATCGAAGTCTTCGGCGAAGCCGGCGTAACCTACGCCAATCTGCACATGGGCAACGCGCTGCCCACATTCAGCGAAAACGGCTACGGCTACGCCGTCGAAAAAGCGCCGACCACAAAAGGTTGGACCTACCCCGTATTCGAAGAGCTCTGGAATTACGGCACGCCGCAAGAATTGGCGCACTTCTCGCGTTGCGCGCGCGGCAAAGAAACTCCGCAAGCCACCGGAGAAGACGGTCTCGTTGTGATGCAAGCGCTCTACGCGGGCTATGCCTCCGCCGGCGAAGGCCGCAAGATCGCGATGCCTTATCAAGCGCCGCCTGGCGTGAAAAAGCCCATCGATCTTTGGCTCAATGGTCCCGCGCGCCGCCAAACCGCCGCGCGTTGAGCGAGAAGTTTTTGTTCGAATCCTGGTGTGAGTCGCTTTTCCGAGAGGTGACCGCGTGATCTTGCAGATGCGATTTCGTTTGTCCGTAATGATGTTCCTGGAATATTTTATTTGGGGCGCCTGGTACGTGACGCTCGGAACCTGGCTCGGACAGCAATTGCATTTCTCCGGCCAGGAAATCGGCCTCGCTGCCGGCACCACCGCTCTCGGCGCCATGCTTTCGCCATTTCTCGTTGGCCTGATGGCCGACGAGCTATTCGCCAACCAGCGCCTGCTCGCCGCGCTCCACGGCCTCGGCGGCATTCTCCTCTGGATCGCGTCGACGCAAAAATCGTTCGGATCCATGTACTTCATCTTGCTGGTCTACTCACTCTGCTACATGCCCACAATGGCGCTCACCAACGCCCTCGCCTTCCGGCAAATGAAAGATCCCAAGCAGGATTTCGGTTCCATCCGCGTGCTCGGCACCGCCGGTTGGATCGTCGCCGGCCTGCTAATCGGCTATGTGGGTGTGGAATCAACTGCCGTTCCCGTTCGCGTCGCGGCAGTCTCCTCGATTTTGATGGCCCTCTACAGTCTTACCCTGCCGCACACCCCGCCGTTGCGCTCCGCCCACGGCTTCAAGCTCAGCAACATCTTTCCCGCCGAAGCCTTCAATCTTTTCAAGGACAGAAACTTCTCCGTCTTCGCACTAGCTTCGTTTCTCATCTGCATTCCGTTGCAGTTCTACTACACATTCACCAATCCGTTTCTGAACGAAATCGGAGTGCAAAACGCCGCTGCCAAAATGACCATGGGGCAAATGTCCGAATTGCTCTTCATGGTCACGCTTCCGTGGTTTTTCCGCCGTCTCGGCGTGAAGTACACCTTAATGCTCGGTATGTTCGCCTGGGTTTTGCGTTACATCTGCTTCGGCACCGGCAACAGCGGCAGCCTGGTCTGGCTGCTCTACCTGGGCATCGTTCTTCACGGAATCTGCTACGATTTCTTCTTCGTCACCGGCCAGGTCTACGTAGACCAAAAAGCGCCGCAAGCATTGCGCGCAGCCGCTCAAGGTTTGATTACTTTCATCACCTACGGAATCGGCATGTTCATTGGCTCGTGGATTTGCGGCCGAATCGTGGACCTCTACGCAAAGTCCACCCCTGCGGGCGGAGTTCTGCACGACTGGCGGTCCGTTTGGATGGTCCCCGCCATCGCTTCCGCTCTCGTCTTGGTCTTCTTTGGGATTGGCTTTCGCAATGAGGACAGCGCCACTGCCAGCGGCCGCACTGCGCCAGGGAATTACAGCGCCGGGTCGGACGCCGATGCGACCCCGGTAACACTCACCCGCAATACGTGAGTCGCGTCGGTGTAGAAATGCCGTTGGCCGCTGTAGCCCGCGCTGAGCGGATCTCCGTGGAGCATGTAGCTGCTATTCACACCGCCACTGCCCGTCGCCGCGTACGTGAACAAATACCCGCTCTTCGCGCCAGTCGCTAAGGCAGGATCAATCAGGCAGGCGGAGGCCGCTGCGGGAATCGCCGGCGGAATACAGTTGGTCGATACGCCGCCATCGCTCAGCGATGGCAAGTCCGTGGAAAACCCGACGGTGTAAGTCGTGGAATAAATAATTTCCGAAGTTACGATGGTGCGTATGGAAGAGATCGCCGACACCTCGTTCGCGCTCATTTTTGAGCGCAAAAGGTTCGGAATCGCAACCGCCGCGATGACCAAAATAATGGTCACGACGATCAGCAACTCGATCAGCGAGAACCCCTTCTGTTTGCGCATCATTTTAGTAAGTCCTGGTCAAAAGCACCAAGCCGGCACTGGCTCGCACCCGGCGGGCATACGCCCAACGAAGACAGCAGCACGAATTCGCCCACTCTCGGTAACTGGGTAAGTCTATTACCATCAGTTGGTTACGGATCTTAGATATTCACGGTGTGGACGGCGAGTGTCACCTCCAATGACACAATTTGTCCGCTAAACTCGACGCATCGCCCCTCACAGGCGCCTCCGGCGCCGCTAAGCTCCAGGTATCAGCGGCAGCAAATATTCCTGCAGCTTCTGGCTCTCCTCCAGCGTCAACCTGCCCAGATGAATCCCCATCTGCTCGTGTCCGTGTAGCCGCACGACCGACCCCACCCCTACCACCGGCCTCATAGCCTGGTTCAACTGCAAACTAACGCCCACAGACGAACCCACTGGCAGCATTCGCGGCGTGCGCATCAGTATCCCTTCCAGGCTCATGTTCACCGTCTCGCCTTCAATCTCCTGCCCGCGAAACGTGATCTGCACCCTCGAACTCAGCGGGACGCGCCTGGTCCGCCGGTGCAAATCCTCAATGGCGCCGTGTGTCGCGCGCACCAGCCTCAGCAGCCGGTCCCTGTCGATCGGCTTGTAAACGAAGAAGCTCGCGCCCGCCTCAAATCCCTTCGCCATAGCCGCCGGGCTCTGGTCGTCGCTGATTAGCACGATCGGCGTCAGCCGGTTCGACCCCGATGCCCGCATCTGCCGCGCCAGCGTGGGCCCGTCCGGGAACGCCATCTCATAATCCAAAAACGCCACCGCAAACTTCCCCTGCCGCAAAATTGCCGGTGCCTCCTCGCTCTTCGTCACCGTCAGCGATACTATCCCCGCCGAGCTCAGCACCTTCTCGATCAACTCGCATGTTGCTGGTTCATCGTCCACAATAATCGCTCGTTTTTCCATGGCAGCGCAGTATCTCCATTAGGCCTTGTGTCGGACATCATTCTCACCGGCCCTCCCGTTCCTATTGCCACATTCACTGGTGTCGACCTTGAGACCTCGTAGCAGTCGAATTGCACTCCCACCCCCAGTTTGCCGCCCGCCGCCTTAATCGCCTCCGTGCGCACTACATGACCCGTGCATCGCCACTCGCTCGTTGGCTCGCCGATGATTTCCTCGGGCATATTGAAATAAACCTCCACCGTTTCCCCTTTTCGTAGCAACGAATCTGTCGCAAAGTAAATTCCTCGTTGCGAGAGATTCACTGACTCCGCTGCCTGCTCCGGTATCGCCGATTTCCACAAGCGTACGCGCAACGGCGTTCTCACTTTGTAACGCCCGGCTAATCGGCGATCGGTTCGGTAACGATTCATAAATGGTTTCCTTGCTGCGCCGGTAGGGTTTGTTTCTGGGGTGGCGCAAATGACGTCTAGAAGAGGGGGAACTAAACTCCCATGCTTTAGCACCTTTGCATAGATTCATTCTCGTACTGTTCAAAAGGAAACAAATTGTGTCGTGCAGATTGACCACGCTTGCGGGAACTCAACGTTACCTGCATGAGCTTTTGCCCGCGCTCGAAAGGTTCTGTTTTTGCTGATTTGGGGTGCCCCCCGGTTCCCGGATATACAGTATTCACCCTACTTTCCTTCGGAGCATCCCGTGCTATGGTTCCCTTCGTCTGATGCCCAAACGCATCCTCATTGTCGAAGACGAAGTTTCCGTAAGGACCGCCGTCCGCACTTTCCTCGAGCACCATTCGCCCTTTGAAGTCTGCGGCGAAGCCGTCAACGGAGTCGAAGCCCTGGAAAAAGCGGTTGCTCTCCGTCCCGACCTTATTGTCCTGGATCTTTCCATGCCGCAGATGAACGGCGTCGAGGTCGCTTCTCTGCTTCGGGCCAGAATGCCCATCGTTCCCGTGGTCGTTTATACGATGTTCGAGGACGTTCTCGGCAAGTCGCTCACCGCCACTCTGGGCATAGCCGCCATCGTTTCTAAGTCCGACGGCCTCACCAGGCTGCTCGCTCGCATCGAAGCCCTTCTCGAATCCCCAACCTTGGTCCAACCTCCTGCTGGTTGACGCGGCCGCCTGACCAACCCACTCAGCCTCAGCGCAACGAGCATCTTATTTGTACATTGCTATCGGCGTATTAACGTGCGCATACTTGGACGGTATTCGGATTCCTAAGAGCCAACGGTGTCCCGTTCTAGCCTGCCTCGCGAAAAGCAGTATTCATCCATCCCCTGTCCTACGTGTGGCGTCCAGGCTGGCGAGTGTTGTGAGCGGTATTCAGGTGCTCCGCGCAAAGAACCGCACGTACTCCGGAAGCTAGCCGCTTTTGAGGCCCGCGGTCGGGCGGAGAATTCAGGTGCCTGCAAGCCCCATCCAATCCAGGGTCGAAACGTATCTCCTCAACTATCGGATGCTTTCCGCCACTTGACCTCATAGGAGTTTTCAAGAACTACCGCCAACGTTACCGTAGGGCAGCTACCGAAACGTGGTACTGTATGGGCAGTTCCCCCCTTCCTGATCGGAAACTCCCATGTATGAGGAACGTCGCAGCACACAAAGGTACGCCTTCGTCGCTATCGCGGAAGTCGCCGACTCCGTTAGCGTGCGCAATGCCAGTGTCGGGGACCTAAGTATCCACGGATGCTACCTGGCCATGCCCGACCCTTTCTCCAAAGGTTCCTCGGTGCTGGTCAAAATTCGCACCAACAGAGAGTTCTTCCAATGCCGCGCGACGGTCGCACATTCCACACACGGCATTGGCATGGGTTTGGAGTTCGATGCAGTGAGCCCGCCATTTCAAATCGTCTTGCAGGCGTGGTTGCTACATGCTTTACAGTACATAGAAATACGTAAGTAGGGCTCCTTTTTGACCGAAGTCGCTAACATTCCGCTTGTCGTATTTTAACGATGGTTATATCTTTACTCTGTTAGGATCTGTGAACCGGGTCCCCTTTATGGATAACAAGAAGCCTTACACCCCTCCGTGTATGATTCAGTACCCAGCCGATCAACTTCCCGAATATCTTACGCGGCTTTTTAAACGTGATTTAGCGGCTCTCGGTATTGAAAAGCGTCCGGCCGCGTCTAGGTACACGACCGTGATTGATAATGATAGAAAATACGTCGAAGTTTCCGATAGTTTCTGCGAACTTCTCGGATACAACAGTGAAGAATTGATCGGCAAGCGATATGACGAGATCACTGCCCCAAAAACCTGCGACATTCCCGCCATCTTCAACTTGTTCGAAAGACTCGGATACATGCAGGGTCTGTGGATGCTTGTTCATCGCACCGGGCAACGCATTTTGATTCGCTATGAGTCCTGGCTGCGCGCCGACTCCTTCATCGAATCCAACATCGAGGTCGTCGACCGCCTTCGCTGAAGGACCGGAAAAAAGAACGTATCGATAAGCTGTATGGCGCATCTACTTTAGTGGGCGCGACCATCCAGAACATGCGTCCGGTTCGCGAGCGGACCGACGCCGATCCGGTGGCGCGCCCGCCGGGTCTTTCGGATTGAGCCATCAATGGCTGTGATTGCCTTAGTAGCGGTTGGTTTACTCGGTGGCGGCTTCATGCTCTACGTCCTGTTTCAGTGGACGCGCGAAACGGTGCGCAACCGCAACCAATAGCCCGCAGAATTGCTTCTCCGCCTCTTCATTGCTGCGATTCAATCGCCGTTCGCCGGATCTAAAACGCGCTTTCTCAAAGCTCGGGTGATCATCCCAGCTTCATCACAGGTAACCCAACCCAGAGGGAGCGTCCGCTCCTGCGCAAGAGGTGTACTATCGGCGACGGAGTTTTGTCCCCTTCCATGACGCACGCAACTCAGTCTGAGCAAGAGTCGGCTCTCACCAGCCACAGATTCTTCTTGCTCTTCGTTTTTCTCTTGGCGACGCTAATTCTATTTCCCTACGCCGAAGCCAGCCACTTCGGTTCCTACGCATTTCGCGTTATCGGAAGCGTCGCCATTTTGGTCAGCGTGTATGCAGCCAAGATTCACCGGAGCCTGCTCATCGTTGCCATCGTGCTTGCGATTCCGGCCTTATTCGAGCGCGCCGTGCTTCCCAAAGTCGATGCGCACTCATTTTCCATATTCAATATGGTCCTGACCCTTATTTTTAACGTAGTGATTGTCGTGGTTATTTTCCGCCACGTGCTGGCTGCCGAACAACCCACATCGGAAACCATCTTTGGAGCCCTCTGCCTTTATCTGCTGGTGGGCTTCACTTTTGCCAGCGTCTACGGAATGGTAGTCGCGTTCCAGCCTAACGCCTTTTATCTGGATCCGCTCACTAACCTTCATAAGGTTCCCGACCGCTTCGATTTCATTTACTACAGTTTCTGCACCATGACTTCGCTCGGCGCCGCTGGGATGACCCCTGTCTCGACGCAAGCGCGTTCCTTTTCTATCCTCGAAGCTATCCTGGGCGTCCTGTATCTCGCCGTCCTGATCGCAGGATTGATAGGAGCCTACCGCCCCAAATCCAGCGCGTGAGCATGCTGTCTGCTGGAATGCTCGCGAAGAGATGGAGCAGCAGGAACTACTTCAGTATTTGGCGTTGCCTGTTTCAATTTCCTGGCTTTGTCGTCGGCTGAGTCCACTCGACCGTCACGTTCTTAAGAGCGTGATCGACAGCATCCTTGACGGCGGTTTCATTCCGGCCGTGGTCGGTGATGTTGTCGTAGAGCAGTTGCGCCGGCCCCGGGTTTAATTCCATGTTGTATTCGTCGGTGATATCGGCGGCCATCTGTTGCAGCATCTTGCTGGACTCGGCGCCCAGATCCGTACCGGTGATCTCCACTCGTCTGCCCATGTATTTCGTGGCGATTCGCTCGCCGAGTTTCTCGGCAGTCTGGTAGTAATATTCTGAGATTTGGCGATGGCCTCCCTCATGTTCCATCACACGTTGGGTCACCCCGATCGGCACCCAGATGTTGATGTTGAGTCCCAGCGTCACCTTGATCTGCGTGATAGTGACCGTCGCCTGTGTGGCGTCTGTTTGTCGAGACTCCCCGCGCACACTGGCGTTGGACAGGAAATTGGAATCGCACTCCGCGTTTTCCCCCGGGGCCAGGGGTGGCATATCAGTTGGCGGTGCGGCCGGGTCAAATGTGCGGTTCGCAAAAGCAATCGGCAGCTTATTGATTGTCAGCGCGGGAGCTTCCCTAAGCTGCCGTCGCGATGAAAAGTCCCGCCACGTTAACCAGCCAACGGCAAGCACTCCCAGCAACCCACAAAGCACAAGTAAGCCGCGCGACGTCAATGCCGCCTCCGCATTCCATTTTCCGAATAAGACGCCGCCCGAACCATGAGTTTGTCGGTGGGGAATGGCGCGAAAGGTACTCTCATCGCGCCACGAGCCAAAGAATCGAAGTCGCGAATCGAGCGAATCTCTTTTTTTATTTGGATTCTCGCTTCAACGTTCCGTCATAGCGGGTCATGGAACGCTAACTTCCGCCACATCGGTAGCGTACCCTACGAGTTTTTGTTATCGGGTCTACATAAATTCATATCCAGCTGATGCCTGGGTCCCTAAGAATTGCCTCGCAATGATCTGCATGCGACCTCTATCTTTCGTGCATTCAATGGCTGCCCGCCATTCGCGTCCTGACTTCCTCTTGGACTTTAGCTTCGACTTAGCTCTGGTACAGAGATTGCTTCACATTTAATCATTCAGGTCTCACCAGTTACTTAGGTTCGTACTCAATTTTGGCTTGCTCGGCTTTCAGCTCGACGGAGGGCTGCAATGATTTCACTCAAAATACCCAGACGCTTGTCAATTATCATTTGCTCGCTTGCTTTGGTGTTCGCCCCTATCGCTTCAGCTTCGCCTACTGGAAGCATCGCCGGGTTCGTAAAGGATCAAAGCGGTGCGATCATTTCGGGTGCGAAATTAACCCTCATCAACGTGTCCACGAACGCTAAGGAAGAGGCCGTCAGTGACAGTAATGGCGGTTTTCAGTTCCTGCAGCTCGCTCCGGCTGTGTACTCCCTCCACGTCGAAGCTTCAGGCTTCAAAAAAGAAGTGCTAAACGACGTCCTCGTCCAGGTCGACCAGATCACCCACCTGGACGCTACCCTCCAGGTCGGCAGTGTTGCCGAGACTATTGAAGTTTTGAGCGAAGCAACTCCGTTGCTGGAGTCTGACAGGAGCACGTTAAGCAACGTAATTGATAGCCAGGTGATATCGGATATGCCGTTGAACGCGCGCCAGTATTTGGACTTGGCCCTGCTAACTCCGGGTGTCTTACCGTCATCCGCGGGAACGCAAGGTGGGGGCTTCAATGTGTCCGGCGAACATGGCGCTTAATGCGCCCTACAACCTGACCACGCAGCAGGTGGCCTTCACAACCCAGCCTGGCAGATTCTCCTATGCGGTCGGGCTCAATCAAAACGTTCCTTTGGTGAAGAACATCGGAAAACCCAACCAGGTCGGCTTGGTGGGTCTCAGTGGGGAAGATCAAAACCTTCGTAGCTCTTACATCTACCAGTACAGCTTCGGCATTCAGCGCCAGCTTGGGAGTGCATTCTCTCTCGAAGTCGATTACCAGGGTTCGACCGCCCACAAGTTGGGTTTGTTCATCGATCAGAATCAGCCTACAGTTGTCGTGAACAATCCCGCTCTGCGCGGCAACCAGACTCCTAACACGCAGATTTTCCCGAATCCGTTCTTCGGCTCAATCTCAACTGGCGCGGACATCGGCAATTCCAACTATAGCAGTGCCGTGGCCACCGCTAGGTATCAAGGACGCCACGGCATCTACTTCGAAGGTTCGTACACCGTCGGGAAGTCCATCGACGATGCCTCGTCCTTCTTCGGCTCCACCGGCGAACGCGCTGGGCTTGATGACCGCAACAATCTCGCTGCCGATCGCGGCCCCTCGTCTTTCGACATCCGCCATCGCGCCGTCTTCCTCTACGTGGTCGATTTGCGTGTCGGACCTGGCCACCGGCTCCTTGGCTGGAACAACGGAGTGAACCGGCAAGTGTTTGGCGGCTGGCAAATCTCTGGCAACACCACCATCCAGTCTGGAACTCCATTCACGGTATTTAACAGTTCTCAGGACTTCAGCGGGTTCAACCAGTTTAATGATCGCCCCGACGTAATTGGCACCGGACCGCTTCATCAGGACAATAGCAATCCCGACGCGGCCTTCGACAAAACCTACTTCTCCAAGACTCCGCCGACAGGTCGGCAGGGAACCTCCGGACGCAATCAGTACTACGGCCCGGGCTTGCAGAACTGGAATTTTGCCACGTCAAAAGTCTTCCCGCTACGTACCGAAAGAGTCCACCTCCGCTTCCGGGCCGATTTCTTCAATCTCTTTAACCACACCAACTTCGCGAATCCTGTCGCGAGCCAGAGCAACGGAAACTTCGGCAAAATCACCGCAACCGTTGGCAGCGGCACGGCCACGGCAGTCGGGACCACTGCAGGGGTGGTCGGCGGCGGACCGCGTGTGATCCAGGGTTCGCTGCGCGTGGAGTTTTAGGTCGGCTGGTGCCGCCGGCTAGGCTGATTGGGTGCTTGGGCGTCGTAGCTTTCCCGTAGATCGAAGGAGCTTTGACGCCCAATTTATCCTCATCCATGCACCGGCACCGACAATGTTGCTGCGCCACAATGCCCATTTGTGATAGGTTTATGGCCCCACCCTGCCGCGCAGTCCTTTGGGCCAAATAGCAACCACGGGCCAAATAACAAGCAAATCTTATTGAGGAACTCCTATGACCAGTCCAGTTCCGCGCGCGTGGCGTCGTGCCTGGGAGATTTTGCGTTGGCGTGGTCCAGTCTATTTTCTTCTCCTGGCTTTGCGGGAAGTGCTGCGTCCGGTGATGTATTGGTACGCATGGAATATCTATCTGACGGATCTGCAGGCGCCGCTCACGGAGCCGTACGCGAAGGGGAAGTTCAACGTGCGGATCTTTGCTGGGGACCTCGCTGGAGGAAAGGATCTCGAAATAGCGCGGCAGCAACTCGCCTTGCTCGGAGAACCTTTGCCTGACAATTTTGCCGCGCGGCTGAATCGCGGTGACGCATTGGCCATCGTGTATGGCG
>Ga0137415_10000555_pt1 | contig 36273 bp, 31 predicted proteins | sample CZODoug3_1_1_16f_FD_183082 | JGI IMG/M metagenome (GOLD analysis project Ga0137415, IMG submission 183082) | Vadose zone soil fungal communities from Angelo Coast Range Reserve, California, USA - CZODoug3_1_1_16fungal (Hybrid Assembly) | ecosystem: Environmental > Terrestrial > Soil > Vadose...
CCTTCCAGAATCATTGCCACCACTCGGTCCCGCAGTTGCCGATAAATCGGCACGCTGTCATCCCACTGCGGATCCATTAATGCTCCGGGGCTCATAGCCGTAACGGCAGATTAGCCGACTAATCTACCAAAACAGCCGGCTGAGACTGGCCGAACCACACGTGGCGCTGCTGGATCGTCAGCTTGGCCATCGCGGCTACGGGGGTCGCGCCAGGCGCCGCCGAGGTTGACTGTACAAAACTCCAGCTCATCACCGCGGTGATCGCCAGGGCACCCATTCCGCAAGCAACTGCTTTCAGGCTGGCATTCAAAGCGTTCATGGTCGTTCTCCTTCGGTTCAGACGTCGCGATTTGCGGTATGCATTTCGTCGTCGTCTTGGTGTTGTATATGACTACATCACTACCATAGTGTCAAGGCGGATCACCAAGTAATTTCAAGGGGGGTTAGCTCAAGCTTTGGCATGGCTTTGCACTTATGTCTCGCTGGCTTTGGAGGGACTGAGGCGGGAAAAGGTTGGAATGGGGTGGGAGTGCACTAGGGGACCAGCCCTCTACTTGGCGGTTGGGGGAGTGCGGCGGGCCCGGGGAATTGGCGCGTCTGCTGGGGGTTGGGGCTCGTCCCCGGGGGTGGTTATGTCGTACGGCGGGGTGGCGTGGCCTGCGACGTGGCACGCGCGTAGAGTTACGGGTGATGAGCACAGATGACGATGGCGAGCTCATGCTGCGGTACGCGCGCGGCGACATGCGCGCTTTTGAGACTCTTTATCGGCGCCACAAGAGCGCCTTGTATCGCTATCTCGCGCGGCAGACACGTAACACGGAGACCGCCAACGATCTGTTCCAGGAGGCCTGGAGCAAAGTCATCGTGAGCCGTGAGCGATACGAGCCACGGGCGCAATTCCGCACGTTTTTATTTCGAATTGCGCACAACTGCTTTATCGACCACTGCCGGCGCGCGTCTGTGCGTAACGAATCCAACGGCGCAGAGGATGGTTGGGAAAGCATGTTGCCCGGCTCTGAACAAGACCGACCTGACACGCGCGCGGAGCAGGCCCAATTGACCGCCCGGTATCGCGCGGCTCTCGCCACGCTGCCGGCAGAGCAGCGCGATGTTTTCCTTTTGTACGAATCCGGGCTGTCGCTCGAGGAAGTTGCGGCCATCAGCGCTGTTGGTCCGGAAACTGCGAAGAGCCGCCTCCGCTATGCCGTAGCGAAACTACGTGCCACTCTCGCGCCGGTGGCGGAGACGTTTTCGCCTGCTGTTGGAGTGATTCAGGAGCCAGGGCTATGACCAATCCTGAGCATGACGAAGCTTTCGAGGCTTATCTGAAGCGGCGTTCGGTGTTGCCTCACGCCGTTGATGACAGACTCGAGCCGCCTGCGGCGCTCGATCAGATTGTGCTGAACGAAGCGCGCGATGCGCTCAGAACGCGGAGTGGTCCCACGCTCGCGACTGTGGCCGGACCTGCGGCTGCAGCCTCCGCTGCTACCGCCCCGGCACCCGCCACCAACGGAGCTGGGCCCGCGCAAGCGCCAGCGAGAAAGCAGAATGACCGCGCGCCGCGGTGGGCTGTGCCGGTGGCGCTGGCGGCAACCATATTGTTGTGTTTGTCGGTCGTGATGAATGTCAGTCTCAACACGAATCGGCCTAGCCCGAACCTACAGCGTGCGACGGCCGCACGCGCCGATTTGAAGGCAAGTGCCACTGCCGACGCGCGCGGTAACGGGGGCACCGTCAACTACAGCGAGCGCCGCGAAAGCGTGTCGGGTGACATTCCGTCGAATGAAGTAATCCTTCCGGAAGCAAAAGTCGCAGGTTTGCCGGCGCCCCATGCGCCGGTGCAGGCGGAGTCGGCGCTGGCGCCGTCACCTCCTTCGGCACCGATACCCGCAGCCCAAGCTCGCTCGCCTGCATCCGCTGCGGAAGCGGGGCCACCGCCGGCCGACGAGGAGCCGCGGGTTGCTGCCAAGTCGGCGGCGGACAAGGCGGTGCTGTTTGCGAAGCGAGCCGGTACCTCAGCTCCCGGGTCGGCGCCGGCTGCCGACCCGTATCCGGCGGCGCCCGCGCGGCCCGCCGCGCCAGCGACATCGGGCACCCTCGGTGAGATCAACTCCGCCGCCGCGCCCTCCGCTGCCAAACGCTCCGCTACTGCCGATTCGCTTCAGGCGCCATCTGCTGGGGGGCCGGGGACTGCGGGAGCGGGCGCTGATGCAGCTCCGCCGGCGGCCCACAACCAGGCAACCCCCGCGTCACAAGCGCCCGCGGCGGTGCCCCACCCCGCCGACCCGAAGGTCTGGCTGCGGCAGATTGATGCTCTACGCGCCGCAGGCAAAACAGGGCAGGCGGATGCCGAGATACAGCGCTTTCGGGCAGCCTTCCCGGGATATGTAGCGAAGCCGTCGCCGCCCCCGTCGACCGAGGCGCCAAAATAGCTGGGGGCGCCTGGGCCGCCATTGCAGTAAAATCGCGGGCCCTTTCGTTGGAAAAAAGCGCACCGTCATGAAGCCAGCCTTGAACGTTGCGATCACCGGCGCTGCCGGTCAGATCGGTTATGCCCTCGCCTTTCGCGTCGCCTCCGGGGCGCTGCTCGGACCGGATCAGCCGGTCAACCTGCACCTCCTGGAAATCACGCCGGCTCTGCCAGCGCTGCAAGGCGTGGTCATGGAGCTCACCGACTGCGCATTCCCGACTCTGAATAAAGTCATCGCTACGGACGACGCGAAAGTTGCCTTCCGTGATTGCAACGCCGCGATGCTCGTCGGCGCGCGACCGCGCGGCCCCGGCATGGAGCGTAAGGACCTGCTCCTGGCTAACGCTCAGATCTTCTCCGCGCAGGGCAAAGCCCTGAATGAAGTCGCCGATCGCAACGTCAAAGTGCTCGTCGTCGGCAACCCGGCCAACACCAACGCGCTGATCGCCCGCGCAAACGCGCGCGATCTCAACCCGCACAATTTCACGGCAATGACGCGCTTGGATCACAATCGCGCGCTCACGCAACTCGCCGAGAAGACCGGCACCCATGTCACCGCTATCCGCAAGATGACGATCTGGGGCAATCACTCCGCGACGCAGTACCCCGATATCAGCCACACCGTTGTGAACGGCAAGCCCGCGAAGTCGCTCGTCGATCAGAAGTGGTTGGAAGAGACGTTCATTCCGGTCGTGCAACAGCGCGGTGCCGCGATCATCAAAGCGCGTGGCGCGTCGTCAGCCGCTTCTGCCGCATCAGCGGCGATCGACCACATCCACGATTGGTTCCACGGCACTCCTGCCGGTGAATGGGTGAGCATGGCCGTGCCGTCCGACGGCAGCTACGGGATCAAGGAAGGCGTCATCTATTCCTACCCCGTGACGATCAAGGACGGCAGCTACCAGATCGTGCAGGGCCTGTCGGTTGACGAGTTCAGCCGCAAGCGGATGGATGCGACGGACAAGGAGTTGCGCGAGGAGCGCGATGGCGTCAAGGAACTCCTCGGCTAAGCGACCCTCGCAACATGGCCGCGCGCAGCGCCGAAGCGGTGCGCTGCGCGCACGCTGGCCGGTGATGACGCGGCAGCGGATGCCCAGAATCGACGGTGAGCGGACGGAAGTCCGCGCAAAAGGGTGCAACGCATGCGTTGCACGGGTTGGCCCGCGAAGGGACAACCCCGGATCGACGGTGAGCGGGCCGAACGGTCTGCGCAAAAGGAGACCCTCATGCTCGGCGCGATAATTACGCTTCTGCTCGTCGCAGCCGCGGCCTATGCCGTGACGCAAGTCGGCGGGGTCATCACGCTGCTGTTCATCGCAGCGGTTCTAGTCCTCGCTTACCGCCGCCTCTCGCTGCTGGCATTTACCGCAACATTCACCGTCCTGCTGATCGCGTACACCTCGCTGGGCGAGAGAAGCGTGCCCGCCGGGATATGGATGGGATTCCTGTGGCTGTTGCTCGCCTCGCTGTGGCTCCTCAACGTGCGGCCGTTGCGCAAAGCGATCATCACCCGGCCGTTCATGAAGGCGTATTTGAAGCTACTGCCGCCAATGTCGCAGACCGAGCGCGAAGCGCTCGAGGCGGGGACTGTGTGGTGGGACGGTGAGTTGTTCACCGGTGCCCCGAAATGGTCCAAGCTTCTTTCGGCGAAAGCGCCGGCGCTGTCCGCCGAAGAGCAGGCGTTCCTCGACGGCCCCTGCGAAGAGCTCTGTCGGATGCTCGATGATTGGAATATCACCCACGAGCGTGGGGACATGCCGCCGCACGTGTGGGATTTCATGAAATCGCGCGGCTTCTTCGCGATGATCATTCCGAAGAAGTACGGCGGCCTGGAGTTCTCGGCGTACGCGCACTCGTGTGTGCTGGTCAAACTGGCGAGCCGTAGCACCACCGCATCCTCCACGGTCGCCGTGCCCAACTCACTCGGCCCAGCCGAGCTGTTGAACCACTATGGCACGCAGGAACAGAAGGATTACTACCTGCCACGCCTCGCGCGCGGCGAGGAAGTTCCGTGTTTTGCGTTGACGGGGCCACGTGCCGGCTCGGATGCCGCATCGATTCCGGACACGGGCGTCGTCTGCCGCGGTATGTGGCAGGGACGCGAGATCGTCGGCATCGAGCTCAACTTCAACAAGCGCTATATCACGCTTGCGCCCGTAGCGACGGTCGTCGGACTAGCCTTCCGGATGTTCGATCCTGACAAGCTGCTCGGCGAGAAGGCCGATATCGGCATCACTTGCGCACTGATCCCGCGCAACACTGCGGGAGTCACGATCGGACGGCGGCATTTTCCGATCAACATTCCATTCCAGAACGGCCCGATCCAGGGCAAGGACGTCTTTGTACCGCTCGACGTCATCATTGGCGGACCCAAGATGGCCGGCTCCGGTTGGCGCATGCTCGTGGAGCAACTGTCCGTCGGACGCTGCATATCGCTGCCCTCAAACGCAACCGGCGGCTCCAAGGCCGGTGTCTGGGCAACCGGCGCCTACGCTCGCATCCGTCGTCAATTCAACATGCCGGTAGGCAAGTTCGAGGGCGTCGAAACAGTCATCGCGCGAATGGTCGGCCTGACATACACCCAGGACGCCGCACGATCCGTGACGGCGGGCGCAATCGATGGCGGCGAAAAACCGTCGGTCCCGTCGGCCATGCTCAAATATCACGTTACGGAAATGGGGCGGCAGGTCGCCAATGACGCGATGGATGTTCACGGTGGCAAGGGAATTTGCCTGGGCCCGCGCAATTATCTCGCGCGCGGTTATGAGTCAGTTCCCGTTGCAATCACGGTCGAAGGCGCCAACCTGCTCACGCGCAGCCTGATCATTTTCGGGCAGGGTGCCGTCCGCTGTCACCCGTTTGTATTGCGTGAGATGAACGCTGCACGCAACCCCGACCGTACCAAGGGAGTCGACGAATTCGACCAGGCGCTGTTCGGGCACATTGGATTTACAATTTCCAACTCGGTGCGCTCCTTCATCATGGCGCTCACGCATGCGCGTTTCGCGCGTGTGCCCGTGAAGGGACCGACCGCCCGGTATTTCCAACATATCGTGCGCTTCAGCTCATCCTTCGCGTTTTGTGTGGACGTGGCGATGCTGACTCTGGGCGGGTACCTGAAAAAGAAGGAAAATCTTTCCGCCCGGCTCGGCGACATACTCTCCTGCATGTACCTGGCCTCCATGGTGCTGAAACACCATGAAAACCAGGGCCGACCGGCCGAAGACCTGCCGATCGTCGAGTGGGCCTGCCGCAATCTGTTGTATCACGCACAAGAGCAGATGCACGGCTTCCTGCGCAACTTCCCGAATCGCTTTCTCGCGGGAGCCATGCGCTTTTTTGTCTTTCCGCGGGGCCGCACCTACTCCGCGCCCGATGACCGGCTGGGACGCAAGGTCGCCGACCTGGTAACCAACGCAACCGCGGCTCGCGATCGGCTGTGCCACCAGATCTACTGGACGTTGGAGCCGACGAATCCGCTGGGACTGCTGCAGGAGGCACTGTTGCTCGCGCAGAGCGTCGAGCCGATCGAGAAGCGCATTCGGGTCGAAGGCGTCAAGACCGGCAAGGTCACGGCCCTGGACCTGCCTGGACAGATCCAACAGGCGGTTGCCGCAGGGATCATCTCGGAAACGGAAGGGGCTGCGCTGCGCGAGTACGATCGCAAGGTGATTGATCTCATCAGCGTCGACGACTTCGCCCAACACGAGTTGGGCACGAAAGCTGAGCCGGTCCCGCAGGCGCCTGCACCGGCACTATCCAGCATTCATGTTGCCTGAACAGACGGGGCCGGTTTCCAACGCCCCGCCATCGGCTGAGCCGGAGAGTCCGGCAGCGCAATTGGTCGCAGCGCTCGCGGCCGTCATGAAACTGATGTACTGGCGGCCACGCCGCTACGGCGCGGCACTCACACTTGCTTTGACCGTAACCTACAGTGTTTACATGCTCTGAGTAACCGTGTCGCCCGACGCCAACACTGTGTTCCCTACCGAGCTGCTGACACGGTGATAAGCTTGGATTGCGGCCAACCATTGGCCACAAACCCCTCGATTATGGAGAGATTTGCTATGCGTATGTTTGTAGTCACCGCCGCGCTTGCACTGGCGGCCACCGCCGCCTGGGCCCAGGACCGTACGCCCTCGCCGGCGGATGCACAGGTTTACATCATCAGCCCGAAGGACGGCGCCAAGGTTTCCAGCCCGGTCACGGTGCAGTTCGGTTTGAAGGGCATGGGCATTGCGCCCGCAGGCGTGAAGTTGGAGAACACCGGCCACCACCACCTGTTGATTGACACGGACGCGCCGGCTGATCTCAACGCGCCGCTGCCGGCTTCCGACAAGGTTGTGCACTTCGGCAAGGGACAGACCGAGACCACCGTGAAACTGACACCCGGGAAGCACACACTGCAGCTGCTGCTCGGCGACGCCGGTCACGTGCCTCACAACCCACCCGTGATCTCGAAGAAGATCACCATAACAGTCACACAATAACGCCCAATTTTGTGTGGCGAGGTCGTCGCGCTGTTCTTCATGTTGACATGGATGCGTTCTATGCATCTGTTGAACAGCGCGACAACCCCGAAACCGCAGGCTTTCCTCTCATCGTCGGCGGCATCGATGGCCGCGGAGTCGTAGCCGCCGCCAGTTACGAAGTCAGACAATTCGGCGTCCACTCGGCCATGCCCATGAGCACGGCATTGCGCCTGTGCCCACACGCCATCTGCGTTCGCCCTCGGATGGCGCGCTACAAAGAAGTCTCGGGGCAGGTATTCGCAATCTTTCACGAGGTGACGCCGCTGGTTCAGGGACTTTCCCTCGACGAGGCCTTCCTCGACGTCACCGACAGCGTGGCCCTGCTGGGGGATGAGGTAACAATTGCAAAGTGGATCAAGAACCGAATCCTCGAAACGACGAGTCTGACCGCGTCCGTTGGGGTGGCGCCCAACAAGCTGGTCGCCAAGATTGCCTCTGATCTTGCCAAGCCGGACGGGCTGACGGTCGTAACCCCCGATCGGGTCCATGCGGTGCTGGACCCATTGTCGGTGCGACGGTTGCCGGGACTCGGCCGCAAGACCGGGGCCAAGGTCGAGGCGCGGGGAATTCAAACTTTTGCGCAGCTGCGTTCGGCGCCGGATTCCGTGCTTTGGCCGTTGTTCGGCCGATACACCCAACGGATACGGGACCGGGCAGCCGGTATCGACGACCGGCTGGTGCACCCCGACCTGGAAGAGAAATCCATCAGTGCCGAGGACACATTCGAGCGGGACCTCGGCGACCCGAACGCCTTGCGAGCGCAATTGTCCCAGCTGGCCGATCGGGCTTGCGAGCGTCTGCGAAAAAAGGAGCTGATGACGCGGTGCATCGGCATCAAGATCAGGCGGGCCGACTTCTCCACTTTCACCCGCAGAAGAGTCGTCGCGCCGCCGACACACGATGGGCGTACTATCGCTAAAGTAGCGAACGAGCTGCTGACACGCTGGCTGACGGAGAATCCAGGGGAGAAACTTCGGCTGCTGGGGGTGGTCTTGAGTGACCTCAGCGCTGCATCTCAGCTCGGCCTGTTCGACGACACGCTTGGCACTAAGAGCCGTCTGGATGCTGCCCTGGACGAGGCCCGGGCGCGGTTCGGAAGTCGAGCGCTACGGCGTGGAAATACGATCAAGTAACATTCGCCCATGTATCTTTCTTTTTTCGGCCTGAACGAGAAGCCGTTCGCGATCACGCCTGATCCGCGCTATTTGTATCTGAGCGAGCGCCACGCTGAGGCCCTGGCTCATCTGCTCTACGGCATCAATGAGGCAGGCGGTTTCGTGCAGCTGACCGGCGAGGTGGGTACCGGCAAGACGACGATCGTCCGCTCACTGCTGTCACAGACGCCCAAGAACGCCGAGATCGCGCTCATTCTCAACCCGAAGATGACCGCTCCCGAGTTCCTGCTGACGATCTGCGAGGAATTGGGCATTGGTGTTCCGGACTCAGCCACGGAAAGCCTCAAGGATCTCGTCGATATCCTCAGCGGCTATCTTCTGCGCGCTCACGCTGGCGGTCGTCGCGTCGTGGTCGTTGTGGACGAGGCGCAAAATCTCGCGCCCACGGTGCTCGAGCAGGTGCGCCTCCTGACCAACCTCGAAACCAACACGCGCAAGCTCCTGCAGATCATCCTCATCGGCCAACCCGAGCTACGTGAGCTCCTTGGCCGTAACGAGCTACGGCAGTTGGCTCAACGCATTACCGGCCGTTATCACCTAAACCCGCTGACCACCGCGGAAACGGCGGCGTACGTGCGACATCGCCTACGCGTAGCCGGAGCCACCAGCGATATCTTTTCTCCGGCAGCGCTCGCTGAAGTGCATCGGTTAGCCGTCGGCGTCCCGCGCGTCATCAACGTTGTTTGCGACCGCGCGCTTCTTGGCGCCTACTCGATGGATCGCCATCGGGTGACCTCGAACCTTGTTCGAAACGCAGCCTCTGAGGTCTTCGGTAAACGCTTCGCGCCGCACTGGTTACCGTGGCTAGGAACGGCGGCCGCGGCGGGCCTGTTGGCGATCACATCCGTTCTCTTGTGGAATTTCAGACCCTGGAACTCCGTGTCGCACGCGGTAGCAGCTACCCACACACACGTTGAGCCAAAAAAGGTCGCAACGACTGCGCCGCCTGCAGCGATGCCGTTGACGCCCGTGGTGGCACAGTCGCCCCCGCTCCCTACCAAGGCGGCGCTCTCGGGCCACGAGTTGACCGATCTGCTGGCCAAACACGCCAATGAGACCGACACCGACAGCGCGTTTTCCAAGCTGTTCGGCATCTGGAGGATCCAGTACGTACCCGCCGGCGTGGATCCGTGCAGCCAAGCCTCCAACCAGGGCCTGGAATGCCTGAATCAGCGGGGCTCCTTCGGGCAGTTACGACTGTACAATCGACCAGCGATCCTGATGCTCAACGACAACGCCGGCGCCAGCCATCAGGTGGTACTGACGGCTTTAGACGACGAGCACGCCACGGTGCAGCTGGGGGGAAGCAGCCACGATGTCAGTATTGGTGAGCTGTCACGTTACTGGTTCGGCGATTTCGTTATGTTGTGGCGTCCGGGTACCAGCCAGGTAAAGTCTCTGTCACAGGGCATGCGAGGCGATGATGTACGCTGGCTCCGCCAGAGCCTGCAGCGAGTGGAGGGTGAACACAGTGACGGGCCGGTGAGCGACGTGTTCGATGCAGATCTCAGCAAGCTAGTGCGCGATTTCCAACGCCAGCACCGTCTCACGGTGGACGGGATCGCGGGCGTACAGACGCAAATCGTGCTTGCCAGCGCAGTGGCACCGCCGGACTCGCCGTTCCTCTACCTGGCCGACACACACGGCGGTTGAACGATGTCGTTCATTCTAGACGCACTCAAGAAATCCGAGACCGACCGCCAGCGGCAAACCGGGCCCGCCCTGTTTGAAGTCAAGGTAGCGCCACCGAAGGCGCGTTTTCCGGTGTGGGCCGTTGCCATCGTGGCGCTGCTCGTCATCAACATGGTCATCGTAGGCTGGTTGCTGCTACGCCGCTCATCACGGAGCGACGAAACGACCGTGCAGAATGCGCCGCCTGTTGCCGCGAGCCAAGCAGCACCAACACCAACCCCCAACAGTGGTACGTGGTCGCCGCCAGTCGCAACCATCCCGCCACCGACAGCCAACACACCGCCCAACACTGCCGCGAACACCGATGCCTCTTCGAACAATGGCACGTCGCTGAGGTATGCGCCGCCGCCGACTGAGCCGGCAAGCGCACCACAAACCTCAGCCATATCACGCGCGCCTGCTGAGGAATCCAGCCAGCCGCCCGTGCACCTGCCCGATCGAGATCAGAACGAACCCACACTCGCCGGTGCCCCAAGGGATTCCGGGGCTGATTCGGGCGGGGCCAATGCCGATGATTACGCGCCGGCAACCGATCCAGGCGCGTCGATATTCAAAGGTCACGTGAAGCGCGGCACCGAGAGCGGGCTGATGTTGTATCAGGACCTGGCGGTGGCGAACGGTGCCAATTTGCCGGAATTACGCCTCGATCTCCACGTGTATGCCGCAAACCCGCAAGATCGGTTTGCGCTCATCAACATGCGCAAAATGCATGAGGGCGACACACTCAAAGACGGTGTTCGAGTCGAAGCCATCACGCCTGACGGCGTCGTTATGTCACACAACGGCACGAAGTTCCTGCTACCGCGAGAGTAACGCTTCGGATCAACGGTACGAGCCGTGGCGGCCTGGTCATTCGGCAATGAACCAATGGCGGTCCACCTGCTCCAGGCTGAACGTCTGAAATGGAAGTCCCTGACCGGTCAGATCGTAGACGGCACGCTGACTTTCGTTTTCGTAGTGCGGCTCCAGGCCGCGAACAATATGTAGAGTCGACAGGAGCAGTTGCCGCGTGCCCATGCCGTTCTGACAGCTGGTCACTAAGGCTTCCAGGGCCTTCTTCCCCGTGACCCGGCGGAAGTTGGGACTCATCTGCTTACTGTAGTACTCGTCGCACTTGCCCTCGCTGAGCGACTTTTCCGCGGCGTTTAGCAATTCCACAATCGCCGGAAGCGTAGTTGCCGTCCCGACGCCAACGGCCGCTGACTGGCGAGGAGCCACTGCAATACGCCGCCCTTCAATGAGGTCGTCGATCTGCGCCTCGATCTCGCTCGGTAACGTCGCCTTCCAATCCTTCCCGTAAGGTCGAAGGGTCACGACGCTCACGACCTGTACCTTCCCGTGGTCCCTGGGTTGCCTACCAAGGACCACTACATGGACGTGATCACCCTTGTCGGGGATAGCCGCTAGGCCCTCAACCTCGGTGTACTCCCGGCCTGTCAGGTAAATCTTGTAGGCAAGGGTCGCGTAGAAACCCGTATTTGTGAGGCGCTCGATGTCATCCAGCGGCATTCCCTGACCGAATAGTCTGGATCGGACGGTGCTATCGCCTCGTTTGGCCTCGTCCCGCAGGAGCGCCAATATTCGAAGCCTCAGGGCCTGCAATTCGTCAGGGTGAATCGAGAGGGCCACTGCCTGGGGATCGCCGCTGGCAACGGCCGAGAGGAACTCCAGGACAGCGGTTCTTTGCCCGCTCGAAACTTTCTCAGCCACAGGAGCACCGAGAACAGGGAGCCAGACCAAGGCCGCAAGCAGCCACAGGGACGCACCAGAATGACGCATTTTGAGGATGCCGGCCCAACCTTCCCGGGGGTCGAAGGATAGCGCACCGGAACTCAACGCCACCTTCATTCGCGCCGATGGAAGATATTGATGGGATTCACAGAAATCGTCCGTCGCAGGCGACAAATGTCCAACGCCTGCGTCATCGTCATTCCGCCTGCGAACGGCTTTACGTCCGCGGGAACCTTGAACTTTCCGAGCTAGCCCACTGTGCAAAATTTCGCGGGAACGCCAATCGTGAGCGATATGCCACGTGAGCGGGTACCGACCGGCGAGAGCCTGGTCGTGTTGACCCGTGATGAGGCGTTGGTCGAGACCCTGAAGGTCCTCGGCTCTGAGCACAACATCGTGACCGTCGATGCCGAATCCGATCTGGCAGGCGAGCTCGTGGGCAGACAAATGGGTGTGGCGATCATTGATGCCGCCGCGTCCACCGCGGTCGAGCGGTTGACTGAGAAACTCAAGTCGCAGTTCCCCGACCTGGTGCTCATCGTTGCCGGGCGGCTGGATGATCAAAGTGCACTGGCCCCTCAAATTACCAACGGGACGGTCTACCGTTTTCTGCACAAGCCGGTTTCCGAGCAGCGGGTAAAGTTGTTTGTCGATGCCGCATGGCGCAGACACGGCGAGGAGCTGTCAGGTGCTGCAGATCCGCTGGCTTCGACCGGCGTGCTCGCCGACGATCGGGTTCCTCTGCCGCGCAACATGCTTCTCATCGGCGGCGCCGTGTTGGTTGCGCTGGTGATCGGGGGCGGTTGGTTCATGACACGCAAGCCGTCCCCGGCGCCTGTTTCGAAGACAACAGCGACGGCCGAGCGGGACGAACAATTCGAGTCGCTGCTGACGCGAGCTGATACGGCCTTGGCGGCCGGCGCGCTCGTCGCACCTGCCGGCCAGAACGCCGCGGATCTCTACAAACAGGCGCTTCACCGCAATGGCAGCGATCCGCGTCCCGCGGCCGGCATCGAGAAAGTGATCGACAAGCTGTTGTCGGCGGCCGAGGATCAACTCGGCGCCCAACATCTGGACGAAGCCCAGAAGCTCACCGACCAGGCCCGCACCATCAAGCCGGATCACGTCCGCGTTGCCTTCCTGAGTACCCAGATCGGCAAGGAGCGCGAGCGTTCGGTGTTGAACCAGGCGCGCCAGGCCGCCTCGAGCGGCAACATCGAGCAGGCCATCGCCGTACTCGACGGCGCCAGCGCCAACAACGAAGGCAAACACTCACCACTGCTTGCCGAGGCACGCCAGGAGCTGGAGCAGAAGAAGCTGGACGATCGGGTGGGAGAGTATCTGACCCAGGCGGCGGTTCGCCTTCGCAATGGACAGCTGGTGGAACCGGCCCAGGATAATGCGCGCTTTTTTATTGAGTCGGCGCGGGCTGTTGCGCCGGATGAGCCGGAAGTGCGGCAAGCTCAAAAGCGGCTCGAAGAGCGGTTGGTAGCGGAGGTCCGCAAGGCCTTGGAGGCCGGGAATGCGGACGTTGCGCAGCGTTGGATAGATGCCGCCGCTGACTCCGGCGTGAGCCACGATGAGATCACGGCGATGACACGGGATGCGCAGCGGGTTCAGACGAGTGCCAAGGCAGATGCCATGGCGCGACTGACGCTGCTCTTCAACCAGCGGCTGACACAAGCCAAGGTCATCGACCCGCCGTCGGACAGCGCGAAATTCTACCTCGCACAGTTGGTGCAATCTGACGCGACGCATCCGTCGACGGTGTTGGCTCGGCAGGCGTTGGCGAGTCGAACGCTGGACGAAGCAAAAGCCGCGGTTCGCCGTCAGGATTTTGTTGGAGCGCGCCGCTGGCTCGCCGAGACACATGCTGCAGGCACTGATGATGCAAGCATCAGCGCCGTCGAACATGACATGACAACGGTACAGGACGCCACGAAGCGCGCCACTGAGATCGTGCCCGCCGGGAACCTGGAGCTGGCCAGATATGTGCCGCCCACATTTCCGGTCTCCGCACGCGAGCGCGGCATGAGTGGCTGGGTTGATGTGCAGTTTGTTGTGAAGCCGGATGGTTTGGTTTCCGATGTGATCATCACGGGTGCAGAGCCGGTGGGCCTCTTTGAGCAGGCCGCCGTCGATGCTGTCAAAAAGTGGCGCTACAAGCCCGTGGAGCGCGACGGACACGCAGTCGATCAGCGTGCGCGTTTACGGATGAAATTCGCACTGGATAAATAATGGCCAAGACGATGCCTGCCCGGTTGCTCGTGGTTGACCAGGACACTCGCTATGGCGAGTGGCTGAAACATCACTTGGGCGTCCTCTGTCCGGAATCCCCGGTCAGCGTTCTGCAGCTCACCGACTTCGAACGTTGGAGTGAGGAGCTGTCGGGGCGGGATTGTGACATGTTGATGTTGGCGGCCTCATTTGGATCCAGCCCGGAGGATCCGCAGGCCCAGGGTCTCGAGTTGTTGCGACAGTTGCGCGAGAAGCCGCATTTCCCTGCGGTGATTGCTGTTGCGGAAGAAGGCAACGAGCTCACGGCTGTGCGGGCGTTGCAGCTCGGAGCTGTGGACTATCTGCCCAAGCGCTTGCTCACGCCGGAGCGGCTGAAGACCTCCGTGCGGTTGGCGCTGAGGATGATTGAGAAGCGGGTTGCGCGGCGGCTCGCGAACCTTGCATACACGCGTGACGGAGAAACCCCGTCGGTGGTGCTGCCGGCGAAAATGGCTGTAACAACTGATGCGGCGGATGCAGCTGATGCGAAAGCGGCTGAGGCTATGCGTAAGCCGCCATCGGATGTTGGTGGTGCTGCGGGATCCGACAGCAAAGCTGAATCGCGCGATTCCTCTGCAGATGAGGCGGAGCGCGCGGACGCTGGGCGTGCCGCGGCGGACGCGAATGGCTCTTCGGACATCAAGCGTGGCGCAGCGGGCACAGACGGCACGGTCGATGCAAAGCGTGGCGCCGACGCGGGAGACTCCGCGGAGATGAGCCGCAACGTCGACATGCGCACCTTCGCAGACGCGAAGCGCGGCACCGACAGCAAAGGCCGCGCGTCCGAAGGAACCAGCGCATCTGACACCAACCGTCCGGGCCAACGCGTCGGTGCGAATTCGAAGGCCTCGACCGAGGCTGACAGCGCCGCAGACGCGAACAGCGCGCCGGACGCTGCTAAATCGTCAAAGCAGTCGACGGAGTCTTACACACCGCTGCCGGCAGCAAAGGCTCCCGGCGGCGAATTCATGCCGGCCAACTTCATACCGGGCTACACCATTCACGCGACGATCGGCGAATCCGAAAAAGCCGCCGTGTATGTCGCAACAAGTGCCGCGCTCAACGAAAACATCGCACTGAAAGTCAGTAAAACGCTGCGCGACGAGGCCGCCGGTAGGCAGTTCCTGGAGCGTGAATACACCGCGATCGTCGCGATCCGCGACCCGTCGGTTGTGCAGATCTACGACTACGGGGTGCACGCGGGTTATGAATACCTCGTCATGGAGTACCTACCCCGCGGCGATCTGAAGGCGCGAATGCAACAGGTGCTCACTGAGCAGGAAGCGCTCCGTTACGTCGCCCAGATCGCGGCTGCTTTGCAGGTCGTACACCATGCAGGCCTCCTCCACCGCGACTTGAAGCCACCCAATGTCATGTTGCGCGAAAACGGCGATGTGGCACTCATCGACTTCGGACTGGCGCGCGCCCTCGATGGCAGTACGCCCAGCACCCGTACGGGCGTGTTGCGCGGATCGCCGTACTACATGAGCCCGGAGCAGGCGATGGGCGAAGTTCTGGACGCGCGGTCGGACTTCTACAGCCTCGGCATCATGTACTACGAGATGTTGACCGGGAAGAAACCCTACACGGGAGGGTCAGCGATGGACGTCCTGCAGCAGCATGTGAATGCGCCGCTTCCGATGCTGCCGAAGGCGTTGGTCCATCACGAGCCGTTGCTGCTGAAGCTGATGGCCAAATCGCGCGAAGACCGGTTCTCCAGCGCCGAGGACATCCTGGTCGCCATCGCCGCCCGGCGTGAGAGCGAGCGAGCCGCCGCGCGCGAGGTGGAGTCGAGCGCCGCTTAGTCGAGCGCCCAAGGAGTCAGGGCACCGGGCCAGGGGGCACGGCGCCCATTGGCCACCTCGTGTGAAATTAGTTTCCCGGGAAACCATCCCGCCCAAGGGGGACAAGAGGCCACGTTCCCCATCGGCCAATCAGTACCGCCGCCAGCCAACCACCGCCATTGGCCACCCGCCCCGCTCATCCTTATTGGTCATTGTCTTACGCCCCACCCTTTCCGTAACATCGAGTTACCCCCTGTCCCGAGAGGGGACAGGAAGGACATAGGAGACTCCGCCAATGCAGCCGCCGGCCACCGCTCCGAATGCGCGCCGCCCGGCGTTCGTCTTCGAGGTGCTCGCGGCGGCAACCGTGTACTTCGCCACGGCTCGACTCGGACTGGAGTTGGCCGTCGTGGCCCGGCCGGTCTCCATCATCTGGCCGGCGACGGGCCTCGCCCTCGCGCTGCTCATTCTTCGGGGGAGGCGTCTCTGGCCGGCCGTCCTGCTGGGCGCATTTGCCTCCAATGCACTGAACGAGACCTCGATTTTTACGTCGGCGGGCATCGCGATCGGCAATACCCTCGAGGCGCTCGTTGGCGCGACACTGTTGCAACGGGTGGGTTTCCTACCCTCCATGCGCCGACTGCACGATGTGGCATCGTTGTTCCTGCTCGCGGCGTGTCTGAGCACCATGGTCAGCGCAACGATCGGCGTAATCACTGTGTGTCTCGGCGGCACAACGTCATGGCACGACTTCACGTCGTTGTGGTCAACGTGGTGGATCGGCGATGCCATCGGAAACCTCGTGACCGCCCCCTTCGTGTTCGTATGGGCCGACCAGGCGCGCAATCGATGGCGCCTACAACGACTCGCGGAAGGGATGCTCCTGCTGTTCTCAATGGGATTCTTGAGTCTCGCCGTGTTTGTCGATCACGGCTCGGAAGTGCCCTACCCGGTCCACTACCTCATTTTCCCGGCCGTCATCTGGGCAGCGCTGCGACTCGGACAGCACGCGACCGCCACCCTGGTGTTCGGCTCCCTGGCAGTCACCATAGTTGCCACCATCGCCGGAAGAGGCCCGTTCGTCACTACCAACCTGGGAGCCAGCCTGTTACAGGTCGCACTCTTCATGGCCGTGGTGGCTGTCACCGGGCTGTTCCTGGGAGCCGCTACAGCCGAGCGCAACCGCGCGGAGCGACGGCGCAGCGAGGACTACGCGCGCTTGCGCTCGAGCGAAGAAAGACTGGCGCGGCAGGCCGAAGAGCTGGCTGCGGCCGATCGGCGCAAAGACGAATTCCTCGCCGTCCTGGGACACGAGTTGCGCAATCCGCTCGCGCCCCTGCAAAACGGTCTGGAGCTGCTCGCCTTGGGTGCCAATGACCAGGCCCTCGTCACTCATTCCCGCCAGTTGATGGAGCGGCAGCTGCGCCATCTGGTGCGACTCGTCGATGACCTGCTGGATGTCGCGCGAATCCGCTCAGGGAAAATCGTGTTGGAACTGGAGCGTGTCGAGCTGGCCCCCATGATCACGAGCGCGGTGGAGCTGGCACGCCCACTGATTGATTCGCGCAATCACGAGTTGCACGTCGTGCTGCCACCCGCGCCACTGTGGACGGATGCGGACAAGATCCGCTTACCGCAACTGCTGGCCAACCTGCTCAACAATTCAGCGAAATACACGGATGAGGGCGGCAGCATCACTCTCAGTGTGGCGCAGTTGGAATCGCAGATCGTGGTGAACGTGCGCGACACCGGAATCGGCATGGATGCCGAATCGCTGGCCAACGTCTTCGAGCTTTTCGCCCAGGCGGCCGGTCCCGCGCATGCCGTCCAAGGCGGCCTGGGTGTTGGATTGAGCCTGGCCCGCAGCATTGCCGAGTTGCATGGCGGAGTACTGACAGCGCACAGCGAAGGACTCGGCAAGGGCAGCCAATTCATACTCGAGCTGCCCGCAGCACAGGCGCCGGCAATACGGGCTGACGCGACGCTTCATCCCGGTGAGCCGGGCATGCGACAGCGGATCCTGGTCGTCGATGACAATGTCGATGCAGCCGAGAGCCTCGGAACGATGCTGGCCTATTCAGGACACGATGTGCGTGTTGCGCATGGCGGCGTGGAAGCACTCAGCACCGCCCACGAATTCGCACCCAACGTAATGATCCTGGACTTGGGAATGCCTGAGATGGACGGGTACGCGGTAGCGCGTGCCGTTCGCTCGGACCCGAAGTTTGCCACGACTCGTCTCATCGCTTTGTCCGGCTACGGACAGGCTGATGATCGGCGCAGGACCGCTGATGTCGGCTTCGATGAGCACCTGGTGAAGCCCGTTGAGCATGACGTGCTCAACGCCGCCCTAAATTGACTTGCTCATGGGCAAAAACTCAATAGCCACGCCCGGCGAAACCTCATACTTCACCTGCTGGACACCCGCGTAACCGCGAGCCGAGTACAACCGGATCCCCGGCAGCGTCGACATCAACTCAACGCGCGAAAAACCACGTAATCGCGCTTCGGATTCACACTTCTCGAGCAACATCGTCCCGATCCCCTTGCGGGCATGTCCGGGATCGACAAAAAACGCTCTGATTTTTGCGGGGTCCGTGCGCGGATCGAGCTCGCCAGCATCCCGTTCGGGGCGCTTGTCGCCACCGAACAACGTCTTTCGGTAGCTCCAACCGCCGCAGCCAACAATGACCCCGTTTTCCTCCACGACAAAGTACGTCCCATCGAGGATGAGTTGTGAGTCGACGCCGAACGCGCCCTGCAGGGCACCCTCCACCTGCTCGGGGCGGTAGTCCGCCGCGCTGAGCTCCCGGGCAGAGCGAGCAATCAAATCCCGAAGCACATCACGATCCGCAAGCGTCGCGTTGCGCACAGCCAGCATGATTAATGCGCCTCCTTCGACTCGAGATAGTCCAACACCACCTGGGTCATTGCATGCATGGCCACGGGAATCCCACGCTCGTCCAGGTAGAAGAAGTCTGAATGATTCGACGGCGCCTGCAGCGGATCCTGGTCTGGCGGCGTAATGCCCACGAAAAAAAACACACTGGGAATCTTCTGCGCAAAAAAGGAATAGTCTTCGGAGGCCGTGATGACGTTGGTCTCTTTGACGTGGTCGGCGCCGGCCACACGTTGCAGCGTCGGCAGAATCTTTTTGGTGAGCTGCGGATCGTTGAATAACACGGGATCGCTGCCGGGCTCGACGGTGAGTTGCGCGGTGGCTCCGTTGGCCGCGGCTGTATTTTCGATGATCCGCTTCATGTGACCGAGAATGGCCGTACGCTGCTCGGGTGTGAATGTGCGCAGCGTTCCCAGCATCTCCACGTGGTCCGGAATGATGTTGTAGCGAATCCCACCTTTGATCGCGCCAATGGTGACCACAGCCGGATTCTCAGTGATGTCGATGTCCCGGCTGACCACGGTTTGCAGAGCGCTGATGATCTGGGCGGAGGTCACAATGGGATCGATCGACGACCAGGGCCGCGAACCGTGAGCCTGCCGCCCCTTCACGACAATGTTGAACGAATCGACGGCAGCCATCACCGGGCCTGCGCGATAGGCAATTTCACCAACGCGGTTGCCGGACCAGACGTGCATGCCGAAGATCACGTCGGGATGGTATTTGTCGAATAATCCTTCCTTCAACATCAGCTGCGCGCCACCCTCCTCATCCGCCGGCGGCCCTTCTTCCGCAGGCTGGAAAATAAACAGGATGTTCCCCGGGAGCGTGGCGCGTACACCCGCAAAAATCTGTGCAATTCCCATCAGCATGGCCGTGTGCGAGTCGTGGCCACAGGCGTGCATGACACCAACAGTCTCGCCTCGATAGCTCGCTGTAGCATGTGATTTGAACGGCACGTCAGTCTTCTCAGTCACAGGCAACGCATCCATATCCGCCCGTATCGCGACTGTTGGTCCGGGACGGCCACCTTTCAGGAAACCTACGACTCCGGTATGCGCTACTCCCGTCTGCACTTCCAGGCCGAGCCGTTTGAGCTGCTCCGCCACCAGCTTGGCCGTCCGCGTCTCGCGGTTGGAAAGCTCAGGGTGCTCATGGATATCGCGGCGCCACGCAATGACCTTCGGCTCGATACCTGCGCTCAGCTCATCTACCCGGGCGCGGTCGACGGCCGCGCGGGCCGGCAGGACACAACTCGGCAGCACAACGATGGCAGCCGTAACAATTTGTGGTCTCACCCGTAGGACTCCCTGGATTTTTAGTGGTGCCAGCGAGTGTGCCACACGGACAGCCGCACCGAGCTTGACACTACCGGCTCATAAAGGTGCAATGCAGGCTCGGAGCTTGCTGGCAAACTAAGGGTCGCAAGACGTCCTGTGGATCCGATGCATCTCGTTGATACGACCCTGTTCTACTCACCCACCAGCGGCGGCATCAGACGCTATCTGAATGCCAAGCATGCCTGGCTGAATGCGCACACAGCGTGGGAGCACACCATTGTCGTACCCGGTCCCGAGGACCGAGTAGACCGCGGCGGCGTGTGCACTTTGAGCGGGTTTGTCGTGCCCGGCTCGTTCAACTACCGTCTGCCTCTCAATCCGGAACGCTGGACGGATCTGCTGCTCGCTCTCGAACCGAGCCTCATCGAGGCCGGTGACGCGTTTCATCCGGCCTGGTGCGCGGCTCACGTCGCTCGGCGCCGGGGGATCCCGGTAGCCGCCTTCTATCATTCGAATCTGCCGCAGATCATCGGCCGGCGTGCCGGTGGCTTCGGCGAGCGCACCGTAGGCCGCTACATCAAGTGGCTCTATGAGCGCTTCGACGTCGTCTTCGCTCCCAGTCGCCTGATGTGCTCGTACCTGAATCATCTGGGTGTGCATCACACCATGTATCAACCACTAGGCGTGGATACGGATGTATTCAGCCCCGAGCGACGCTCACATGATCTGCGGGAGAAGCTAGGCCTGTCGCCCGACGCGCGCGTTCTGGTCTACGCCGGGCGATTTGCCGGTGAAAAGAATCTGCCCGTTCTTCTGCAGGCCTTTGCCCGACTCGGACGTCCCTATCATCTATTGATGGTGGGCGGGAATCACGAAGCCAGGCCCGAAGGCAACGTCACCATCCTTCCGTATCGCCGGGACAGTCGCGAGCTGGCGCAATTGTTTGCCTCGGCGGATGCACTGGTGCACGCCGGAACGAAGGAGACGTTCGGTCTCGTCATACTGGAATCCATGGCCTGTGGCCGCCCGGTTGTCGCCGTCAATGCGGGAGCCATTCCCGAGTTCGTGGACGACAGTGTCGGCATCCTGTGTACGCCCAACAAACCGGCGGCCATGGCCGAAGCAATCGCGGCGCTCTATGACCGCGACCTCGACCAGATGGGTGCCGCGGCTCGCGCGCGAGTTCTACAGCGTTATACCTGGAATCATTCCTTCCACGCGCAGACGATGGCCTACGCGACACTCGTTGGTTCTCGCCGTCCGTCCATTGCGCCGCGGGAAGTCAACGAGTTGGTGACTGTCTCACCGCACGAACAGCAATACACCGCCGAATGACAGTGTTGCCGGACAAAATGTTGCCCGAGAAAAAAAGTACTCAACTACCGGCGGCGAAGCGTCAACAGAAGTGATTTGCCCACTCGGCTGGAGGCCATGGCCAACACGATGCGCCAGAACAGACGCTTGTTCCAGGGCACCAGTCGCGGTGCGATTGCGCGATAGAAGGTGGTTGCCACCTCCCGGTGCAGATGCACGGAGCGGGCAGGAAAAATCCACTCGCGCTTGCCGCTCCAGATTCGATACTGACCCGCATCGATCTGCTCAACCGTCGCGTCTTCCAGTGCTTCCGGCAAACCCGACGGGGCGGCACCCGCAAACGCCAGCGTAGCGATCTCATCCGACCGGTCGATGGTGCGTCCGATGAGCGTGAGCCCCAAAGGCCCGTCATCTCGCCGGCAACTCACGCCACCTCGAAACCTGATAATCCGCTTGACATCATCCATTGGCGGCGTCCACATCAATGCATTGCAACATCATCCGTTGCGTCCCACGCGCAGCGCGACTGGCCAGGTCACTGTGTGGACCGCATGTGGGTCAACCCAGAGCGGCTCGAGCCTTTTCTCCAGCGCCGCGACCGGATCGGCACCCCGGTCCTCGACATAGCGGCCGGTTGCCGACCAGCTGCGCAAATACCCGAGCAAATGAGCCCGCTCCCACCGCTCCTCCATGTTGAATGCCGGAGTCGAAATCTCCGTAAAAGGAAACACCAGACTTCGATAGCCCTCCTCGACGAGGCGCCGCTCTGCGGGCCAGTAAGGACCCACAATGCCGTAGTAGAACTCCTGCACGAGCGCATCGACCGCGTCGCCCTCCACATGCAGCACACCGTATGTCCAGGCGGATACAACGCCCGCAGGGACGAGCACTCGCTGAACCTCAGCGTAGAAAGAATCCAGATCGAACCAGTGCAATGCCTGCGCGACTGTCACCAGGTCAACCGAGCTCGAGTCGATGCCGCTGTCTTCAGCCCGCGCAACCCGGTATGTCACGTTGCCGTGTGGCGGGGCGGCCGACAGCTGTTGCGGACTCGCGTCTGTGGCAATCACCGTCGCGAAATGCTCTGCAAGGGCGACGGTGGCTTGGCCAGTACCGCAAGCGCAATCCCAGGCCTTCTGCCGCTGGGGACACAACTGCGCCAGGTAGTCGAACAACGCGGGCGGGTAAGTAGGCCGGAATGCCGCGTATTGGGCTGCCAGCCGGGAGAAATGATCCTTGAAGCTCATGGCGTGCGTCCTGGTGGACCTGCGCATATCGCAAATACCCATCGCTTATTGTACCGGGCATGTCGTCTTCCGGTACGCTCCGTCTCTTTGGAACAACTTATCCTGTGAGCTCTGTCCTCCTCGAACCTCGCCGCGGTCTGACGCTCATCCATGCAACTTCACTGGTTGTCGGGATCACCATTGGAACCGGGATCTTCCTCAAGGCCGCCGTCATGGCCCAGGCCGTTGGCACGCCCGCGCTCGTACTCGGGGCGTGGGTCGTAGCAGGCATCATCGCCATCTTCGGAGCGTTGAGTTTTGCGGAGCTGGGGGCGCTGCTTCCGCAGGCAGGCGGCGAGTACGTCTACCTGCGTGCGGCGTACGGCGACGTTCCCGGCTTCCTGTATGTGTTCAACAGTTTCCTGGTCGGCGGCGCGAGCATTTCGGCTTACGGCGCGGCGGTCGCCATCTTCCTGGCCGACATCTACCGATTTGACAGTGTTTGGTTCGAGCGCACGCTGCACATCTTCGGATCGGTCTACACGTTTCAGCTGGGTGTCCGGCAGGTGATTGCTGTTGCTGTGATCGCCCTGTTCGCGGTAATCAACTGCGCCGGCGTGCTGTTGGGCGGTCGGGTCCAGACCATCCTGACCTCAACCAAGGTCATTTCCATTCTGGCGGTGGCCGGTGGAGTGTTTCTGTACAGTGGTTCCGCGGATTGGGGCAATCTCGCGCCTCCCGCCGGCAACAGCACGGTTGCCGGGCTGAGCGGCTTCGGCGCTGCGCTGTTCGCGGCGCTGTGGGCGTACAGTGGCTGGCAATTCCTGCCCATGGCTGCCAGCGAAGTGCAGCAACCGGAGCGCAATCTTCCGCGCGCCATCGTCGGTGGCACGCTGCTCGTCCTTGCGATCTATCTGCTGGTGAACGTGGCGTATTTGTATGCCCTGCCGTTCCGGGAGGTCGCGAGCTCCAACTCCACGGCGTACCCGGATGCGCCGTCGGTTGCCGCCAAGACGGTTCAAACATTTCTCGGTGCGAAAGCGGCGCCCATTGCAGCCCTGATTTTTCTCGTCTCGTCCGTCGGCGCCCTGAACGGCACGATACTGGCGCGTGCCCGGGTTCCCTACGCGGCGGCCCGCGACGGGCTGTTCTTCGAGAGCTTTGGTCACCTGAATCCACGGACCCGAGTGCCGGTCTTTTCGATCGTACTGGTGAGTATCTGGGCAGCGTTGCTGGCCGCTTCGGGAACGTTCGATCAGCTGACCAACATGGCCGTGCTGTCATACGCGATATTCTGGACGCCCGTCGTACTGGCCGTGATCGTTCTGCGGCGCAAACTGCCAGATGCGCCGCGCCCCTACCGTGTTTGGGGCTATCCGTTCGTCCCGCTGGCGTTTGTGCTCGTCATGGCGTGGATTGTTGTGAATGCGTTGTTCACGCGGCCAGCCGAATCAGCTGCCACGATCGTGTTGATTCTGCTGGGACTGCCGGCGTATCCGTTGTTCAGGCGGCGCAAGACCGCGGCGCTGACCGAAGCCAGCGCCACAACCGGTTCACAGTGACTCGAGATCCCAGACCGTAAACGGCGCGCCCCGCCGCAGCCAGAAGCCACAGCCTGCTTCCCGAAAATTGCGGCGCAGACGCAAGCGATACCACTGCGCACTTCGCAAGTGGACGTTGGAATCCGTGCGGCTCTGATCGCAATTGAGCTGCCAGTCCACGCGGGTGAGGGCCGTGAAATACAGGACACCCCTGCACAGCTTGCCGAAATTGGCGAGCGCCCGATTGGCCGTGTCGGAATCCAGATATTGCAGGACGTCGTAACAAACGACGACGTCGAACGGGGCAGCAGGCTTGTACGCCTCAATCTGCGCGTGCTGCCAACCGTAGCGCTCACAAAGGTACTCACTGGCCTCAATGCCAGTGTACGAAGCCCGTGGCAGGTATCGTTTCAGCCATGATTTGAGCAGCCCGGTTCCGCAGCCGGCGTCGAGAATCCTCCGGACAGGCAGACCGGTGTGCAGCGCGTATGCGGCGATCAAGCGCGCCCTGCTCTGCATCTCCTTTTTATCTGTGACCGCCGTCTTCGGATCGAAATAGAAACGCTCGTAGTACTCTTGGTCGAAGGCCATCTTTTCTCTAAACTAATCAACGCCTTGGGGCTCGCCGTCAGCCAGGCCCAACTCAGCGAGCAGCCGCTCGGGATCCGGCGGCTTCGGGAGGCAGGCGTCCGCCCCCGCGGTCATTATGCGCTCGACATTCTCCGCGCTGGGAAATCCCGTCATGGCGACGATCCGAACGTGATTGAGGGTCGGCCGGGCGCGCAGCCGCCGACAGACCTCGAAGCCGTCCATGCCGGGCATCATCAGATCCAGCAGCAGCGCGTGCGGCCGGAACGATTCGACCTTCACACCGGCTTCGAAGCCATCGCGCGCAATTTCAATCGCGATCTTCGGGTCGCGTGCCTTGATCATCTCGGCAATAAACAAACCGAGTTGCAGATCATCATCAACAATCAACACGCGGTCGGGCCGGCCCGAGTTGCGCGGCGCCGGTGTCGAGCCCCTGCTGCGCGCGAACTCCTCGACGTCACGGAGCAGGAAACGGCGGTGGCCACCTGGAGTGGTCAGAGAGCGCAACAGCCCGCGCGCCGCCCATTGGCGCACAGTCACGGGATTGACCATCAGCAACTCGGCAACTTCGTTGGGCGTCAGATGCGTCTTGTGCTTCGATTTCTTCATGATTCTCGTTTCCCATCCCTCCGCCGAGGAGAGCCGCTGCCCGCGGCCCAATTCCATTTGTGCGATGCACGTTTTCAAGCGTTTAAATCGATTTATTCGATTTGTTATTTGCGTTATCCGACTGGAAATCACGAATTTGACAGAATATCAGGACACGACGATTGGAGTAGTGGTGTATCGCTCTCGTGCCCCTTCCGCCCCCTGCCTCGTTCGCCGGACCAAAGTCGAGCGCCGCATTCCACGGCGTTCCGATGTTGGTACCCGGCGATACGGCAGTACATCAATACTGACCCTGTTGCCGCAAGTTGGATTCAGGACCAACATCGCCCACCGGCATCTCCCAAACCGCCCTGCGGTCATCGTTCTCCAACGTGTGGCCTCAAACAATTTTGGGACGCTGCGTTGTAGCTCCAGTACCCACGGTACCGCAATTATCCCCACGGGCGCGAATCTCGAGCAGTGACTAACGGTTTTGCAGGCCAGAGTTTCCCGTGTTTGCGCACCGGATAGTAATGCCTGCACTATTGTCCTTGCCGGACTCTGGCTTGTGCACGGCAGCGAAACATCACAAGGGCGTTAATAGTGAGCACTACAGCAGATCGAATTCTTCGTGGAGCGGGTCGGCTGCGCGCGGCATGTGTCGCGGCTGCGGGCACTGTCCTGGCGGCTGTCACCCTGGGAGCCCAGGCACAGACCGCCCAATTCACACTGAGCAGTCCCGATATCGCCAACGGCAAGACCATCGCGGCGGCTCAGGTTTTCAATTCTTTTGGATGCAGCGGAAACAACGTTTCGCCGGCGCTGGCCTGGAGCAACGTTCCCGCCGGAACAAAAGGTTTCGCGCTCCTGGCCTATGACCCGGACGCTCCCTCCGGCAGCGGCTGGTGGCATTGGGTTGCCTACAATATTCCGGCGGATGCGACTTCGTTGCCGGCCGGCGCAGGCGACCCCAAGAAGAATCTGATGCCCCCCGGCGTAGTGCAGGGCCGCTCGGACTTCGGCACAGCTGGCTACGGCGGACCCTGCCCACCGCCAGGCAAGCCCCACCACTACTACTTCCGGCTTTACGCCCTGAAGGTACCGAAGCTCGACCTGCCGGCAGACGCTACAGCGGCGTTCGTTGGCTTCAACGTCAACGCGAACTCTCTTGGAAAAGCTGAGCTTCTGGGACTGTACGGCCGCTGAAGACGATAGGTCTCATTTCCGATACGCACGGGCTGCTTCGTCCTGAAGCGGTCCGTGCGCTCGCGGGAGTCCGACACATCATTCATGCGGGCGACATCGGGGGTCCCGAAATCCTCCAAGAGTTGCGGAAAATTGCGCCCGTCCATGCAGTCAGAGGAAACAACGACAAGGGCCCGTGGGCGGCTGAAATCCCGTTATATCTGGCGTTGGAGCTGGAGGGTGTCAGCATCCACGTTCTTCACGACGTAAAGGAGATCGACATGCTGCGCAGGCAATGCCTGCTCACTGAGTCCCAGGCTGCAGGCGTCGACGTCGTGGTTTCGGGACACTCACACAAACCCTCGGTGAGCGATCGTGACGGCGTGCAGTTCGTAAACCCCGGCAGCGCCGGCCCCAGACGGTTCAGCTTGCCCGTCACCATTGCCTACCTGGACATTGCAACAGCCGGTGTGTGCGCCAGGATCAGCGAGATATTGTGAGCAAGTGAGCGATCTGAGTCAGTGGCGGCGCTCGCCTATTGCCGCTCCACCGGCTGCGGGGGTAGATTCGCGGCGTGGCTGTAGAAACTCCAGATTCAGTGATGCACGCGATCCAGGGTGATCGTCGCCCGGCGATTTGGCCGTGGCTGGTCATGCCTCTGATCACCCTGACCCTGTTCTACTGGCTTTATAGCCTGGACCAGGTCGGGGGCACGAAGGCGTACGGTTCGGTTCCAGCGGCGACCGGCGCCCACACCCAGGCCGCGGACTCCGGCAACCCCTGAAGCCCCGCGGCTTCTGACTCACCTGGGCTGATTCCGGGCCTACTCACCCGGGGGGCTAGCGGAGCCGCCGTGTGGTGTTAGCATAACCGCCCCAAATTACCCGGGCCCCCAGGCACACCGGAAATCCGCCCGGTGCCTCGCAGTCCCTCCCACGCTATGGTCCGTCCCGAAAAGGCCCGTCCCGCTGTGCTACGACCGCCGAAGGCCCGAACCCCGAAGGTCGGTTTCGTGAGCCTCGGCTGTCCCAAGGCGCTCGTCGATTCCGAGCGCATCCTCACGCACCTGCGCTCGGAGGGCTACGAAGTCTCACCCAGCTACGACGCGGCCGATGTCGTTGTAGTCAACACCTGCGGGTTCATTGACTCCGCCATTGACGAGTCGCTCGACGCCATCGGCGAAGCCTTGGAGCAGAACGGCCGCGTAATCGTCACAGGTTGTTTGGGCGCAAGGCCCGAACGCATCCTCGAACGCCATCCGCGAGTTCTCAAAGTAACCGGGCCACATGCCTATGAAGAGGTTGTTGGGGCGGTTCACGAGCATTTGCCGCCTCTGCACGATCCTTTCTCGGACCTCGTGCCTCCTCAGGGTATACGGCTGACACCTCGGCACTACGCGTACCTGAAAATCTCCGAAGGCTGCAATAACAAGTGCACCTTCTGCATCATCCCGGCAATGCGCGGTCGGCTCGTGAGCCGGCGGATCGATGAGGTGCTCAGGGAGGGTGAGCGGCTGGTGAAGGCCGGCGTGAAAGAGTTGTTAGTCATCTCGCAGGACACGAGCGCCTATGGCGTGGACGTGAAATATGCTTCTGCTGCATGGCGGGATGAGACCTATCAGACACGGTTTATCGACCTGGCGCGTGGTCTGGGCTCACTGGGCGCGTGGGTACGAATGCATTACGTCTATCCGTACCCGCACGTAGATGAAGTAATTCCGTTGATGGCTGAGCGCCGGGTGCTGCCTTATCTCGACATACCTTTCCAACACGCGAGCCCCAGCGTGTTGAAACGGATGCGCCGCCCTGCTCACGGGCAGGACACGCTCGCCCGAATCCAGTCCTGGCGCAGGGAATGCCCGGATCTCGTCCTGCGCAGCACCTTTATTGTTGGCTTTCCCGGTGAGACCGAGGCCGAGTTCGAAGAGCTGTTGCAGTGGCTCGACGAGGCACAATTGGATCGCGTCGGTTGCTTCAAGTATTCGCCGGTTGAAGGTGCAACAGCGAACGCGCTCGCAGATCACATTCCTCCGCAGGTGCAAGAGGAACGGTATGGCCGCTTCATGGAACGCGCCGCTGGGATCAGCGCGCAGCGCCTGTCGAGCCGAGTGGGGCGGAAGATGCGTGTGCTCGTAGATTCAGTTGATAAGAATGTCGCGATCGCGCGCAGCGAAGCCGACGCGCCCGAAATCGACGGCGTGGTGCGCATCGCGAAAGGCGGGAAGTTGCATGTAGGCGATTGGGCGGATGTGGAAATTACTTCCGCCGACGCCTATGACCTGACGGCCCGGTTCGTCTAATTCAACAGCAACGCCATCAGATACAGTCCCTGGGCGGTCGCGTGAAAGTTGGACTCCGGCCGTACGCCGATGCGCGGATGCAGGCCGCCTTCCCAGAAGATCGCCCTTCCGCCCGGCAGCGATGAGACGATATCAGCGCCCGTCCAGCCGCCATCCGCCTGTTGCGCATCGATGATTCTTCGCACCCAGACGGGTTTCACCTGGTCGCGCCGCCCGGACTCGATGAGAGTCCAGACCTTCTGCAGGTAAGCATCCTCCACCCGGTAATCCCAGGTCAGCTCTTTGAGAATGCCCGCCTGCGCGGCCTCGATGGTGCGCGCAGTGTCTGCATCAGGCTCACAATGATTCTTCTGGACGAAGCGCAATCCCATCAGCTGGTGAGTCCTGCACCAGGGATTTCTCAGCCAGGCGTGGCCGGCATCGCAGGCCGACGGACTCAACATCTCAACCACGTCCGGGTCAAAGCGCAAAGGCACGTTGCAGGTCGCACCATACACAAACAGCCGCTGGTAGCCCTGCCAGTCATCTGACAGCTCGATTCTCGCCCCGCGGATCTGTTCGCTGCCCGTGGGGTCAAAGAAGAATTGCGAGATCGTGCCGCGGGCGGACTGCGCCTGGTACTCACTGGCGAGCGCCGCGAGCTGTGGATCACCCGACAGCCGACCGGCCTCACGGACAAACAACCAGAGCATGGAGTTGTTCTCGCGCAAAATGGCGTCGCGATTGCGCTCGATCCACGCCGAGGCCCGTTCAAAGCTGGCGCGCACTTGCGCCGGCGTTGGAGCCGCAACGTCGGCTGAGTTCTGATGCTCGCAATACAGAATCGCACCGAAGCCCGCCAGCCCGATCGCGATCAGACCCAGTGCGAACCAGCGGGCCGCACGCCGGGCGGCCATAGCAGATCCGAGCAATTTCAATTCCAACGAGCCGCACCCTCTTGCACCGCAGCAGCCGGGCCGCAGCGGGGTAGTTTAGGCCGGCCTTCATTACAGTTTGCTGGTTGATGCGGGCACTTGGACGGTACCGGTGGCGCCGATAGGACCTTGTGCCCCCGCCGCACCGGTAGCACCTGCCGGCCCGGCCGCCCCGGTAGGTCCTGGCGCGCCCGCCGGACCGGTCCCACCGGCGGCACCTGTGGGACCTGCGGCGCCAACCTCCTCAGTTCCAGGTGGTGTCGTCCCAGCTTCCCGCGTCCCAGACCAGGGAGTGTTTGTCTCCCGCGGGGTTGCGAGTGACGGTCTGGCTCGAATCGGAGCTCCTGTCGCAGGCGCTCATCAAACACAGTGACGCGGCGACGACCGCAAAGCCAATCCGTGCGCTCCACCGGAACCGGGTTTCGACTGGGTGTGCGGGCGGATGGTGCTCGGGCATTGCGGTGCGCATGTTGCCGCAATTGCGAAAATCAGCCAGCGAGGAGACTGTGACCGTAATCGCAATTCCCAACATCACTGTTGAGAGCAGACCAAGGTCTACTGCGGATCTTTCGCGATCTCACGCTCTTCTTGCGCACAGCGAATGCGAGCCTGAGTTGCCTCCGTCAGCGGCCCAAACCGCGATGCCAGCATCTCGAAGATCATCTCTGCCCGGCCCTCTGCCCAATCGTCCGCCTGACCTTCCGCTTGACCCTCTGCCTTCCCATGGCCGTAATAACGGCGGGCAAAGTAACTCTGGTACTTGCACCCGAACGAGTTCATTTTGGCCTCAAATCCCTCTGGGTCGTACCGTGCGAGGGCAATCATGAGGAGGTCGAGCCACAACCAGGTGCGTTCGACGTCGTTGTCGGCGCAAGCGAGGCTAGCGGTGGCGGCGATGAGCATGGCCCGCCGAATGTCCAGGCTTTGCGCGTGCAATATCTTCAACAAACCTGCGATCTCTTGTTTTTGAGAATGTGGGCAGACCAAGCATCTGCCGGCCATAAAGAAACACACTTTTGTCGGGGAACGACCTCGCCATCCGATCGTCGACGAGCAATCCCAGCGAGAGAGAAAGGCACATCAAATCAACTGGCTGACCGCCTCTTCGAGCGTCTTCGATTTCAACATCCGTTCAACCACTACAGGCGACAGCGCATCTTGAGCGCTGCGGACGCGAGTCTGAGCTGCCTCAGTCAGCGGCCCAAAACACGATGCCAGCAGCTCGAGGATGAGCTGTATGCGACCCTCTGCCTTGCCTTCTGCCTTACCTTGTCCGTAATAACGGCGGGCGAAGGTGCTCTGGTACTCGAATCCTAGTGAATTCATGGTGGTGGCCTCAGTTGCCTTTAGGATGTTTGGAGAAATGGAAATCAACATGAGATCGAAATACAACCTGGAGCGTTCGGCGTCGATATCAGCGCTGGCGACGATCGCGGCGGAGACGATTCGCTTGGCCAGCGAAATATTCGCGCTTTGCCCGTGCTCTATCGCCGACAAAACCGCGAGTTCGGGATTCGCTTGGGCATCCTTCAGCTCGGTGATGATCGGCGTATTCGACGGCCCGATTACCCACGGTTTGCATTGGGTCCCCGGGCCTAGTTCTATGGATCTTCCTGCCCAACGGGCCACGGCATCATTGGTCGTGATGACGAGCAGGCACACTGGACAGCGATGTCGAGCGCGAAGATTAGCAGCATAGGCAGGCCAAGCGTACGGCTTATCGTCGTCGCGCCCCAATTGCACCTCTATGATGATGCCCAGCATCTTTTGAGACTCGTGCATCAGAAATAACACCATGTCGGCTCGATATTCAGCGGGCCGAAGATCGCTCAGATCCGACGAGTCAACGCGGGTGTCGTCGTACTCTGGAAGATCAACATCGAGCTCGCGCAGCAGATCCGCCGCTGATCCGGAGCGGTTGCGGAACAAGTGCAGGAGCATCTCGTGTAGGTACGAGGGCATACGGGCAGGCTAAGCATCTGTTGACGTCGTGAACAGCCCCAATAACGGGTACAAACATAAAGAAACACCCTTTGTCTGTGGAACGACATCGCCAATCGCTCACCGCTGAACAATCTCTGTTGCGTTCTGATCGGACCGTCTCTAGCACCGTGCTCATAACCACGGGTGACACATACGTGTTGGTAAGGCGCGAGATATACCAACGTGAATAGCCCTATTGGCCGTACGCCCTACGCACACGCAGAAGCGTACGTTGCTTCCCCAATTCAGACGTGCAGCAGAGACGCCAAATTAGCGTTGACAACGCGCCACGGGATCATGAAGCTGCATCAGCAAGTGGAGCGATTGTGTTCCTCGTGAGCAGATATGAATGCTGCGAGCATGTTAGGTTGGCAGGATCCTCGGGAGAATGCCGACATCGGCCGCAGGATCTATGCAAACAGGTATCGACGCGAATCCCACGAGCTTATTTCACGTCATTGAGGTCGGCGCTCCCGGCCTATACCGAATGAGATGACGACATGCGGGTCGCGTTTGCAGGGGGCGGCGAAGTCGCCGTAGACGTGGCTGGTGTCCGCTGTGAGCTGAAATCAAAGTCGCGTCCTGCATATGGCAACAAATCCCAGCTTCTGGCGACGTACCGGAAGCCCGAGCTTCGGAACGCGGGTAGGCGCCGCCAATCGCGCGTGTACGCCATCACGCGGCGAACAGCGTGTCCACCCTAACGCTGTTTTGCACCAGTTCCTCGCTGAACTCGTTCGCCTTGACGCAAGGCCAACCAGCGAAGGACGACGTGACCAATCTAAGTGGCGAAGTCTGCGAACGCACCGTTCTGAGTCGACCAAAGGTGTCACCCGCGGTGACACCTTTGCACCCGGCTGCCAAAACTCATGGATTTTCCCGAGTGCAGCGCTGTTGCAAGGCCGCGTTTGGTCGCGATGGAGGCGTGCACCCGGCGGCCAAAGTGGCCGCCGGGTGCACGCATGAACGTCAGCGTTTGATATTGAGGAGGTTCACCTCACTGGCTCCATTCTTGTTGTCGTGAGTCACAATCATCAGGCCCCTCGCGGGCGTGATTGCGAACTCCGTCGGATTTACCGTCACCGTCACGCCGACTGCCTGGTTCGGGATGACTGCGACAAAATCTCCAGTGCTGACTGAGCTCTGGAATGCATTGAATGCCGCCACTGCATTGAACGTGTCAGTCTGATTGCTCAGCTGGTCGAACGACTGCACCGTGTAGGTGAAGCGCGGATTTGATGCGGAAAGCCCGAGGTCGGATGCGAGAACGGGCAGTATGATCGTGCTTCCATCGGTCGGCGCGTCGGCCAGGAAGTTGATCGACAAGTCACCGGTCGCGACATTTTCAACAAACGACCCTACCTGACCGTTTGCCAAACCGGCAGTGACGAGTCCGAAATCAGCGTTGAACACCAGGTAGTCGGCAACGCCATCTCCGTTCGTGTCGATCGAGATGTCGAACTCTTCCTGCTCTGCGGTCGACCATCCTTTGTAGGTGTTGACCGCGAAGGCAAGGACTCCATCGCTCGGGAACGTTTGAACGCCCGCGGCGTGAAGGTCCAGCCGACCGTCCACCTCTTTCTTTTGATCCTCCAGGCCCCACGCATAGAAATCCGCAGTCCCGGCAATCGGGCTGTTGCGGTTCGTGAGCGACACCACGCCCTGGGCGTCCTTTGCCTTGATGGAGATTTTCGCATCCACGTTCGACGATACACGCGGGACCAGGTAGTACGGCACGCGCAATGTGTATCCATGGTTGGATGAGGGCACGGTAGGCGTAAGCGTCACGATTCCCGACACCTCTCGCATCGCGCTGGAATCTCCCACCGTCGCAGCTGGCACCGTCAGAGTTACATCCACTGTGTCCTGACTCCTAGGCGGCACGGTGATGTGTGATGAGCCCAGTGAGAGGCTGTGTGGTGAGCCCTGCTTCTGCGCAACAGATACGTTGAACGAGACGGACGTTGGCCCGTCATTCCTGACGTGAATCTTTCCAGCCTGCGAGAAATTCGTTGAGAATTCCTGCATCTGGAAGTTCAGGGTCGTCTCGTCCTTGTCGGCGAAGGCGATCGCCTGCGTGCCCACGGCAGCCGCCGCATTCACGAGGCCGCTGCCCGCTCTGTGCGCCTGATAGTCGGGCAGGTCACCCGGGTTGCCACTGTTGATGATTGCCGACTTGACCGCATCGGGCCTCCACTTCGGATGTGCCTGTATTGTCAGCGCCGCGACACCCGTGATGTGCGGAGTAGCCATCGATGTGCCGGAATCGATGAGGGTTCCATTGCCGGTTCCCATTCCCGCCGAGATGATATTGGTTCCCGGCGCGGTGATATCCGGCTTGAGACGCGCATCAGGCGTACGTGGACCACTGGAGCTGAAGCTGGCCATGCCAGTCGCGATGGGTGTTCCTTCCGTGAGAGTGATCGACAGTCCATTGCGCAGGGCCAGCGCGACGCCGTCCGAGGTCGAAACGTTGACGGGGCCTTTCACCCCGAAGAATGGAATGGTCACTGTGAACGGCTCACCCGTATCCGGGTTCGACGTGATCTCACCCTCGAACACCGGCAGACTATTGGCGTTGTTGATCATCACCACAGCAGCCGCTCCGGCCTGTTGACCGAAGATCGCACGTGCCACGCGCGCGCATGTGCCGCGCTGAACCACGGCGATCTTGCCCGCGACGCCCGCGTTAACATATTCCTGTGGATCACAGCCCAGACTGATCGCTCCCGTACTGCCACGAAGCACGACGACCTGGAGATTTTCGGGAGATACCCAGTTGGCATTGTTCGCATTCAACGCGGTGATGGTTTTCGCCGCCGCGCCCGTGACAGGGGGCAAGCTGAAATTGGCCGTCCGGTCCGAGGCTTCCCGCGCGCTGGCGGCGACTGCGATTCCCTTTACGCTGCCGCCCGGCGAACCCAGCACGTAGGAAATGTCTCCGGCGTTGCCGGCCGCCGAAACAACGACCACACCCGCCTTGACGGCTGCATCGGCCGCAAGGGAGTCGGAATCTACGCCAGAGCCGAAATCCGAGCCCAACGACATGTTGATGACATCCATGTCATTGTCCACCGCCCAGTCGATCGCATCGGTCACGACATCCGTGGATCCCTCACACCCGAAAACACGAATCGCGTAAAGATTCGCGAGCGGTGCTACACCAGGACCTACTCCAAACGTGTTGTTCGTGTAGGTCAGCTGGTCATACGTACCGTGGAAAGTCGTACCGTCCGCAAGGACCCCGTAGCCGGCGGCCGTGCCGGCTACGTGCGTCCCGTGAGAATTGCAATCCAACGGGTTGGGGTCGGGATGGGGTACCGGCTGGAAGGTGGCGGATTGCGGGTCGGCGTCGTAATCATCGCCGACCAGGTCAGTGCCTCCCTTGACCTTCGGAGCATTGGGGCCGAACAAAGACGGGTTGGCGGGTGCCGTATCGGTCGCGAGTGCCGCCTGGTAGGCCGCCGTCGTTCCCGTGCCGCCGAAATCGGCATGCGTATAGTCGATGCCGGTGTCGATTATGCCTACCTTGATGCCTTCGCCGCGGACTCCGGCGGCGCCTGACCATGCAATTGGCGCCTGGATACGGGGCACGCTGACGACATTGACCGGCTTATGGATGCCTACGCGCACGACATCGACTACTCCCGGTATCTGCCTCAGTGTCCCAAGCTGATTGCGCGGAATTCTGACTTTGACTCCGTTCAGCGCGCTCTGAAAAGCGCCCGTAACCTGGCCTCCCGCTCCCTCAATCTGCCCGCGCTTCGCCGCCTGCTCCGCGGCACGCTGTGCCTTGATGGTGTTTTTTTCCTGTCGAGTCAGGCGCCGCCCCGCAGTCGCCTGCTCATCGGCCACCGAGGCTCCCGGTAGGAGCACCACGACGTTGACCGGGGTCCGGTCCACCGCGGCCGGCAGTATTTTCGAGTGGACGATTCCGTGTAATGCCGTTCGTTGGAACTGTTTTGCGGGACCCGTGCCTGCATCGATCGCTGAACTTGCCAAAACCGAGCCGAGCACAGCCCAGCCCAGTCTCCTGCAACTGGTGATCTTCATGGTTTCTCCCCGAAAATTCTTGTAACGAGATCAGTAAGGTGTTTCAGCCCTCTGCCGAAGCTCTCACACGGTTGGCGTCTGATTCGGTTTGCGTCGATGGTCGAATCAGTGCCCCTTCGTGTTGTTTGAGCTCGAGGCAATCATGAGACACCAGCATAAGTGCACGCGGCCCGCGAATCCAGCGCGTTTGAAATCCAACGATCGAGCACTGCCAGCGGTCCAGCGATCTCGATGTCATCCAAGACCAACGCAAGATCACTCGTGGGGGAACGACTTTAATTTCTGCACTTGATGTAGGCAGGACAGTTACGGAGAGCTGGAGTTAGCCAATCCGCGGCACCCTCTGTAGATAAAGTCAGCTGTGCGCCCGTACACCCCAACCTGACAGCCAGACCCGGAAAAACCCTCAACTCCGTGTGTCCCCGATAAGATCACCAGGGCACGGTCAGGCTCGCGCGCGGAAAGGTAGTCCTGGCTGAAATACTCTGCGACTGGCATGCGATTGATCCTTCTCGCAAATGGCTCGAGTACCTGCTCGCGCAAGCGGGTCGAGAATTCATAAAGGAATCATGAATTCATAAAATCCATATGACAACCTACCACAAACACACAGTGAGTTCTTCGAGGACGGCAATCTGGGAGGCCCTGGGCGGGAGACGGTGAGAAGTCAGCTCGACAAATAGCTCCGCGCGGGAAGTCGGCGCGACAAGAGTCTGGATGACACCGGGAGTTGCTACAG
>Ga0137415_10000556_pt1 | contig 36272 bp, 63 predicted proteins | sample CZODoug3_1_1_16f_FD_183082 | JGI IMG/M metagenome (GOLD analysis project Ga0137415, IMG submission 183082) | Vadose zone soil fungal communities from Angelo Coast Range Reserve, California, USA - CZODoug3_1_1_16fungal (Hybrid Assembly) | ecosystem: Environmental > Terrestrial > Soil > Vadose...
ACCTGCGTGCTGGCGGTGACCGGCTTCGTGCCGTCCTCGACGCACTTGTGCAGTGCGCCCATGGCCTCCCTGCCGGAGCCCTCCAGGTGGACCTTGGCGCCGTCCATCTCCTTGCGCATGCCCTCCGGCACCGCGCGCATCGACCCGTACACCATCGGCGCGCCGGCCTGCACGCCCTCGCTGGCGCCGATCATGGTGTCCTTGCCGGCCTGGTGCATCACCGTCGACGGCGAGGAGATCCCGAGCACCGACTTGAACTGATCGACGATGCCCTTGCCGATGCCCGTGATCAGGTCCCAGAGCCCGCCAGCGATGGCCTTGATCCCGTTGATCAAGCCTTCGAGCACGGCCTTGCCGATGTCGAACATCAGCTGGCCGATGCCCTCCAGCAGCTTGAGGATGTTGCCGGGCAGCTCCTTGAACCACGGCCAGACGGTGCCGGTCCAGCCCTCCTCGCAGGCCTTGAGGAAGCCGGGCCACCAGGCCTTGACCGCCTCGACGATCTTGCCGGCCACCTTGACCAGGGCCTGCGGGATCTCGATCGGCAGCAGCAGGAACCAGGCGATCGCGTGCCCGATGAACTCGCCGATCTGCTTGAGGATGTCGCCAGTGTTTTGCGAGAAGAACGCCTTGATCTTGTCCCAGGCGTCGCCGACGGTCTTGGTGACCCAGTTCCAGCCCTCGGTGAACAGGCCCTTGATCTTGTCCCAGAGGCCGGAGAAGAAGTCGCTGACCTGCTGCCAGTGGGTGATCACCAGCACCGCGATGGCGATCAGCGCCGCGATGGCGATGATGATCAGACCGATCGGGTTGGCGTCCATGGCGACGTCCAGCGCGAGCTGAGCGACCGTCCACTCCTTGACCGCCGTGACGACGGCGCGGATCTTGCTGGCCACCTCGGCGAAGGTCAGCCCTTCCAGGGCGACCTTGAGCTTGGTTATCGAGCCGAACGACAAGAAGTCGATCACCGATATGAGGGCCTCGACGCCCTTGATCGCCGACGCGATGCCCTTGCCCACGAAGCCGGCGCAGGCGGCCACCAGCACGACGCCCAGCAGGATGCCCAGGGCGTCCGCGACCGGCTTGCACTGGCCCATCCAACCGATCAACTGGGCCAGCCCACCCACCACCAGCGAGACGCCGGGCAGCAGCACCGAGCCCATCTGGATGCCCAGCGCCTGCACCGCGACCTTGGCCGAGTCGATGTGGACGTTGGCCTGCTTCTGGGTCTCCGCCCAGCCCTTGGTCGAGCCGTCCGCGTCCTTCTGGGTGGCGGCCAGTTTCTTCTGGATGTCGTTGAGGTCGGCGGCCGAGCCCTTGGTGGTCATCATGGCCACCGACATGCCGGTCTGGTCACCGGTGGCGCGGCGCAGCGCGTCGGTGTAGGTCTGCACGATCTGCTGGCCGGTCTGCTGCTCCTTGCCCAGCCCGTGGGTGGACTTCATCAGGGTGGCGAAGTTCGACGCCTGCCCCTGCAGCACCGGCGGCAGGTCCTTGGCCGCCTTGGTGTATTCCTTCTGGCTCATGGAGCCGTTCATCAGCTGTTGAGCCAGCGCCTGGACCTGCGGGTCGTAGCCCTTGACCGCGTTGCCGGCGTCCAAGATGACGCGCTTGCCCTCATCGGTCATGTGCGAGTTGTCTTCGATCTTGCCGGTGAGCATCTGCAGGGTGCCCGACAGACCTCCGGAGTCCATCGCCTTCGCCAGATCGGCGGTGGTCATGCCGAGCGCGGCCAGCTCCCGGGCCTGCACGTCGGTCGGGGCCTCCATGTGCTTGATCGTGTCGGTGAGGTTCTGCGCGGCCTGCGAGCTCGAGACGCCGTGCTTGGTCATCTCGTCCAGGGACGCGACCACGGAGTCCACCGAGATGCCCATGGCGCCGGCCTGTGGCAGCACCTTGGCCATCGCCACGTCCAGGTCGCGCATCGTGGTGTTGCCATTACCGGTCGCGGTGACCAGGTAGGAGGTGGCATCGGCGGCGGACTTGAACCGGTCCGGGTAGTCCTTCATCAGGGTGGTCACGGCGTTGATCGACTCACCCAGCGGCACGTTCTCCTGCTTGGCCATCTCGGCCGCGCGCCGCGCCACATCCAGCCCGTCGGCGCCGTGGTGCCCGGACGACTCGACCAGGTACATGCCCTGGGCGAGATCCTTGGTCGAGGTGCCGGTGTCGATGCCGATCTTCAGCAGGCCGGAGGACACCATGTCCAGGTTCTCCGGCAGCTCGCCCGCGGTCTGCACCAGCTTGTGCATCGCGGCGTCCCAGTCGGAACTGCCCTTGACCACCTTGTCGGTCAGGTAGCCGAACGCGCCGGCCGCCATGCCCCAGTCGGTGGTGGAGCCCTTGATCTGCTTGCCGCTCTTCTCGGCGTCCGTGCCCGCCTTGCCCATGCTGGCGCCCACTCCGGCGGCAGCCGCTTCGGTCTCCGCCGCGCCGGCTGTGGCGGCCCCTGCCGAGCTCTTGGCGCTCTCGGAGGCCTTGGCCCCGGCCCCGACCGCGGCGGCGGCAGCGGCGTCCTGAGCCGCTCCCGTGCCGGCCAGCGCGGTCTTGATTTCGGCCGCGTCAGCAACGATCTTGTCCTTGGCGCCGGACCACGCGGCGGCGGTCTTGTCCGCCGCGCCCGCGGCAGCCGCGGCAGCCGCGTCGTAGGTGCCGGCCAGCCCCTCCAGGCCGGTCTTCACCTCGGCGGCGGCGACCTTCGCCGACTCGCCCAGCTTGGCGGTCGAGGCGGCTGCCGTGTCCACCGCGCCGGCCACCGGGGCCAGCGCGGCCTCCATTTCGCCGCCGACCGCCTTCGCCGCCGCCGACACGCTGGCGAACGACTCGGCCGCCGCCTTGTTCGCCGCGACGATCCGGGCCGAGCCGGACTCGGCCGCCTCGGCGGCGGTGTTGAAGGCGCCCTCGATGGCCGGCCCGAGCGAGGCCACCTGCTCCTTGAACGCGGTCAGCTGGGCTACCGCGTCGCCGCCAATGACTTTGATCAGGATCGACAGTTCATTGACGGCCACAGCTCACCCCTCCTCCTCGGTCTCTTCGTCGGATTCCGGCGCGTCGGGGCGCCAGCGCGGCACGTAGTTGTCCAGCTCCACCGGCGGCGCGTCCTCGCCGCGGTGCGGCAGGATGCTGAACATCGCTATCCAGCCGGCCAAGATGTCGTCGCGGGTCTGCCCGATCGGGCCGAACTCCCGCTCGTAGGCCTGCCAGTAGGTGACCTCACTGGCGGTGATCTTCTTGCGCAGCTCGCGGAGGGTCATTCCTCCGATGGCGAGGCAGAGCCTTCCCATGAGTGCGAGGACGGGGTCGGCTCGGATTTTCCCGCCTCTACCTCCACCTCGTCCTCACCCATGCCGGACAGCTGGCGAGCCACCTTGGCGATGATCTCCAGGCCGCTGGACGGCATCTTGCCGAGGATCTTGATCCCGGCTTCGGTGTTCGGGTAGATCCGGTTGCCATTGGCGTCGCGGATGGCCATCGCCAGCAGCCGCAGGCTGGACTCCTTGAGGTTCAACTTGATGTTGTTCTTGGAGTCGATCACCGACATGGGCTCGCGGTACTCGTCCAGCTCCTCGCCGGTGAGCTCCTGCACCCACACCTTGCGGCGCCACGGCACCACCCGGACCAGCTCGGCGCGGACCTCGATCTTCTCCAGCTGCGCGCCGGTGGTCAGGACCGGGAAGTCGTCGTCGTACAGCACATCGGATTCAGACACGTGCTCTCCTTGTTCGCCTGTTCTCGCCTGTGGGAAACCGCCGCCCGGACGGGAGGGCCGGGCGGCGGTGCTTACGCGTGGGGGAGCGTCTTGCTGATCGCCTGGCGGATCACCGCGTCGGCCGGGCCCATGCCGGCCTGGAAGCCGCGGCCCAGGTAGTCCTTGCCCTTGTGGGTCACCGAGTGCGCGGACATGTCCACGTTGCCCCAGCGGAACAGCAGCATCGGGGCGTTGGTGGCCACGATCTGCCCGCCCAGCTGTTCCATCCGGGCGTAGTCCTTGACGTTGCCCACGGCCATGTCCGGGCCCACCAGCCAGGTCGTCGGGCTGAGCGCCTCGGCGTGGATGGACTCCCGCAGCTGCCCCGCCTCGTGCTTCGCGGAGTTGCTGCGGTCCTCCTCCTTGGCCACGTTGGTGTGCTCCTTGACCGCCTCCACCATGATCTCGGCGCCCCGGTGGATGGCCTCGGCCAACGCCGGTGGGGAGACCGCCACGACGGCCTGACCGATGAATTCCTCGACACCGGCCAGACCTTCGAGCGAGCCGGAGAACACGAATGCGCCAGCCATCAGGCGATGATCGGGATGCCCCGGCAGAAGCCCAGCAGCGCCACGTAGGTGGCGCCCGCGCCGGAGATCGTCCAGGAGGCCCGGATCTGGGCACCCACCGGCTGCTGCTTGGGCAACGTCATCCGCTGGGCGGTGGTGGTGGTGGTCACCGCGTTGAACACGAACAGGTCCGTCCAGGTGGTGCCCAGGTCGGTGGACTGCTGGATCTTCGCGTTGAGCGTCGGGCTGGTCGCGGTCTGGTCGATGCCGAACACGTGCAGCTGCGCCGAGCCACCGGCCGCCGTCGCGCCACCGTTGGGCGTGTTGTCCAGCACCGCCGAGGTGCCGGAGGTGGTGGTGTAGACGTTCGGCGTGATCATGATCTTGCCGTCGTCGATGGCGCCGCGGGCCATCATGGTGACGTCGATCTCGACGCCGCCCTTGACCTTGCCGTCCAAGTCGTACTTGGTCAGCACCGACGGCTGCATGACCACCGGGAGACCCAGCGCCCACCCCTCGGGGGCGTAGGCACCCAGTACGTCGGCGCCCTGGCCCAGCCGGGCGACCATGATGCCGTCCATCTGGGAGTCCGGGGCATAGAAGCCCTTGGCCTCCAGGGACGCCTTCTGCACGGCGGCCAGCGCGTACTCCACCGTGGAGCCGAAGCCGGTCGCGTCGACAACGCCAGCCTCCCTCTTGTGCTTCACCTCGTGGAACTGCACCGAGATGTCGTACTGGTCGACACACAGCTGAATGTTGCGACCGACGAAAGCCTTCGTCGTCTGGCTCGCGGTGGAGAAGGTGACGCTCATTTCTTGGCGCTCCCATCGGAGGAATCGTCAGTGGAAGCCGTCGCCTCGGCCGCGGCGGGTGCCGCCTGTGAATCGACTAGCGCAATGAGCGCCCCGTCGTGCCATTCGAGATAGTTCTCCGGGTCGGGCCCGTCATACGGGTCACCGATGTCGTAATGCTTGTCCTTGCCGGTCTTCGGGTCCGTTCGGTCAAAAACCCGAATGACCACGTACTTAGTTTTGGCTGCAGGCATGCGCTGCTCCTACGCTCTCACCGTGATATGGATCTGGGCCCCGTAATAGACGGTCTGATGTTGCTTGTCCCAGCAATATCCGTAGCCGTCCGCGAAATGCACCTCGACAAATCCGTTGGACATTTGATCCAGCGTGTCGCCCACATGCTGGGCTCGGAGTGCCGTGATGAAAGGCCCGTACGGATCGAGATAGGGCTCAAGGTCTTTCTGAGCCTGCTCCTCGTCGATCTTGTCGACTAACATCGTGATGAGCAGGTGGTGATCAGCCAGCCCCGACATGAACGCCTGCTCGTAGTCGATGAATTGCCTGTCCGGCTCGATGTAGTAAGCCGGGACTTCCACCAGATCCGGGAGGTGCGCGTAGCCGGTGAGATCGGGGAGCGGCTCACCGATGCGTTCGAAGATTGCCTTCTGAAGTTGCTGCAGGGTGGCCAAACAACACCCCCCTTACGGAACCGGAAACGGGGCCGGCGGCGCGGCCAGGTCAACTTCTCTGTGCACGGTGATCGGCTCGCCGTCACGCACGCCGTCCTCGAGCCAGACGATCTGGTTCTGACCGGCGTGCGCGCGGCGTTCCACCCAGTGCGTCAGCAGCACCTCGGACGGGTCGATGCCGTGCTGGGTGAACCACGCCTCCCACAGGGCCACGTGCTCCGGGGAGTCGTGCTGGATGTCCTCGCGGAACCAGTCCCGGACGTTCCACTCCCCGCCCGTGCCGATGCTCACCGGTTGACCGCCCACGGCGGGATGCCGAAGTCCCGACTCTGGAACAGCTTGGTGACCGGCTGAATCGGCCGGCCGATCCCGTTGATCCGCGGCGCGATGCCGGTGCCGGCCGCGTCGGGCAGGGCCAGATGGCCCTCCGCGATGCAGCAGAGCAGATCGTGCGCCCGGTTGTAGCGGCGCACGATCGGGTCAACCTCGGGGATCTCCTTCTCCTGGCGGTAGTTCATCGTCGCCAGCCAGCCGGCGATGTCGATCACGATGGACTTCACCAGGTCGGGAACCGGGTTGAACGGCACCGAGTAGAGACGCCGCAGCTTCCCGTCCACCTGGGCCTGGGCGTTGTCGATGGCGGTAGCAAACTGCGAGTCCTCCATCGACGCGGCCGAACCGGCCAGGCGGTTGAGGTCGCGCGTCACCGCCGACCGGACCTCATCGACGGTGACGTACGGCGCCACCACTACTTCCCGCGCCGGGTCGTCTTAGGCCCGTCCTGACTCGACACGTTCGAGGTCAGGATCTGCTGCTCCTCAACCCGGCGCGCGGCCTCGGCGTTGTCTCGCTCCACCTGCTCGGCGTCGGCCTTGGCCTGGGCCTCGACCGCCTTGGCTTCGGCCTTGGCCAGCTTGTCGTGGGTGCCGACGCCCACCAGGAAGCCACTCTCGAGGTGGTTCTTGATGAACTGCTCGCCGGCATCCACATCGACCACATCGCCACGGTGGTACTCGTTGTCCTTGTACCACCACAGGTCGCCGTTGATCTCATACTTGGCCATGCCGGGCCTCCTTACGGCGAGGTCTCGGTACCGGTCAGCACGAAGACCGACTTCGGCTGGTCGATGCCCACGGCGGACGCGCGCTGCACGTCGGACCGAGAGACCTTGCGCGGCTCGTCGCGGTAGAGCGGCGTCGCCTGCAGCGGCAGCTCGTCGGCGATGAACCCGGATGCGCCGCGCTGCAGGAAGATGGCGGTGCCGAGCGGAACACGCGGCGAAACCAGCACGTTCAGCCCCATGATCTTCTGGGGCAGCTTGCCGGTGTAGCGCAAGTTCTCATCGGCAATGTCGCCGCCGTAGTATTCCTGGTTGAACTGCGAAGACTTCAGAATGTCGAACTTCGCGGTCTGCCCGATGATCATCGTGTCGCAGACGTAACCAAGAATGGAACCCTGGGTATCCTTCGCCGTCTCAATGGCCTTCATGGCCATCAGGATGTCGTTGCGGATATCAGTGGTTCCCACCGACCACAGGCCACCACCAACACCGGCGGTGAGCACATTCGCGTTGGTCAGCACGGCCTGGACGAACACGTCGTCCCAAGCGCGGATGATGCTGTTCTTGACCTGCGTCATGCGAATCTGCAATTTGTCGATATCGCTACGGCGGACGTCCTCATCGGAGATGACAACGGCCAGCGACTTCTCGACGCTGTAGGCCACATTCGGCTGACCGAGGCTGGTGCGGGCCACCGGCACCTCGGCGAACTCAGCGCGGTTCAGCACCGCCGAGTCAGCGAACAGCGGGTTCGTCTCGTAGTAGCGGACAACACCGGCGGGAGCGGAGCCTGCGGTGCGCAGAACCGCATCCGCGAGAAAGCCCTGCTTCATCATGTCGACGAGATAGATCGGGACCCGAAGCGGGTCCTTCAACCACTCGTTGACTGTTACGAGTGGGCCGTCCTGGACTGAGATATTGGGAAGCGCAACCATTTTTGTTTACCTCAGCTCTCAGTACAGCCGGACGCGGCCGGTGGCACCGCTGAGAATTCCAGCGGGCTCCGTGCAAACGCCGACGATCTGGTCGAAGGTGGGGGTCGTGCCCGGGATGGCCACGCCGGCCGCCCCCGAGACGACCTTCTGGCCGAACGCGATGTTCGCTCCGGCGGTCAGAACGACCTCAGCGGGCCCGTAGGCAACGCTGACTTCCTTGCGGGCCGTGGCGTAGTTCAGCTGGCTACCGGAGCCGGCCGGAACCGCGTCGTTCAGCGCGACACCGAGCACGACCGCGACCTGACCGGTGGTCGGCTTGACCTTGCCGGTGGTGCCGTCGACCATGACCAGCTGGCCACCGGTGACGGCCGCACTGACCTCGTAAGTCGCAGGCCCAAGCTGCAGGGTGGGGTAAGAACCAGGCATTCCTTTGCTCCTTAGTTGGCGAAGCCCTCGGCGCGGCGCGCGGCCAGGAACGCATCGCGCTCCTCGACCTCCACATCGCCCTGGCTCAGGTCGTGCGCGGTGCCGCGCGGGCCGCTCAGATCGACCTTGCGGCCGTAGGTCTTGGCCACCGTGTGCAGCACGTTGCGCAGCACCTCGGAGGCGTCCACGGAGCCCTCAGACAGCTCCACGACGCGCCGGCCCTTGAGCAGCGGCTCGGCCATCGAGACGATGGCCGGGGGAATGCCGTAGTCCCGGACCAGCTCGGCGGCCTCGACCGCCCAGCGCTCCGCCTCGCGCTCGGCCTTGATGGTGGCCAGCTCCACCGCCGCCGCATCCAGCTTGGTGCGCATCTCGATCTGGGCGAGCTCCAGTGCCTGCGCGCCCACCCCAGCGCCGCCGGTGCCGTCTTCGGAGGCGTTGACCAGCTCCGGGGTTGCCTCCTCGGCGGGCGCGTCCTCGGCCGGCTCGTCGACCTTGGGTGGCTCCTCGAACTTGACCGGCGCGGGAGGGGCGTCGACCTTGGTCGGTGACCCCTCGTCGTCCTCGACGAACTTCTTGAAGATCGGGAAAACGGCCCGCAGCGCTGCCGTCTCCTCCTCAGTGAGAGAAGCCACGGGGGCCCCTTCCTCTCCTGCCCCGCCCGGTTGGGCGGGTGTCTGGGTCGCCTGTGGACTCACCGGGTCGGTGAGCTGGGTGATGGACTCGGTGAACGTCAGCGCCGAGAGGTCGATGACCTTGTCGGGGTCGGTCTCATCGGCGCAGGCGACGGCGTGCCACGGACCCATGCCGGAGAGCCGGGGGGCCCAAGTGGCCAGCACGTGTTGTAGCGCCGCCGGGTAGGACCGGGTGCTCTTGCCGTCCGCGCGGGTGTAGCCCTCGACCACCCGCACGCTGACCGGCAGGTTCTCGTGCTCGTCGATGAGCGCGGCGCCCTTGTCCGAGGCTGAGACGGTGGCCCACAGCCCGTCGTCGGTGGACTCCAGGCCGACGATCTCGCCGGCCGCCCGGTCCACGGCATTGGTGTGGGAGTTGTCGTCGGGGGCCAGCTGAAACGGCACCGTGTCGAAGGCGCCGTCGCGGAACGCCTCGGCCAGGTTGTCGTTGTAGGCCCGGTTGAAGTTGAGCTGGCGGCCCTTGTAGTCCAGCCGCCCGATCGGCAAGATCCGCTTGCGGTAGAGCTTGCGGCCCAGCTCGATCGCGCCACCGTCTACCGTGGGACCCAGGATCGTGAGCCGGCCGGTCATGACTTGAACTTCTTCGTGTTGCTCGGCTCGCCGTCGCTCGACGGGTTGTCGTCGGCGTCGCCGGGAGACTCGCCCTCGTCGGAGTCCAGGCCGTGCTGCTTGAGGAACGAGTCCACCCACGGCAGGTCTTCGGCGTTCAGCGCGGTGGCCCGGTCCCGGATGTGCCCGGCCAGCTTCTTGCGGTCGTTCGGGCGGGTCTTGGAGAACTGGGTGATCGCCTTGCGCAGGTGATTCACGGTCTGGATGGGCTGCATCCCGGACATCGACCCGCCGGGGCCGGTCTCCACCGCTGTGCCCGCCATCTCGAGTGACATGTCGGTTTTCCCTCCTGAATGGCTGGCCAGGAAGTTCTTCACCCAGTCCAGGCCGGACGCGCCGAGCCGCTTGGCCGACGAACGGATGTGGCTGACCAGCGCCGCGCGCTTGCCCGGTGGGCAACGGCCGAACGACTGGACGGCCCGGTGCAGGTAGTCCACGTTGGGGATCGGGAAGCTGCCGTCGGGCAGCGTCACACCCTGCGACTTGTACTTGTCCCGCTGATCTTGGGAGATGTGGGCCGGAGCCAGCTCAAACGACATGCATGCCTCCGAGCGGGGAGATGTTGCGCACCGCGCCGGACATGCCGATCGCGTAGCAGCGGCAGTACGGATGCACCGCGCCGGGGATCTGCCCGTCGGGCAGGTGATCGATCGTGAACATCCGGCCGTCCAGGCGGCGGCACTCCGGGTCCACGGTGGAGTCGTGCTGGGTCTGCCAGATCAGCCACGGACCTTCGGCGGTGGCGACGGAGTCCAGGTCGCCGGCCGCGCGCAGCCGGTTCACCCCGGCCCTGCGGTGCTGCTTGAGGAAGTTCCGCTCCAGCCGCGCCGCCTGGGGGTAGACGTTCAGCGCCAGCGCGGAAGTCAGCCGCTTGGACGCGGCGAGGATGTACTGGGCCCGCATCGTCGGCTCGTCGATCTTGACTTGGCGGACCGTGGAGGACAGCGGGGTGACCGGCGAGCCGTACGGGCCTCTGCCGGTCAGCGGCACCGACAGGGCCAGCTTGCCGGCCTCGCGGACCGCCTTGTCCGCCAGCGCCAGCGGGTCAAGACGGGCCGCGAGGGTCTTGGGGAGGTAGGTGGCGTTGGTGGCCATCGGGGAGCCCAGGAACGCCGCCAGGGCGGCAATGACGGCGTCCTCGGCCGGGTTGTACAGGCTCCCGACCGGCGCGGCCATCAGACGCGCTCTGGCCAGTGCCAACTACCGCCGACGTGCTCCACTTCGTCGTGCTCGATGCCCCGATTCAGGAAGATCCCGGTGGGGTTGAGCACGGCCAGGCCCACGGTCTCGCCGAGGGTCTCATCACCGGGGTTGAGTACCTCGGTGATGACCGCGGCGCGGCACTCGCTGGTGAATTCACCCCCGGGGGTGCCGTAGCTGACGTAGTGCACGATGCGGCCCACGCTGGGCATCTGGTCAGTCATCACAGCCCCTTCGCGGCGAGCCAGGCGTGTGCGGCGGCGGCGAACGTCGCGTCGGCGGTGGCCGGTGTGGGGATGGGTGTGGGGACGGGTGTCGGGGTGGGCGTGGGCGTGACGACGGGGAAGGGGCTCGCCGTCGACCCGGTGAGGGCTTGGAAGTCGGCATTGGCGGTAGCCGTGTCCAATCCGCTGGGCGTCTTGCCGGATTTCGCCATCCAGTCGCCGTCGACCGGCACCCACCACTCGTCGAAGAACCGGTTGTGGAAGTCGGCGGACATCTTCTGGGTCTTCGCCCAGGTCACGCAGGTGTAGCCGGTGGCGTCGTAGGCGGTCAGCGGGACGCAGTGCCCACCTTCGATGCGGGAGCGGGCCACGTAGGTCCACGGCTGGCCGGCGTTGAACTGGCTCATCGCCGAGGCCGGCACGTTCAGCCCGGCGTAGACCACCCCGAATAGCGCGATGCAGTTCTGCAGCAGCGCCAGGTTCGTGCCGTCGATCTGGGCGAAAGCGTCCAGCTTGTAGCCCTGCAGGCCGGTTTGCTGCCAGTACTGCAGGCCGGACTGCAGCGTGGCGCCCACGTCGGAGTTGGGGTTCGACGGGGTGTAGCCGGAGATCGCCGAGTACATGGTCAGCGCGTTGGCCGTGGTGAATCCGGTCGCCACATTCTGCGCGTCGTATTCGAATAGCTGCTGGGCGTGGTAGGCGCCGGCCGCGACACAATCGCCCACCTGGTCATTGCCGAGCATTCCCCAATTGGCGGCGGGGATATTCTTGGACCAGTCGGCGCTGGCCGGGGGTGTAATTGCACCCAATGGCTGCAGAACGACGCGCGGCTTGTGTGGGTCGTTGGGGTAGCGACCCATCTTCAATTCGGGGTCCTTCTTCTTGCCGATCTTGACCATTACTTCTCCATCCGGGGAGCTAGCATTTGCAGATAGGCGCGACGCGCCAGGAGGGCGTCCTGGTCGGCCCGATAGGCCAGGACCAATTCGGAACACTTGTTCGGGCAGGCGCAGATCCGGGCGGAGAGGTCCCGGATGTGGTCCTCGACGTCGGTCACGTCGTGGGCGCTGTAGGGCTGCCTGCCGGGCAGAACGGAATAGACGCGGTCGAGCAGCTCCAGGGCCACGATTGCCTCCCCTAGGGACGGCGCAGCGCTCGCAATGCGTCGTGCGGGTCGGCGCCGTCCTTGACCGCGGCCACCAGTTCGGCGGCCATCTCCACGGCCAACGACATGGAGGTGTCCTGGGCACGGCGCAGCTTCGATTTCGCCACCCGCTGCGGCTGCTGGGACTTGCCGGCGGCGGTACCCGTCTTGTTCGGCGACACCCGCCGGGCCGCGGCGTTGGACGTCTTGGACACCGCGCTGGCCCCGGTGGACGGCTTGCCGGGCACCTTGGTCGGGGTCTCGATGGGCAGGTGCTGGTTCGCCAGGGCGTCCGCGCCGGGCAGCGGCTGCTGTTGCGACGGCGGGGTCATCGGCACCGGGATTTCCGCGGCTGCTGCCGCGGCGGCCTCGGCGGCCTCCATCATCTTCTGCCGCTCCTTGCCCCACTCCTCCACCACGTCGGCCACGTCGGTGGTGTCCAGGCCCAACTGCGCGCTGACCTGGTTGATCAGGTAGCCGACGAAGGTTTCCGGCACGGTGGGCTTCTCCGCGGTGACCACCGTCATCAGCAGGTTCAGCGCCCGGTCGGTCTGCCGGTTGCCGATCGGGGCGAAGTGCAGGTCGGGGATCTCCACGTCGGGGCCGAAGTTGTAGGTCACCAACGGCCGGATGATGCCCTCGGTGATCTGCTCGGAGATCTCATCGGCCACCGCCTGGCGGCTGGCCAGGTAGAACTCGCTCTGGTCGGCGGACAGCGCGTTGGACCCGGCCTTGGCGTGGCTGGCGTTCTGCGCCAGGTCCATGAACGACGCCAGGACGGACTGCGTCTGCTGGCCCTCGAAGTAGGTGATCGCCTCGTGGAACTGGGCGGCGCCCTTGCCGGAGGACTCGAGGATCTCGAACGTCTTCTGGGTGGGATCGATGCGCCGCTCGATCGGGATCGACGCGCTAGCGGCGGCGTCGGCGATCATCTGGGCGTTCTCCACGGCCTGCTGCGGGTCGTCGCCGTAGACCACGACCTTCGGCAGACTCTGCTGCTCCAGGAATTGACACCACAGGAAACGCAATTTCTTGATGTTCTCCCAACAATAGAGAGACACATCCAGGTCGCTCACCCCGAGCAGCGGCTCACGGTGGGTGCCGTAAATGTAGACAAAGGCGTTGTCGTCGGGGATCCGGATCCAGCCGTACTCGCCCATGTGGTCGATGGCGTTGATCGGCGCGACCCGCTGGCGAAAGCCGGTGACCTTGCCGGTCTTCGAGTTGTGCGCCGGCTGGCACGAGGTGGCCGGGCGCATCTGAATGGAGTCGTAGACGACGTTGGCGCCGTCCATCTTCCACACGAGCTCGAAGAACGCCTTGCGGTAGGCGATCGCGGAGCAGCACTGCGCGATCAGCTTGTCCATCTTCTCGCCCAGGTTCTCCCGCACGAAGTCCGGGATTTTGCCCTTGCCGCGGATCTCCCACTCGGCGGAGCGGATCGGCAGGGTCAGAACCTGCTCCAGCTTCCTGGGGTTGCCGTCCATGGCCAGCATGTCGCGCATCGCGTAGAGATCAATTTCACCGTACTCGAAGACGGTGTTGGCCTCGTCGAAGCTGCGATACAGGCGGGCATCGACCGGGAAGGCGTTGGCCAGCTGCGGGGAAGCTAAGCGCTTGCGCTGCGCCGGGGTCAGCTTCACACCCTGGGTCTTAAGAGTGGCACCGGTGGTGCCGTAGGCCGCGGTGGTCCCGGCGGTCACCTTCTGATCAGACGCAACCACTTGGACCTCCTCTGCTCGGCTCGGGCGCGGCGTAGCGCGATGAACACCTCGCGGCGGAACTTGCGACGCGGGTCGTCGTTGCGATGTAGCCAGCCGGCGATGCGGGCGGCGAGGGCGAACATAGGGAGCTCCACTGACTAGACAAGGTCATCTCTCGCGGCGGATACTGCGCGGCGCCCGTGCCTATCCCCCCGTATCGACACAGGGAGCCCTTGATGACCCCGTTCGCCCCGCCCCGCCTGTACACCGCGCCCGAGTTCTTCGAGGTCGGGATCTCGGTCGGGCCGCTGAAGTCGTGCTCTCTGTGCGGCGGCATCGTGATCGATGAGACCGAGGGGCAGCACCGGGAGTACCACAAGGAGCTGGCGGTGGACGTGAAGTTGGCGGCGGGAAACAAATACCGGTCGCTGACAACGGATTGAGGCCCACGCTGACCTGAGAGCGCCCTCAGGAGCTATCCTGCGGGCGCGAGCCGGGGGCGCCCCCATTACTTCGCTGGGGAGCGGGAAGAGTGGGCGAGGAAGCCCCCGGCTCGCGTAGCTCGCGGCACCGGGGTCTGGGGCGCTATGGGCTAGATGCGGATGCTAGCGCACCCATGTGCCGCCACTATGGGTGTAAGGAATGGGGCGTTTGAGGCTGATTCGGCCGTCCGGGTACTCCCGTTCGTAGGCCTCGACGAAGTAGGCCATGGCCAGCGCGTCACCCTGGTCTGTGCTTCGGCCAAGCCGCTTCCGAATGTCATCCTTAGATTCGATCTTGATCCGGCCACCGTGCACCATTTCGTAGCGAGGAGTGGACAGGTCAGCGGCCAGGTCGTCGTCCGGTGGGATGCACAGTCGGGCGTCCATGGCCGGGTCCAGCAGCTCGCGCAGGTTCCACCAGGCGGACGCCCGGAGGTTGGCGAAGCCCTGGGTTCCTGTTGCGTCCCGTCGGCGTGTCGTGGCCGAGGAGATGAACGGGTAGACCTTGTGCCGGGAGTTGCGCAGCTGATCGACCACGCCGGCCCCGACGCCGATCGAGTCGACGACGGCGATGGAGAAGCCGTCCAGACGGTCGCGGACGAACTGGGCGACTTGAACGGTGTCCTTCTTGGCCCAGTGCTCGATTGAGGTCACCACGTGGCCGTGGCGGGTCAGGATGACGGTCTTGTCCTCGCCGAGGTGCCCGACGTCGACCCCCAGCACGATGCGACCGCGCGGGCCTTGCATCTGCTTCTCGGTCTCGGACAGCTCCTGGTAGTCCAGCCAGCGCTGATTGGCCAGCCGGATCCAGCCCAGCGGGATGACGCCGAACTCGTCGTTGTCGGCGAACTCGCCCAGCACCTTGATCTTGTAGAGGGCTGAGCTGCGGCCCCACCGGACCGCTTTGTCCTCGACCCATTCCTTCTGCACCAGGCCGCGGAACATGTCCTCCGGGACCACCTCGCCGGTGAAGGCGGGGGTGTCGAAGGAGTTGATTTTGATCCGGTTCCAGCCCGGTTCGGTGGTGCAGGCCCGGAAGAATCTCGAGCTGACCGCGTCCGGGTTGCCGACGGCGATGATTCGGGACTCCGGGGTGGTGGTCAGCGAGTCGATGGCGTTCCAGATCTGATCCGGCACACCGGAGGCTTCATCAATGATGGCGATGACGCCCCGCCGCGCGTGCAGGCCTTGCAGGCCCTGCTGGTTCTGATCGGCCGGCTTGCGGCCGAACGCCACCAGCTCGTTGCCGATCTTCCACTCGGCGTTCTGGGTGACGTAGCCGGGTAGTTCGTGTTCGGCGGCCATCTGCCCGATGTAGCGCCAGATGATCGCCCGGACCTGCGCCCAAGTCGGGGCGGTGGTGACGATGAAGAAGTCCCCGGCGGCGTAGTTGTCGATGTAGTAGCCGACGATGCGGCTGACCAGGTGCGACTTGCCGACACCGTGGGAGGACTGGACGGCGGTCAGCTTGTTCTTGCTGACCGAGTCGAGGATCTCGGTCTGCTTGGACCACACGTGCTCGCCGAGACGTTCGGTCACCCAGGCGGCCGGGTCGCGGCGCCACCGGTCGCGCTGGCCGTCCTCTTTCATGATCCGGATGGCGGCCTGCATGGAGGCCAGGTCGAAGCCGCTGGCCGGCTCCTTGCTCACCGGAATCCGAAGGTGGCGTGGACCCTGAGGTGCGCCAGTGCGGCGGCTTGGGCGTCGACACGGCGGCCGGCGTAGTCGTGCCGCTCGCAGCCGGGCACGTGGCACGTCCAGCGCCACGTCGGGGTGCCGGCGGAGTCCCGATAGACGCTGACCGGCGGGCGGGGCTTCACGGCACCAGCCGGGCCCAGCGGGCCTGTCGGATGGCCTGATCGACCGCCCGGGTGTAGCCCATGTTGTAGGCCCACGCGTTGGCGTAGTCGTCGGCGGTCTGCTCGGTCCACCCGGTCGAGACCTCCGGGGGCTGCTCGTAATCCAGCGCCGGGGAGCCCATCGCGGCGTAGGCGTGCACCATCGCGGGGGTGGCCATCAGTCCTCCGGTGGGGTCCAGCCGTGCTTGACGAGCAGCTCGCGGGTGTCCTTGGTGCCGAAGATCAGCCGCGTCCGGCCGTCGTCGGGGTCGGAGTCGAACCGGCGCTTCGGGACCTCGGCGACGACCGGATCCATCTCGATCCGCACGACTGACTTGATGTCCGCGGTGATGGACAGCGCCCGGAAGATGTGAGAGACGTCCTCGCCGTCGATCTCGATGTGGCAGTTGTGTCCGGCGTTGCCGTCGTTCCAGATCTTGAATGCCATCAGACGTCGCCTCGTCCACTCGATTGACAAAGGTCTACATAGGGTCTAGGTTGTGGGCACAACGACAGGAGCAGCACATGGCCGGATGGATCAGCACCGGAGTCGGGCCCTTCCGGGTCGGCACCCGCATCGGCGGAGGGCCCCAGCGTGAGCTGCGCAGCCCCTTCGCCCGGGGCGCCATCGGCATCTGGGGCCTGCTCGTGATCATCACGTTCTTCACCGTGCCGGTGGTGACCGCGGTCCTGATCGTCGGGCTGATCCCGCTGTTCATCGCCTGCATGATCGCGGAGGTGACCCACAAGACCCCGGAACAGAAGGCCGAGAGGACGAAGAACAAGGCCGCCACTCGAGACCCGGCGCTGGCGCTGTCGCAAGTAGGTCAGCCGGCCTGGTATGAAGCTCAGGCCGCGAACCTGCGGGCCCAGCACCTGGCCGGGAGAAAGATCACCCACCGGGCCAGGACAGTGATCAAGAACCGCCCCGACCTCGAGTACGTCATCTACCCGGAGCGCAAGCCGGTCGACCCGTTCCAGTTCTTCTCCGAGTCAGACCGGGCCTGGTACGCGCGAATGGCTGGCGACACCCCGGAGGCCCAGTGATCACCTACCAGGTGAAGGGCAGGATGACGGTGCCGCGGCTGCGCGAGCGGCAATTCCAGTCGTATCTGAGCCAGTTCCGGATCAAGGGCTACGACGTGTACGCGAAGTGCGTCTATAAGGGCTGGTGGGTCCGCGACTACGAGATCTTCTTCGAGGGCGAGCCGCGCCGGGCCCGGGTCGTCCGGGAGATGCTGGACTGGATCGCCGAGCAAGGATGATCATGGAGGATTGGCCGAGCGGTAAGGCAGCCGTCCCGAAAACGGTAGTCGGGATCACTCCCGCGCAGGTTCGATCCCTGCATCCTCCGCGTTGAGATCGGGGAGTCAAACCTTCGATGGGCATGACAGTTCCAAGGCAAGCGTGGCCATGACGCCGGCTCACCGGACGAGCCACAGCTGCTCCCCGATCTCACACCCAGGAGTTGATCATGACCATTGGCAAGCGGACCAAGTGCGAGAACTGCGCCAGCACCCTGCGCTGGTTCGACGCCATCGAAGAGGCGCACCAGGGCTGGTGGGACCTGATCGCCGAGCGCCAGGGTCACGAGACCTACATGCCGCACACGCCCGAGCGCTGCCGCAGCATCAAGGCCGGCGCGGACCAGCTGATCGTCGGCCAACTGGTGATCACGGAGACCGAGCACTTCGGCCACGTCGCTCTGGCGTCGCTGCCCGGGAACGCCTTCGAGAACTACGTCATGAGGCAGGAGCCCCGATGACCGCTGACCTGACCCCCGACGTCCGGGCCGAAGCCGTCAAGGCCGCGATCACGGAAGGTCTGCGTGGGTACAAGGCCGAACGTCGCCACCGCTGTGAAGTCACCGCGGACCGGCTCGGGGATGACCTCACCCGCTACCCCGACGCGTTCGACGGCCAAGCCCGCGATGCCATCGCGCTCATCCGGCACATCCTGCAAGACATCGCCGAGCAAGAGCGGAGCACCCGATGACCACTGAACTGCCGCCCGAGGTCGAGCGCCGCGCCGCCGAAGCTGCCCGCGAGGTTCATGCGCTAGTTCGGAACGGCAAGGTCATGCCGTACGCCGACGCCGAGGAACAGCGGTACTACGAGCTGGTCGCTACCCGCTGGCTAGACGCCGTGGTCTCCGTGGTCGCCCCGGAGATCGCCCGCCCGCTCCGGGAGAGGGCTGAACACGCTGAAGCTCTCATCGTCGAAGAGGTCGCCCACGTCCGGCAGCTAGAGGCCGCAATCGGGCCGCTCCAGGCCCAGCTGGATCAGTCCCGGAAGGTCTACGCCGAGTTCGTCACCGGTCAGCACGAGGAGGCCCAGGCCCGGGTCGAGGTGCTCACCGCCGCGCTGACCGAGCTGATCAGCGAAGTCGCCCGTCGTGGCTGGGCGAACGACCACGAGGTTCTCGACCCCGCCCGTGCGGCGCTTGCTGCCGGCACGACCGAGAGCGAGCCGGTCCCGGACTAGACTGTGAGGCGGTCTCCTAGGGAACGGACGACCACCTCAGCCCCTGTTGGTTACTGGCCAGCGGGGGCTGAGCTCTGTCTGGAGGGCGTGATGTGTGAGAGCTGGTACCACCCGCCGGTCACGGCGCACTGCGAGCGGTGCCACCGGCCGATCTACCGGACGTACCGGGCCTGGTTCTCCTGTCCGGGGCACATGGCGACGTGCTTTCGGGGTGAGTTGCCGGTCGCGGCGGATCTCGGGGTACAGCATGTGCCACTGCTAGTTGATCTTGGGGATGAGGGGGAGAAGTAGGGTGAAGATGATCATGGGAAAATGGGAGAGAGGACGCGGAGTAACAGTCAATGCCGCGTCGACCCTCTACTGATCGCGCGCGCAAGAAAGCGGGGGCCTGGGTGGGTGGCGGGCGGGGTCTCCCCGGCCGCTGTGCGCCGCGCTGAGCGCGCCGGAGGGTGACATGGTGCCCATCCCGTGGAGGGTGACCGGTCGGGCTCTCCCGGGAGGGTGACCGGTGACCATCCGGGATGGTCCATGGTGACCGGTCATCAGTGACCGGTGACCGGTCCTGATCGGGATGGTGGATGGTGACCGGTCGCATGGTCACCCGGTGGGCTCGTGTGTGTGCGTGTGTGTGGGGGAGGTGGGTGGGGCGTTGGTGGTACGCCATCCACACCACGGCGTCTGTCCTGTGCACACCATGGGGGTCTGGCGAGTGGACAGCACATGCCTCGTGTGTCTACTCTGTTGGCATGCTGATTGAGCTTGCGTTAGCGGCAGTGCTGCACACATCGCCCACGCCGCCGAGTGGTGATGGTGGTCCACAGGTGACCGTCACACACACCTGCACCGATGGTGCGAAGGGTCGTGTGTGCCACACATCGACCCGCACTGTGACCCGCAGTGGTGGTCCTGTGAAGGCCGCTAAGGGTGCGGCAGCCAAGCCCCCGGTGGACACGGTGGGCAACACACGCAAGGCCTCTGTGGTGTCAGTAGTGCCCGTCACCATGCTGACCGGGACCATGCTGGTGCACCTGCACGCCATGGGCTACGACGCAGTGGGGGCCTCGATCAGCGTGCCCACCGTGCTGCTGACAGAGGTACTGCGCATGCCGTAGGGCTAGATCTCGATCGGCGGCTCAGCGATGCCGAGCTCCACCTCAGCCTCGTACCGCAGACCACGGGCAGCGTGTACCAGTGCCGCCGTGGGCTCGTACTCGGTCAGGAAGGCCTGCAGCGCCTCCCTGCGGTTGCCGGCCTCCCGTATCAGCCGGATCGCTGCCAGGTGCTTACCGGCCCGTGAGAGAGTGTCACCCATGGGTCGATTCTAGCAGGTCAACACGGGTGAGTGGACGCGCCTGGTATGCTGGATTGATGATCCACAAGGGCGTTTCAGGGGTGAGTGGGCGCACCCGCACCACCCCTACGGCTGCTGGAAATCAGAGGCCGCTGCACGCGGTACCACGGCCTCAAGACCCCGATCCCCTGACCGTCCTGCCTGCCACGCTGCTGGACACCGAGCCTGGTCCTGCCCGTATCCGCGCCCTGAACGCCTACATCACCGCTGGTGACGAGAAGGTCCGCGCCGCTCGCCTGCTGCGTAACGCTGACCTGCGGGCCCTGGCGCACTCCATGGGGCCTACCAGGGCCGCTAGAGCCGCTGAGATGACCCTGGCCACCGTGAAGGGCCTGCTCCGGGGCTCATTGCCCCGCTGAGCGCCTATCCGCCCAGCTCGGTCCAGGCATGCTCGATAACCGCTGGTAGGGCGTCACGCTGCCTCTGATCCAGGCCTAGGACGGGATTGCGCATCACTGAGCGGAGTACCTGGGCGATCAGCTCCCCCTGGCGTTCGGCCAGCTTCACTTGGCGTTCTTGCAGGCCAGCGGTTATCGCTGTCTTGCAGAACGCTGCGCATCGGTCTCTCTCGCTGTTTTCAAGCTGGACTAGACCGCGCAGGTACTCGCCTTGCTTCTGGGCCTCTCCGGTCTCGTCGGTGGTCCAGACGTCGCCGACCAGGGCTTTCCTCACCGGGATGCCTTTCGCCTCAGCCTCTGCGATGAAGTCGGCGACCTCCTGGGCGTACTTCTTGACCCGGGCCGCTGATTAGCTGACCAGCGCCAGGAGGGTCTCGCCAGGGTCCACGTTCGGGGCGTCGAGGCCCCAACGCATGAAATCGGCCCTCACCGCGGCCCTGGCCCTGACCTGCGGCGTTCCACCGCCATGGGACCGGCAGACCGTTCCGCCCTCAATGGCGTACTTGCCGCAGCGTTTGCCGGTTGACCTGGACTTCGCCGTGCATTTCGTCGCCGGGATGGTCGCGGTCATGGATCCGACACCCTCCAAGCGCTGATTTGTCCACATCGTTGACAGGGATTCTCACCACGGTCTAGTCTGTGGACATGGCCGACACCCGTATCTGCGCAGACTGCCTCTCCAACGCGAAGGACTCCGCCTACCAGAACCTCCGCGACGAGGCGGCGGACGCTGGCATCGACTTCTGGGCGCTGGCCGAGGCGCGCGGCGGAGTTGACCAGGTGGCCGCGTCCTACGTCTCCGGTGGCGACAGCCGTTGCTCCGCTCACGAGGGGTGCTGACATGAGTTCATCGCTGCCCAGCTGGATCACCGAGCGCATCGCCCAGACCCAGGTGCCCTACGTGCCAGCCTGGACGGTTCGGCTGACCCGGATCGACAACTCCGGTGATGAGCGCGTGTTCGTCGAGACGTCTTGGCTGGTCTCGACCCTCTTTGACACCCGGCACGAGGCGAACGCCTACGCGCTGGCCGCCATCAAGTTCCCGCACATCATCGCCGTATCCGTCCAGGAGGCCTGATCACCATGAGCATGCATGTCGAGTGGGATAGCGCGGACCTGTACGTCTCGGTCATGACCGGCGAGGAGGCAACCGAGGAATTCGGCCCGGACGAGGGGGTCACGGCGCCGTTCGTGCTGTCGCTCGGTGGCGCTTCCGGCGGCCTTCTGGCGATCGAGGGAACACGGGACGCACTGCTGAACCTGGCCGACCGGATCCGCGACGCCGTGTGGGCGGCCTGATCGCCATGTCGTATCTGTATGCGTCGATGCTGGTCACCGTTGTGGCCCTGCTCGCGCTGATGCTCAAGGAGCAACGATGATCCACACCACGACGTATGTGCACGTCCACGAAGACGACCCGTTCACCGTGGCACCAGCGAACACTTCCGAGCGGCTGCAGATCGTCTTCGGGGACAGCCCCAACATCGACGTGACGGTTTGGATGCCGATCGAGAAGGCCCAAGAGCTCGCACAGGCCATCCTGGCGCGCTACCCGCTGGTCGACGACGCGGCACCTCGGCCGCTGACCAGCCCCGAGCGTGAGCGGCTGCGCGCGGCCGGCTGGCCCGCTGTGCTGCCCGCCCCGACCGTGCTGTACCCGGAGTAGGCCGTCCGTAAGTCTTTCTAGCCCGTGGCCATTGGTTACGGGCTAGATTGCTGTCTAGCGTGTTGACAGTAGCTCGATTGGCCGTCTACTCTCTAGACATGACCGAGCAGCCCCGCGAAACCACGGTGATCATCACCGTCGATGACGAGTCGCCCGAAGACAGCTTCCGCCTCCTGTCCGCGGATCTGCGTTGGGAAGCCGCGCACGCCGAGTTCTACGCCGCGATCTGAAGGAGATCATCATGCGCATCCACACGAACATCGCCGACGGACCCACCATCCGCCACGCCGCATACCTGGCCGACGCCCGCGTTTTCCGCCTGGAGGCGAAGGGCTCCCGCAGCCACTCCATGGCCTTCGAGGTCAACCTGTCCGGCAACTCGCCGCGGCGCACCCAGAACGACCGCGACGAGTACGCGGCGACCTACGACCAGTGGGGCGTCTTCCTGGCCGCCCTGTACGTGATCGAACCGACGATGAAAGCGGGCCCGTACCGGAACGTGGCCGACTTCCGGGCCAAGACCCACGGGGCCTACTGACATGGCTGAGCTGATTCCCACCACGGCGGACAACGCCACCCACGCGCGCTACGTGGACAACATCAAGTCCGCGTTCGGGGTCGCATCCGCCGAGCATCTGGCCGCCGGGCGGCGCTGGTATCCGACCGCGCGCCAGCTGGCCTACGTGATGGCTTCTGGCATGGATGACGGCACCCCGGAAGGGTTCGACCGGGCGGTCCGGGCCGGCTCCGGGGTGATCGCCGCCCTGTCGCCACAGAAGGCCTGGACGACCAACGTGGCCATGGCCAGCAAGGCGTTCCAGACCGGCGAGGCTCGCGGGCACGTCACCGATGCCTGCGACAAGGCCGAGCGGATCATGAACGGGGAGGACCCGCTCGCCGTGCTGCCCGACGAGTCCAAGACCTGGAATTTCTTCCGCTGCATCGTCGATCCGACCGACGCCGATGCCGTGGTCATCGACCGGCACGCGCACGACGTGGCCGTGGGCACCGTGTACGGCGGGACCGATCGCGGGCTGTCCAACAAGCGCCGGTACGCCACCGTGGCGCACGCCTACCGCGAGGCCGCCCGTCAGCTCGGCGAGTTGCCGCAGACCGTCCAGGCAGTCGTCTGGGTCGCACACATCGAGCGCGACCGCTAACCCGTCCATCCCCCGCGAACATCCACTCAGAGGAGATCATCATGGCCGACCGGACCCAGCTTCAGCTTTTCATCCACGACTGCCCCGACGACCAGGCTCCCGCGCTCTTTGACGTGCTGGCCGACTGGGGCCTACGCGTCGATTGGGATGGCCGGCTCGCCGCCCCCGGTGAGCTGCACATCGGCACCCCGTACACGGAGCGCCTCGCCGCCCTGGACGCGGCCGACGAACTGGCCGCCGAACTGATCGACGCGGCGCCCGGAGTCAAGTTCACCCTGTGGACGGATCCCGCGTACGAGTGGTTGGGCACCCTGGTCCGCTACACACCCGAGCTCGGCCGCCACGACGCCGAGTGTGACGCGGAGGGCCAGGGGGTCTACTTCGAGGCTCAGATCCTGGCCGCGCTACGCACCGGCGGCCCGGCCGTGGGCGCTCAGGCCGTGCTGGCACTGGTCGGGGTCGCCTGGACGGAGACGCTGCGCGGTGGCACCACGGAGCGCGTCATCACCTACACCGTGACGGACGACTGACATGCGCGCGCACCGCCCCGGTTGCGATCACTGCGCCATGGTCGCCGCCTACCGGGACACCGTGGCCGCCGAGCGGGAGAACGCGGGCGGCTGGCGCAACGAGACGTTCCGCCCGTCGATCACGTTCGGTCAGTGGCTCATCCTCTGGCACCGCGAACGTCGCCTAGTGGAGGCCTAACATGTGGATCATCTTCCTGGCGCTGTTCGCCTGGCTGTTCATCTGGGCGGCCCGGCGGATCGTGCGCCGCATGCGCCATGTCGACGCGCTGCGTGCCCAGGTCGTCGAGCTGTCCACGAAGCTGAACGAGCTCGGCAACGCCTGGCAGATCGAACGTGATTGGCGAGTGCGGCTTCAGACCTACATTGCGAGCTCTGAGCGCGTCGTGAGGACACCGGAGCCGGTTGCGCCGGTGGTTGTGCCCGCCGAGCTCGAAGCGGACGACACAGACCCGCTGGACGCGCCACGGGTGGTCACCCGGCGCAAGAAGCCGCGCCGCAAGTCTGTCTAGCGTGTTGACACCCTAGGGAGTCACTGTCTAGTCTCTAGACAGATGCCCGCGATCCTGGAGGACACCATGGCCACCGCCACCCGCAAGCGCCCCGCCCGCAAGGCCTCGGCCGTCAAGGTCGACGCCTACCAGGTGATCACCGATCAGATCATCGAGCTCCTGGACTCCGGTGTGGCGCCGTGGCATAAGCCGTGGAACGCCGAGACGGGCATGCCGCTGTCGATGTCGACCGGCCGCTACTACCGGGGCGTGAACGTGTTCCTGCTGGCCATGCAGTCGGCCGTCAAGGGCTACGCGTCGCCGTGGTGGGGCACGTACAAGCAGATCGCCGAGCGGGGCGGCCAGGTCCGTAAGGGCGAGAAGGCCACCATGATCGTCTTCTGGAAGCAGATCCTGAAGCTGGACGAGTCGACCGGCAAGAACATCGCGTTTTGGATGGTCCGCACGTTCAACGTGTTCAACGCCGAGCAGACCGAAGACGCCTCGGTGCTGGGCCTGCCGGCGCCGGCCGAGCCGAAGGGCCTGCCGGAACAGATCGCCGAGTGCGACGCCGTGGTGGCGCGCTACCTGGCAGGCGGCCCGTCCTTCGAGGTGGGCGGCGACGCGGCCTACTACATGCCCGGTGTCGATCACGTGCAGATGCCCGAGCTCGCTACGTTCATCGGCTCGGAGGAGTACTACGGCACGCTGTTCCATGAGCTCACCCACTCGACCGGGCACAGCTCGCGGCTGGACCGCGACGGCGTGGCGAACCTGCCGACCGGGCACCGCTTCGGCGACGCGCTGTACTCGAAGGAGGAGCTAGTGGCCGAAATGGGCGCGGCGTTCCTGGCCGGCATGACCGGCATCGCGGCGAAGACGCTGCCGAACTCGGCGGCCTACCTGCAGAGCTGGATTCGAGTCCTGCGCGGGGACAAAAAGCTCCTGGTTGGCGCCGCCGCGCAGGCCCAGAAGGCCGCGGACCTGATTCTCGGCGTCACGTTCGAGGCCACGACCGAGGACTGAGCCCCGTCCGACCATCCCCCGGTGTCTAGTTCGTTGACACCGGGGGATGCTGGCGTCTATTCTCTAGACATGACCAACGCAGCGCTTGTGACCACCGGCCCGATGACGCTGGACGGCACCCCCGACGACCACGCGTGGATCTACCGCGACACCATCCGCACCGGCACCATGGCCACGCTCACGCAGGCCGTGACCGAGGCCGCCCAGAAGCTGGCGAAGCGCCTGCCGGGCGTTCGGGTGCACGTCTGGTCGCGCGACGCGGGCATGCTCGAATGGTGCACCACGCACCGGGTGTTCCTCTGCCAGGGCGAGGAGGGCGACGTCTGCTCCTACGTTCACCAGCACGCCACCACGGTTGAGGTGACCGCGACCGGGCTGCCCGTGTTCGACGGCACCTGGTCGGTGGCCGGTGTGCTGCGGGTGGACAGCGAGAACGTGGTCACCGCGCACACCGTAGGCCGCGCCAGCGAGAGTTTCGCCTCCGCGTTCACCGGCCTGGCCGGCACCTGCGAGCACTGCGGGACGCAGCGCCGCCGCAACGTCACCGTGCTGCTGACCGACGTGGACGGCAACGTGCGGCCGGTCGGGCGGTCCTGCCTGGCCGAGTACACCGGCGGCAGCATCCGGGCGGAGATCCTGGGCGATCTGCTGGCCGTGGGCGAGCGGTTCCGCGAGGCGTTCGGCGTGGCCCTGTCGGCCGACCCCGACTCCGCCCCGGTGGAGGACGTCGTGGCCTGTGCGTTGATCCTGGTCGCCATGCACGGTTTCGTCCGGGTCGACGACGGCGGATTCGGCCGGGCCGTCCCGACCGTGCAGCGGCTGCACGACTGCATCTGCCCCGGCAAGACCCCGGGCGACGTCATCCCGGCCGAGCTGACCGACGCGCAGCGGCAGGCGGCACGCGACGCCATCGCCCTGGTCGCCAGCGCCGATGACGGCTCCGAGTACCTGGCCAACCTGCGCGCCGTCGTGACCAACGAGTGGACCCAGGTGACCGGGCGCGGCCAGAAGCTCGGCCTACTGGCCAGCCTGCCGGCCGCTGTCGAGCGGATGGCCCGCCAGGGCGCCGAGAAGGCCGCTCAGGGCGACGCTGGCGCCTGGATCGGAGCCCTGGACGAGAAGGTGACCCTCTCCGGCACCGTGACCGGGGTGAGCTTCTTTGAGGGCTCCTACGGCACGTCGTGGCTCGTCAAGGTGGCCACCGAGGCCGGCGCGGTGAAGATGTTCACCACGGCGCGCGGACTGCGCGAGCTCGAAGCCGGCGCGGCCGTCACCATCACCGGCACGGTGCGCAGCCACGACGAGTTCCGCGGCGTGCGAGAGACCCTGCTCGGGCGGCCGAAGCTGATCGGCTGATAAGCCCCGTTATCGGGCCCCAGGTTGGACACTGGGGCCCGGTACGGCGTTAGTGGCAAGTACACCCGCGAGAGAGGAACGATCATGCCAGGTGAGCTCACGGACGCACAGCGCGAACTACTCGACATCGTCACCGGACCACCGCCCGCGCCGTACTGGTATGCCGATCACCAGCGGCTCGCCATGGTGGCCAGCTACATGATCGACGGCTCGGAGGAGTACGACGTGCGGGACGTGATCTACATGCTGGAGAAGCCATGGAAGTACGACACGGAGTACCGCGCCGCGTACGCGTGGATCCGAGCCCGGTAGAATCAGCACCGCTGACGGCTTGACATCGGCCCGACTAGGAACACCCTGGTCGGGCCGATTTGTTTGTCCGGGTGATTGACGCCGTGCGGTATGGTTGTCTGGTCACTAGACGAGACGAATGGAGGCGACGTGACCGCCAAGACTCAGCCGGTGAGCTCACTCGCCGTCGACATCGACAAGATCCACGCCATGGCCGGTCTGCTGGCCGAGGTCCGCGACGCGTACACCGCGCAGGTGGCCGAGGACCGGGGCCGCTACCTCGCCGACCTGGAGTACGTCCGGACGCTGCGCGAGGCCGTCAAGGACTTCGAGAACGCCATGCTGCGCGACTACTGGCGCGCCCCCCGCCCGCTGCGGGCCCCGGTGGCCGACGTGCTGCGGGCCGGTGACATCTCGCGCGCCTGGCTGTATCAGATCCGGGGCCGCGTCGAGCGATCAGGCGAGCTCGGCCCGGATACCCTGGCCGAGTAGTCAGCGCGATCACGTCGGGTGCAGGTGAGCCCCGTAGTGCCCCCCAACGGCGCTACGGGGCTCACTTGCGTTCGGGGGGGCAGTGGCTGTGCCGGAGTCGCGCGCCAGGGCGGCAGCGGGCCGTACAGGGCCGGTCCGCCGGCGGTCAGGTTAGGTGAGCCTCACCTTGGCCAGCTGGGCGGGGTGCCTTGCACCCGGCGTCCACCGCTGGACGGTGATCAACAAGGCCCCCGGGGGGGACCCCCCTCCCCCTCTATGCGCTCAAGAATTTTTTTAAATTCGCGGCCCGAAATCGGCGTGTCGCGCGAAATCCAGGGCGGGTCATACCACTCGTCGGCCTTCTCGCAGAGATATTGGCCGTACCAGTTCACGTAGTGCTCACCCGGATAGGACCGGGTGACCGTCACCCCGTCGGTGCTCCAGCGACCCCGCTTGCGGCAGCCAGCGCACTTCCAGGTGGTCAGGACGGACCGTCCGGTTGCTCACCCGCCGGGCGCTCGATCGGGTCGGCCGGCTCGGCCACAGTGGCGTTGCGGTCCACCAGCAGCTCGAACTGGTACAGCACCCGACCGGTCGGGCGGTTGTTCTCCCAGGCGACGCCGTTCTTGATGATCGGCTCGCCCTCTTCGACCTCGGCCGTGGCGCGCATGTGGCCCTGGATCAGGCCGAGGCGGCGGATGTCCGCGGCCAGGCGTTCCAGGGCGTGAGCGTGCAGCTCAGCGCTGTCGACGGGGGATTCTCCGAGCTCGGTCACGACGGGAACGGTAGCGGGGGGGATTCCAGCTGAACCACCCTGGCCACCACCTTGGGAAACACCACCTCGCGGCCGGCCACGGTGCCCTCGCAGACCTCGATCGTGTCCGGGCCGGTGGGCACCAGCTCGAGAAACACCAGCTGGCACGCCTCGGTGTTGCGGACCACCCAGCCGGACATCCAGATCCGGCTCAGGTCGGTCACACCGTGGCGGGCGAACCAGTTAGCCCAGAGCGGGTTGTCGTCGCCCAGCTCCATCTTGTGGAAGGTGGGCACCGGTCGGGTGGGCACGATCCTCGGCATGAAGTCCGAATTGAGCGGATCCTTCAGCCACTCGTGCGACGCCACCGGGTTGCCTCCGGGAAAACGGTTGATCAAGAAATCCTTGGCCAAGAAAATCCAACTCCTTGGGCAAGAAAATGCCCGGATCAAGGAGCCACCTTCATCCGGGCGCCTCGGTCAGCATTCGCCGAGTCAACACACCATAGCGTCCGCGCTGACCAGCTTCGGCCTAACACGCCGGCCGGCCGCGAATTTCCTCGTGCGCCACCTCGGCAATCAGCCGCCGCACATCGCCCACCCGATACAGCGGTTCGCGCGGTTTCGACGGGTGCGGCGGGTGCTGGGTCAGCCGACCCCGCGACGCGTAGTTGCGGATCATCGACGCGGTCAGGTCGCGGTTCAGCAGCCCGGCCAGCGCCTTGGACAGCTCGGTCGCGGTGGCCAGCTGGTACTCCACCTTGTCCAGCAGCCAGTCCCGGCGCGCGGCGATGTCGTAGACCGCGCCGCAGTCCGGGTTGCGGCACTCCACCTCGCCCCGGGATGGGTGGGCGTAGAGGTCCCATTCGCAGTCGTCACACGGCCCCGCGTAGATCATTTCGGGGGGTTGGTCGATGGCCCGCTGAATGCGCATCACCGCGTTGCCGATCTCGTCAGCCAGCTGCCCGGCGGCGAAGTCGGTCAGGATGATCCGCATGTGGCCGATCAAGAACGCGGCCAGCCGGATCTCGGTCCAGACGATGCCCGGCGGCAGACCGGTGAGCTTGCCGGCGATGTGCTGCGCCCAGGCGGCCAGCGTGGCGTGCAGGTCACGACGGGCCTCGATCGGGTCGATGCGCATCGGTAGCGGTGACTCGCCACCACTACGACCGGATGGCTCAGAGATCCGGTCCTGTTTCGAGATGGTGACCTTCAGGTCGCGCAACAGCCAGGGCAGCGCGGCCAGATCCCGCATCAGGGTCTTGGCGCAGCGGCGGCACAGGTAGCCGTTGAGCGGAGGGTTGGCGCATCGGGGAGCGGAGCAAACCTGCACTGGAGACGCCTTCCGGACTGGGTTACCGTCGGACTGTCTCCTTTTCGCGGGGAAGACGGTCACCCCCGGCGTCGGGTTCGGCCAGCGCCGGGGGTGATTTCCTAGCCCATGATCTTGTCGTAGACCCGCATCGCCCAGCGGGCGTCACCGAGCGCGGTGTGCCGCACCAGGTCGGTGGGCACCTCCACCCCGATGGCCGCCATGAGCTCGTCGGAGTTCCACGGCAACTCCGGCACCGGCTTGCCCAGCCCGCGCAGGTAGCCCACGGCCAGCGTTTCCACGTCCTGCAGGTGGTAGTGCCAGCCCGGCAGAATGCCGTGCTCGCGCAGCAGCGTGGCAAGCACCTCGGAATCGAAGTTGGGCACCGCGCCGATCAGGTGCGCGCCGTGGGTCATCCTGGCCACCGCGTGCGCGGCGTGGATCTGGTTCTTGAAGCCCTCATCGGCCCAGGACGCCACCGGGTCATGATCGTCGCGCCCGGAGAGCACGCGGCCCCAGGGGTGCCGCTCGTAGAAGCGGCCGACCTTCAGCCCGAACGGGTCGGCGGTGGACAGGCTGATGTCGACGAAGAACGACGACTCCGCCTGGAACTCGCCGTGCCGGCGGATCATGGCGATCTCCCACGGCCTGCGCGTGGGGTGGATTCCGTCCGTCTCGGTGTCGACGAAACAGATCGGGGTCGGGGTGCTCACGCTGGGTCCTCCAGTACGTCGGCCGCCGACTTGGGGATCGGTTCGGCACTCTCAGTGCGGCACGGGAAGGCGCGGCCGACGTGGCGCACCAGGAAGCCGTGCACGCCCTCCTCGACCACGTGTCCGGGCCAGCCACAGGCCCCGCAGGTCACCGGCTCGTGGCCCATCGCGCGCAGCTGCTGGGTCTGCATCTGCGCGACGCTGCTCATGGCCGGCCGTTCTGTCGGTCCAGTGCCGCGGCCCGCTGCGCGGCCAGGCTGCTGCCCAGCTGGCCCGGGGCGAGGAGCTCGCTGCGGCGGGTGCGCAGCACCTCGAGCCCCTCCTTGATCGACCCGACGATCCCCGGCGAACTCAGGTCGTTGACGTCGATGAAGACCATGTGGTTGAGGTTCTGCCCGAGCACCGGGGACGACATCTGCAGCAACACCATGATCGCCGGCTGCGGGCCCTGCGGGGTGGGCATCAGCTGCAACGCGATGTCCCAGCCGACCCGGTCGTTGCCGACGTCGCCTAGCAGCGTGTCGGTCACCAGGTTGGCGACCTTCTCGGACAGGTTGTAGAGCTCACTCACTGGGGCTCCTTGATCGGTTCGAAGTTCGCGCACTCGTAGTGGTGCGGCCATGCCGGGTCGGGCGCGACCCACTCGACCGGGGTGCCACCGGTCATGGCGTCCAGAATCAGCGGACAGCCCTGCTCGGATTCATTGCGACGCCACGGAGCGTCGACCTGGCACACGTCGCAATGCGAGGCCTCCCAGATGTCCCACTCGGTGCCGTTGCTGAACGCGCTCATTTCTTTCTCCTCAACGAGTCCATCTCGGCGTGGTGATGCGACGCTTTCTCGACCCGCTCGGTGCGGGTGGTCAGGGCCGCGGTCGCGGTCACCGCGCGCTCCAGCGCCTCGGTGTTGCGGCCGGCCCGCGCGGTCAGCTCCGACACGCTGGCGACCAGGACTTTCATCTCCCGGTCGGTCTGCTCGACGTAGTCGGCGAGCTCCTTGCGGGTGTCCTTCAGCCGGTCGCGCAGCGGCCGGATCGCGGTCAGTGCCGCGATGAAGCTGGTCAGCGAGAACAGTCCGGCGCCGAGCATGTAGTAGGACGCGCCCATCAGCGATCACCCTTGCCGGTCGGCACCGGGGTCGGCGCGGGCGTCAGGTCGTCGTGACCGCGCCGGCACCACGGGCACCACAACGCCAACCGCCGGTGGGTGGAGTTGTGCCGCTGATCCAGCAGCAACCAGCCGCCGACGACCAGCCACAGCCAGGGCGCCCACAGTGATCCGATCCAGGCCAGGAAGGCGACGAACGCGGCCCGGCGCTGGTAGCGGTGGTGATAGCGCAGCGAGCCCAGTTTGTCGGTGGCCTGCTGATCCCCGTCCGCCGGGAACTCCGCCGCGCACCGCACGCACAACATCGCCTCGTGCCGCTGGTTGGCGAACAACAGCACCCAGGTCAGCGGGAACGTGAGCGTGAAGACGACGGTCACCACGTCGATGCCGGGGAACACCGCGTCGATGAACGACGGGCCCAGCGCGAGGCACATCAGCGGGGTGAAGTGGTGCGCCAGCCACTCGGTGCGTGGATGGGGCCGCTCGCTGGTGGTCACGATGCTTCCTCTTCGGTCTCGGTCAGATCAGGGCTGCCGTGGCCCAGGTGGAATGCGCCGGAGTTGCCCCGACGGCAGCGGTAGATCTGCAGCTCGGACAGCTTCTCGCCGTACTCGGCGACCTGCAGCCGGCGAACTCGGCGGGCGTCGCGGCGGTTCTGATAGGAGCGCTTGCCGCAGTCGCGGCAGGTCTCCCAGCGGCCTCGGGACGACAGCCACTCGGGTGGGGGGCGGTAGTCGTGGGTCACCGATCCTCCTTGCGTCGGTTCCTCTCGTGGATGCGGATGGTCAACCAGACCGTCGCTACGACGACGACCAGCCCAGAGAGCAGGTAGCCGGTGAAGCTCGGTTGCACGTCGAGCAGGCCGTTGACGCCCATGGCGAAGGCGAAGGCGCTGATCACCAGCAGCAGCGCGGCGAGGAAACTCTTCAGCCAGCTCATGTCGAGCTCGACCAGGACTCGTTGGCCAGAACGGCTTGGCGCATCGCCTGCCGAATCTTGACGCGCACGTCGGTCTCGTCGTGGTCGGCCGGCAGCCGGAACAGCTCCACCTTCGGGCCGAGCTGGCGCCCATCGGCGACCCGGTACATGCCGATCAGCCACTCACCGTCGCCGCTGAAGTCGGTGTAGTGCCGCCACGGCGCGGCCCGCGGGGTGGTCTCCTCCTCGTGGCGCCGCAGCGTCGATGAGAACAACCGCCGGAGGCCGGCCAGCAGCCTGTTCACTTCGACCCCGGTGCGGGGCGCTGGAAGTCCGGGATCAGCGACTCCGGCTTGAAGACCACCTGGTACTGCAGGGTGGACACATCCACGCCAGTGAGCTGCTGAGAGAACCAGGTGACATTGTTCGACAGGCCTTCCGAGTGCTTAATGAACGTGCCATCCGGCAGCTTGCAGATCACGTCGACCTGGCCGGTCGCGGGCGTGATCGAACAATTGCCCGTGATCGCCAAGATGTACTTGTCGGTGATGCCATTGAGGAACACCACCCGCCGCGCCACCTTGAATTGGTCGGCGTCCTGGCTCAGGTTGCGGCTGGCCACGTCGGCATCGGTCGAGCAGCCGACGAGCACCAGCGCGGCCACCGCCCCCACCAGCAGAAACAGCAGAGTCTTGCGCATTATCGTGCTCCTATTCGTCTGTCGCGGGGAGAGGTTCGTACCCGCCGGTAGTAACGCCGTCGGGGTCGCCCGACAACGCGTGTATCGACGTCTTCCCAGCGGGCCGTGAGAACGCCCAGGCCGGTAAGTCTGGTGAGGATGGGATAAAGCGTCCCCGACGGGATACCGGAGGCGGCGGAAAGCTGCGCGCCGTACCATTCCCGGTCGTTGCCCATCAGGTCCATGACGGTCTGCATCTGCTGTGACCAGCGCGGCAGCTCCGGGTCGGTGGACCGCCGAGGACGCTTCGGGGTCACGACGCTTCCTCGGCCTGCCAAGCGATCGAGTTGCAGGTCTTGCAGTAGCGGCGCCCGTTCGGCGCGCGGCCGGTGTTCTCCTCGGTCATCTCGTGCTCGGTGGTGCGGCACATCTCCGGTTGGCCCTCTTTGCCCCCTGAGCGGGAGCCCACCAGCTGTAGGAGCACCGATGGATGCCGGGTGCCCGCCGTCCAGGTTGCGGGCCGCAGCGTCGATCTGAGCGGGCTTTCGTAGTAGCCGATCGCGCCCAGGACTTCCTGCAGCTCCTCCGGGGTCGCGCCGAGCCGGCGCGCCTGGTCGGCCACGTGCAGCGCCGCGGCACGCATCTGCTCCTCGGTCACGGCAACGATCGCGGTCATCGGCCGGCCTCCAGGATCGTGATCTCCAGCCACATCCGGCCGGCCTCGCCGGGGATCGGGTCGTGGATCGTCGGCCAGCCGCGTTCGACGTGCTGATCCGTGTCGTCGGGCACCAGGCCGGCGTCGGTGCAGCCGTCCACCAGCGGCTTGTACGTGGCGGCCAGGTTGTCGCTGTCGCGGCCCCGGCGGACCTTCGGCTGGTAGTGCAGCTCGATGCGAACCCGCTGGTGAGAGCCCAACTTCGCGTTCCTGGTCAGCCAGCACCCGGTCTCGCGGACCGAGCGGATGCGGGACGACCTCGGGGCCCAGTGACCACGGTCGTTCATGCTCAACGGCGGCATGGACCAGGGCAGCTCGATGTGCGTCGGCACGCGGTTCTCCTGCAGTTCGATCAGGTGGTTCAGCACGTCCGGCAACAGCTCGGACAGTCGCTTCGGCTCAGTCATCCCGCGTTCTCCCAGTAGTCCTGATCGGCCGGCTCCCAAGGCAGGAACGAGCCGTGTTTGAGCTGCTTGGGCCACTGGCGCTCCTCGCGGGAACCCCGCCAGGCCACCACGTCGACCAGGTGCGGGCGCTCATCGTCGGCACCCTTCGCGCCGACGATCCCGTAGCCGAATTCCGGCCAGCGCAGGAACAGGCTCGACCCGGTCGGGCGCAGCCGGCGGATGCCGCTGGCGTCGCGTTCGTGCCCGGCGTGCGCCTCGGTGATCACCGCGCAGCCGTAGCGGGTGCGCAACCCGTCCAGCACCGCGACCAGGCTCCGAGCGGCCAGCTCGTCGTTCATGTTCGCGTAGTGCAGCCGGTACAGCGGACCGCAAACCAGCAGGTCAGGACGGTTCGCGGCGACCCGCTGCTCCAGCCAGGACACATCCCGGCCGAGCAGGTCCAGCCCGGCCGGGCGGATCTCCAGGCGCATGTTGTCGCGCCAGTTGTGCTCGTTGCCCAGCCGCTTGGTGATCGAGCGGAAACGGCGCCTGGACTGCGAGACACCGTTCTCGCAGTCGATCACCAGGACGCGCAGCTTTGGCGCCTCCGAGCCCAGCTTCTGGCCGGTGAACGGGTGCAGACCGGCGGCCAGGCAGACCGCGAACTGGCTCACCAGGTAGGACTTGCCCAGGCCCTCCCCGCCGGTGATGATGATCCGCTCGCCGCGCTCCAGCAGGCCCGGGACCAGCCAGTTGTGCTCGTCCGAGCCGGTCAGCAACTCGGACAGCGACGGAGACTCGACCCCCACGTCGACCCCGGCATCGGCGGCATCCGCGGCATCGCAGGCCTCCCGGAGTTCGGCGGTGAACCTCGAGATCGGCTCACCGTCCCCGGCCGACCAGGACGCGTCCAGCAGCTGCTGCGTCCGGTCCGCCGCCGCGGCCAGGTTCCGCCGCCCGGCGCAGTGCTGGATCCGGGCCGCGTAGTCGTCGGCGTGATCCGGATTCCAGGCCCGCTCGATCAGCGTGATCAGGTACGGGCCGGTCTCCGCGCCGAACCCGGAACGGGCCAGCAGATCCGTCAAGATCAGCTGAATGTCGATCGGCTTGGACCGGCGGATCCGGTCGGCCAGCACCCCGGCGATCGTGGCGTGCATCGGACGCCACCAGGCGTCCACCGGCACCGCCAGCAGGGCCGGCGCGACCATGTCCGGCGCCAGCAGCGCGGAGCCCAGCAGCGCCTGCTCGGCGCCGATGTCGTGCGCGTCGTAGCTCATGACAGCTGGGTCCTCCGTTTTCCGGTGACCGCCGGGTCTTGGTCGTCAACGATCGAAAGACGGCCTAGACGCGGCTCAGCCGGGTTTTCGTGGGCACCGGCGTTGAGCCACGAGCTGGCGTGTTTCACGAACCGCGCCTCGGTGCCGCGCTTTTCCTCGGCGTAGCGCCGCGCGCCGGCCAGGAGCTCGTCCGGTTTCACGCCGCGCTTGAGCGCCGCCCGGTAGGCCCGCTCGGCGATCCGCTTGTCGACCTTGCGCGGGTAGGCCGCCCAGAACGCGGGGAAGCCGTCGGGGGTCTCAGCGAGCGGAGCGAGTGAGCGTTCTTTTAACTCCTTTCCTTTCCTTTCCGGGGTGGATCCCCCAGTGATCTGTGGTTGAGCGCGCGTAGATCCGTCATGGTTGGAGCCATGAGCTTTCACTGAATGTTCAGTGATCTGTGGTGCGGAGTTGCCAGGTGGTGGTGTGAACGGTGGCGGAGGAGGCAGTGAACTGTCCTGCGCGCGGTTAATCCGCTGGTGGCGGGTGAAGTGGGTGATCACGGCGAAGGTCTGCGTGATCGACTCGCCGGTGACGGTATACACGTAAACCCGACCAGACTTCTCAAGTTCGGTCATCAGACCGGACACTTCGTTGGTGCCCAGGTCTTCGTCGTACGGGAAGACCTTCGACTTGAGGTAGGCCGCAGACCAGCGAAGCCGCGCCTCGTCGTCGGCGAAGTTCCACGTGCCGATGAACAGCAACCGGGCGTCCCGGGACAACGAACCCATGAGCTCGTCGTCCCAGAACTCCGGCTTCACGGTGCGAATACGGGCCATCAGACGGTCACCCGTCCTGGCCGCTGTGCATAGCGGGGAGCGGTCATCAGCTGGCCTCCTCTCGTGTGTGGGGGCGGTTGGGTCAGATGGGTTCTGGAACCTGGATCCGGCCGTACGCGCCGACGATCACCGACAACTTGACCCGCTTCTGCCCGCGGCGCCACGCGTTCCACGCCTCGAAGATCAGCGCCAGGCATTCCTGGCGGTACGCCCAGGAGCCCCGCCCCACGGTGTGCTCGGCGCGGTAGAGCCGCCGGTGCAGCGCCAGGATCGGGCTGTTCTGGTCCTGGCCGGCCAGTGAGGACAGCGCGTCGAAGAACGCCAC
>Ga0137415_10000557_pt1 | contig 36205 bp, 30 predicted proteins | sample CZODoug3_1_1_16f_FD_183082 | JGI IMG/M metagenome (GOLD analysis project Ga0137415, IMG submission 183082) | Vadose zone soil fungal communities from Angelo Coast Range Reserve, California, USA - CZODoug3_1_1_16fungal (Hybrid Assembly) | ecosystem: Environmental > Terrestrial > Soil > Vadose...
GCGAACAGCACGGTGAAGAACTTCGTCGGGAAGCCCATCGCCCGGTAGATCAGCCCGGTGTAGAAGTCGACGTTCGGGTACAGCTTGCGCTCGATGAAGTAGTCGTCGGCGAGCGCGCGCTCCTCCAGGGCGAGGGCGATGTCCAGCAGCGGGTCCGACACGCCGAGCTTCTTGAGTACCTCGTCGGCGCTCTGCTTGACGATCTTCGCGCGCGGGTCGTAGTTCTTGTAGACGCGGTGCCCGAAGCCCATCAGCCGGGCGCCGTGCTCGCGATCCTTGACCCGGTTGATGAACTGGTCGATGTCGCCGCCCTCGACGTCCCTGATCCGGGTCAGCATCTCCAGCACCGCCTGGTTGGCCCCGCCGTGCAGTGGCCCGAACAGTGCGTTGATGCCGGCCGAGATGGAGGCGAACAGGTTCGCCTGGGACGAGCCGACCATCCGCACGGTGGAGGTGGAGCAGTTCTGCTCGTGGTCGGCGTGCAGGATGAACAGCATGTCCAGCGCGCGGACCAGCTCCGGGTCGGCCTCGTAGGGCTCGGCCGGGAACCCGAAGGTCAGGCGCAGGAAGTTCTCCACCGCGCCCAGCGAGTTGTCCGGGTAGAGGAACGGCTGGCCGATCGACTTCTTGTAGGCGTACGCGGCGATCGTCGGCATCTTGGCCAGCAGCCGGACGGTCGACAGCTCCACCGCCGCGTCGTCGAACGGGTCCAGGCTGTCCTGGTAGAAGGTGGACAACGCGGACACCGCACTGGACAGCACCGGCATCGGGTGCGCGTCGCGCGGGAAGCCGTCGAAGAACCGCTTCAGGTCCTCATGCAGCAGGGTGTGCCGACTGATCTTGTTCTTGAACGACTCGAGCTCTGCCTTGGTCGGCAGTACGCCATAGATGAGCAGGTAGCTGGTCTCCGCGAAGGTGGAGTGCTCGGCCAGCTGCTCGATCGGATAACCGCGATAACGCAGAATTCCGGCGTCGCCGTCGATGTAGGTGATCTCGGACGCGCAGGCGGCGGTGTTGCCGAAGCCGTTGTCCAGGGTCACCAGCCCGGAGGTGCTCAGGAGCTTGCCCAGCTCGATCGCCGAGGACCCTTCGGTGGCCCCGACGACCGGCATCTCGTACTCGCCACCCGGGTAGGAGAGGAGAGCGGTTTCGTGGGCTGTGTCGGGCTTGGTTGAAGACATGTGGAGGTTCCCTCTCACACTCGGATGACGCTTTGGGTTCAACCCCAAACTAGTGCCTGAACCCCTAGTTCGGCGTCTTGAGCGGGGCGGACGCGCTCAGCTCCCCGGCGGTCGGCGGTTCGGCCCCGGGGCGGGCGCAGGTGCGCGCGGCGGCCAGCGCGGCGAAGCTGAGGACATCCCGCCACGCCTGTAGGTCCAGGTCCGCAAGTCGGTTGCGGTTTAGCGCGCCATGTGCGTAGAGCCTGGCCAGCAGCGCCGCGTGGGCCGTGTCGCCGGCGCCGATTGTGTCGACAACCACAGTGGGCGCGCCCGGCACCTCGACCCGGCCGGCGGGTGTCGCGGCGGTCAGCCCGTCGGCGCCCCGCGTGATCACCACGGCGGAGACGCCGGCGCGCAGCCACTCGTCCGGGTGAGTCATGCCGAGCCACGCGGCGTCCTCGTCGGACACCTTGAGCAGCCCCACCGACGGCAGCCACTCGCGGAAGCGCCGCCGGTAGGCGTCCGGGTCGGCGATCAGGTCCGGCCGGATGTTCGGGTCCAGGCTGATCAGCCGGCCGGCCTCGGACTCCCGGCGCAGCACGGCCTCGTACACGCTGGCGCCCGGCTCCAGCACCAGCGACAGGGTGCCCAGCGCGACGGCCTGGGTATCGGCGGGCAGCGGCCCCGGGTCCTGGACCAGCCGGTCGGCGGTCCCGTTGGTGTAGAAGCCGTAGCGCGCCGAGCCGGACGGCTCGAGGCCGACCACGGCGAGCGTGGACGGCTCCGGGCCGCGCTGCACCAGCGAGGTGTCCACCCCGCTGCGGTGCAGCCGCTCCAGCATCGCGGTGCCGAACGGGTCGGTGGACATCCGGGACAGGAACCGCGCCGGCACGCCCAGCCGGCCGAGCGCCACTGCCACGTTGTACGGCCCGCCGCCCCAGCGCGGCAGCAACGGACCGCTCGGATCGCGGGTCCCCGGGCTCGGGACCAGGTCGACCAGCGCCTCACCACCGACCACAATCACAGCGGCAGGCTACGCGGAGCCGGGTGCCTCGGACGAGGCCCGCCAGGCCTCTGCGTTGCGCAAACGCGGCGCACGGCCCGGGCGCAGGTGCGGCGCGCGGTGCGGCGCTCGGCGGGGTCAGGGCATGGGTCCGCGCGGGTGGTCCCGACTGTCGTCGACGTGCGTCGGGTCGAAGTTGACCCGCCCCACGACCAGGTAGTTGACCAGCCAGAACAGCATGCCGACGCCGAGCAGCGCGCCGGCGACCACGAACTGGGTGCCCGGCCGGCCGGACAGCGGGGTGGCCAGGAAGCCGCAGAGCCCGATGCCCAGCACGGGCGCCCAGGTCGGCGCGCGGAAGTGCTCGTGGGAGACCTTGTCCTTGCGCAGCACCAGGACGGCGACGTTGACCAGCGTGAACACCGCGAGCAGCAGCAGCGCGGTGGTGCCGCCGAGCACGCTCAGATCGACGCTGACCACCAGCACGTAGGCGATCGCGCTGGTGAACAGGATGGACACCCACGGTGTGCGGCGCGACGGGTGGACGGTGCCGAAGACGCTGGGCAGTACGCCCTCGTTGGCCATGCCGTAGAGCAGCCGGCTGGCCATCAGCATGTTGATCAGCGCCGAGTTGATCACGGCGAGTAGCCCGATGGCCCCGAACAACTGCAGCGGGAACCCGGGCGCGCCGACCTGCAGCACCCGCAGCAGCGCGCCGCTCTTGGCCGCCGCCAGCTCGTGCGCCGGGACCAGCATCGAGGACACGACGGCTACCAGTACGTACACCGTGGCCGCCACACCCATCCCGATCAGCATCGCCTTCGGGAAGATCCGTACCGGGTCCTTGGTCTCCTCGGCCATGTTCACCGAGTCCTCGAAGCCGACCATCGCGAAGAACGCCAGCGAGGTCGCCGCGGTGATGGACAGCAGCACGCCACTGCTGGAGGTGTCCACCTCGACGAGCCGACTGGCGTCGCCCTTGCCCTGCCCGATGGCCAACGCGCCGGCCACGATGATGATCAGCAGGCCGCTCAGCTCGATGCAGGTGAGCACCACGTTCGCCTTGACCGACTCGCCGACCCCACGAAAGTTGATCACGGCGAGGCCGGCCACGAAGACCAGCGCGACCAGCCACAGCGGCAGGGTGGCGAACTGCCGGAGGTAGGTGTCGCCGAACGCCTTGGCCGCCGACGCCGCCGAGGTCACCCCGGAGCTCATCACGGTGAACGTGACCATGAACGTGAGGAACTGGACGCCGAACGCCTTGTGCGTGAACAGCGCGGCGCCGCCCGCGCCGGGATACTTGCCGACCAGCTCCAGATAGCTGAACGCCGTGAGCAGGGCGACCACGAAGGCCGCCAGGAACGGCACCCAGAGCGCGCCGCCGATGCGCGCGGCGACGTCGCCGGTCAGCGCATAGATCCCGGTGCCGAGGATGTCCCCGACCACGAAGAACAGCAGCAGCTTGGGGCCGATGGCCCGCTTCAGCTCGGGTTGCCGAGGAGCTTCCGCCAGGGATGACGCCGCATGGTCCACCATCCTGAGATCTTCTCAGCATACGTGGTGAGTGTCACCTCGAATGGCCGGCGGGCGCTCGCCCTATCGAATCGGGGCGGTGTAGCGCCAGAACGCGGGCAGCAGCAGCACCGTGCTGGCGGTGGCCACGAGCACGGCGACGCCACCGACGGCGGACGCCGCCCCGGTGCCGATCGCGTCGGCGGCCGGGCCGTGCCAGATGTCGGCCAGCCGGGGTCCACCCGCAACGACCACGATGAACACGCCCTGCATCCGGCCGCGCATCTCGTCGGTGGCCACCACCTGCAGCATGGTGGACCGGTACACGGCGCTGACCAGGTCGGCGGCACCGGCCACGGCCAGCGCGGCGACGGCCAGCCAGAGCACGTGGGTCAGCCCGAACACGGTCACCCCGAGGCCCCACACGCCGATCGCCAGGATCACCGCGACGCCTTGCCGGCGGATCCGGTGCAGCCAGCCGGAGAACAGTCCGCCGGCCACCGCGCCGATCGCGATCGAGGCATAGAGCAGGCCCAGCGCGATACCGCCGCCCGGCGGGTCGTGGAAGGTCCGCTCGGCCATCTCCGGGAACACCGCCCTCGGCATGCCGAACGCCATCGCGATGATGTCCACCAGGAACGAGACCAGCAGGATCTTCTGGGTGGCCACGTAGCGGAAGCCGGCCAGCACGTCGCGCAGCCGGGCGGTGGGGGCCGCGCCGTTGCCGGTCGGCTGGGGCGGCAGCTTGGGCAGCCGCCAGGTCGCCCACAGCGTCGCGAGCAGCGCAATCGCATCCGCCAGGTACAGCGTGGACAGCCCGATCAGCGGGATCAGCGCGCCCGCCAGCACGGGGCCGACGATCGCGCCGAACTGGAACACCGTCATGTTCAGCGCGTTGGCCGCCGGTAGCTCGGTGGCCGGCAGGAGCCGGGGCAGCACCGCGCTGCGGGTCGGCTGGTTGATCGCCAGCAGGCCCTGCTGCACGGCGAACATGATCAGCACCAGCCACACCGAACCGACCCCGCTGGCGGCCACCACCCACAGCGCCAGTGACACCAGTGAGATGCCGGCGCCGGTGGCCAGCAGCAGCGTGCGGCGGTCCACGGCGTCCGCGATCGCGCCGCCCCACAGCCCGAACACCACCAGCGGCACCAGCCCGAACAGACCGGTCAGGCCGACGTAGGCGGAGGACTGGGTGAGGTAGTAGATCTGCACCGGGACCGCGACCACGGTCAGCTGGGCGCCGATGGTGGTAACCACCCCGGCACCCCACAGCCGCCGGAACTCCAGGGTGTTCAGCGGCGTGGTGTCGGCGAGCGCACTGCGGAACTTGCCGGCCAGCGCGCGGGTCACCCCGGGGCGGCGGGTGCGCAGCGCCCGGGTGCTGCCGCGCCGGGCGGCCGGGTCGACCGGCACGGTGGCCGGCTCGCCGGGTGGGGACCCCGCCGACCGGCGCTTCGGATCGTGAGGTTCGGGGTCGGACGGCTCGTTCGCTGGTGTCACGTTAAAGACTTAGCACGGCAAACTATCCATTTCCTCCCGGGCGTCGCACCGAGCTGAGCCCGGCGCCGCGACCGGTCAGGGGGCCAGCCGGTGGATCCGCCAGCGCTGGTCGGGGGTGCGGTCGTAGGCGAGCCGGTCGTGCAGCCGGTCATCGCGGCCCTGCCAGAACTCGACGCGGTCCGGGCGCAGCAGCCAGCCACCCCAGTGCGGCGGCACCGGCACCTCCGCGCTGTCCGCGAACCGCCGGCTGATCGCGTCCAACGAGTCCTCCAGCGCCTGCCGGCTGGACAGCACCACCGACTGCGGCGACGCCCAGGCGCCGAGCTGCGAGCCGCGGCCACGGGTGGCCCAGTACTTCGCGGTCTCGTCCCGGCTGACCCGTTCCACCGTGCCGCGCAGGTGCACCTGCCGGTGCAGCGCGTACCAGGGGAAGGTCACCGAGGCGCGCTGGTTGGAGCGCAGGTCACGGCTCTTCGCCGAGGTGTAGTTCGTGTAGAACACGATGCCGCGCGGGTCGATGCCCTTGCAGAGCACCGAGCGGGTGGACGGCGATCCCTCCAGGTCGACGCTGGCCAGCACCATCGCGGTCGGCTCGGCCAGCCCCGCGTCGGTGGCCTCGGCCAGCCAGCCGGCCAGCTGCAGGTCCCAGGTCTCCGCCAGGTCAGCCGCATCCAACGTGGCCGCGACCTCGCCCCGCACCCGATCCGCCCGGTCCACCGTCATGCTTTCCCCTTCCGCCCCGAAACCTGACCGTAGGCGGACTCCGGGCCTGATCGCCAGGGCTCATCGCCAGGGTGCAAGCCGTCAGAATCGCATGTGGTACGGATTCGACCATGGCGTTTCCCCCGCTCGTGGTGTGCACCGGACTCGACCTGGTCGCCAAGGTGACCGGCGAGGACTCCCCGAACCTGACCGGCAGCCGGTTCGGTTTCCTGGCCACCGACCTCGGCATCCTGTGGGAGGACGGCGAGGGCGGCGTGCTCGCCGCGTTCGGCGACACCTACGGCGACGGGTGGGAGGGGCCCGGCGCGGGCGCGCGCACCTCGGACCACCGGCGCAACGTGCTCGCCCGGTCCACCGGCACCGACCTGGCCGCCGGCCTGTGGCTGGACGAGGTGACCGAGGACCGGCCGGGGCACGCCGCCGAGATCCTGCCCGCCGACCCGCGCCGGCGGATCGAGTCCACGGTCATCCCGACGGCCGGCATCGCGGTGGGCGGCGTGCAGTACGTGCACTACATGTCGGTCAAGGTCTGGGGCGTGCCCGGCGGCTGGCGGACCAACTACGGCGGCATCGCCTACTCCCGGGACCGGGGCATGACCTGGCACAAGGACCAGGACGCGCGCTGGCGCAACACCTGGCTGCGCGGCCGGCACCCGTTCCAGATGGGCGGCTTCGCCACCGACCCGACCGGCGCACCCGACAATCCGGGCTGGGTGTACCTGTTCGGCACGCGCAACGGGCGGTTCGGCGACGTGCACCTGGCCAGGGTGGCGCCCGACGCGGTGGCCGACCCGGGCAGCTACGAGTACTGGACCGGCGGGCACTGGAGCGAGTTCTGGCGGCGCGCCGAGCCCGTGGCGGCCGGGCCAGCCGGCGAGCTGTCGGTGGCGTACCACCGGGGGCTGGGCTGCTGGCTGATGGTGCACCTGGACGACCGGGCCGGCCGGATCGTGCTGCGCTCCGCCGCCTCGGCGACCGGCCCGTGGAGCGACGGGCAGCCGCTGGTGTCCGGTCTGGAGTACCCCGCGCTGTACGGCGGCTACCTCCATCCGGGTGCCCTGGACGGCGACGACATCTACTTCACGATGTCCCAATGGGGTCCCTACAACGTCTTCCTCATGCACGCTGACCTGGCCCGACAGTGATTTGATAAGTATATCGAGCACGGCGTTAGTGATCCCTAACACTCGGCGTTGCGAGGTGCGGCCGACAGGAGCAAGGTTGGCCCAACCGTGTGACGTGCGCCATGGCTCCCGCGCTGACCTGCAAGGCTGCTGCGCACAGCGGTTTCCCACAGCGGTGTTGGGAACTGACGAGGAGGACCCGTGTCCACAGCTGCCAGCGTTGCCTCCGCCACGAGCGGGAATACGCCGACCGCATCAACCCCGAGCTCGGAGGTACCGCCTCCGCCACCCGGGTTCAAATCGGGACTGGAGGGCCACGTGGCCTTCCGCACCGAGATCGCCGAGCCGGACAAGGACGGCGGCGCGCTGCGTTACCGCGGCGTCAACATCGAGGACCTGGTCGGCCACGTCACCTTCGGCAACGTATGGGCGCTGCTGGTGGACGGCCGCTTCGGCCCCGGCCTGCCGCCCGCCGAGTCGTTCCCCATCCCGGTGCACACCGGGGACGTCCGGGTCGACGTGCAGGCCGCGCTGGCCATGCTCGCCCCGTACTGGGGCTACCGCCCGCTCCTGGACACCCCGCCCGAGGAGGCCCGCGAGCAGCTCGCCCGCGCGTCGGTGATGGCGCTGTCCTACGTGGCACAGTCGGCGCGCGGCATCGGTGTACCGGCGGTGCCCCAGGCCCGCATCGACGAGTGCACCACGATCACCGAGCGCTTCATGACCCGCTGGCGCGGCGAGCCCGACCCGGCGCACATCCAGGCGATCGACGCGTACTGGGTGTCGGCCGCCGAGCACGGCATGAACGCGTCCACCTTCACCGCCCGGGTGATCGCCTCGACCGGGGCCGACGTCGCGGCGGCGCTGTCGGGGGCGATCGGCGCGATGTCCGGCCCGCTGCACGGCGGCGCGCCGGCCCGGGTGCTGCCGATGATCGCGGAGGTTGAGCAGTCCGACGACCCGACCGGCCTGGTCAAGGGCATCCTGGACCGCCGGGAGAAGCTGATGGGCTTCGGCCACCGGGTGTACCGGGCCGAGGACCCGCGCGCCCGCGTGCTGCGGCGCACCTGCCAGGAGCTCAAGGCCCCTCGCTACGAGGTGGCGGTCGCGCTGGAGCAGGCCGCGCTGAAGGAGCTGCGGGAACGCCGCCCGGACCACCCCATCGAGACGAACGTGGAGTTCTGGGCGGCCGTCATCCTGGACTTCGCCGAGGTACCGCCGCACATGATGCCGGCCATGTTCACCAGCGCCCGGACCGCCGGCTGGTCGGCGCACATCATGGAGCAGAAGCGCGAGTCCAAACTGGTCCGCCCGTCCGCCCAGTACATCGGCCCCGGGCCGCGCCGCCCGGAAGAGGTCGAAGGCTGGTCGGAGATCGCCCACCAGTAGAACCCTGTGAGTGGTATTGGTCGCTATCGCGACCAATACCACTCACGGGCTACCGGGCCAGGGTTTCCACGGGGCTGAAGCGCGCTTTGCGGCCGGCGGTGTGCCGGTTCAGCCAGGCGTCGCGCTCGGCCCGTTTGCGCTGGTCCAGGCGTTGGGTGTAGCCGGGCACGAGCCGTCGGGCCAGCTCGTCGCGCAGGTTGGGCGCGAGCTTGGTCAGCGGTTGCCAGCGGCGCCAGGCCGGTGGCGGGGTCAGCTGGTTGGCGGTGAAGGTCTCCTCGGTGAGGAAGAACCGGGTCCAGTCCAGGATCAGGCGCTGCTCGGCGGCCTTGCGCGCGCGGTCGGCCCGGGAGTCGCGGTCGGACGGGCCGAACGCGGCGACGAAGGACTGCGACAGCTTCCGGCTGTCCGGCCCGTCGCTCGGGTCGTCCATGGTCAGCATCAGGTAGATCAGCCGCCACCAGTCCTCGACGGTCTCCGGGTAGAACGCCGGCTCGATGCCCATCAGGTACCCGATGTAGCGCCAGAAGTGCATGTGATCGAGCACTTCCTGGTCCGTCGGCCAGTGGCCGATCAACTTGGCGTGCTGGGTGATCAGGAACGACAGTGAGATCGTGCCGAACTGGGCGTTCTGGCTGAGCGGCTCGCCCAGCCGCCCGGCGTCCCACTCCGGATGCCGCCCTACCTTGCGCCGGATCATCGAGTGCATCACCCGGATGGTGACCGCCGTCTTGCGCCCGGGGCCGCCCTGGCGCAGCGCGCCCGGCTCCGAGGTGTCCAGCCAGAACCGGCAGGTCTCCAGGTACCGGCCGAACGCGGTGCCCCCGGTGTAGCTGCCGGTCAGCACCAGTGGCTTGTAGATCATCTCCGTTCGGTATCCCTCGAGGGAGATGAGGCCGTAGTAGTAGAAGCTGTCGAGGCCGTAGCGGCGGGCCAGCAGCGCGCCCCGCTCCACCCGGTCCCAGTCCAGCCACTCCGGCTCGGTGTCCAGGTGCTCGAAGAGGGCGACCAGCTCCGGCGGAGCGTTGGTCACACTCTCGATTCTATGGTCCAGCGCCTGGTCGACCAGCCGACGGGTGTCCCGCACGTAGTTGCCGTCGAACGCGGCCGCGATGAACGCGTCGGAGATCGGGTCCGCCCTGGCCCGGTCCCGGCCCAGCTCGGTGGCGACATCGTCGGGCAGCGCCAGCGGGCCGCGCACGAACCGGCCGAGCAACGCCAGCAGTTGCTGGCCGCGCGCGCTGCTCCGGTTTGCGAAGTAGCGGAAGGAGCTGGGCACCTCCGGCGTGGTGCTGGGCACCTCGGGCGTGACGGCGGTCGGCCGAGTGGTGGTCATAGCCCCGAGGGTAGATTAAAATTGCTATGTGTCAATATTACAGCTGCCTCCTAGGGTGGATCAGTGACCGACACCTCGAGCGCGCGCCCTCGGGGCCGGCCGCGCAAGGACTCCGGGCCGGCGCCCACCCCCGAGGTACTGGCCGCCGCGCTGCACGCGTTCGCCAGCCACGGGTACCAGGGCGTGTCGGTACGCACGTTGAACCGGGAGCTCGGGGTGAGCCACAACCTGCTGCACCAGCGGTTCGGCTCCAAAGAAGCGATCTGGTACGCCGCCGTGGACTGGGGGTTCGGCGGCCTGCTCGAGGAGTTGGCGCTGGCCGACTCGGACCTGGCCGACCCGTTGGAGCGGCTGCGCGCGTTCATCCGGGCGTTCGTCACGTTCTCCGCCCGCCATCCGGACCTGGTCCGGGTGGCCAACGCTGAGGGCAGCGCGGAGGACAGCGGAGCCATGGAACGGCTGGAGTACCTGCTGCGCCGCTACGTGCGCCCGAGCATGCAGCGGATCGCCCCGCTGTATCGCGAGCTGGTCGTCACCGGGCGGGTCCGGGAAGTACCTGCGGAGACGCTGTATTACCTGATCACCTCGGCCGGGCTGATGTACAGCAATCACGCCATGACCCGGGCGCTGTTCTCCGAAGCGCCGCTGGCCGAGGACCGGATCGAGTCCTACGCGGACAGCGTCGCCACGGTGATCCTGGACGGTGTGGCCTGGCGGCCGGGCAGCGGCGAATCAAGTACCGGCGAATCAAGTACCGGGGTGGCGCGGGGCCGGTCAGACTGAGAGCCGCGAGCGATGCTGGTCACCCGGAGCAGCCCCACGAGAGCGAGATTGAGAGACTGGGCCACGTGACAACTGCGCCAACTTCGAGTCCGACGACCCTGGAGATTCCCGCCGGCCTCAAGCCCTCGGACGGCCGTTTCGGCTGCGGGCCGTCCAAGGTGCGCCCGGCCCAGCTCGAGGCGCTGACCCGCGACAGCGGCGGCGCGATGGGTACCTCCCACCGCCAGAAGCCGGTCAAGTCCCTGGTGGGGCGGGTCCGCGCGGGGCTGAGCGAGCTGTTCTCGCTGCCCGAGGGCTACGAGGTCGTGCTGGGCAACGGCGGTACCACCGCGTTCTGGGACGCCGCCGCGTTCGGCCTGGTCCGGGAGCGGTCCCTGCACCTGACCTACGGCGAGTTCTCCTCGAAGTTCGCCACGGTGACCAAGGGCGCGCCGTTCCTCGCCGACCCCGTGGTGATCTCCGCCGAGCCGGGCAGCGCGCCCGTGCCGACCAGCGACCCGTCGGCCGACGTGCTGGCCTGGGCGCACAACGAGACCTCCACCGGCGTGGCCGTGCCGGTGCTGCGGCCGGCCGGCGCCACCGACGGCCAGCTCGTCGCGATCGACGCCACCTCCGGCGCCGGCGGGCTGCCGGTGAACATCGCCGACACCGACGTGTACTACTTCGCGCCGCAGAAGTGCTTCGCCTCCGACGGTGGGCTGTGGCTGGCCCTGATGAGCCCGGCGGCACTGGCCAGGGTCGCCGAGCTGGGCGCCTCGGACCGCTGGATCCCGGAGTTCCTCTCGCTGACCACCGCGGTCGACAACTCCAGCAAGGACCAGACGTACAACACCCCCTCGGTCGCCACGCTGATCCTGCTGGCCGAGCAGATCGACTGGATGAACGGGCTCGGCGGGCTGACCGGCTGCGTCGCACGCACCGCCGACTCCTCGACCCGGCTCTACGAGTGGGCCGAGAAGTCGTCGTTCGCCACCCCGTTCGTGGCGGACCCGGCGCACCGCTCGCAGGTCGTCGGCACCATCGACTTCGACGACTCGGTGGACGCCGCCGCGGTGGCCAAGGTGCTGCGCGCCAACGGCATCGTGGACACCGAGCCCTACCGCAAGCTGGGCCGCAACCAGCTGCGTGTCGGCATGTTCCCGGCCGTCGAGCCGGCCGACCTCAGCGCGCTGACCGAGTGCATCGACTGGGTCGTCGAGCGGCTCGGCTGAGCGCCCCGGATATCCCGAGGACAGACGAAGAGGCCCGTCGCCGGTCGTCCCGGCGGCGGGCCTCTTCGTGCCCCATAACGGCCTCGACGGGCCAATGACCTGCGGGTGAGCTCAGCGGCGGGCGCGGGCGTGCCGGCGCGGCGGCGGTGGGCTCCACCAGTCGACCGGCTGGCGGATCGGGCGGCGCATCCGGCGGTCCACCAGCACCGCCAACATGACCAGCACGAGCAACGCAACCAGCGCAACGAAGACGACCAGGGCGACGCCCACTCTTACCCCCCGGCTGTAAGCTGATCATCGAGCTTGAGTGCTACGACGGTAGCTTACGTACGTAGAAAAGGCTCGTGACCTAACGGGTGATGCTGATGGCGCGGAAGGGATGCGTGTGACAGAACGCCGGCACGGCCTGGCCCGCATCCAGGTCGCCGCCACACTGCGCCGGATGCGCGAGCAGGCCGGCGTGCCCAGGGACGCGGCCGCCCGGGAGCTGTACTGCACGGTGTCCAAGATCGGCGACATCGAGACCGGCCGGTCCGGGATCAAACCCGCCGAGCTGGAGAAGCTGCTCGACCTCTACCGGGTGACCGGGGAGGACCGGGAGCTGCTGATCGAGACCGCCCGCACCTCCCGGTCCCGCCGCAGGCGCGACCCCGCCGGCCCGAGCATCCCGACCAGCAGCCGCCGCTACCTCGATCTGGAGACCCAGGCCCGCTCGTTGGTCTTCTTCTCCTCCGAGCTGCTGCCCGGCTTCCTGCAGAGCGACGGCTACGCACGGGCGCTGCTGGAGTGGTCCGGCCAGCTGACCCCCGCCGAGATCGACTGGCGGCTGGCCCTGCGCGCCGAGCGCCGCAAGGCCCTCGCCCGCACCGAGCCCCCGCCGCCGGCATGCTGGTGCATCCTCGGCGAGGCGGCCCTGCGCGCGGGGGTGGGCGGCCCCACGGTGATGGCCGAGCAGCTCGAGTACCTGCTCGAATGGTCGCGCACGATGCGCCACCTGATGATCCAGATCCTGCCGCTGGGCTCCGGCGTGCACCAGCTGATGGGCCTGACCCACACGCTGCTGCGGTTCGAGCCTCCGGCCAGGGACGTGCTGCACGTGGACACCCACCCCCGGAACGTGTTCTTCGACAACGAGAGCGATGTCGCCGAGGCGGCCCACGCGCTGGAGCTGATCAAGGCCCAGGCGATCGGGCGGGAGGACAGCCTGGCAGTGATCAGGCGAGTACTGAGCGAGTACAAGGAGATGAGCGGGTATGGCGCGCTGGAATGAGTGGTTCACTCCTCGCCACTCGGACAACGGCGGTCAGTGCGTCGAGACGATGATCACGACTAGCACCGTGTACGTGCGTAACTCAAAGCGGCCCGCCGAGGCCCCGATCGAGTTCACCCACGCGGAGTGGCGGGCTTTCGTGGCGAGCGTCCGGGAAACGGATGACTACACTCTGCCAAGCTAACGTCTAGCTCGTCCGAAGGGCCTCCGGGCCTGGCCGGCGCGCCTCCCGGACGGGCGGCGGGCCGGCCACTAACGTCACTCGGACGAGCGTAAGGGCGAGCGGAGGGCTGGATGCGCGCGCTACGGGTCGTGGGATACGGAGAGGATGGCGTTGTCATCCTCGAAGACCCCGACCGGCGCGAGCGATTCACCGTTCCGGCCGATGAGCGGCTGCGGGCCGCGGCGCGCGGCGACGTCCAACGACTCGGTCAGATGTCGATGGAGTTGGAGAGCCAGTTGCGACCACGTGAGATCCAGGCCCGCATCCGGGCAGGCGCGTCCGTGGAGCAGGTGGCTGCCGCCGCCGGTGTTCCGCTGCAGCGCATCGAGCGGTTCGCCTATCCCGTGCTGCTCGAGCGGTCGCGTACCTCCGAGATGGCGCGCCAGGCGCACCCCGTCCGCGAGGACGGGCCGGACCTGCGCACCCTCGGCGAGGTCGTCGAGCACACCTTCGGACTGCGCGGCCAGTCCTACGATCAGGCCGAGTGGGACTCCTTCCGAGGCGAGGACAACAAGTGGGTGGTGGCCCTGAGCTGGTCGGTCGGCCGCTCGGACATCACCGCCCGCTGGACCTACCACCCGGGCGCGCACGGCGGCACGGTCACCGCGCTCGACGAGCACGCCACCGACCTGGTCGACGGGCACCTGTCCCGGCCACCGCGCCGGGTCGGCCCGGTGATCGACTTCAGCAAGCCGGACGAGGCCGAGTCGGCGGCCGGCAGCCCCGCCGAGCGCACCGAGGGCGCCACCCCGCCCGCCCCCCAGAGCAGCGGCAACGCGGTCGACCGGGCCGCCGAGCGGGTCACCGCGCGCGCCTCGGAACGGGCCGCCGCGAGCACCTCCGACCGAGCCACCGGCACCGACCAGGCCGCCGGCCGGCGAGCCACCAAGACCACCACCGGCTCCGGCACCCGCGCGGCCAGGGACAAGGCCGCCCAGGCCGAAGCGGGCGCCTCCCGGGGCTCGGCGGGCACGACATCGGGCACCGGCTCCACCGGGCGGGCCAGCGGCGCCAACTCGGGCAACACCGGATCCGCCTCGGGCGCTGACAACGCCGAAGCGCCCGCCGCCGCGAAGCGGCCCAGTCGCAAGGCCAAGCCGGTCATGCCGTCCTGGGAGGACGTGCTGCTCGGCGTCAAGCGCAACTGAGCTCCGGCCTGGTCAGAGGTCGTGAGTGGCGAGTGGTCCGATAGGACCACTCGCCACTCACGACCTACGGCCGGGTCAGCCGGCGGGGGCGCCGAAGATCACGTGGATCAGCAGGCCGAGCCAGGCCAGCACCAGCCCGAGCCCGACGCCGCAGCCGATCCAGCGCCAGAACGGCATCCTGCGCATCAGCCAGAGCGACGGTGCCGTGCCGGCCCCGATCAGCACGTTCGCCGGCACCGCCAGCCAGCCGAAGGACGTGGCCAGCGCGGTGGTCAAGATGATGTCCAGAGCGGCGGCCAGCGCGGCGACCAGCGCGGTCACGGTCAGCCCGGTGGCCCAGGGGGTCGGTTCGGGTCGCCGGCCCCCGGTTGGCCGGCTCACCGGGGGCTGGCCGCATAGAAGGCCAGCGCGGCCGCCGTGGCCACGTTGAGGGAGTCCACCCCGTCGGCCATCGGGATGCGAACCCACTCGTCGGCCGCCTCCAGCGCGGCCTCGGACAGCCCCGGCCCCTCGGCGCCGACCAGCAGCGCGACCCGCTGGCCGGCCAGCCCGGCCGCCGGCAGTGCGCGGGCCGCCGGCCGGGGGCTGAGCGCCACGATCCGCCGGCCGCCGGTACGCAGCAGGTCCAGGCTGGCCGGCCATGGCGGGTCGGCCGGCAGTGTGGCGAACGGCAGCCGCAGCACGTGCCCCATGGACACCCGGACGCTGCGCCGGTACAGCGGGTCGGCGCAGTGCGGCCCGAGCAGCACACCGCGCACGCCGAGCGCGGCCGCGTTGCGGAACAGCGCGCCCAGGTTCTCGTGGTCGTTGACGCCCTCCAGCACGGCCAGCACCCTGGCCTGCGCCGCCACTGTGGCCACGGCGACCGGGGCGGCCCGGTCGGCCACCGCGAGCACCCCCCGGTTCAGGTGGAAGCCGACCGTCTCGGCCATCACGTCCGCGCTGGTCACATAGGCCGGCACGTCGGCGTGGCCGGAGCCGGCCAGGTCCTCGGCGAGGTCGGCCAACCGGCCGGGCACGCCGAGCAGCGCGCGCAGCGGGTACGGCGAGTCGAGCAGCCTGCGCACCACGACGACGCCCTCGGCAATCACCAGGCCCCGGCCGCCGGGCCGGTCCGGGCGCCGGTCCGCGATAGTGAGGTCCCGGAAGTCGTCCAGACGGGGGTCCGCCGGGTCGTCGACCGTGATCATCCGCGCCATGCCGGCATCGTGCCAGCCGCGTCTCCCTCGGCGTCCGGGACCCGGTCCGACCGGGTCCGCGCCTGCCCCGATGGACCCTCCAGGCCCACCCGCAACAGGCCTGTGATCAGCACGGAAGCGCTTACCACGTCCGCGCGCGAACGTCGTGAGGCGCTCTCAGCGGGTCCGGACGATGTTGCTCACAGTGCTCGTCATCCAGACAGCCGTAGCGTTCGCGGATTCCGTGTGTCACGGTAAAAGGCCCGCCCGGAATCCGGAAGGACCCCGAACGAGGAGGGCCGTGTGGGCCGTGATCTGGCCCGAAGTTCATTCACTCGACGCGAGCGACAGCAGTACCGGGGCAAGGTGCACCGATGCCTGAACGCCCTGGCCACGATGCTGCGCGAAGGCGCCTTCGCCGGTGACAGCGAAGCAACCACCGGCCTGGAGGTCGAGCTCAACCTGGTCGATCAGCGACTCGACCCCGCCATGCGCAATGTCGCGGTACTGGACGGGGTCGACTCACCCGAGCTGCAGTCCGAGCTGGGGCGCTGGAACGTCGAGCTGAACCTGCCGCCCCGCCCGCTGCAAGGCGAGCAGGGGCGCTATCTGGAGCACCACCTGCTGGACATGCTCGCGGAGGTCGAGAAGCAGGCCGAGACCGTCGGCGCCCGGGTGATGACGATCGGCATCCTGCCGACGATCACCGCCGAGCACCTGGTCGCCGAGCGGATGTCGCCGTCCACCCGGTACACCGCGCTCAACGAGCAGATCCTGACCGCTCGCGGCGAGCCGGTCCGGCTGGACATCGACGGCGTGCAGCTGGGCGGCGAGCCGCCGGAGCGCCTGCAGATGGACTTCGACTCGATCGCCCCGGAGGCCGCCTGCACCTCGCTGCAGCTGCACCTGCAGGTGCCCCCGGACGCCTTCGCGGCGCACTGGAACGCGGCCCAGTGCGTGGCCGGCGTGCAGCTCGCGGTCGGCGCAAACTCCCCGTTCCTGCTCGGCCGGCGGCTCTGGGCGGAGACCCGGGTACCGCTGTTCCTGCAAGCCACCGACGTGCGGTCGGTGGAGCTGCGGAACCAGGGGGTTCGCCCGAGGGTCTGGTTCGGCGAGCGCTGGATCAACTCGATCTTCGAGCTGTTCGAGGAGAACGTGCGCTACTTCCCCGGGCTGCTGCCGGTCGGCGGCGACCAGGACCCGCAGGTCGAGCTGGCCGCCGGGCGGGTGCCGACGCTGGAGGAGCTGCGGCTGCACAACGGCACGATCTGGCGGTGGAACCGGCCGATCTACGACGTCGCCGACGGCGTGCCGCACCTGCGCGTGGAGAACCGCGTGCTGCCGGCCGGCCCGAGCGTGGTCGACATGATCGCCAACGCGATGTTCTTCTACGGGCTGCTCAGGGTGCTCACCGAGCGGGACCGGCCGGCCCTGTGGTCGCAGCTGCCGTTCGCGGCCGCCGAGGAGAACTTCAAGGTGGCCGCCAGGGACGGCATGAACGCGACCCTGTTCTGGCCGGACCTCGGCTGGGTCGGCCCGGACGAGCTGGTGCTGCGCCAGCTGCTGCCGATGGCCGCCGAGGGCCTGGAACTGTGGGGCGTCGCCGATGTGATCTCCCGGCGCTACCTGGACGTGATCGAGCAGCGCTGCCGGGCCCGGTGCACCGGCGCCAGCTGGCAGCAGCGCGCGGTGGACGCCCTGGAGAGCCGGGGCATGGACCGCCCGGACGCGATCCGGGGCATGCTCGAGCGGTACCTGGACGGCATGGCGAACAACGCGCCGGTGCACACCTGGCCGCTGCCCAAGGCCAGGACGCCGAGGTAGCCGGGCTCCACGTGGCGCCACGCCACGTCGGCTCAGCAGCGGCGTTGCTCGACGAGGCCGACCCGGACACAGCCGGGTCGGCCTCCTCCTCCGTGGGCTACACCAAGCGGCCGATGTCAAACGCTGGCCGCACAACATTCGCGATTGCAAACGCTCGCGTCGATTCCGCCCATCCAGCTGGACAGCCGTTCCTATAGTCGTTTTTGCCAGCCACGGTGACGGAAAGTGCTAACCGGCCCCGAGATTGGCAGCGGAGAGTAACCGCTCCGCGCGTCGACCCGGCACGGTCGACGACTAGCTCAGCCAGGGCCAACGGCCCCCACAAGCTCGTCGGTCCGGAGGCGGCCTGGCCGCAGCCCCCGCAACCGGAGTGTCTCCGGACCGACGACCAACCCACCGAGCCAACCCGAGGCCCGTCCCCGACGGGGTGCGGGCCATTCAGCGTGCCACGAACGTCGCCGGGGTCGACGTCCGTGGCCACCGCACTAGTCAATGCCACGTGACGGATGAGGAGCGGGCGATGTTCCGACGCAGGCGCGAGGCCTCCTTCCGGCCTCCCGCGTCGAGCGCCTGGTGGCCCGCCGGCCCCGACCCGGACGGCCCCGACCCCGCCGAGGGCGTGCCCGCGCTGCCGGCCGGTGACCCGTTCGGCGGCTGGCCCGCGTTCCCGACCGACGGTGCCGACCCGATCGACCCGGTGCTCGGCCAGCCCGACCCGACGACCGGCTGGGGCGCGCCGGCGGCCGCCCGGCCCGGCCCGGCCAGCACCCCGCCGCCCGGTTCGTTTCCCGCGCCTGCCCACGGGCCCTTCCCCGGTCCGCCCGGCGGTGGCGCGCCCGGCCCCGGCCCGTCCGGCGGTGGCGCGCCCGGGCCACCCGGCGGTGGCGTGCCCGGGCCGCCCACCGGCGGCTTCGCCCGCTCGTCGAGGGGCCCCGGCCACGTCGCGCCGAACGGCCGGCCACCCACGAGCGGACGGCCGGTCCCGAACGGGACGCCTCCCGCCGGTCCGCCGGCCGGCACCGGATGGACCGGTCACCCTGCGCACACCGGCGACCAGCCGGCCGTGCCCACCGGCCCGCCCGCCCCCGTCGCCGCCGGACCAGCGCCGGGGTCGTCCCACGCCGACCAGGGCGTCGCCGACCCAGGTACGGCCGCGGCCGGAGCCGAGGGCCCGGGCGCCGCCGCCGCGGACCCGAGCCAGGCGGCCCCGAGCTGGCTGCCGCTGCTCACCCATGCCGACGACGACCAGCGCTGCCAGGCCAACTCGGCGGACGCCGCCAGCGGGGACAACGACCCGACCGGCGCCGAGCGGACCGGCCTGCGCCTCGTCGGCGGCGACGACCCGGGCCGGGACTCCCGCCGGGCACGTAACGGCCGCCGGCGCGCCGGCAAAGCCAGCCGCACGGCGACCGACGTGCCCGAGCCGGCCGCGAGCCCGGAGGCCGCCCCGCTCGGCCAGCCGGCGCCGGCCCAAGCGCGCGACCTGGCCTTCGCCAACGGCGCCACCACCTGGCTGGACCCGGTGGCCCCGATCAACCCGATGGAGGCCGCCGCCCTGGCCGGTGCCTTCGCGGCGGACTACCTGTCCTGGGACGAGGCGTCCCCGAACCGGCGCGGCCAGGTGCTCATGCAGTACCTGCCCTCCGACGTAGTCGGCTCGACCACGTCGGCGGCGCTGCTCGGCTGGTCGGGCAAGGGACGCCAGCGCGCGGAGTTCTCGCTGCCCGGCGCGGTGCACCCGGACGGCGACGGCCGGGTCGTGGTCGACGTGCGGGTCCGGGTCACCCCGTACCGGGCGGTCGGCCAGCCGGCCGACCCGGCACCGGCCGGCGAGCTGGAGGTGGCCGGCGTACCGGCGGTCGCCCCGGCGCCCACCGCGCGGGGCTGGAAGAGCCTGGACTCCTACTGGGTGCGGATGACCGTGCCGATCATCCGGGATCAGGGCCGCCTCGTGGTGGACACCTGGGACGAGCAGCTCAACGAGGACGACGACCCGGTGGACCTGGACGCCGAGCATGACCTGGACAGTGCCGGGGACCTGGCGGGCGACGTGGCGGGGTCCGACGCCGGTGCCGGACGGGCGACCGCCGCCGCTGAGCTCTCCGGAGGTGGCCGATGAGCCAGCTGCGCGCACCGCGACTCGCCGGGGTGGCCGGCGGCGTCGGCACCTCCACGCTGGCCACCGCGCTGCGCGGCTACGACCGGGGGCGGGCCGTCGAACGGGGCGTCGAGGTACTGGTCTGCCGCTCCACCGGGGACTCGCTGCACGCGGCCGCGACGGTGATCGCCTGGCTGGGCTCGACCGGGCTGCCCCGCCCGGTACTGGCCGTCACCGCCGACGGCCCGGCACCGCTGCGGGGGCCGCTGCGTGCTCGGCTGCGGATGATCGAGCCGCAGGTCAGCGGCCTCGTCGTGGTCCCGTACGTGGCCCACTGGCGGGAGCTCACCGATCCGCTCGCCGAAGCCGCCCGAGTGTCCGAGTGCCCCGCCGACCAGCTGCCCAAGACGCTGCGCGGCTACGGCGAGGCGCTCGCCCGGCTGGCCGAGGCGGTGCTGCGGTCCGGGCTGCTCACCGCCGCCCGGCCCGGCGGCCCGCACACCCCACCGCCGGCCAACCGCACCACCGGGCCGATCGGGCGCACCCTGCCGAACCGGACGGTGCCCACCCGGTCCGGCCACACCGGCCCCCAGGCCGCCGTCACCGGCCCTCAGGCCGCGGTCGGCAACACCGGCCCCCAGCCCGCTGTCGGCAACACCGGGCCCCAGGCCGCCGTCACCGGCACCGGACCTCAGCCGGCCGGCACCCGTACCGGGCCACAGCCAGCCGTCGACCGCACACTCGCCCCAGCCGCCCACGGAGGACGTTGATGCTCGCCCCACTCCCCGCCCTGGTCGTGCTCACCTCGGCCGAGCCGGTACCGAACCCGCCGCCGCAGGCGCCGCCGGGCATCGCCGCGCTGGCCGACCAGCTGATCGGCTGGCTCAAGTGGGGCGCGCTGGCCGCCGGTGTGGTCGGCCTGCTGGTCTGCGCCGGCATGATCGTCGCCGGCCGGCGGCACCGGAGCGGGCTGGCCCAGGAGGGGCTGGTCGGCTCGCTCTGGGTGCTCACCGGCCTCATGCTGGCGTCGCTGACCGCCGTGCTCGTCGGCGCGTTCGCCGGGGTCGGCGCCCCGTGAGTGGCGCGGCCGTGCTGCTGGCCGACGGCGAGCCGGGACCCTCGTTCACCGCGATCGTGGAGTCCGCCGCCCGGGCGGCCGCCGCGCTGGTCGGCGACGCGGCGAGCTGGTGGCAGGTGCCCAGTACCTCGCTGCTGCAGCCGGCGGTGCTGGGCGCGCACGACGCGCTGCGGCCGGTCCTGGTGCTGGTGCTCACCGCGTCCGTGTTGGCGCAGTCCATCCGGATCATCGTGATGCGCCGGGGCGAGCCGCTGTTCGCGGTGTTCGGCGGCCTGGTCCGGTTCGCGGTGGCCGCCGCCCTCGGCGTCACCGTCCTGCAGGGCGCGCTGTGGGCCGGTGACGTGCTGGCCACCAGCCTGCTCGGCACCTCGGCCGTCGACTTCGGCACCACGATGCGCGAGGCGCTGACCGCCCGCCGGGGTGGCCTCGCCGAGCCGTTCCTGCTGTTGCTGCTGTCCGTGGTAGTCCTGCTACTGGCCGCCGCGCAGTGGATGGCGATGGCGCTGCGCCAGATCGCGCTGCTCGCGGTGGCCGCCACGCTGCCGCTGGCCGCCGCCGGCTCGCTGACCGCGACCACCCGGGGGTGGCTGTCCCGGCTGCTGCCGTGGGCGCTGGCCATGGTGGCGTACAAGCCGGCCGCCGCCCTGATCCACGCGGTCGGCGAGCAGTACCTCAGGGAGCTCGCCGAGCCCGGCGGCCCGGCGGTCGGCACGGTGCTGGCCGGCATCGTGGTGCTCGCGCTCGGGGTGGCCGCGCTGCCGATGTCGCTGCGGCTGCTCTCGCTCACCTCGGTCCGGATCGCCAGCGGCGGCGTGCCCGGCGAGGCGATGGCCGGGGCCACCGGCGCGATCCGGCTGAACTCCCGCAGCGCCACCTCGCCGTCCGTGCAGCTGGCCACGTTCATGGAGAACGCAGGCCCGGGCAGCCACCAGCGGCGGGTCACCGGGGCCGGCGCGGTGCACTCGCCGGGCGCCATCGCCGCCCGGACGCCGGCCGTGCCGGACCGGCTCGACCCCAGTCTGACCCGACCGATCCCGCGCTACACCGACTCCGCCGCCCCGGCCCGAACCGCCCCGAACGCCACCCCGGCAACCACCCGAGGAGCCCGCTGATGAGCAGCTACCCGGAGCAACGCCCGGAGCCCCGGCTCTACGGGCACTGGCGGCCCGAGCGCGGCTGGGGCGTCGGCTCGCTGGGTGCGGCCCAGACCGCCGTCGTGTTCGTCGCGGTGCTGGCCCCGGTGCTCGCGGCCTCGGTCGCCCCGAAGGCGGCCGTCGGGCTGGCCCTGGTGTCGGTACTGGTGGTGGTCGCGGTGACCGTGCGGGTGGGTGGTTCGACCACGGCAGAGGCGCTGACCAGGCGGTTCCGCTTCACCACCGCGCGGGCGAAGGGCTGGACCGAGCTGTCCGGCGGCCTGCTCACGGAGCACCCCCGCCGGCACGACCTGCCCGGCCCGCTGGCCCCGCTGGTGGCCCTGGACACCGACGACGGCCGGGGTGGCCGCCAGGCACTCGTACTGGACCGGCACACCGGCACCCTCTCCGCGGTACTGCGCTGCGCCCCGGCCGGGCTGGATCTGGCGGACCGGGCCAGCGCGGACGAGTGGGTGGCCTGCTGGGGCGCCTGGCTGGCCGACCTGGGCCACCGCCCGGTGATCCGGCACATCGCGGTCACCGTGGACAGCGCGCCCGGCGGCCTCGCCGACACCGACTACCTGCGCGGGCGGCTCGACCCGGACGCCCCGGCGGCGGCCCGCGAGCTGATGCACGAGCTGATCGAGCTGTCCCCGTCGACGTCGGCGCAGACCGACACCCGGGTCACCGTCACGCTCGACCCGTCGCGCGCCGCACCCCGCCCGCCGGACCTGCTGGCCTCGGTCGCCGAGGTCACCCGGTGGCTGCCCGGGCTGGAGGCCGGCCTGGCCTCCAGCGGCGTCGCGGTGCTCGGCCGGGAGTCCACCGCCAGCCTGACCTCGCGGGTGCGCTCGGCGTTCGACCCGGTGTCCCGCGACGAGATCGCCCGCCAGGGCGAGGCGCACCAGCTGCGGCAGTGGGCCCAGGCCGCCCCGATCGCGGCCACCGAGACCTGGGACAGCTACCGGCACGACTCGGGCCTCTCGGTGTCCTGGGCGCTGCGCGAGGCACCTCGCCAGGCGGTCAACGCGCGGGTGCTGGTGCCGCTGTTGGCGCCCGGCCCGTACCCCCGCCGGGTCAGCCTGCTGTACCTGCCCTACCCCGCCGACCAGGCCGCCGCCCGGGTGGAGAGCGAGATCACCGCCGGTCAGATGCGCCGGGCCTGGTCGCAGCGCACCCGCCGGGACGAGACGCAGCGCGACCGGGACGACCGCAACCGCGCGCTGCAGGCCGCCCGCGAGGAGGCCGAGGGCGCCGGCGTCGGGCGGCTCACCGTGTACGTGACCACCACGGTCACCGACCCGGCCGAGCTGCCCGGGGCGGTCGCCGACGTCGAGCAGCGGGCCGGCGCGGCCAAGCTGCGGCTGCGCCGGCTGTGGGGCGCACAGGCCTGCGGGTTCGCCGCCAGCCTCGGGGTCGGCCTCAACCCGACCGAGCTGGCCGGCCGGGGCCGGGGTCGGTGACCGGGCGATGAGCGACTACGACGAGCTGTTCGGCCGGGGTCGGCGGCCGGTCGCCGCACCCCGGGGCCGGGGCGGCGGCGCCGAGCTGGGCCGGCCGGTACCGAGGGCCTGGGGCTGGCCGGTCGCCGGCGGTGGGCGGGCCGCGCACGTCGAGGGCGGCACGCTGTACGCGGGGACCAGCAGCCAGCTGTGCGGGCTGTTCCCGTTCGCGGTCAGCTCGGGCACCTCGGTCCGGGGCGTGCCGATCGGCCGGCACCTGCTCACCGCCGAGCCGGTCGGGCTGGACCCGGCGGAGTGGCTGCGCCAGGGCCTGGTGTCCAACACCGGGGTGTGGGTGCAGGGCCAGCCTGGGATCGGCAAGTCGGCGATCATCAAGCGGATGATCACCGGGCTGGTCGCCTTCGGTGGCATCGCGGTGGTGCCCGGGGACGTGAAGGGCGAGTACAGCCCCCTGGTCGAGGCGTTGGGTGGCGCGGTCTTCCGGGTGGGGCGGGGGCTGCACGCGCTGAACCCGCTGGACGCCGGCCCGCTGCGCGCGGAGCTGGCGGCGGCCACCGGCACGGCCCGCGAGCGGCTCGCCGAGACGGTCCGGGTGCGCCGGCTGACACTGCTGGAGGCGCTGGTCTCGATCGTGCGGCGCGGCGACGTGGACGTCACCGAACGGCGGCTGCTCGGCGCAGCGCTGGACGCCGCCGTGCTGGCCACCGCGCCGGCCGAACCGATCGTGCCGGACGTGCTGCGGGCGCTGTCCGAGGGCAGCGAGCAGCTGCGCGACATCGTGGCCAGCCGGGACGCGTCCGGCTACCGGCGGGCCGTGCGCGAGCTGGTCAACACGCTCGCGCTGCTCTGCGACGGCACCATCCGGGGCATCTTCGACCGGCCGTCCACGGTCACCTCCGACCTGAGCACCCCGGCGCTGTCGCTGGACCTGTCCGCACTGGGCGAGGAGGACGACGACGCACTGGCCGCCGGCATGCTGTGCTCCTGGGCCTGGTCGACGGCGGTGATCGACGGGGCGCGGGGTAACGGGCAGCAGCGCTCAGTGGCCGTGGTGCAGGACGAGCTGTGGCGCACGCTGCGGGCCGCGCCGGGGCTGGTGGAGCGGTCCGACCGGATCACCCGGCTGAACCGCCACCGCGGCGTCATCTCGTTCCAGGTCACCCACTCACTGGACGACCTGGAGGCGCTGGCCACCTCGACCGACCGGGCCAAGGCACGGGGCATGGTGGCCCGCAACGCCACCCTGGTACTCGGCGGCATGGCCGAGCAGGAGCTGGACGCCCTGCGCCGGATCACCCCGCTGTCCGAGGGCGAGGCCGCGCTGGTCACCTCGTGGGCGGCGTCCCCCACCTGGGTCGGCGGCGCGCTGCACCCAGGGCGCGGCAAGTACCTGATCAAGTCCGGGGAGCGGATCGGGCTGCCGGTCTCGCTCCGGCTGACCCCGGGCGAGCAGGCGCTCTACGACACCGACGGCGCGTTCGGGGCGCGGGCCGGTGGCTTCGGCGGCGCCGGGTCCGGCTTCGGGACCGGGCTCGACAGGGCCGGGCTCGATGGCGCCGGCCGTGGCTCGGCCGCCTCGTTCGCGGCGGCGGGCTGAGCGCATGTCCGGCACAGTGGGGTGGCTGCGCGGCTTCGGCGCGATCGCGGTCGGTCTGGCCGCCCTGCTGGCCCTGCTGATCATGACCGCCGCCGGGGACGACGCCGGCCCGGGGCTGACCGGAGTGAACCCGGCCGCGGTCCCCGCGCTGGCCAAGCAGATGCTGCCGGTGATCGACGACGTGGTGCGCACCCAGTGCCCCGAGCTGCCGCCGGTGTGGGTGGTCGCCGAGGTGATGGCCGAGTCCGGCTGGAACCCGCACGCGTGGAGCTCCGACAGCAACGGCGGCGCGGCCGGGCTCTACCAGATCAACCAGCGCAACTGGGTGGTCGCCGGCGGCCAGCCGTGGGCGTCCTCGCCGCCGCCGGCCAGCTCCGACATCTACCAGCCGGAGACTCAGCTGCGGGTGACCATCCCGTGGGTGTGCACGAACCTGCGCGCGGTCACTGGGCACCTGAAGGCAACCGGCAAACCGGCCTCGCCGTTGGACGCCATGCTGGTCTGCCACATCGCCGGCTGCGGGCGGGTGACCGGCAGCGCGACCGGCGTCCCCCGCGCCGGTGAGGCCGGCTGCGGCGGCGGCTGCGTGAACCTGATCAACCGCTACCTCGACCGCATGCACCAGCTCGTTGCCCAGTTCAGCACGCCGGTACAACCCCCGCCGTTGCCCGAGGCGCCACCCGCGCCCACTCCGGTGGCGCCCGCTCCGGTGGCGCCCGACGTGCGGGCGGAGGTGGCGGTGACCGGCCCCGGCGGGGTCCAGGCGGTGGCCGGGCCCGGCGGCGCCGAGGCGGCCAGGATCGCACCGGCCTCGGTCGGCGGCCCGGGCGGCGTGGGCGGCCTCGGTGGCGCGGTGACCGTCGGCCGCATCACCACGGCGGCCCTGCCGCCGGCGCCGGCCGCGTTCCTCGGCCCGAGGACCGGCTGCAGCCAGCCCGACCCGACCACCTCCGGCTGCCTGACCGCCGCCACCCGCTACGGGCTGGACGCCGAGGTCGCCGCGTTCGGGGACTACCGGCAGGGCCCGGCGGTGAGCCGGGCCAGCTGCTGGGACGCGCACGCCTGGAACCCGGGCAGCGACCACGCCAAGGGCCGGGCCTGCGACCTGTTCCCCGGCGCGCCGAGCACGTTCGCCCAGGGGCCGCGGCTGGCCCAGGGCTGGCGGGTGGCCAACTGGTTCCGGTCCAACGCGGCCGCGCTGCACGTCAGCTACGTGATCTGGCAGGGCCGGTACTGGGACCCGAGCACCGGTGATCGGGGTGGCTGGGGCGAGCGCTACGACGGAGGCGGGGTCTACAACGTGCGGGACGCCACCGGTGGTCACTACGACCACGTACACGTGAGCTTCGCGGAGTGAGCATGGGACCGACACGTCTGCCCTGGGTCGCCGCGGTGGTGATCGCCGTGCTGCTCGGCGGGGTGTGGCTGATGGTGGCCGGACCGGCCCGCGAGCCCAGCTCGGCCTGGACCGCCGACCGGGGCGCGGTGCTCAGCCCGGCGGACCGGGACGCGCTGGCCCCCGCGCCGGTCGTCCAGGGCGCCGAGCCCGCCGGGCCGGACCCGTCCGTCGACCTCACCGACCCGCGCGCGGTGGCGACCGCCTACGTGGTGGCGGCCTACAGCCTCTCGCCCGGCGACGCCGGCCGCACCAACCGCAGGGCCACCCCGTACGCGGCGCCGAGCACACCGCCGAACACGGTCGGGGTGCTGGTGCTCACGCCGCCCCCGGCCGGGCACAGCACCGGCGCGGCGGTCACCGACGTGACCCAGGTCAGCGGTGAGCCCACCGACACCCGCCGGGGCTACCTGGTGGGCTACCGCACCTCGGAAGACCCGGATCCGGCCGGCGTGCCCGGCGACCGCACGACCCGATACCTGTTGCTCGTCCGCCAGTTCGACGGACGCTGGCTGGTCGCCGGCGACACCGCCGACGCCCAGGTCGGTGAGCCGTGAGCCGGAAGGAGTTCTGCTCATGACCGAGTCCGAGAACAGCCCCGAGGTCACCGAGGACGGCGACCCCGCCGGCACCGAGCGGCCGGGGCGCACTGGCGTCACCCGGCCGGCCGGGCGCCGACCGGTCAGCATCCTGCCCTGGGAGGCCGCCGAGCCGAGCCCCGAGGCGCCGGCCAGGGGCGGCGGCCGGCCACCGGCCCGGCGGGCCCCGGTGCCACCGAGCGGCCTGCTCTCGGCGCCCGCGCCGGCCAACCGGACCGGCGCCGACGACCCGTTCGCCGCACTGCCACCGTGGCTGCCACCGGTGCGCCGACCCAGTCAGCGCCCGCCCCGGACCGGTCGACCCGCCGGCCCCGGCCAGCGCGGCAACGGCCTGCCGGGTGAGCCAGGACAGCGGGGTCACGGTCTGCCGGGCGGCGACGGCTGGCGGGGTGGGCCGGATCCGGGCGGCTCGGCGCGGACCGGCGCCAACCCCGTGCCGCGCGGACCACTGGGGCCGCCGAGGCAACCGCCCGGTCCGCGCACGCCGGCCGAGGGCTGGCCACCGCCGGGCCGGCCGTCCTACCCGCAGGCGCTCGAGCCGCCCGCGCTGCCACGACCGACTCGACCCGAACCCCGTACCGGCTTCCCGACCGATCCCGCCGATCCGGGCCTGCCCGTCGAGCCGGTGATCGGGCTGGCACCGCCGATCGCCGCCCCCATCATCGCCGCCCCATCCATCCCGACACCCATCCCGACATCAACGACAACCCCGACGCCGGCCGACCTCGCACCGACCGCGCCGGCACAACGCACACCGCCACCGGCCGCGCTCGCCCCAGCCGTCCCGGAACCATCAGCACCGCAACCATCAGCACCGCAACCATCCGCGCCGCAACCATCCGCGCTGGTACCGGCCACGCTGGATCCGGCCGCGCTGGAGCGGGTCGAGCCTCGGCGCCGGCTCACGGCCGACTCGATCCGGCACGAGCAGGTCGTGGCGCCGGAGGCGCGGGTACCCCAGTTCGGCTGGCGGGCGGCGGTGTACTCGGCCACCGGTGGCCGGGTCAACCTGGGCATCGGGGCGGCCGAGCGGGACTGGCTGGAGCTGCTGAGCCGGGTCCGCCGCCCACTGGCCGGGGCCCGGCAGATCGCGGTGACGTCGATCAAGGGCGGGGTCGGCAAGACGACGGTGGCGGCCTGCCTGGGGCTGATGCTGGCCGAGCACCGGGGCGACGGGGTGGTCGCGGTGGACGCCGACCCGGACGCCGGCACGCTGGCCGACCGGCTCAGCGGGGCGGCCACGGTGACCGTCCGCGACCTGCTGGACAACCTCGACAAGATCAAGTCATTGGGCCAGTTCACCGAGTACACGAGCCTGGCCGGGCGGCTGCGGGTGCTTGCCGGCGAGCAGGACCCGGCGATGGGCGAGGCGTTCCACCGCGACGAGTACCAGCGGGTCTGCCTGGCGCTGGCCCGCTACTTCGACATCGTGATCACCGACTCCGGCACCGGCCTGGTGCACTCCACCATGCGCGGCACGCTGGAGTTGGCGGACCGGCTGATCGTGGTCGGCTCACCGACGGTGGACGGGGCGAGTCGGGCCAGCAAGACGCTGGACTGGCTGCTGGCGCACGGCCACGAGCGGCTGGTCGAGGATGCGGTGCTGGTGCTCTGCCAGGACCGGGGCAGCCACCGGGTGGACCATGCGCAGCTGTACCGGCACTTCGCCGAGCGCTGCCGCCACGTGATCGAGATCCCGGCCGACCAGCATCTGTACTCCGGCGGGGTGATCGACCCGGCGATGCTGCAGCCCGCCACCCGGCAGGCCTATCTGCGGCTCGCGGCGGTCGTCGCGGACGGCTTCTCGGCGCAACCCGCGCTCTTGCCGCCCGCGCGGTGATGATCGACGATACGCATCGGGGCCCCGCCCGGTGAGGTTCCGGACGAGGCCCCGATACGTTTCCCGAACTGACGCGCCGCTCCCACCACGAAGCGACGTGGATTAAGTTAGCCTACCCTTCCTTGCTCCGCAAGCCCGGCGACCAAGTTGATCCCCGATAGGGGGACAACAAGCCTCAGGAAGCCGTCGGCGAAGCACCGAGTTCCACCTGGGTCCGGCCGAAATCATGATCGAACAGCACTGGTGTGGAACTCGACGTCTCAGCTGGTCGGCCCAGTGGCCGGCGCCTCAGTCCCGGCCCGGGCGCGCCGGCGCAGCGTCCACCGCAGCACCACCACGACGACGAGCACCGCGAGCACGGAGGCCGCGCCACCCACCACGGTCGGCGCCCGGCCGCCCAGCTTGGCGCCGAGCAGCCCCAGCAGCGGCGCCCCCAGCGGCGTGCCGCCGAGGAACAGCAGCATGTACAGCCCCATCACGCGCCCACGCATGGACGAGTCGATGGACAGCTGCACGCTCGAGTTGGCGGCCGTGGTGAACACCAGCGAGGCCAGCCCGGTCGGCACCAGCACGATCGCGGTCCAGAGCAGCGAGGGCATCAGCCCGGCCACCGTCTCCAGCACACCGAACGCCAGCGCGGCGCCGACCACCAGCCGCAGCCGGGGCCGGCCGACGCGGCGCGCGGCGAACGTGGCACCGATCAGCGAGCCGACCGCCAGCACGGTGGTGAGCATGCCGTAGCTGGCCGCGTCGCCGTGGAACACGTTGCGGGCCAGCAGCGGCAGCGTCAGGAAGAAGTTCATGCCTAGCGTGGCCACCACGAACACCAGCGCCAGCACGCCGATCAGCACGGGCTGGCCGGCCACGTAGCGCAGCCCCTCGATCAGCTGGCCGCGCGCCCTGGGTACCCGCGCGGTCCGGAACAGCCGCTTCGGGTCCATCGCGAGCATGCCGCCGAGCACCGCGACGAAGCTCGCCGCGTTCAGCAGGAACACCCAGCCGGTGCCAATCGCCGTGATCAGCAGGCCGGCCACCGAAGGGCCGACGATGCGCGCGGTGTTGAAGGTCATCGAGTTCAGCGCGACCGCGTTGCCCACCTGCGCGGGCCCGACCAGCTCGGAGGCGAACGCCTGCCGGGCCGGCACGTCGATCGAGGAGAACACGCCGAGCAACAGGCACAGCAGGTACACGTGCCACAGCTGCGCCACGTTGCCGACGTCGAGCAGCCCGAGCACCAGCGCGCACAGCCCCATGCCGCTCTGGGTCAGCAGCAGCATCCGGCGCTTGTCGTAGCGGTCGGCCAGCACGCCGCCCCACAGCGAGAACAGCAACGTCGGGGTGAACTGCAGCGCACTGGCCAGGCCGAGCGCGACGGGGCTGTTGTGCGAGAGGTCCAGTACCAGCCAGTCCTGCGCGATGCGCTGCATCCAGGTGCCGACCAGCGAGACGACCTGGCCGCTGGCGTAGAACCGGTAGTTGCGTACCCGCAACGAAGCGAAGATCCCGCCGGCGGCGATCGGGCGCTCCGGGGGCTGTTCGACGATCTCTTCTGTGCCGTCTTCGGTGCCGTCTTGAGTGCCGTCTGGGGTGGTGCGCCCCTGCGGTGGTCGCTCAGGTGGTGGTCGCTCGGGTGCCGGGGCCGAGGGTACGGCCGAGCTGCGGGAGGGTGGGGTTCTCGGGATCCGCAGCTCAGTCACTGTGTCAGGCGCCCGCCATTCTGTCGATGATCTCGGTGGCCCTGGACAGGGTCTCCCGTTCGGAGTCGGTCAGCTCGGCCAACCGCTTGTTCAGCCAGCGCTCCTTGGCCGAGGCCTCGGCCGTGAGCAGCTCGACGCCGGCCTGGCTCAGCTCGATGATCGACTGCCGGCCGTCGGTCGGGTGGTCCCGCCGGGAGACCCAGCCGGTCTCCTCGAGCGCCGCGATCACCCTGGTCATCGACGGCGGCCGGACCCGCTCCGAGGCGGCCAGCTCGCTTGGCGTCATCGGCCCGCAGCGGTGCAGGGTGGCCATCGCCGAGATCTGCGACAGCGAGACCGTCTCGTCGGTACGCTGTGAGCGCAGCCGCCGGCTCAGCCGGACCACCGACAGCCGCAGCTGACCGGCCAGATCCGAGCCGACGTCATGCACAAGCTCCATCTCCTTAGCTTACCTTACAAACGGAGCCGAAACGGCTTCCGTGCCCACGCTGGGTGACATCCATCGCCTGATCGGCGGATCAGCGTCCCACAGACGGCCGCAGCTGCTACGGACCATCGGGCCGGTGCAACCCTGCCGGTACCCCCAACGGCCCCGTACCCTGGTCGCGTGCAGGAACCACCGCCCCCACCGGCGCCGCTGGTCGAGACCACCCGGGTCGTCGGGGTGGCCACCGCGGTGTGGTTCCTGCTGTGGGCCGGGCTGCTCGTCGCGCACCTGGCCGGCGGCCGACCGCTGGACATCTGGTTCGGCACCACGCTGTGCGGCTGGCTGCTCGGCCTGGCCGGCTACTCGGTGTTCCGGTGGCAGCGCTGGGCCGCCCGCACCGGCCGGCGCGGCGCCCAGCGCGGCGTGGACTGAACCCGCCCGGATCTCCCTCCCCGCACACTTCGCGCGGCTCCGTGCGGCCTACCGGGGTGGGGCGGCGAAACAGGCCGGCACATCGCCGACAAAACCTCGCCGATAAAACCGCGCCGATACGCGGTGATCCGCTGGGTCACGTCGCCGTGGTCCGTCCGCTGGGTCCACGGGTAGGCGTCCGAGACGGCGGTCAGGGTGCGGGCGATCTGGTCGGCGTCACCGGGCCCGCCGACCAGAGTCCGGTCCCGCTGCGCGCCGGCCAGCGTGGCGCCGGCCAGGCAGTCGGCCTGCAGCTCGGCGGCCGTCGCAGGACGGGCCCCGGCCGCCCAGGTAGCCGCCGACCACCAGCGGGCTGTGGTACCGCTTGCCGAAGTGCTCGGCGAAGTGCCGCTTCCAGTACCCGTCGACGGCGGCGACCACGGTCCGCTGGTCCCGCAGCATGCCCTCGGGCAGGTCCCGCACGCTCGCCGAGGCAGCGACGTCGACGGCGACCGAGAGCCGAGGCCCGCCGGCCGGGTCACTGGCGCCGGTCACCGCGACCGGCCCCGCCCCCAGCAGCAGCACCGTGGCGACCACCAGGGGGCGCACTACCGCCGCCACCGAGCCAGTCCGCGGCAGACCCGATCACCGTCGGAGTTGAACTTCAGAACCGTCCGGGTGATGGCCACTGCTCGGACCACAGGGCGAGCAGCGCGCGCACCGGGTCGCTGGCGTGCCACCGGCCGTCCTGCCACCAGACCGGCACGTCCAGCCGGCGCGCCTCGGGTCGGCTCAGCTCGACGGTCAGCCGCTCGTGGCGCCACAGCTCGCCCTCGGGTACCGCCGCCCCGATCGCCGCGCAGGCCGCCACGACCTCGGGCAACGACGCCCAGGGCGTCCGCTCCCCACCGACCGAGCCTGGGCCCGAGCCCGCACCTTCGCCCGAGCCCGAGTCGACCAGCTCGCCGGCCACGACCTCCGAGGCCAGCGGCAGGTCCAACAGCTCGGCCAGCGCGTCGATGCCGTCCGGGTCCAGCCGGCCGGCGACCGTCTCGGCCGGCGGCAGGGCCGGGGCCAGCCAGGCGCGGTCGAGCAGCACGGCGCGATCGGCGTCGAGCACCGAGCCGTCCGCCGCGCGCAGCCGCTCCGGCGGGTCCAGTTCGCCGGGGTCGACCCGCTCGGCGAGCACCGCGTCGGCAAGCTCGGCGTATTCGGCCCAGGTCAGGGCGGCGTCGGGGGAACGCGCCGGGTCGCCGAGCCGGGCCAGCAGGTCGGCGGCGTCGGCGGTGTCCGCGATCGCGGGGTCGGCCCGGACCCCGATCGCGGCGAGCAGCCCGTCGTCGGCCACGGCGGCGCGCACCGACTCCGGGACGACGTCGAACAGCGCGGCCAGCCCGGTCGCCGAGGGCAGCCGCCAGTACCGGGGGCGCCGGCCGGCCAGCCGGACGTGCCGGGCCAGCCACCATGCCGTGTAGCCGCCGGGGGCCCGCAGCGCCGGCCGGAACGCCGGGTCGGTGGCCAGCACGCGCAGCGCGGCCGGCCAGGCGCCGTCGTCCACCAGGTCCAGGTCACGCACGGCGACCAGCCGGGACGGCGGCTCCTCGGCGGCGTGCCACCAGAGCTCCTCGTCGGCCAGCTCGTGATCGGGTGCGGTGGGCTGCTCGTCGACCAGCAGCGCGAACGAGTCCAGCACCCCGACCGCCGTGAGCACCCGCCTCGGGTACCGCTCGGCGAGCTCGGTGGCGAGCACCCCCAGCGGGGCGTCCGGTGCCAACAGCGGAGCGAGCACGGCGTCCGGCAACATCAGCTCGTCGGCCCGGCACGGCTCGCGGTCGGCGTCCCACAGCGCCAGCCCGGCCAGCCAGGGGCGGGTGGCCAGCGTGTCCGGGCCTGTTTCCAGCTCTCCGAGCAGCCCGAGCACCAGCCGGGTCAGCGGGCCGGTGTCCATCCCGTCCTCGGCGTCGGCCACCGACCGGTCCACCGCCTCGGCGACGCTGGAGTGGTCGAGCAGCTCGGCGGGGCCGGCCTCGGCGGTGCCCAGCCGGTACAGCAGTGGGTGCACCGCGTCCGGGTGCACGATGCGCAGCCCCGGCAGCTGCACCTCGGCCACCGAGTCGGCCAGCCCGCCGCTCGTCGAGCCGGGTGTCGAGCCGATGCCGACCAGCGCGAGCGCGGTGCGCGGCCCGGTCACCGTGCGCCCATCCACCAGCGGCACGGGCAGCGCGGCCAGCTCGTCGCGGGCGGTCGGCAGCCCGTCCACCGCGGGGGCCAGCGCGGCGTACAGCTCCCGCCACCAGGACGGCGGGCGGCGCAACCCGGCCAACCGGTCGGCGAGGCCGGCCAGCGACAGCGTGCCGACGCCCAGCTCGGCGAGCACCGCGCGCGGCGCACCGGCCACGGCATCGGCGAGCAGGCCGGGCACCACCTCGGCCAGCAGCGCGGTCAGCTCGGGGGCGGCGGCCGGCAGCTCCAGCAGCACGCCGTCCTTGGGCCGCACGTCCGGGCCGAGCGCGGTAGGCAGCCAGGCGGCTTCGGTGAGCGCGCCGCCGATCGCCGCCCTCAGCGCAGCGTCCAGTTCGGACCGGGGGAACCCTGGCGCCGGCGCGAGCGCGACCCGGTCGGCCGGCGGCAGCGCGAGCACGAGGTCGCGATAGCCGAGGGCGGCCTCGGCCAGCACCGCGTCGGTGGCCGGCCCGGTCCGGATCCGCCGCCGGGAGGGTTGCATCGGCAGGTTGGCCAGCAGCCGGGCGGGCAGCGCGAGCCGCTCGTCGCTCGGCGTCGGCGCGTGCAGCACGTCCTCGGTCAGCGGCCGCGGCCGACCGTCGGCGTCCAGCGGCAGCGCCCAGCAGACCGACCAGTCCGCGCGGTCCTCCACCGCCAGCCCGGCCGACTCGTCCCACCGGCCGGTGCGGCGCACCAGCAGCCACCGGGCCGACCCCGGCTCCAGCGTCACCGTGCCGTCCGGGTGGTCCGACCGCCGGTACACCGCCGCACCACCCGGCTCGGCGACGGTGTCCACCGCGGTCCCGCTGACGGCATCCGCGGCGGTCTCGGCGACCGTGAGCTCGACGAGCCATGGCAACGCGAGCAGCAGGTCGGCGGCCGCCGCGCGAGCCCCGGCGAGCAGTTCGCCCGGATCGGTACCGCCGTCCACGGGCAGCCGTACCTCGGTCTGATATCCCGGCGGCGGCGCCGGCTCACCGGGTCCGAGCGGCCAGCACAGCCGCAGCACCGGCGGCCGGCCGTCCCGGCGGCGCAGCTCGTCGGCCGCCGTGCCGGGCAGCGCGGCCACCTCGGTGGCGGTCCGCGTGACAGAGAACGCGACGCCGCCGGTCGACGAGGCGATCCGGGGCTCGCCGGTCACGCCGAGCACCGCCGCGAAGCCGACGCCGAACCGGCCGACGGACGCCGAGTCGCGCTTGGTGGACGCCCGCAGCGAGGCCAGCGCGGCCACCCCCTCGGCATCCAGCGGCGAGCCCGTGTTGGCCACCCACAGCTCGACCGACCCGGCCGTGCCCCGAACCAGCCGGACCAGCAGCCGACCGGGCACTCCGGAACGCTGGGCGGCGTCGGCGGCGTTCTGCGCCAGCTCGACCAGCCAGCGGTCCGCGTAGCCGCCGAGCAGCAGGTCTTCCTCGGCGTTTGCGTCCTCGCGGAACCGGGTCGGCGAGTCGGCCCAGGCGGCGAGCACGGCGGCCCGCAGCGCCGAGGTACCGAACGGGTCCGGCTCGGCGTTCGTCGCGGCTAGCGTGACTCCAGCTCCACGCCGTCGTCGTAGACGAGCTCGGCGATCGGGGCGATCGGGCCACTGTCGGCCTCGACGTCGGAGTGCGCGCCGCAGCCGTACTCGGCGTGCACCACGGCGCCGTCGGCCGGGGCGTACTCGTTGGCGCAGGCGCCGAACGCGGCCCGCAGCGAACCGCCGAGCGGAAGGTAGAAACCGCAGGTCACACACGTCGCGGGGGCTGCCTTGGCCATGTCCGCACGGGGGCCCCGGTCACCGTCGCGCCAGCGCTCGGTGGCCTCGGAGCGGCCGTCCCGACTGAGCACCCGGGGCCGGCCGAGGCCGATCTCGTACGCCGTCTCCTCGACCGCCGGGTCGTCCGACTCGAGGTAGCCGGGCACCAGCCGAAGGTCGTCGGGGTCGCTCGGCAGCAGGTCGCCGACGCCGAGGTCACCCGCCCGAACCCGCTCCTGCCAGGGCACCCAGGCCGGCGCGACCAGCGCGTCCGAACCGGGCAGCAGCACCGTCTCGCTGACCGTGATCGGCTCGTCCGGACCACCGTCCGCGACGGTCACCGCCCAGCGCCAGCCCCGGTAGCCGGGCTGCGCGGCGGCAAAGTAGTAGGTGGCGGAGTGCTCGTCCTCGCTCCGGACCTCGTCGAACCCCTGGACCGCCGAATCGCCGGCCAGTTCGACCGCGGCGGCGCGGGCCTGGTCCACTGCAGCGAGCAGCCTCGGGTCAGTCGGCGCCGAAGGGGCGGCATCCGTCACGGCCGGCACACAGTCCTCCGGGGCGTCAGGCGTTGCGGGGATCACGGGTCAATTGTGCCACCCTCGGCGACATGCCTCCGCTGGTGACCCGCGCGCTGGTCGCCGTGCTGCTCGCCCCGCTGGTTGGCACCGCGCTCACCGGTTGCCTGCCGACCGGGTCCGACGAGGCTGCCGGGCGCGTCGCGGCGATCACCGCCGGGCTGGCCGATGGCGTGCCGAGGCTGCACCCGGAGATCCTCGGCACGCTGCCGCACGACCGGACCGCGTGGACCGAGGGCCTGGAGCTCGACGCCGGCGTGCTGTACGAGAGCACCGGTCTCGTCGGCCGGTCGCAGCTGCGCGAGCTGGACCCGGACACCGGCCGGTTGCGGCGCGCCCGGCCACTGCCGGCCGACCTCTACGGCGAGGGCGTCACCGTGCTCGGCACCCGGATCTGGCAGCTGACCTGGCGCGACGGCGTGGCGCTGGAGTGGGGTTCCGGCCCGGCGCCGGTCGCTCGACAGCCCTGGACCGGCGAGGGCTGGGGGCTGTGTCACACGGCGGACGGGCGGGTGGTCGCGAGCGACGGCACCGACCGGCTGCGGC
>Ga0137415_10000558_pt1 | contig 36197 bp, 30 predicted proteins | sample CZODoug3_1_1_16f_FD_183082 | JGI IMG/M metagenome (GOLD analysis project Ga0137415, IMG submission 183082) | Vadose zone soil fungal communities from Angelo Coast Range Reserve, California, USA - CZODoug3_1_1_16fungal (Hybrid Assembly) | ecosystem: Environmental > Terrestrial > Soil > Vadose...
GGAATCTCCATCGACGACATCGCCTCTCCCGACTTCAGCCCAGTCTTAGAAAGAGCAGAAAAGAGGCTGGAAGAAGCCCTCTCAAAAGGAAGAGTCTCAAACGAGTTCGGCAATGAAAATGCCGAAATACTCTCATTCCCAGTCTCCAATCTGATCCTGAGCCTTACGGGCGAGGAGAGAGCACAGAGAAGATTCGCGCTCGCTGAAGCCAAGAGAGCCTACGAGCTTCTCCGACAAGAAGGCCCAGACAAGCTACAATATATCGCAGCTACGACTTTCGGTTGGAAACTCAAAAGAATAGAAACTCAACTCGGGAAAAGAGTCTTTGAGTTTTCAGCCGGGCTCACCGACTATCTTCGCGTATCTGCCCATCTGAAAGACCTGAGATGGAAACTTCCGAACAGGGTTCTAGATCATGGTTTCGTCTACTTGACCAGAGAGGAAATGGCCCGCCTCTTGGAAGAAGAAGTAAGGATGAGAATAGTCGTGCGAACAGCACGACTTCCGGGACGAACGCCAAGCCTCCTTGAAGAGAAGGTGGAACAAACTCGTGGTCTAATTTTCAAGTGGTTAGGCACTCCATCTCGATACGAGTTACCTCGAGTACCCGTACCGGAAGCGATGCCTCCCTGTGTAAGACACCTCATCGACAATCTGGCGGATGGGAAAAACGTGCAGCACATGGGAAGGTTTACCCTTGCATCATTCTTAGCAAACATAGGAGCAAGCGACGATGAGATAGTCAAAGCGTTCAGGCCTGCAAGCGACTTTTCCGAGCGAATGACCCGCTACCAAGTTGAGCATATTGGCGGGAAAAGAGGTGGCAGAACGAAATATACCTGCCCAAAGTGCGACACCCTCAAGACCCATGGAGTATGCTACAAGCCGGACGACGTTTGTAGCACCATTAGAAATCCCCTAAGCTACTACAAGAAGAAATCGTCGATTCTGAGAGGTAGAGGCCCCAGCCCTGGAACCAACTGAGGAAGTTATTCGGCAGAAGTTTCAACAGTTCTACCTGTCCTCAGACAGAAAGCTGGATCCGCCTCGCAACCCTGCGGAGAGAGAGTACGGATTTCTTCTCTTTAAGGGGAAGTTCATGGTTCGTCATAGGTCATTCAAGGATCCACAGACGGTTCTTGGGGCAATCCGAGATTTGGTTCCAGCCCACGTTTACTTTTCCACCGCTTACTATCGGGATCCTACGGCTCCGATGGAGCAAAAGGGATGGCTTGGAGCGGACCTAGTCTTCGACATCGACGCCGATCACCTAGACACGCCTTGTAAGCCAACGCATGACAGCTGGAAGTGCAAGGGATGCGGAACTACTGGATTGGGCGGTTCTCCAAAGCTTTGTCCCAAATGCAAGAATGATCGGATGGAGGCACAAACGTGGCTATGCGAGCAATGCTTGCAGCATGCGAAAGAGGAAACTATGAAACTCTTGGATATGATGCATTCCGATTTTGCATTCGACCCCAAGGAGATGGGTGTGTTCTTCTCAGGCCACCGAGGTTTTCACGTCCACGTCTATTCAGAAGGCCTAAGGACAATGGGAGAGGAGGAACGTAGAGAACTCTCGGATTACATGATGGCCCAGGGGTTTGATCCCGAGTTTCACGGGCTGTTCGAAGCTCCTATTGACGGAGTGAAAATCCTCGAAGGGCCTGCTATAGATCAACCCGGGTGGAGGGGGAGAATAGTGAAAGGCATTTATGACATGCTAGGAGGTAATCTGGAAAACTTAGAGCTTTCACCGCTACAGCTGAAGACTCTTAAAGATTTTGATAGGGAGGAAATTTTCAGGAAACCAATTTGGAGTCTGTTCAAAGGTATCGGGGTTTCTACGTGGAAATCTTTGGTGACAAAATCGGTCGAGAGAGCAAAGATAGACACTGTTGTAACGACTGATGTTCACAGATTAATACGATTCTCGGGTACGTTGAATGCACACACTGGTCTTTTGGCAATGAGGGTTCCCGAGGAAGGAATCGACGAGTTTGACCCATTCACCCAAGCCGTCGCCTTTCAAGGCCAAATGAAGGTTAGAGTCAAGGAGTCGCCCAAGTTCAGAATTGGAGAGAGAAGCTTTGGTCCATACCGTGATGAGATGGTTGAATTACCGTCTGCAGCTGCGATGCTTCTCCTCTGCAAGCACCGAGCAGAGCCTGTCGCCTAGACCACCGTCAAGATATTATTAGCTCGCTCAATGAGCTAGCCTCTTCCTCAAGAGAGATGTTGGTCCACGGTCACTATCTATGATGAGACAATTGAAGCATGGCGACGAGAGTTCCACAGCCCAGGACTCCAGGAGCTCAGACCCGAGTTCTTTCGAGATGTAGCCGCGTACGTCCGAAGATTGAAGGAAACCCAGAGAAACCTAGACCAACGATCCCTCAAAGCCATCCTTCTAGACGAGGAAACCAAGAGAATAGAACGACTAGTGGTCGAACTGGTCGACCGAAGACTCTCAAAAATCTGGAGCACGTCCCAGACAAACGCCCAGCCCACAGCACACGCCTTCGAGAAATGGGCCCAGGAAGAACTCTCCACTCTTGCCCGCCACTATAGAAAGTTCAAGGAAGACACAGTTCAGGGAATAGCGCCATCGAACTCTCCAGAGAAAAAGAGAGACAAACTCCTACTTCGATTCGTCAAAGACATGCCCTCTATCATAGGCGTGGACCTGAAGACTCACGGACCATTCCTGAAAGAAGACATCGCCGTCCTTCCGTACGAGAATGCTGAGAGCCTAATACGGCAAGGCACCGCGGTCGAGATAAGACCAAGCAAACAGGGATAATGGATAAAAGGACGCCCCCGCCCCCAAACCAGCCTTCCCCACGGTGAAAGAAAAAACGAAGTATCCAAAAGAGATCAACACCTACTGCCCCAAGTGCAAACACCACACAGCACATGCTGTCGCAGTCTACAAGGCAGGCAAGCAACGGACCCTATCGTGGGGAGCCAGACGACAGGAGAGACGAAAACATGGATACGGCGGGCAGAAATTTCCCGAACTGAAACGCACCGCCAAGACAACCAAGAAAGCGCTTGTCAAACTGAAATGCCGAACCTGCAACTATACAATCGAGAGGCTAGGCATCAGGCTGAGAAAACTGGAGGTTGGAGCCTAACCCTTGCGATGGGAACTGATTCCGAAGCCTCGAAGCATATTCCTAAAAGTGAAGTGCCCAAAGTGCGCGAATGAACAGGTAATTTTCGAGAGAACAAGCAACTATGTGAAATGCACCGTTTGCGATGAGCTTCTAGCTCAACCAACGGGTGGAAAAGCAGAGATTAGAGGAGAAATATTACAGCCCCTCGCATAGAGGAGGACTGGAATAATCGAGTTGAGTAGCCAGGCTTCGCAAGCGCTAATGCCGGAAGTCGGCGACCTAGTAGTTGCTACGGTAACTAGAGTCGAAGACTATGGTGCGTACGTGAAGCTCGACGAGTACAGTGGAATCGAGGGTCTTGTCCACATCTCCGAGATCTCAACCACATGGGTTCGGAACATCCGGGAACACGCGCGACAGGGCCAGAAGCTAGTCCTGAAAGTCCTCCGAGTCAGCTCACAGCGGAACCAGATAGATCTCTCCCTCAGAAGGGTCACGGGGAGAGAAAAGTCCGAAAAGATGCTGGAATGGAAGAAAGAGCGAAAAGCAGAAGCGATCCTGAAGAGCGCGGCTGACAAGCTGAAAAAACCGGAAGAGGATGCTGAGGATATCCGGAAGATTCTCCTAGACAAGTTCGGAGGACTCTATTCTCCGCTCGAAGAGGCCTTGGACGAGGGTCCCGAAGTCTTAGTGAAAGGTGGCTTGTCATCGGAGTGGGCTCAGGCGATAGCCGAGGTCACGAAGACCAAGATTCGCCTCGAGAGGTCGAAAGTACGAGGAACCGTTTCGGTAACATGCCACAAACCAGGCGGAGTGGAGATAATCAAGCAAGCGCTGATGAGCGCGAAAAAGATACGCAAGCCCCGCGGAAGCGAAGTAAAAATCTACTCGATAGGATCCCCGAAGTACAGAATAGAAGTAGAAGCGCCCAGCTTCGAGGCAGCCGAGAAAACCCTCAGCCTAGCCGTGGAAGAGGTCCTAGGGACCATCAAGAAGGCTGGCGGCGAGGGAAGGAAGCTTGGATGAAATGGTTGATGAGACGATGCCCGAATTGTTTGAGATACACTCTGAAGGAAATATGCCCGGTCTGCGGGACCCCGACTAAGAATCCTCACCCAGCAAAATTCTCGCCAGACGACAAGTACGCTCGACAGCGAATGGAAGGGTCCAGCGGACCCTCAGAAGTCTAGAGAATCCTCTCACATAAAAGTCAGAGGCTGCGGCATCGTGACCGCGATATCCAAGAGCTGAGCTGGATCACCCTGCCACCTGGCCCGTACCAGAACGTACGGTTGGCCCGTGGGCAACTTGGTGGTCCAGGCGTAGCTAAAGTGTCCCGCTGTCGCGTTGACGTTTGCTATGAAATTCCAACTGCTTCCCTGGTTGGAAGAGTACTCCAGAATGACTGGAGACTTACTGGTAGTATCGACTGGTTTGCCTGTCGACGTTGTCAGCGACCCGGTGATACTAGTGTTACCGCCAGTAGGCCGGACGATCGCCGGGGTAAGCTGGGCAGTCATCGACGGCGTGTCAGGATACCTCACAGAATACACGAGAACGTATGAGGAGGAAGAGGCGAAGTCTTGGACGAAGAAGTGTGGAGAAACAGCGGTATCGTTCGGGTCATTTGGTCGTCCTCCTGGATAGCTGCTTCGCATCAGCATGCCTAGAACGGTATTGCTAGTGGGGATTTGCACGTTCTGGAAATTGCTGGTGATCCTCTCATCAGTAGTCCTGTTTCCTATCTTCACGATCCGGTGGTAGTCTGACGCGCCGGTTTGGGGGTTCGTGATCACCTGCCGGTAACTGACGTTGGCAGATCCCAAAGGGGTATTGATCGAAGTGTTGTTGCCTATCCTGACCATCCAGTACCATTTGCTGTCATCCCCGAAGCCACAAAAAGGCGGTCCGTTCGAGCCGCACAATCCGCGGTTGTAGCTGATGAAGATGGCGACGTGTGTGACTCTTTCCTGACGCATTAACTGGACCGCTAGCGACTCGTTCAGCATGAACCCGGTCGCAATGTCCTGAATTGCCGTCGTGTTCCCCGTTCCGTTATCTGAAAGCGTACTGAGTCCGGTGTTCACGGTGATCCAGTAGCCATAGTCCCACCAGGCGAAGACGACACTTGAATGTGGCAGATTGTTGCTCATCCAGGAGAGGGCTTCAAGCCAGTCGGGATACGCTTGTCTGTATGGAAGGCTCGCTGAGGCGATGGTGGTCGGAGTATAAGCCGATTGGACAGCGTTGATGAAGGTGGGAACTACCAAGATCATGATGATGAGCAGGATTCCAAGGCTGAATTCTCGGCTTACTCTGCTGGTGAAACGTAGCTTCCGCCGGGGAAAGAGCACCGTCTGCTGAATAATATCCATTGCAGGCTTGCCCAGCTCGACTACAGTTATCGCAGCAAGAGTTGCCATAACGGGAGCTAGAATCAAAGTTAGCCGGACCAGGCTCGCGGCAAAGTAGAACCCTGTGACGCCGAAGATTATCAATAGAACATCGCCCTCGCGCAGTCGTTGGAATGCGAAGAAGAAGCCAAAGACTGCTAGAATTATCAGGCTTCCAAGTTCGAGGTACAGGCTCGCCCAAGTGGAAGGCCGGTTCTCAGCTACTGATGCGACGAGTGGTATGTTGTTCCTGACAAAGGGGTCGACCGTCGCGAGAAACTTTCCTTGGAGGAGTGACCCTGAGATGATCTTGGCGCTTACCAATCCAAAGAGGATCACAGCTGAAGAGACAATGGTGACAACTAGGATGCTCAGCCTTCCTCTGGAGGATGGGGCAAGTCTGGCAAGCTCCATCACGATTAGGAGGCCCATAACTCCCACCAACGCGATGGTTGTGCTCTCGGTCAGAAACGCATGTCCTAGAAGGGGGATCTCGGTCCCTATGTAGAGCATGAAGCCCAAGGTCATTCCGTATGCGAGAAAGAGACGGGGAGTGTAGCGTCTCAAAACAACCAATGCCAAGGCGAACAAGCCCAACACCTCGGCCGCGTAACGGAAACTCCCCCATGAGAACGACATGTAGATCAGGCTAACGCTCGACATCATGCTGTAAATGATCGTGCTCTTCAAACTCTTCCCGGGATTGACTGCTCGCGTGAAGAAGAGAAAGGTAAGAATCATCGTCGGGACTCCAACCCCTTCGTTGCGGAAGAACCCGAGTTCCGTACGGCTGATTAGGCTCGAACTGAAGGCCGCAAATAGAGCCGCGAACAGCCCAGCACTCTTTCCCCAGAGATCCTTTGCAAAGAAGTAGGTGGCTAAGACGGCGAAAGCGCCCAGTAAGATTGGGCTGTAAACAGCAGCGTCGTAGAGGCTGATGTTAACACCTATAGACTGAAAGAACTGGTAGATCAGCACCCCGGTGAAACTGGTCCCAGGGTAGCTCGTTACAACCGGGGCGCGCCCGAACGGGAACCACTCGGCAACATTGACATAACTAAACCAGGACTGCCACCCGTTAGCAGTAATCTGTCGCATGTCGTTGAAGTTGAAGTAGGGATCGAACTCCGAAATGTACGCTCCCCAGCGAAGCGGAAGCAGCCGAACCAGTGATGCTAGGACAAGCGTAAGGGAGAGAATCGAATAGTGAAGAAATGATGCCCGGGAGATCAGACCAAGGTTTTTCCTTATTGCCCTGAACCGAGAGCCGATGCTCTCACGTGTCAGGCCTGCTCGGATCTCGCCGAAAAAGCCTTCTGGTTCAACCTCCACTTCTAGCTAGCACTCTCTCTTCTACGGGTCTTCCTAATTACGAGGAGGATGGCTCTCGCCCTTGACGTTAATATTCTTGTGGTTGAAGCTGCTCACAGGACTCCTCCGAATACATCTTGGGGGGAGTTCGGCTTCCAGAACGCGGCGCTCGTGGTACATGCTGCTCTAAAATGGAGTTGAGGCATTCCAAGAATACTGTTCCTATCCAGAAATGGGCTAGGCTGATGGCTTAGCGGCTGATTCTCGTCTCTTGGCTCTCCTCTCAAGGTACGCGTAACCTAAGATGAATGTCCAAACTATGCCAAGACCAACCACGATCGAGCTCTCGATTCCTTGAAGGAAGTACAAGTGATTGAAGACGATTAGCCATAGCGTTCCTAACAGTCCATAGTAGATGTAATTGTGCTGGTGGCCGATTGCTCTCTCAGTGTACCCCCAAACTTGGACGGGTAGTCCTACTGGAAGCTTTGCTATTGGAGCCAAGGCCAAGAATATCCAGCTAATTGGCGCCAGTGATATCAGCCAGTTAATACTTGCATTCCAAGGCGCTCGAAACAGCTGGAAAGTTCCAATCAACACGTAGGCGATGAAAACCACGAGCCCTAAGACTTGGCTGCTGTACCATAGGAAGGCGACATCGATCAATGCCAACATGACCATCCAGAGGCGCCCACTGTATCGCACTGCGCGCACTATTGGCACATTGACAGCGTACCATATCAAACCGTAAGGGACATAGGAGAAACCAGGGTCATACCTGAGAAGCTTACGCACGTTAGAGAGTCCGGGCAGAATATAGAAAGGGATGTCTTTGGGGATTGGTTGTTTGAAAATCCAAACTAGCCGAAAAGCTGTTAGTGCGACTATCGCGCCCACAATTTCCCAGGTCATAGTGCCAAGCGGCTCCTAGAGAGCGGAGAAAGAGTTCTAGTGGTCTTTCAAACTATTGCTTCAAGAATGAACAGTTTGCCAATCGAGATTTGAATCTCCCCCATGCGACGACCCGTTCCTAAGCGTCTCGCTGAGACAGCGAACTCAGCTCATTCGTATCGAGCGACCTCGGAAAGCAATAGCACCTCCCAAGCCAGTCAAATGTCAGACCATATTCCTTCTGCTTCATATCCCATCCCTTCGATTCTTCCGGTCAGGAAAGTAGTATGCCTCCCAAACCCTTCCCCATCTCGCTCGGTAGACATTAATGAAGTCCGGATGCAGCTCAAGGATGACAAGGATAATTGCATAGTAGAGTTTTCTCACTCCTCTCGCCGAGTGAAATTTTTCCCTTGCCCTCGCGAATCTCCAGCCAAGATAGTACATTCGAAAGTGTCTACGCTCGAAATCGTTATGATTTGAGCGCTTCACGATTGCCTCCGCTTTCGCGACTTCTAGACCGAACTTGCTCCTCAAACTCTCGAGAATGTGTCCATCATGCACCTCTATCATACAAGTTGGCAGTACGTCGGCACTTAGTAACTGAGCTTCACATCCCTCACAATCCATTTTCATGAGGTCAACGGGTAGGTTCAGCATTCCCAGGTCAAAGGGCCGTGCTATCACTTCGGCGTTCCATTTGTTGGCCCGTAAGTTTTCACTGATGATATTTGCCAGGTCCGAATTTGGCTCGACACATATTACTCGATTTACTCCGTGAATGAAGTAGAACAACGTTGTCTCGCCACATCCTGCGCCTACATCAAGAACCGTGGCTCCTTTCAAGTTGAAGGGAGGAAGATGGGTTCTCTTCCAATCCAGCCATTCACCGTAGATGATGTGAAAATATTCAGGATGAAGCTTGACAACATACCTCCCGATTTTCAGATAATAGTACGGATGACGGGAACTAAGCCTCCAGTTCCAAGTTGCTAACATCCTCTTCATGAACTGGTGAGGGAGTATCGCGCGGCCAGCGACCACTAGGAACGGAACGCCCCTCTGCGACAAGCCGATTCCCGTCGGTGGGATCATGGGTCCATCAACCGAATCAACTCCTCAAGTTGGGAGAGCATGAATGGACTAGCATAACCATCGTGTCTGAAGTTGATTTCACAAAAGGCTGATCAGGAAACTCTCTTTGACTGGACACCGTGCTCGGCAATTTCCACAATCTTCTCCTCGAACCGCTCTGGGTCAAACATTTTTGCCTTTTCAGATATCTCTGCGGGATTCATAGTCTGGCCCATTACTTTTTGAATTGTCGGAACAAGGTCGTCAACAGTTGAGAAGAAACTGCCTATCCCAATGGTTTCCAGGGTCTCGGCCGGACCAGTGTTCTTACTGACTATTGGATAACAGCCTGCTGAAACTGCTTCCACGACGGTCAGCATCATCGCGTCCTCTCTTCCAGTGTACAGGAAAATCTTGCTTTCTTCGAGGAGAAAAGGTGCTTCCCGGAGAGAGGATTTCACAAGGGTCACGTTTGACGGCATTCCGTTTTGAAGATCCTGCGCGTACGCTTCTAAACCTGGTTTGGTCCTAGCCATCAAAACAAAATGATACTTAGGGAGCCTTCTCGCTGCTTCAAGAAATATTTCTACACGCTTCTCAGGAATGAGCCGAGTCACTTGCATTATCTGGCTCTTTTTCTCTCTTGGTGGGAATTGAGTGCATGGCGGAGGCAGAAGTGAGGAGTTCCAATGCCCCTTTGCCCTCAAACGCTCTAAGACTCCTGGCGATATCGCGAAATACCAGCTAGGATTAGGGGGTTCAACCTTGAGTATTCTCTTGACAAGATTGTTGAGCATTCTTTTCGCCCTGACGTATCCGCGCGGCAGTTTTTGTCTGGGAAAAGCGCTTGGTGAGTAGCCTGTTGAATGCTGAAACAGCTCTGCTCCGGAATATATGAAATGATACAAACGAGAAGGAACGTGCAACAGCGACGATTGGGTGCAGAAGGTCACTTCAGGGTGACTCTTTGCAAAGAGTGCCTCGCTCCTTCTGATATCTTTGAAGTCTTTGACAACAGCTATCCCTGGGATTGACTTATGTGAAGTCAATGAGGAGATGTGGGCGCATCCGGCCAATACTTGGCCCATGCCGGGATAAACCTGATCGGCTTTCGCCGGGTCATTCGTATCTGAGAAAAGAGTCACGTCGTATCCTGCTCGAAGCAAGGCCCGGCAGACGTGGAGACAGAGTAGTTCTCCCCCGGAGTAAGTCGACAGAATAGGATGAATCACTAGAGCTTTCTTCATTCACGCTTCGCCACAACAATCTTTTGGGCCGTTCCGGGCTCGGATCAATTCTTTTTCTAGTGAGAAGCTCGAACAAGGGCAGTAGCGTACGAAAGAAGCTCCCAAGAAGTGCACGAGCTAATCATCGCGACCCGATCAGATTAAATCATGGAAAAGCTGGTAGAACGGCCGGGTCGCGAAGTACCGAGGCTTACCGCGCTCGGATGAGAATTCACAGTTTCAAAGGGAGTTTGAAGCTGTTAGAGTTTGGTTCCACAGTTCTTGCAGTAAATGGCTTCATGTGGGTTGTCAGTCTTACAAGCCTTGCACTGATTATGGCCCACGGTAGGTCTGGGTATGGTGAATGTCTTGTTTGCTCCAGAGTAAAGATTGAATTTGTCTCCGCGCTCGCAGCGGAACCTTGAAACTCGATATCCTTGAAACGTCCATTCTCGCTCGGGTTGGCTGGACACTTCAAGCCCACATCTAGGACAATTTATGCTCATAGACTCCCCTAAACACTTGGCCGGCGCAAATCCGATATTTAAGATGAGACGTGACTAAGGGGTTGGGATAGCCTTCACGGTGAGATTTCTCAGCCCAGCGATTCTCTTTTTGATGGAGTTCTCCAGCTCTGTAACCACAGCGTGCATTTGTCGCACCGTCATATCTCCATCAACAGCGACTTCCAAGATGCCCACGATGAATTGTCCGGCCCTTCTCAGCTTAAGCTCCTTGATGCTCTTAACCTGGCGGTTCATGTGAATCACAGATTCTATTTCCTTCGTGAGTTCTGGATCGTGAAAAGCATCTAGAAGAACTAGAGAGGACTCTCTCAACGCAACGTAGGCTACTGTCAGAATGTAGATAGCAACCAGCATTCCACCAATTGCATCTGTCTCGTGCAATCCGAAAGTCGCGAGCAAAACGCTACCGAATGCTACGAAGGAGGAAGTGGCATCCTTTATCGAGTTCTTAGCATCCACGCTCAGGGAGAGTATGTTATACTTTAGAGCGATTCGCCTCATCTGCAACGCACGGTAAAGCGAGACAAGCCCCTTGACTAGGAGTACTGCTAACGCTGTGCATGAGCTGGTGAGGGGTTTCGGATTGAAAAATGCCCTATAGGCTCTGAGGAAAATGAATGTTGCAGCCCCGACTAGGATGAGTGCAGCTATGAGTGCTGTCAGGCTCTCCACCTTGTAGTACCCAAATGGGAACCTCTTGCTGGGCCTCCGCCGGGCAAAATGCAAGCCTGTCTACACGAAGAAGGAAACAGAAGCGTCGGACAGCGAGTCGATGCCATCGGCGAAAAGGGCAATACTCCCTGTCACCTGGCTGAAAATGACCTCGACGATCCCGAGAGCCAATAGTGTCCATACTGACCGCTGGGCTATCCGCTCGCCCGCCGCGAATCCGGTAGAGTCGTCCTGCAAGTCGTTCCTCTACTCTCTAATCAATCTCAAGGGATCGAGTTGTTGGAAGGAGGTTTAGACTCCCTAGAATCTTTCACTGATCGCAATGCGAATTTAGACAAGTCTAGAAGTCTGTTCAGGAGTGGGTATCCTACATAATGGCGCCGGGGGTGGGATTTGAACCCACGAGGGCCTAAGGCCCATCGGATCTCCGCAACCAACAATCTGGCTTAGCAATCCGACGCCCTACCAGGCTAGGCGACCCCGGCTTACCAGGCCCAGACAAAATACTCGTCTAAATAACTGTTCAACAAAACAAAGATCAGTTCCAAATAGCTCGCGGCCCCTGGCAAGTTCCCGTACCCGCGCGTTGAGACAAATGTTGAAGAAAGCCCGTCTTTCCTTCGGTAAGGCCTCTTATCTCTGATGACAATGACACTTCTCAAGAGTATGGGGTGAATGGTGGACCTGCGACACGTGACCTGTATTTCGTCACGGCGATTGAGCGCTTTAGTTGTAGCGTTTTCCCTAGTGTCGCTAGTATCGATTTCGCCCAATTTGTTCCATTCCGTTCATGGTGTAGGAATCGTCTACGTGAATAATCGAACGACGGCATCAGCACCCCCAACTGCATTCATTACGGTACAGGTTCAGGTTGCTAGTGTAGACCCTTTCACCGGTTGGGATATTCAGGTCCAAACCAATCAGTCCGTGATGAGTCCAACCTCTCTATCGATAAAGGGTAACACGCTCGAAGCTAACTACAGCGAGAACGTCTTTGAAGTGGTGAACTGCGTAAACGGCGTGAATAACACCACGACCCCCTGTGACTCTTCCGACGGACCTGGCATCGTGCACTCCGCAGCATTAGCCCAAGGCAAACCTCCGAACGGCTTTGTCTACGGGTTGCTCCTTACAATAAATTACACAGTGATTCGTGCAGGGTCGTACAGTCCGTTGCGGATTCTGAAAGCCATTATCACCAACGACGATAATCCCGTCTTGGTAACAACCCGCGATGGAACGTACGGAATCCCTCCCGGGCAAGGCTTCAGCCTGGCCACATCTCCAGATTCTGCGAGAATAGTGATAGGGTCCAAAGCAAATGTTACGGTGACGGTTTCAAGCTCCGGAGGCTATAGTGGAATAATTGACCTCGCCAAGGAGACGTCGAATCCCGGCCTCATACTATCTCTTAATGCTACACGTATGCCATTATCCCCGAACCACCATAATAACGTGACACTGACCATCGCGACCGACAAAACCTACCAACCTAGCCAGTATACGATCACTGTTACGGCGACCAGCAACGGCCTTTCTCACGCCGCAACTGTGTCGATATTTACAACTGACACGCCAGACTTCACACTCGATGTATCACCTTCAATTCTTGAAATCCACTCAGCCGCTTCAGGCAGATCGACTATCACATTGGACACTCAATCCAGCTTCTCCGGTTCAATTTGGTTAAGCGTGACCTGGCCGGCCGTCCCCGGGCTGACGGTATCGTTAGGCGCAAGAAACCTAGTGATCTCGCCAGGCAGATCCGCAACGACAGCTCTTGACATTCATACCCCAGACTCAGCCATCCCGTTCGTCTATCTAGTAAATATTACAGCCACTAGCCCGTCATCATCCGAAACGATATCTGTCGTTGTAAGGCCGCCAGTGCCTGATTTCAGCTTCCTACTAGGAAGTGCCGAATTCGTGGTACAAGCAGGCCAATCTCTCACAGCTACCCTAACAATGACGAGCGTTGATTACTTCAAAGGTCAATTGCATCTTTCTGCTTCGTCCGGGTTCATTGCTGAGGAGGTATTTGGCCCTCCCGATATTACCCTCGATTTCGGCAATTCGTCAACGTCGACAATGACACTCACAACTGACGTGAATTCAGCGCCAGGAAATCACAATGTAACCTTGACAGCGATTGGCACTACATTCTTGGGTGCTAGCGTGACACACACCATAGTTATGATTGTGACCATTACTCAGGTCCCGCCTTCAGAGACAATACTGGGTTTCCAGCCGTTGACTTACTACGGCATCATCGGGGTGCTCTCCCTAGTTGCTATGGCTGCGGCCGTTGGTGGGATCAGAAAGCTCAGGCATGGACGATTCTTGAGCTAATCGAAATCGCATACAAGATTTCGTTAGCCACAACCTACGTCAGTAGTATCACTCGGATGAGCAATTATTCAGGGAGAATCCGTCTTACTCTGGTGGAAGAATGATTCGAAGAGACTCGATAAGATGCTCTGAGCTCAAACATGCCCAAGATCGTCAGAACGTTTACTGGAGTGGGCGAATGTCAAGCTTTTCTGCGTCCCATGTGCTTAGAGGGTCCAGATATCTCAATAGTTTCTTGCGAACGATGGTCAATTGGGGAAAGAAAGATCGTTACATTGACACAGGTGGGAGTGGGGAGACCTATGACGCGGAAATGGATGCAGCTGCTGCCGGAATCTAGTAGCACTTGATCAATTAGGTCTCTTCGGTGCTATTCCTTTCGAAACACCAAGCAATACTGGTGCGAGCGGTTCCCGACCCAGGCGTTGTATATTCCGAGTGGAAGTAGCGGCTTATCATCGTGTAACCAGACTCTTTCGTCCTTCGGGACCCATGTCTTGGCCAAGGTTGTCAACGTTTCAAATGCGAGCGGGTAAAGCCGACCCCCTGAGAAAACGTTGTTCGTCACAACCACCAAGTATCCTCCAACCTTCATGATCCCATAAACCTCATCAAAGATTCGCTTCTGAGCATCTAGGAATTCCTCGTAATTGCTAATGTTTCCGATATCTTCTGGATCCTCACTATAGTTAGTGTCCAGTCCCTTCTGCTTGCGCTCGCGTTGCCGTAGGCTAGCACGCTTCAGCTGATTCCAATAAGGAGGTGAAGTGATACAGAAATCAACCTCCTGAACCTTGTTCTCATCTAATATCTCTTGCAAGCTACGGGAATTCCCTTGGAGTACAAGTTGCAGGGTTCCATCGGAGGGTGGAGCTTCTTCGAGCCTTGACCTGGCCATTGCGGCGTAGCGGGGATTGATCTCAACTCCGACCGCGTTTCGCCTCGCTGCTCTTGCTGCGAGAAGTGTGCTCCCGGTTCCTAGGAATGGGTCGAGGACCCACATGTTGGGTTTGGTGAAGAATTCCACAAACTCGCGGACAAGCGTCTCAGGAAAGCCGGCGGGATGAATCAGTTTCGTCCTATCTCGGGGTGGCGGGCTGTGTTTGAACCAAGACTTTGTGAACTTGATCCACTCTTTTCCTGAGAGATCGTTTAGTCGGTTTACTGGTCTGCGTTTCGTGCTAACTTCATCTTTGGACGACAAGAGTTTTATCGGCGTCCTCGTGATAGAAACTAGGTTTATTAACGGGTTTCCGGCTGCCGTACTTTTCACCTGTGGTAGGTCGGACTCTAAGCCGTCCCCCGCTCCCGAGGTAGCTACTAATAATTGGTAAAGAAGCAAGACAAGGAGAAGGAACTCTCTTATGACGTATTCAAGCACGAACTTGTCCCCAAACACGTCCTCCTCAAGCCTGAAGAAGCGAAAGACATCCTAGGCCGCTATCACATCAAACCCTTCCAGCTACCCTACATAAAATCAAGCGACCCTGCCGCGCGGACGATTGGCGCAAAACCTGGCGACATCATTAAGGTCATCCGGAAGAGCGCGACCGCGGGAGAATCCGACTTTTACAGATACGTTGTGGAAGATTTTTGAAAACAAAGTTCCTTGAGGGAAATTGAGTGGCCGTAACAACCCAACAACTCTGGAATCTATCTAAAGAGTTCATCAAGGACAGCGGTCTGGTCCGCCAACACATCGACTCTTACAACGACTTCGTCGAGAGAGGACTTCAAGCCATCGTTGATGAGGTCGGAGAACTACCAATAGAAATCGGAGATTATCCCCTAAGGATCAAACTTGGCAAGATAGAGATCGGAGCACCCCGAGTAATAGAAGTAGACGGCACAGAGAGATCGATCTATCCCGCTGAAGCAAGAATTCGAAACCTAACCTACGCAGCTCCCCTGCACATGGAAATGGTCCCCGTAATCGGGGAACGTGAAGGCCAACCCGAAATGGTCTACATCGGAGACCTACCCGTCATGCTCAAGTCAAAAATCTGCCTACTCTCCAAACTCTCATCTGACGATCTAGTAGGCGTCGGAGAAGACCCGCTTGACCCAGGAGGCTACTTCATAGTAAATGGATCGGAAAGGGTCATAGTTGCACTCGAAGACCTAGCTGCGAACCGCATTCTCGTAGACATCGAACACACCGGTGTCAACCCGACCTACAAGGCCAAGATATTTTCCACAACCGTTGGTTTCCGAGCCCGAATTGAAGTCGCCTTGAAAAGCGATGCAGGAATCTACGTGACAATGCCCGGGATTCCAAGCGACATCCCGCTGATGATCCTGATGAGGGCTCTTGGCTTCGAGGAAGATGCCAAGATCGCAGAGCTAGTCAGCACTGATCCAGACATACAGGACGAGCTCGAAGCGTCCTACGAAAAGTCATTGGAAGCTAACAATAGCCACGACGCCCTTCTCTATCTCGGTAACCGTCTAGCTCCAGGGCAGGTCGACGAGTACAGGCTGAAGAAAGCTGAGTCCGTCTTGGACCGAAATTTCCTACCGCACCTAGGCAGGCTACCGTCCGAAAGAAGAGAAAAAGGCCTCTTCCTCTCAGAAATCGCCGCTCGTATCATAGAGGTAAAACTTGGAAGGAGAAGCCCCGATGACAAAGACCATTACGCAAACAAACGGTTGAAACTGGCCGGCTCCCTCCTAGCAGAACTATTCCGAATATCCTTCCGAAACCTCACCCGCGACCTCAAGTACCAGCTTGAGAGGATAACTATCAGACGGCACATCGAATTCTCAATCGCTAATGCCATCCGACCCGGAATAATCACCGAAAGAGTTCAGCATGCAATCGCAACAGGAAACTGGGTAAGAGGAAGAATCGGAGTAACTCAGCTGCTAGACCGAACAAACTTCGTTAGCACCCTAAGCCACCTGAGAAGGCTGCAGTCACCCCTCAGCCGCAGTCAACCAAACCTTGAGGCTAGGGACCTTCACCCAACGCATTATGGAAGGCTCTGCCCCGACGAGACTCCTGAAGGATCGAACTGCGGGCTTGTGAAGAATCTCGCCCTCTCCAGCAGCATCTCAGTTGGAGTAGAACCACGTGAAATGGTCGACAAACTGCGCAGAATGGGCGTAGTCATGATTGAAGAGTCTGACAAGAAACTCAGAGCCACAGGGGGTAAGGCCATAGTCGACGGAATATTGGCCGGATATTCCAAAGATCCCGAAGCGCTTGCCCGAGAGCTCAGAGAATATCGGCGTGAAGGAAAACTAAGTTCCGAAGTGAATGTCTCATTCCATCCCCCAGAAGCACAGGGCGGTCGCCCAGACTTGCACGTCAACTGTGACGCAGGAAGAGTCCGACGCCCATTGATCGTAGTTGACAGTGGCAGACCGCGGCTTACCGAGGATCATCTCATCCAACTCGAACAGGGACGAATCAACTGGCAGGATCTAGTAAGATCAGGCGTCGTAGAGATGCTTGATGCAGACGAAGAAGAAAACGCTCTCATTGCAATGTATGAACACGACCTCCGAAAAGATCACACACATCTCGAAATTGCTCCGTACGTAATGCTTGGAATTGCTGCGAGCCTAATCCCGTTCCCCGAGCACAACCAGTCCCCCCGAAACGCATACGAATCAGCTATGGCAAAACAAGCCCTAGGCGTTTTCTCGACCAACTTCTTCACCAGAGTGGACTCGCGATCCCACCTCTTGCATTATCCACAGACACCGATTGTCCAGACGAAGCCAATGGAAGTCTTCAACTATCTCGAACGTCCCTCCGGACAAAACGTCGTCGTAGCCATTCTATCCTTCCAAGGATACAACATGGAAGACGCGATAATCATCAACAAATCCTCCGTTGACAGAGGACTCTTCCGCTCTACATTCTACCGAATTTACGAAGCTGAAAGCAGACAGTACCTAGGAGGACTACGCGACAAGTTCGAGATTCCAGAAGCAGGAATCAGAGGATACCGCGGTGATCGCTACTACCGACTCATCGAGGAAGACGGAATCATCTCCCCTGAAGCAGAAGCCACCGGCAACACCGTTCTCGTAGGAAGAACAAGCCCGCCGAGATTCATGGAAGAATACCGAGAGTTCGAAGCAAAAGGTCCAACGAAACGCGACTCTTCAGTAACGATGAGACCCTCGGAACAAGGGACCATAGACCAGGTGTTCGTAACCGAATCCATCGAAGGAAGCAAGCTCGTCAAGGTCAAAGTAAGAGACCTCCGCGTCCCCGAACTAGGAGACAAGTTCGCGTCACGCCATGGACAAAAAGGAGTAATCGGGCTCCTCGTCCCACAAGAAGACATGCCCTTCACAGTCGACGGGGTCGTCCCCGACGTTATCATCAATCCCCACGCCATACCCTCGAGAATGACCATCGGACAATTCGTAGAAACACTAGGCGGAAAACTAGCATCGCAAATGGGAGAGATAATGGACGGAACAGCGTTCGAAAACATTGGACCCCAAGCCATAGGCGACATGTTGTCCAAGCTCGGCTTCCAGAAGAGCGGACGAGAACCCCTCTACAACGGGATTACCGGGGAACGGCTCGCCGCAGAACTGTTCATCGGAGTCGTCTACTACCAGAAACTCCATCACATGGTAGCCGACAAGATGCACGCTCGAGCCAGAGGCCAAGTCCAGATGCTCACCCGCCAACCTACTGAGGGCAGAGCCAGAGGAGGAGGATTGCGATTCGGGGAAATGGAGCGAGACTGCCTCATCGGACACGGTGCATCAGCCCTACTCAGAGACAGGCTGCTAGAAGAATCTGACAAGTACATAGCCTACGTCTGCGAGACATGTGGGACTCTCGCCTATCACGATATCAAGCAGAACAAGTACATCTGCCGAATCGACGCTGAGAAAGCTGTCATTTCCCCAGTAGCGATATCCTACGCGTTCAAACTTCTAGTTCAAGAGCTCATGGCTCTTGGAATCGCACCTCGACTGAATCTAGAGGAGAGGGCATAACCATGGCGCTCGCAACAATGGAAGAAGCTCAAAAGATCATCCAGAGCATACGATTCACTCTATTATCGCCATCAGAACTTCGGAAGCTATCCGCCGTTGAAGTTCAAGCCGCGGACACTTACGATGAGGACGGAGTCCCCATTGTATCAGGGCTAATGGACGGCCGACTTGGGACCCTCGAACCCCGTCAAAAATGCAAGACCTGCGGCAACACTGCCTCAGCATGCCCAGGACACTTTGGCCACATAGAACTCGCTGAGCCCGTTATTCACGTGAGCTTTGCCAAGCTCATTCACCGTCTTCTCTCGATTACATGCAGAAACTGCGGCAGAATACTTCTGAGCGAAGAGAAGATTGAGAAATTCAAGGTACGTCACGCGGACCTCAAACAACGACTCAACACTGTCCCTGACGCCTTTCTAGACGAGATCATTAAGGACGCAAAGAAAGCCCAGCAGTGTCCTCATTGCGGACAGAAGCAATACCCGATCGAGCATGGCAAACCCACCACCTTCCACGAGATCGTGGCCGAAGGAGGCGCAGTACGCCTGACACCAAGCACGGTCCGCGAAAGGCTAGAGAGAATTCCTGACGATGACCTGATTCTTCTCGGAATGGATCCTAAGGCGGCTAGGCCGGAGTGGGCTGTCCTCCAAGTCATGCCTGTTCCTCCTGTCTCGGTCCGACCTTCCATAACTCTTGAGTCCGGCATAAGGTCGGAAGACGATCTGACCCACAAACTCGTCGACATCATAAGGATCAACCAGAAACTGCGAGAAGCCCTTGAATCAGGGGTTCCGATCAACATCATCCAGGAACTACATGAACTCCTCCAGTACCATGTAACCACCTACTTTGACAACGAAGTCTCAGGTCTTCCCCCAGCGAGACACCGATCAGGAAGGGCGCTGAAGACCCTTGTTCAGCGATTGAAAGGAAAGGAAGGAAGATTCAGAGGTAATCTGTCAGGTAAGAGAGTTGACTTCTCAGCCCGAACAGTTGTGTCCCCTGACCCGAACCTAGACATCAACGAGGTAGGAGTACCGCTAGATGTTGCAAGTCGACTGACAATCCCCGAGAAGGCCACCGATTACAATCTCGACGAGATGAAGAGACTCATTGCCAACGGCCCTGACACCTACCCTGGATCACTCTACATCGTTCGTCCCGATGGACGAAGAGTCCGACTCGAATTCGTCACAGACAGGAAAGTTGTGGCAGAAGCTCTGCAGCCAGGTTTCGTCGTCGAGAGACATCTCAGAGACGGCGACATTGTGCTCTTCAACCGGCAACCCAGCCTTCACAGAATGTCTATAATGGCTCACCGAGTAAGGGTGCTTCCGTACAAAACCTTCAGACTCAACCCGACCGTATGCCCGCCTTACAACGCGGACTTTGACGGTGACGAGATGAACTTGCATGTCCCGCAAGGAGAAGAAGCCCGAACGGAAGCGCGTCTGCTCATGCAGGTGCAAGACCAGATTCTCTCTCCAAGATACGGCGGGCCGATCATCGGAGCAATTCGAGACTCGCTGACCGCGGCTTTCCTCCTCACTCAGAAATCGACTCTTCTAGATCGCCCAACTGTCTCGAAGCTTCTAGCGGCCGCTGACTTCGAAGGACCCATGCCAGAGCCCGCAGTGATAAAGCCCGAAGAGAAATGGACCGGGAAACAGATTTTCAGCATCGTCCTCCCGAAAGGCTTCAACTTCGTTTCGAAATCCAACCTTTCAAGCTATTACAAGTGCGCGGACTGCGACAAAGGAGTCCTCCACGAATGCCCCTACGATGCCTTCATCGTGATCAAAGACGGCGTTCTAGAGCAAGGAGTAATCGACAAGGCTTCCATCGGCGCTGAAAAATCAGAGAGCCTCTTCCACCGCATAGTCAAAGACTACGGGGCCGAGGAGGCAAGGACGTTTCTCAACGCGGTCACAAAACTTCTTGATCGATACATGGTGCTTCGAGGCTTCACTTACGCATTCGACGAACTGGAAATCCCTCCAGCTACCAAGGACAAGATCGCGAAAGCCATTGCCAAAGCGGAAGAAAAGGTCAACGAATACATCGACAGCTACCGCAAGGCAACCCTGGAACGATTGCCAGGCCAGTCACTGGAGGAATCATTGGAGCTCTACATTATGAACGAGCTCTCGAGAGCTCGAGACGTTGCTGGCGACTTCGCCGACCAATACTTCCAGATGGACAACAGCGGCGTGATCATGAGCAGGGCCGGTGCCCGAGGCTCAACACTCAACATATCCCAGATGACTGCAAGCGTCGGCCAACAATCTATCCGCGGGAAGAGAATTCTTCGAGGATATCGCGGCAGAGCATTATCCTTCTTTAAACCCGGAGACGCAGGAGCAGCGGCTCGAGGATTCGTCTACAACTCCTACCGGGACGGGCTTGAACCAATCGAATTCTTCTTCCATGCAATGGGAGGAAGAGAAGGGCTGGTAGACACAGCCGTAAGAACCCAACAAAGCGGATACATGCAACGACGCCTAATCAACGCCCTGGAACATCTCAGAGTAGAATACGATTCGACAGTCAGAGACTCCCGAGGCAACATAATCCAAATCCGCTACGGAGAAGACGGCGTCGACACGGCGAAGAGCGATCACGGCAAGGCTGTCAACATTGATCGACTGATAGAACGCATCAGGCTTACAATGAAAAAGGGAACCGCCGCGACCAAGGAATACGTTGAGGATGAAGTCGACAAAGCGAACAATACTCTCTCGCCCTTGATACTCAACAAGCTACGGCAGAGCCTGGTAAACGCGAAGCTGCCCAAGCAGGCAGTAGACGAGACCATATTGGAGGCCATAGAGAATTACAAGCGTGCTCTGGTGGAGCCCGGCGAAGCTGCAGGAATAGTCTCCGCGCAATCCATCGGCGAACCCGGTACACAGATGACGCTTCGAACCTTCCACTTCGCAGGAGTCCGAGAACAAAACGTCACTTTAGGACTTCCAAGACTCATAGAGATCGTGGACGCTCGTAAGATACCATCAACTCCAAACATGACCGTGTACCTGGACGCGAAGCACAGAGCTAGCAGAGAGAAGGCTCAGGAAGTAGCCACACTACTCACCCACGCTACGTTAGGGGACATCGCCAGCTCGTTCGAGTCCGACGTCACACGGATGAGGGTCGATGTAAAGCTGAACCCGCAGGCGATGAGAGAAAGGGAGATCACGGTTCAAGACGTGCGGGATGCGGTGAAGCCGCCGAACTGCGAGGTCAAAGTCGAAGGATACCATGTGGAGATCAAGTCGAAAGAGCTCGAGATCCCTCAGTTCAGACGATTGACTGGCAAACTACTCGTCTATCACGTCAAAGGCTTGCCAGCTGTCAGAAGAGCTCTCGTTATCGAGGAGAAGGGTGAATGGATAGTCAGAACCGAAGGATCCAGCCTCGCCTTGGCCTTCGAAGTCCCAGGGGTTGACACAAGCCGAACAGTCAGCAACAACATCAACGAGACAGCCGTCGTTCTCGGGATCGAGGCGGCCCGTAACGTAATAATCAAAGAAGCGCTAGGGGTACTGGAGGAACAGGGATTGGACGTGGACATTCGACACGTGATGCTAGTAGCCGACATGATGACCTCGTCAGGCGAAGTTCTCCAGGTCGGACGCCATGGTGTCAGTGGAGAGAAAGCGAGCACACTTGCCAAGGCAGCCTTCGAGATCACAATTCCAACCATCGTAGACGCCGCCGTGAAAGGAATCGTAGACACTCTCAGGGGCGTTGCGGAGAACGTGATCGTCGGTCAACAAGTACCAATGGGAACGGGACTGATAGAGGTCTCGATGTCAATGTCACGGAAAGGGAGCAAGTAGACCGCGGTTGGACGTGAACAAGCAGATCCGAATGGCCGTCAAGACCGGCAAGGTCGAGTTCGGAAGCAAAGTCGCACTTTCCAGCGCCTCTCTTGGCAGGGCTAAGCTGTTGATCCTCGCGAGCAACTGTCCTGCAGTTTTTCGCGAGAACATCGTCTATGACGCGGGACAGTCAGAGGTTCCAGTCTATGTTTTCCAGGGCAGCAGCCTCGACCTAGGTGCGCTCTGCGAGAAACCGTTCCCTGTTGCATCGATGGTCGTTCGAGAACCTGGTGATTCCGAGGTCCTGAAGCTGGCTGAGAACAAGTGATGCTTCAGCCCAAGATCAAGCTAACAAGTGAAGAAATGAAATACATGGCCCTCTTCGAGAGCACCACAGGCGCAACCACACAAGACTGCGTGATCGACGAGAAGCTAGGACGGATCATCTTCGTAGCAAAGCCAGGCGACATGGGACTTGCTATAGGCAAGGGCGGGAAAAACATCAACCAGTTGCGCCGCATGACAAGCCGGCAGATCGAGGTGGTGGAGTATGCTGAGACTCCTGAGGGCTTGATCCGGAACAGCTTATCGCCAGCGAGAATCAAGGAGATTCGAGTTACGGAAAGGCCGGACAAGAAGATCGTTGTCGTTGAAGTAGACGCCCAGGACAAGGCGATAGCGATTGGGAAAAACGGCCGGACTATAGACAAGACACGTCTGCTTGTGAAGAGATACTTCGACATCGACCACGTAGTCGTCCAATAAACAGATTTTTTCCACAGAACTGAAAAGGTTGTATTCAGGAGACCCCTTGCAGTCTCTAAAGAAAGCAAGCCTAGTGCTCCAAAACGAGACAGTTCCAGAAATCGCCCATAATCAGCCCTGATCTCGAACCGGGGACCCTCTCCAAACTCTCCCCGAGAAATCGTTCGGGGCCCGCCGAAAAAACGGCGAGTTTCGCCTCTGCATCCAAGCTTGAATCGCGCCCTGAATCCCGCGACTCGCCAGGAATCAGTGCCAGACAGCAAGTGACCTCTAGAAAAAAGGGGTATTAGCCAACCATCTCGCGACGCAAGAGTGTCTCCGGAAAGGAAGAATCGTGCCTAACCAGGCCAAATCCAATCTGTAGGCGTCAATCTAAAAAGCAACCCAGCGACCCCGCTATCCTCGAGTACACGGTGGATGAATGGCTAAAGCGTCCAGAGGGCTGTTCGCAGCCCAGAAGCTCAGGAAGAGACGTAAAGAGTTCAGGTGGGCCTACGCCCCGTACAAGCGACGAATGCTCGGCTTGGACTACAAATCAGACCCTCTCCAAGGAGCGCCACAGGGAAAAGCCATTGTCCTTGAGAAAGTCGGCGTAGAATGCCGACAGCCAAACAGCGCTGTTCGCAAATGCGTGAGAGCTCAGATCATAAAGAACGGAAAGACCGTGACCGCCTTCCTCCCAGGCGACGGAGCACTGAACTTTATAGACGAACACGATGAGGTCGAGATCGAGGGCATCGGTGGCGCCGAAGGTAAAGCGTACGGCGACCTTCCCGGAACTCGCTACCGTGTCTTCACCGTCAACGGCGTCAGCCTTGACGCGCTGTTGAAAGGGAAGAAAGAGAAGCCGCGCCGCTAGTCTTATTCATAAAGAAAGATTACAGGTGATATCTGTCTCCATTATACGCGTCCGTGTAGGTTCGGTACCAGTTTACTTATCTTTTTGAGTAAGAAATGTCCAAACGGCTTTAGTAACCATCGCTAATACGCTGAGAGTTCCCGGAGACATGAAAACAAAATGGCACTCGTATGGGGCGCAGTATGCACCGACTGCCAAATACTCGCAGTAGAGAACTGCCCCCACTGCAGCAGAGACCTGTGCGAAAAGCACAGCACACAGCACGAATGCGACCGGCTCAAAGCCCGAAACTACGAAGTAGCCGGCTAACTAGGACCAAGTACTCGAACAAGAAAGAAGTTTCTCCAGCCCGAGAGAATAGCTCGCGCTCTTGACTCAATGGATCGCGGTCGCGACCTAGGCCTGACTTGACGAGCTGTAATTTTTTCTAAAATCCCTCAGCCCCATCTCTTCTCCGAACACGACAACTTGATCTTCTGATCGTCGTTGGTAGAAGGGAAGCTTGACGACCTCGGCTCGGACCCTATGGTCTCGGATTCCCACGCTGAATGTCTCTCCGATCCCGGATTGCGACGGAGGAACATAGCCCATTCCTATTCCAACGCTCAGCGTCGGAGAAAATGTCCCACTCGACACTTTGCCAACCGCTTCACTATCCGCATGAATGTCTTGGCTTTGACGCGGGATCCCCTTCTCCCTCATCTTGAAACCAACCCTCACTCGGCCAGGCCCTTTTTCCTTCAAGCGCATGATCGCATTCTTGCCCACAAAATCCGGCTTCTCCAGACGAACGACCCAGTTAAGCCGCGCTTCCACAGGAGAAGTGTTCTCGTCAATATCATTCCCATAGAGGCACATTCCTGCTTCAAGTCTCAAAACGTCTCTAGCACCCAACCCGACAGGACAGATACCTAACTCTCCACCACCCGACAACATCTTCTCCCAGACCTTCACCGCACTTGATGGTTCCTTCACGCTGGTATTCCAGGCGTAGATCTCAAAACCATCCTCGCCAGTATACCCGCTACGTGTGAGGAGACATGGAATCCCAGCAACCTTCACATCCCTGGTCCCATACCTTTCGACCTCTTCGAGCTGGACACCAGACACATTCCAGAGAACGGTGCTGGCCCGAGGACCCTGAACCGCGAACATGGCAACATCATCGGAAACATCGGAAATGGTCGCATCGCTTCGCGTCTTGTTCTTGCGAAGCCAAGTCCAGTTCTTGTCGCGGTTACCGGCGTTGTAAACGACAAGATAACGAATGCTGCCGATTCTGAAGATAGTGAGATCGTCCATAATTCCACCCTTAGGATTGCAGAGGAGAGAATACTGCCCCCTTCCGACGGCGAGCTTAGACACGTCATTTGTCGTGAGCTGGTTGAGGAATGACTCGGCGCCTTTTCCTTCCGCTAGAACCCGTCCCATGTGGGAGACATCGAATATTCCACAGCTGTTTCTGACGCTGTGGCATTCCGGGATTATGCCTTCGAACCAGACCGGAAGGTCGAAACCTGCATACTCGACAATGTTACCATATTTCTTGTGGTACTCGTAGACTTGGGTTCTTTTTGCCAAAGGTCAACGACTCGTAATCCGCTGGTGATTGAGTGGTGGTAGAAAAAAGAATGCGAGGAAACTACGGACCAGGGACGGGAGTCTCGGGAATAATCTTCAGGTTCTCAGTGTCAAACCCAAGCTTCTTGCCGCACTTCGGGCAATAGCCCCCGTTGCGCTGAATGATCTCGCCAGGAGTCTCTAGCTCAAGCCCGGTGTAGAGGAGCTCGCCGCACTTGGAGCACAAGATTCTCTGCGGACACAAACCGGTGCGGAAGCCTCGTGAAGTCTCATAACCAAGCGCGCTATAAAAACGGTTTCAGAGTCGTGCGTACACTTGGGAAAGCAGGGCTTATAATCGGGCATGGCCACTCATCAGCTTGAGAACGTGACCAGCGATGGGTTTCAGAACAGGACTCTTCAAACTGAAGAGGTCCCTCAACAACCTGGCATTCCGGATGAGCTTTGTGAAACTAGCACCCGGATCTAGCAGGCCATTACTGCCTGTGGCCTCGTTTTTGATCCTTGCTTTCACGGTTTTTGTTCTCGCGGGTGGACTGTTCGTTCTCGTCGGTGCTGGCACATCTGTCAGCCTCTTGAACGTACAGCAAGGCCTTGGCTTCGTTTATCCGCACGACATTAACAACCAGACTCCCGCCGAAGGAGTGTTCGTGGGCCTGCTCTATGGTCTGGGAGTCGTGGGATTGTACATGATGTTCATGAGCACAAGGAACGCCTACCGGCCCAACAGGGCATACGGGTTTCTAGGGTTCGGCATGCTTCTCAGCTTCGTCTTCATGGCCACAGCATACTTCGTACTATACCAGAAACTCATGTAGTGTCACCGCGAACACACGACGGTTTTCCCGATCCGCAGACGAGCCTACTGAAAATCCTTGTAGGCCGCGTTACCCGTTTGATCGATGAGAGCTATGTTGAGCCTTAGAACATTCACGTAGGGAGTGCCGAAGATCCAGAACGCGCCCTCTTCGTTCTGGATGACGATCTGTTGAAGCTTGTCAGCTGAAATGCCGGTTGCAGAAGCTATCCTTGGAATCTGAGAATACGCATCCTGGACGGTAATGTCCGGGTCAACCCCCGAGGCAGAATCGTTTCGGGGATGGAAAAAGATGGGCAGGCTGAAATTCTGAGCGATAAGACTCGAGCCTACGGTCTTGCCATGGAATCGGACTAGGCTTCCATTCGCCTGGGATGGGAAGATTAACTGGGCAAAGCCTGTTATGACAAGAGGAAACACTATCCCACATATCACCAGCGAGATTACTGCCAGTCTTATCGCAGGACCATAGTTTTGACGGAGTTCTCGCTTTATGTTCAACATGGTTCTCTCTCCTAGAGCAGTGATATTGCCAAGTCTATCAGCTTGATTCCAACGAAGGGAATGATTACTCCGCCAATCCCATAGATCATCGTGTTCTTCAGGAAAAGAGTCATTGTCCCTGAAGGCTTGAACGTGACTCCCCTCATCGCCAGGGGAATCAGGAGGGGAATGATGATGGCGTTGAAGATAAGGGCTGAGAGAACGGCCGTGTTAAGGCCGAGCCCGAGAACGTTCAACGCCTTCAGCTCGGGAACAGTTGATGCGAACAACACGGGCATTATCGCGAAATATTTCGCGACATCGTTCGCGATGCTAAAAGTTGTCACAGCGCCGCGGGTCATAAGCAACTGTTTGCCGAGCATCACTACTTCTATGATCTTGGCCGGGTTCGACTCGAGGTCAACCATGTTTGCGGCCTCTTTCGCGGCCTGGGTTCCAGAATTCATCGCTAGTCCCACGTCGGCCATCGCTAGCGCGGGGGCATCATTGGTCCCGTCTCCTATCATTGCAACAATTCTCGTCTCGGCCTGTTCCCGTTTGACGATGTCGTACTTGTCCTCGGGTTTCGCCTCTGGCTGGAACTCGTCAATTCCGACTTCCGTAGCTATGCTCTTAGCGGTGAGCGGTTGGTCGCCGGTGATCATGACTGGTCTAATGCCCATCACCTTAACCGCCATTATCTTCTCCTTGATATCGGGTTTGAGAACATCTCTCAATCTCACGATCCCGATTGCTTCCCGATTCCTTGAGAGAGCCATAGCAGTGTCTCCGGCAGCAGATATTTTCTGAACGATCGTGTCGTAGTCAGCCGGAACAGACTTGACAATTTTCTTGATGGCATCAGGGGCACCTTTGATGATCTCTGTCTCGTCGGATCCGATCGGGACGCCGCCCTCCACGTGGGGTTCGAATTTTCTCCTCAGCCTTCCCCTCTCCCTGCCGGTCCCGCCGCTCTTGGGAAGCATGAAGCCGGTTCCTCCGGAAAGCTTGACGCCGCTAGTTCGGGTGCTAGCGCTGAACTCGTATACTTCCGAGGCGTCTAGAGCGTTCATTTCTTTAGGCACAAAACCATCCTCGTACGCCAGCCTGATCAGGCTCCTGCCCTCTGGTGTATCGTCGTGCCACGAGGCCAGGAAAGCGGCCTCGCCTACATCTCTCTCGGCGAACCCTGGAAAGGGTACGAATTCCACTGCTTGCCTGTTACCTACTGTTATGGTTCCGGTCTTGTCGAGAAGAATGACATCAGTGTCACCCGCGGTCTCTACTGCACGACCAGATTTTGCAACTATTTTTTCCTTGTAGAGCCTAGAGATGCCTGACAGTCCTATCGAGGGAAGCAGTGCCCCTATCGTCGTAGGGAGGAGGCAGACATAGAGTGCTATCAGGACTGAAAGGTCCGCTGCGAGGCTCAGAACCAGAGATATTCCTAGCAGAGCTCCGATGAGGATCGTGAAAATCGCCGTTAGCCCTATGAGGACAATGGTTACTGCTTGCTCGTTCGGGGTCTTCGGCCTCTTAGAGGACTCCACCATTCTAATCATCTGATTGATGAAAGTCTCATCAGGGTTGACCGTAACCTTCGCCGTGAGCGTGTCGCTGAGAACCTGCGAGCCCCCGATCACATCATCTCCCGGGGCTTTTCGGACCGCGGTGGACTCTCCTGTTAGGAGCGATTCGTCAACCATGGCGATTCCCTCTAGGACCTGTGCGTCAATCGGAATGGTGTCATTTTTCTCCAGAAGAATTAGGTCGCCTTTGCGAAGTTCCCTGGAAGGAGTTGGAACGATTCGTCTAGAACCTGCCTCAATGAGAATCTTCTTGCTGGATACTTCCATTTCGAGTCTTCGAAGGCTGTTGGCAGTGTTTTTCGCCTGGCTTTCTGCGAGTGCGTCGGATAACGTGCTGAACCAGACCGTAATCAGAAGAATCAGGGCAACCTCCAGGTAGAATAATTGGAGGGATACGTTTGCGAGTCTGGGGAACCCTTCTGGGTCGAGCGCCATGGCTGCTACGATGAAGAATGTGATCTCCACGATCAGCATCACCGGGTTGGCGACTAGCCTGAGCGGGTTTAGGCGGACCAGCGAGTCGATAAGCACCTTCCGGGAAACCAGCGTCGGTCGCCGGACAGACATCATCTTGCTGATTCTTGATGACATGATTTTGTCCTAGAATCCGTTTACACGTCCTTGGAAGAATCCCAGAATCGGGCCCAAGGCGAGGAACGGGAAGAACGTGAGGAGGACAAGGACAAGTATGCTTCCTACAAGGATCAGCGAGAAGAGGGGACTGTCTGTTCTCACGCCTGCTTCTGTTGTGAGCCTCTTTCTATTGATCATAGATCCGCCCAATGCGAGCAATAGCCCGATCGGTGTGAAGCGTCCCAGAAACATGACGATGGCTGTTGAGATATTGAAGAACGGCGTGTTGGCTGTTGCCCCGAGAAAGTCGCTCCCGTTGTTCGCAGCGGCGGAGGTGAATTCGTAGAAGATCTTGGTGAACCCGATAGAATTCGTCCCAATTCCGATCGCGCTAGCAGCCCCGGTCGAGTAGGCGAGGACTGTCGGAATGAGGACGATCATCGGGTGGACGAGAAATGCGATCATTACCAGCTTGACATCTCGGGGGGTTATTTTCAGTCCCAAGTACTCGGGGGTCCGACCTGACATTAGGCCGACGATGAAGACTGTGAGGACGATGAACATGACCATGTACATCACTCCTACGCCCTTCCCGCCAGGAGTTGCCTGGATCAGCATTCCGTTGAAGGCCGACAGTATGACTAGCGGGTTCAGTCCCGATAAGGATGCGTTAAGCGACCCGGTGGTTACTGCTGTCGTGACGACTGTCCAGAAGGCTGAGAAGAAGCCTCCGAACCGGACCTCCATCCCTGGACCTACCATTGGAAGATTAGGCGTGAAGGCGATCAGGAGGTCGAGGGCAAAGAGCGTGTAAGCACCCCAGAGGACAGGGCGAGTCTCTCGCTTCTTGCCAATCAATTGGCCGAATACGAAACAGAGCGACGTGGGAATGAGAAGCATCAAGAAGATCTGGAAGATGTCGGATGCAGGGCTCGGGTTCTGGAATGGATAGGCTGAGTTCGCCCCGTAGTATCCTCCCCCATTAGTGCCTAGCTGCATTATGCTGACAAGCGAAGCGACAGGCCCGACTAGGATTGTCTGAGTAGCTTGAGTTGTCGCACCCTCCAATGTCTTAACGATCTGGTATCCAGTCAAGGTCTGAGGAGCTCCTAGGCCGACAAAGACTAGCGAGGCCACGAAGCACAGAGGGAGCAGTATTCTTGTTAGAGATCTAGTGAAATCAACGTAGAAGTTGCCCAAGTCCTTCGAGCGAGCAATGAAGCCTCGAATCATCGCGACCGCAACGGAGATTCCTGTGGCTGCGCTTGTGAATTGTAGGAACTGCACTGCCATCATCTGGCTGAGATAAGAAAGTCCAGGGATGCCTGGTGTCAACGTGGTGCAGTTCGGCAATTGAATACAGTTCCCTTCGCCACTGTAGTGTTGTAGGTTGGTGTTGGTGCCGAAGCTGATGACCTGCATGAACGCCAAGTCCCATGAGAGACCTGGAAACCCTTGTGGGTTCAATGGAAGCACGCCTTGAAACGAGAATATTACGAACGCGATTGCCATCTGGAAGATGTTGACAATGAGTGCAGCGAGAAAGTATTCTTTCCAGCCCATTCCGCGAGCCGGATTTACGCTGATGAGTCGATAGATTCCTCTCTCGATTGGATCGAGGACCTTGTCCAGTCGGCTGGGGGCTAGGGTGAAAACTCTAGTAATGTGAGGAGCCAGGAGGCGACCCGATAGGATGGCTATAACTAGAATCGCGATGAGTATGAATAGATTGCTCGGGTCGATCAGCCGCCGACAGCCTCCATAGAACGGACTCAGGGTTCAAGGGAGGTTAATCTATTTCCGGTGGCTGTAAGAAGCCGCCACGGCAGGAGTCGAGCTCAAAATATCACCGTTGGACCCGGAGCCCTTGTGGGTTTTTAGAACGATCGAGCTTACAGTACTCTTGACGCCCTTGACCTTCATTATCTTGTTCTTGAGGACATCTCGAAACTCTTCAATGTCTGAGGCTGAGACGACGGTGACGATGTCAAATTCGCCGGTGACCTCGTAGAGGTCGACTACCTTGTCGAGACTGGATAGAGCCTGCACGACATCGTCCATGTAGGGCGACTCCACGAATATGCTAACGAATGCGATGAGCGAGGCCATGTTTTGACTCAACCGGCTTCGCATCCGCGGCCGTGGCGCTAATTTATGCATTTCTTGCAAGAAAAGCGAGCTATTCGCGGCTTACTCGAAATATCCCTCACGGGATACAACGGGTGACCCATAATCTATCACTCAGGACGCGTTGACGCCCTTTTTTCGCGGTGTCCAGTTTGTCATAAGAACCGCTGTGATTGCCACTTGCTCATGAGCTAGTAAGTCTCGTTTTTTCCACGATGTCAAAGTCTATGCCGTCGTGCAGGCCCTTCGGGATCAAGTGGTTGGCGACAACCGCCTCCTTCAAGACAATCAATCGATCTCTTAGAGAATCTTGGTAGGAAAAGTCGGCCCGTTGCGAGTACTGACGAAACATCTCAACAAGGGTTCTGTGAACGAGCACCCGCGAAGATGTACCCAAGATTTTGGTTAGCACCGCCACGGTGTCATCAAATCTATTGCCAATCTCTCCCCTCGGAATCCCACTTCTCTCTAGGAGCCCGTACACGGATTCGCAAACCGCAGAGCCAAGCATGTCTTTGAGGGTCGAAGCGAAACACGAGCCTAGCGTCTCATGGAAGTCTGTTACCAGAGGAGACCGCATCCTGCCCAGCTCACGATAAACCCCAGAACCAAAGCGAATACACTTGTTGTAACCTAACTTCCAATGTTCCACTATCAAGTTTTCACGCAATAGGCGCCGATAGTGTAACAACTAAAATTGAGAGGGTTCGGTTACAACGAGTTTATCGCTTGAGCGGGTCTCAACGAAACAAATGAGCAGGAGCCTAGCTCTAGCGATGGGTTCACCCGTTTCTACGATACCACAGAACGATTTCCGAACAAGCTGGAAGACAAATAGGACGAACTCCGCGCTGGCGCAAGAGAAGACTTTCTCCTCGTTGCTCAACGACAGCATCGGCGACGGCATAAGAGGAGCGCTAGGCCAGGCTATCCTGGGGGTTCTAACTGACCAGGGCCTGTTCGACAGAGCCTCCAACCCAAAAGAGTTTCAGATAAAACTGCAGTCAGTATTCGGGAACGGGGCGACAGTCATCGAAAAGGTCATAATCAAAGACTTGTTCAGGAAGCTGAATATTCCCTATACTTCTCAAGGACCCTTCAACTACGGGGAAGCCCTTGAGAAGGCAAGAGAAGCCAGCACAGCGGAGGCGCGGACAAAGTGAGCGCTGCGCAGATGCTTGAAACACTTCTCGCTTCAGAGGTTACGGGAGACTTACTGGTTTTGTTCCACCGCAACCCTGGACTCATCGACACGCTCGACAGCGTCGCACGCCGCATTGGCAGAACGGGGAATTCGATCGAAGAAGACGTCCGAGGTCTCGTGAACTTGGGTATCCTGAAGACGAGGAGGATTGGTCGTGCAGAGGTTTTGCTCTTAGACCGTGCGAGGGACCGGGAAGTCTTGGACGCCATCGCGAAACATCTCAGGAATCTAGAAGGAGTAGAGAAAATTGACAACACCAAGTTCTAGAATAGGAGCCTCTGGAGTTGACCAGTTATTCACAGGAAAGGTCACGGAGGGTGGGAGGGTCCGGACCGGAATAACTGAGCTGGACGAGATGCTACACGGCGGATTCATGGAAGGCGACGCGGTAATGGTGGCTGGGAGCGCTGGCTGCGGAAAGACGACATTAGCCCTCCAGTACTTGGTTAACGGGGTCAAGCTCGGAGAACCGGGTGTCTACGTGACCTTCGAAGAAATGCCTGACCAGATCTACCGAGATGCAAAAAACCTCGGATGGAGCCTTCGAAAGCTAGAGGAAGAAAACAAGTTCCGAATCGTATGCACCTCACCGAACCTTCTGCTCGAGTCGGAGGGAGAGAGTCTGCTCGACGAATCCTTCCGAGACATCCAGCCCAGACGAATAGTTGTAGATTCGTTGAGCCATCTTGCCATGTTCGTGAAGGAAAGCGAACTGAGGCGAGAAGCGTACCGCTTGATTATGCACCTCAAGACCAAGGGAATAAGCTCCTTGCTGGTCTGGGAGTCTCCGCAGATGACAGGAGGGTCATTTGCAGTTACCGAAGTAGGATTGAGCTTCCTAGTGGACTGCATCGTCGCATTGAAACCTGTCGAGATCGAGTCCTCGATGCGGAAGGCTTTGGTAGTTCTGAAGATGAGGGGAAGCGACCATGACAAGCGACTTAGAGAGTTTGAGATCACCCCGACAGGGATCAAGATAGAGTCCGCGTTCACGAACTATGAAGGGGTCATCACTGGCTCGCCGAGAAGGGTTGCGTCGGAGAAATTTATGGATCTCTTCCGTGGGGCCGCGGAGAAACGAAAGTGAGGCGATAGGAAAAGTGCTAGATCCTATCGTCCTACCAACACTCTACTTCATAGCGGTCCTAGAACTCGTCTTCCAAGCAGGAGTGGTATTCTACGCGCTCAAGGTGACGAGGATTACAGGCTCGTTTCGTGCTTGGACCATGATGATCGTGGCATTTTCGTTGCTGACGATTCAAAGCGTTGTGGGCTTGGTTCTGACACTTTCGTTGCCAACTGACCGAATAGCTAGTCTGATAAGTTCGGCGGGAGAGACCACTACGATCCTCAGCTCGATGGTCACAGCAGTAGCAGGAGCACTTCTCTTCCTTGGGGTCTTCGGGCTCGCAAAACGATTCGAAAGTCAGGCAAAACCGTCAGCCTGAGCCAGAGAAGAAAGCTCCGCGAACTGGGGTGGACAAATTCTTCAAATTATTCGTGAAGGCTGCCAAGAAAAACCAAGTGAACTCCATAGAAATACACGAATCCGCCAAAAGCTGAACGCGGGGAGCGTTAAGTTTTTGCTGAGCCTGCAAGTGATTCTGTGACAGACAAAGTCAGTTATGTGTCAAGAGGAATTCTCGAGCTGTCGGTCATCGGTTATGCGATTCATGTTTGCGAGATATACTACCTCAGCCAAACTTCTCCCTCTAGCGTCAGCGAGAGAGATTTCGTGGGTTTCGACTAATCTGGCGATGACGAGTTTCTCGATGACTCTTGCTCCGTATCCAAGCAGTCTATTAAGCGCTTGGAGAAACTCGTCCATCCTCTGTGGTATATCCTGAAGGGACATAGAATATTTCTTGCGAAGGTATGTCAGAATCGAGTCCCGTGTGCTAGAACCGAGAGCACTGAGGGCTGCATCGATGGACTCTATCAGAGACTGGTCTAAAGATAGGTTGACTGCCGTGGTCATATCAGGAAACCTGGACCCGCTCGATTTGAGAGTCCGCATTCTATGGCATCGAATAGCTCATGGGTGCCATTGGAGACCCGTTGAGACAAATCTTACAATCACGCATCAGGTCTGTTGGGAAAGCATGAAAGTTAAGGGTCACGATACTTCTCGTTAGGGTCCTGAGTAATCTCACGGATCCTCGTGGGAATTGCATGTTTTCGCGTCTTGGCTTAATCTAAAGGGACAAGCTGAACGGTGTAGGTTGGAGCGAGTAGACGACTGTAGGTCTGCATTATTCAGATAAACCACCTTGATTGAAGATACGAAAGGAAGCAGTTGTCCCAATGGAAGTTCACAAGACAATACTAGACGCTATCGGAAACACGCCCCTCGTCCGGCTAAACAAGGTCTCGCAAGGTCTCAAACCCACCATTCTCGCAAAGCTGGAAAACCTCAACCCAGGTGGAAGCGTTAAGGATCGAATAGGAATCGCAATGGTTGAACAAGCGGAGCAAACGGGGCTTCTAAAGCCCGGTGGAACCATCATAGAGCCGACATCAGGAAACACCGGAGTTGGATTGGCAATGGTTGCCTCCGTGAAAGGCTACAAGATGATTTTTGTTATGCCGGACAAGATGAGCGAGGAAAAGAGGAGCATCCTACGGGCATACGGGGCAAAAGTGGTGGTGACACCTACAAACGTATCCCCAGAATCCCCCGAACATTATACCAAGGTCGCAGAGAGGCTCGCGCGAGAAACTCCACACTCCTACATGCCTAATCAGTATGAAAACCGGGCCAATCCAGACGCTCATTATCGCACAACAGGGCCTGAGATTTGGCGTCAGACCGAGGGAAAGGTCGACGTATTTGTCTGCGGCATGGGAACCGGAGGCACAATCACAGGAATAGGCCGATTTCTAAAGGAGAAGAAAAAAAACTTGAAGGTTGTCGGCGCGGATCCGGAAGGGTCAATTTTCTACCCGCGTTACCATGGAGACAAGGAAGAGCCCCACCAGTACAAAGTGGAAGGGATAGGAGAAGACTTCATGCCCGGGACAATGGACATGTCGATTGTGGATGATATCATCCAGGTCTCTGACAAGGACGCGTTTCATATGGCTAGACGACTAGCACAGGAAGAAGGAATACTAGTAGGAGGGTCAGGAGGCACAGCAGTCCACGCGGCAGTGAAGGTCGCAGAGCATTTGCCCAAGGACAAGACGATTGTGACATTGCTCCCGGACACCGGGCGGAATTACCTCAGCAAATTATTCTCTGACCAATGGATGAAAGAACAAGGCTTCCTGTAGCTTCAAACGAGGAGATTGAGTTGAGGGATAGGGACGTGATGAATCTCTTAGACCAGCTCGAATTGTACGCTTTGCGAGTTGGAGAGGGAAAAGCGAGCCAGAAAGACTACTGGCTATTCGTGTACAAGAGCATGAAAAGCGGCCTGCTTATGACTAAGGTCATGGAGAAGTATCTGAGGTACAAGCTACATGGGCTTGGAGCCGAGCTCTAGGACTAGACGAGAAGAAAGAGGTCCAGGTCTTCCCTTTATGCAAAAGTGTTGTAAGCCATCATTGAAAAATAGAACTTGTCTTCAGTGATCTGCGCATTCATCCGATCCAATCTAGCTACTTACAATTCGACCTGACTTGAGGAAAAGCTTGGAATCAGCCTCTTGCACGATGTCAAGATTATGCGTGGCGACTACGCACGTTGCCCCTTCTCCATGTATCACCTCCGAGACCAATTGCATGAGTTCTTGGGAATTCTCCTGGTCTAGGTTTCCAGTGGGCTCATCCATCAGCACCAGTCGTGGCCTATTTGCTAATGCCCTTGCAGTGGCCACTCGTTGTTGTTCTCCGGC
>Ga0137415_10000559_pt1 | contig 36089 bp, 29 predicted proteins | sample CZODoug3_1_1_16f_FD_183082 | JGI IMG/M metagenome (GOLD analysis project Ga0137415, IMG submission 183082) | Vadose zone soil fungal communities from Angelo Coast Range Reserve, California, USA - CZODoug3_1_1_16fungal (Hybrid Assembly) | ecosystem: Environmental > Terrestrial > Soil > Vadose...
CCACAATGGCGAGCTCAGTCGCGATGAGGTTGCGGCTATGAAGAAGAAGCTGGCTGAGCTCAAGGGGTCGTAGCCGGCGCGGGACTTGGCCGACCCGGGATGCGTATACGATCCGTGCAGCAGGAGCAGCACGGGAGCGGGGAATGCGGGGTCGACTGACTTGGGAACGTAGAGCTAGTTGAGCGAGGTGCTGTATTATAGCTGTATGAGTGAAGTCACGATTTACCACAACCCCGGATGCGGCACCTCCAGGTTCACTTTGGGTTTGATCAGGACGGCGGGATTCGAGCCTGAGATCATCGAGTACTTGAAGACCCCGCCGGACCGGGCGATGTTGGAGTCGCTGCTCGAGCGGATGCAGATCAAGCCGCGTGAGCTGCTGCGGGCCAAGGAATCGCTATATACGGACCTGGGACTCGCCGATGAGCGGTTGAGCGACGCCGAGTTGATCGATCAGATGCTGGCGCATCCGATTCTCATCAACCGCCCCATCGTGGTGACCCGGCAAGGCGCCAAGCTCTGCCGGCCATCAGAAACGGTGCTCGACATTCTTCAGCCGTAGGGGACGGCCGGATCTATTCGACTCAACAGCGGGGTGACACCTGCGTTGATCGTCCGGAGGTTGTCATGCCCCGCGCACTGCGGCTATGGCCACTGCTGACTGGCACGCATCGATACGAGAAGGTCGTATCCACCAGGAACATCGGCCGTGGTCAGTTCATCGACGCGCCCATCCTGGCGTACTTGATAGAGACGCCGAACGGACGGATTCTCTACGACGTCGGCTGTGACTATCGAAAAATCTCCACTCCCGAATTACGTTCGAGATTCTTTGATCCCATGCGGCCGCTGTTCGAGCCACCGCAGATGTCGGAAGAGCAGCGAATCCCGCACTATCTTGCGCGGCTCGGCCTCGCGTCGAAGGATATCGATATCGTCTTTCTCGGGCACCTTCACTTCGATCATGCCGGTGGCCTGTGTGACCTCCCGGGGTGTGAGGTACACGTGCATCGCGAAGAGATCACGGCCGCGGCGACGAAGCTCGACGACGGGGTGTTCGAGGACGAAGTTGCCAATGCCTCTCAGTGGAAACTTCAGAGCAACGAATACGAAGTCGCACCAGGGGTGCATGCCATCGCAACTCCCGGCCACACCGCAGGGCACATGTCCTTGTTCATCGAGCTGCCCAAAGGGCGTCCCGTCATATTGTGCGGCGATGCCGCCGATCTGCGGGAGAATCTGACTGATGAGGTAGCGCCAGGCTACTGCTGGCAGGACAACAGTGCTCTCGCCATCGCGAGCATTCGCAGACTCAATGCGATGTCTGCGGCGGAGGATGCCGAGCTCTGGCCGAATCACGACTTCGCAGCATTTCGGGCTTGGGCGCCATTCCCCGCGTGGCGGGACTAGCTACTCGACCAGCCGGCGACAATCTCATTTGTGTTGGCCACTCTGCCCAAAATGCCGCCCTCGCCTTCAATACACGCCAGCATAGCGCGATGAATACTGACATCGCCGGCTGCACAAGCGTCAGCGACGGTCGTGCAGTCAAAGCCGCGGTCGACGGCTTCCCGTAGAGTTGAATGCACGCAGATGTCAGTCGTTACGCCGGCCAGGGTGATCGACGCAATTCCAGCGGTACGCAAAATGAGCTCCAGGTCGGTGGCGTAGAACGCTCCAAACCCGGGCTTATCAATCACTGTCTCGTCGCCGAGCGGTGCCAACTCCTCAATGATCGCGTGTCCCGCCTCACCGCGAACCAACAGGCGCCCCAGCGGCCCGGAGCTTCCGATCGGGGCACCTGCGCGGGCAGCTCGGCGGTACTTCACTACCGAAAGATCCGACAGATCGGGACGATGTCCCTCTCGAGTGTGAATCACAGGGACTCCGACCGCGCGCGCTGTCAGCAACAAGCGGCGCACCTGCGGGATTACGGCTCGCAGTACAGTCACATCGACTCCGGTACGTGCAACATAGCCGTCCGGGTCGAGAAAATCTCGCTGCATGTCGATAATCAGCAACGCCATTGTGTGTGACATCGGCCAGCTCCCGCAGCAGCGAGTCCTCAATCAATCGTGAACTGCTCAATTCACACGGCGGTCAAGAACGACACGCCGACCGCGCCAATGAAACTGCTGGCGCGTGCGCCCTGGGGCGCCACCGACCCGTAGCCGTCGGACAGTACACGCGTAACCCGATGCCGGTGATAGCTCAAGACCAGCTCCCGACACGTGATTACTTGCGGATCTCTCTCGGCAAACAGCGAGCGGTGCAGCGCAGGCAGTCGATACCAGGATTCCCCGGCCCGTTCATGATGCGCGTTGTGGTAGGGGAAGTTTAGAACCAGCAGATTCAGCCACCCCCACCGTTCGCTCACCAGGTTTGAATAGGTGTTTTCGTACTCATACCGCCGGTTGCGGCGCGGGTCCGGAGGCGCGGGTGCCAGAGAATGCGATGGAAAGACCTCATAGGTATGTTGAAACGCATCCATGAAGCGCAGCACGTTCAGAAACAGCAGATACGATAACGCGTACAGCAACAACGCCTTGAGAGATACCAGCGCCAGCAGCACAAACATGAGCACTCGGATCGCCAGGAGTGCGACTACCCGGACGCGCTCGCGGACGGTGTCATAGTAGAAAGGTGAGGCTACTATCATGCCTCGTACCAGGAACTCGACAGCAGGCAAGTACGCCCATTCGAGTAGGAGCACGCCCCGCAGCACCCAAGGTGGCGACACAGCGAGCGCGGCGCGATAGTCGAATGTCACGACATCCATCCGATCCGCATGATGTCGCAGATGTTTCTTCTTCAGCCGCTGATAGTTCGCCAGGCAGGCGCCGTTGAGCCAGCTCAACAGCATTCCCAGCCGATCGTTGACTGAGATCCCGGCAAACAGGGTGTGATGCACACACTCGTGAATGAGATAGGCGGAATAGACGAGCGTGTGAGCTGTCAGAAGCACGCCAGCCGCGTTCAGACCCAGCTGCGGCCGCGTTAGCAGCCAGACACCGCAGGCCCAACCGAGAAAGGTGTACAGGATCACGAGCAGATTCGGCCACGCTCGGTGCAAAGACGGGTCCAGGGTGCTCATTTGAGGTCTCCCGGGTTGGCTTGCAAAGACAGGACAAATTTCGCGTCGTAGGTGTCCGCGATCGCGGGGAGGGTGTGTATTTGACCCTCCCGTTGGAGTATCTGACCGATCAGTTTGCCGCTCGCACGGAACGAAGGCAACTCAGCGGTGTCTTCGAAGACATCCCCGAGGTGCGACAGCGGCGGATTCTCTATGTTCTGCAGCTGCGCCTGAACTTCTGTGGCGCTGATCTCGAGTGTCTTGCCAATGATGGCGGCCGCTTTCGCAGGCTCCGCGCGCATGAAGGCGAGCCCTTGCATCGTGCCTCGGATCAACCCGGTGACCAGCTCGGGACTACGGGCAATGGTGCTGTCCCTGACAGCCAGAACGTCGGTAATTATGCCGCGCGCCTCGCGTGAGGACAGCAAAACATGGTAGCGCTTGCCGCCATCCATACTCAGTATCATGGAAACGCTGGGCTGATAGGTCACGCCGGCATCCACCGCTCCTGTGGCCATGATCGCGACAACCGCTTCAGGCGTGGCATTCACCGGCTGCACATCTTTTTCCGACAGTCCGCGTTGAGCGAGTGCGTAGCCCAGGAGAAAGTCCGACGGCGACAGCGGCTGGAATGCAACCTTGCGCCCCTTTAAATCCGTAACCGCACGAACCGCGGCGCTCGCGAGGATGGCATCACCCCCAACCGAGTAGTCCAGGGGCATCACAACTTTCAGATTCCAGCCCTTGGCATCGGCCGTGATGACCTGGTCGTAGGTCAGTGTCGACGCATCGATCTCCCCTCCCCGCAGCGCCCCCGCCATCAGCGAGTTGTCGCTGAAGGTGACCAACCGGACATCGATGCCTTCCCGCTTGTAGTAGCCGTTGGCAGCGGCACAGTAAATGGGCCCGTAACCGATCCAGTTGACTACACCCAAGGTGACGCGCTGGCCGGCGTGGGCCCAGAGCGAGGCACTCAGCAGGGCGAATGCGGCGCATACGCGAAAAGCACGCAGTGACACTACTGTCCGCATGGAACGGGCCTTGAATATCGAGGTGTCATGGTGAAAGGGATGTCCCACCGCCCTCACTGTGGTTTGAACGAATAGCCGACAGTCAGACCCACCGTTCTCGGCTGCGACACGATTGCCTGGGCGCGATTGCCGAAGATGGCCGGGTCCTGAATAGAGGTTATGCCCAGATTGTTGGTCACGTTATTGACGTACAGAGTCGTCATCCAGTGCGAGAGCGCAAAGCTCAGTCGCGTATCCACCATGGTGTACCCGGGCACCTTCAATGCACTCGCCGACAGAGCGGGAATGGTCGCGCCCTGGTAGTGGGCGCTAACCGCATAGCGCCACTCACCACCGAACAGCTCCACATGGCCATACTCGAGGCTGACCGCAGCGCTGGACTTGGGCGTTCCGGGTAATGGACTGCCGATCGCCGGGGGTGGCGCGGACACGTTGGGTGACACGAACAAGGGATTGAGCGATGTCAGCTTTGTCTTGTCGTAGGTGTAGGACACCTGCGCTGACAGATGCTGGGTCAGTAGCGCCTCGAACTCTGTCTCGATGCCGCGGCTGTAGGCGTTGCCGATATTCATCGCGGCAGGCAAGACGAGAGGAGTCAGCTGCAAACCTTCCTGTGTGTTATGCCACTGGATGTCGAAGATCGCCGCTGAATACCGGAAGCGATTCTGCACGGTACCCTTGACACCGATCTCGTAATTGTCAGCCTTGTCCGGCTGCAACGACTTCAGTGCGTCCGGGAGTTGATAGTCGCCACCGAGCTCGCTCGTCGGCAGCGCATTTACGCTGCCGCGACGAAACCCCTGGGACCACGTGGCATAAATGAGGTTGGTAGCGTCGAACTTATAGGCCGTGTTGACCTTAAACAGGGCCCGGCGCCAGGACTCGCTGCGGGACTCGTTGGCTATGTACTGCGACCCATCGAAGAGCAGACCGGTTTGCTGCGATCCGCGCAGGGTCTGCTTGAAGACACGCGCCCCGCCGGTCACGCTCCACGCGGACGTGATGTGTCCTGTGAGCTCGCCGAAGGCCGCCAGATCCTTGAAGCGGATCTGGAAGTCGCCGATGTAGGCCTGGTCCTTGATGATCGGGATGCCGCTGATGTAGGTCGTCGTTCCCGGCGTATAGGCCGTCTGGCCGATACCGCAATAGGACGGCGTTACATTGTCACCAATGCTCTGGCCGTAGATCGGCGCGCAGGCGTTGTAGTAATCGAGGTAGCCGGGATAAAAGTCGTGCTCCTGTATGTCGGTCCTCTGATCATTGAAGAACAGTCCGGTCACCCAATCGAATCGGCCACCCCCCTTGGATGCCAGGCGCAACTCCTGCGTCAGCGGTCGATCGTCGAGAGCTTCACGGCCCACGATCAACGTACGCGGGTCCTGGCCGTAGAGGCTCTGGAAGAACGGAAAATTGATGTATTCCTGGGTCTCATCGGCGGTGGTCTGGTTGGTGTGGTGTGCCCAGGACGAAGCCGAAGTCAACGTGGCGAAGCCCACGTCGTATGTCAACGTGAGTGCCACCAGATCTACGTTGTCGTGCGTCCCATCGGCAATGTTCTCCGCGCTCGACAGCCTGTCGACGCCAGCCGGTACGGGTGCATCGTAGAGCTGTGTGGCGAGCGGCGGGTTGGTGAAGTCACCCGAGGGTTGCAGAGCCGGGTTGATAGGCTGGTTGTAGGCGGCGAGGCTGGTTGCGGCGTACGGAAAGCCATCGGCGGTCGACCGCTGATAGTAGTACGACAATTGCGCGCGCAGCTCATCAGTCGGCTTCCAAAGCGCGGCAACACGGGCCGACCTGTATTCATAGGAATTGACGCCCTTCTTCGAGTACTTCTGCGGCGGACTGAACAGGTTGCCGGGCTGCGATGCGACGGGTGCCCCCGTTGAATCCAACACGTAGAGATTGGGCTGATTGATGAATCCCGCGTCGTGGCTCCATCCGGCGTTCACGCGTACCGCAAACGAATCTGTTACCGGTATGTTGAGCATCCCATTGACATCACCGTTGGGCTGTTGCGTGTGTGCGGTATCGCTTACGCCCCCCTCTAACTTTGCATCGAAAGCCTTTGGATCGGGAGGATTTTGCACGAATCGAACCGTCCCACCGAGCGAGCCCGAGCCGTAGAGCGTACCTTGCGGGCCGCGCAGGACTTCGACTCTGTCCAGGTCTTGCAGCCGAAGGTTGAAAAACAGGGGCGTATCGTCAACATAAGTGGCAACCGGGGGTACCACCGGCGATGCGGCGGCGGGCAGCCCGGACGTCGTTTCGCTGTTCAGGCCGCGGATGATGAGATTCGCCCCATTGACACCGCCGAACGGGCCTTTGTCCGTGTAACTGACACCCGCCATGGAGTGGGCCAATCCCGCGATGTCTGCTATGCCCTGTTTTTCCAGGTCCTTGCCTGTGACTGCCGTGATACTGATCGGAAGGTCTTGCGCCGACACTTCCCGGTGGCTCGCGGTGACAATGACCTCCTGAAGCCCCCCGGCATCACTGTCCGCCGCAGTGTTGGCGAATGAGGCGGAGCCATACAGAGCGGTGAGAACCGCTGCCGTAATAGCCGACGGGCGGGTGGGAACGGAGCGATCTGGCGGGACAGCGTGTTGTTTCAAAAGGAGCGTCTCCTCAACTGCCGATGCGACCATCGAACTGCCGAAGAACTCCTGCTGACGGGATTTTCCTCTACACGGAAGATCATCCCGAGGAAGTGCGGAGTTTCCTCGACATCAGATCTCCCGGGCTTTTATCCCGCCGTGTATCCACAATCGCTGCGGCTATTCAAACCGCCGACGGTGGACTGCCTCTCTCGGACCAGACACCCGCAGGCGCGAGCCGGAACCCTAGACGCACATTGTTGGAATGTAGTCGTGCAAAACGCATGCCGAATTGTCTGCCGCTGACGCCGCGTGCCGGAATCACTGGAGAAACCGTAGGTTGCGAGGTTCACCTGGGGAACTGTGCTGTCGTCCGTACGACGCAACAGCGGCTTGCACGCACCGAATGAGCGCACTGCACGCAGCCGGTGCTCGAAAGCGGGACGCGCACGCGCGGCGGGCGGAAGTGGATGTTGGGCGCGAACAGCCGCGAGCCGGATGCGCGGCGGGCGGAATCGGATGTTAGGCGCGGGCAGCCGCTATCTGGACGCGCGACGCGACAGCTTTTGCAGCAGCTCGAGATCCGTACGCAGGCCCGAGGTCTCGCGAATGCACGCCAGGATCTCAGATTTCAGCCTGAGGAATTCCGGCGCGTGCTTCATTTCCTGCTCGCGCTCGGGGGGAAGCGGCACTTCGTGAATTGACTGGATGCGACCCGGGCGTGGAGCCATGAGCACGACGCGTCGGCCGAGATAGATCGCTTCCTCGACGTCATGTGTTACGAACACCACGCTGCAGCCTTCGAGCGCGCAGACATGCAAAATGAGGTCATGCATGACTTCGCGGGTCTGAGCGTCCAGTGCTCCGAACGGTTCATCCATGAGCAGGATCCGCGGTCGGGTCATCAGTGCGCGGGCAATCGCTACACGCTGCTGCATACCCCCCGACAGTTGAGCAGGATAAGCGAATTCCACGGACGACAGACCCATCACGTGCAACAGTGCATCTGCTCGCCCCGAGGCGCACTCGACATCCGAACTCGTGCTGTCGCGCCTATGAACGAAGAGCTGGCGCGGAAACTTGATGTTGCCCATCACCGTCAGCCAGGGATACAGGCTGTAGCTTTGAAAGACCATGGCCCGCTCAGCGCCCGGTCCGCGAACGAGCCCACCGGCGGCCTCGATCTCACCCGATGTCAGGGTTTCCAGTCCCGCCACCATCCTGAGCAGCGTGGACTTGCCGCATCCTGAGGCGCCGACTACCGTCACGAATTCCCCTTCCGCGACCTCGAGACTCACGTTATCGAGCGCTACGATCTGTTTGCGCCCTGCCCCGAAGGTCTTGCAGACTGAGTGGCAACGGATGATGTTCGCCATGCTCAGTTTCGCGCCTGCGCCCAGGGAAACGCGGTCCGATGGACCCACCTGAAGCACTGGTCCATCGCAAGACCCAGCGCGCCAATCAGGATGATGCCGGCGAAGATCTTATCGGTCTGCAAAAATCGCTGCGCCTTGATGATGGCGTAGCCGAGTCCGGAATTGGCTGCGACCAGCTCGGCTACGACCAGATAGGTCCACGCCCAACCCATCGTTATCCGAAGCGTATCCAGCAGTGCCGGCTTGGCCGATGGAATGATGACCTGCTCGATGACTTCCGATCGAGTGGCACCCATCGTCTGCGCCGCCTCGATCTGCGCCATCGGCACGCGGCGTACGTCCTCGGCGACCATCAACACCATCTGAAAGAAAGTCCCAATGAAGATGATGCCGACTTTAGCGCTCTCATCAATACCCACCCAGAGCATGACGAGAGGCACGAACGCGACGGCGGGCATGTAGCGGATGAAATCGGTGAGCGGCTCGAGTAGGGCCTGCACCACGCGGAAGGTTCCAATGAGCAGTCCCAGCGGCATTGCGATGAGTGCCGACAAAGCCCAACCGGCGACGACTCGAAAGAAGCTGATGCGTACATCGGAAAGCAAGTCACCGTCGCTGAACCAGACAGCCACACGGTGCACAACGTCGTACGGAGCGGGTAGAAACACCTTGTTGACAGTTCCCAGGACGCTCAACAACGTCCATGCGGCCAACGGCACTGCGAGCCCAACAGCGGCCAGAGCCCAATAGCTCCCCTGACTGATCCAGCCACGAATCTTCCACGCTTCGGCGCCGCCGCCCCTGGCGGACTTGCCGGTAACACCTCCACGGCTCACGGCGGCGAGGCTGCATCGAGCAGCGAGCGATCGACCCCTTTGGCGGCATCGGGTAGAGCGTCGATCAGCTTGTTGGACAGGAGGAATGCCGCGATCGTGGGCGCGACCCGGACCAGACTGTGCTCACTTTGCGGGTCGAACGCGTCCCGATTGGCCGCCGCGTCAAAGAAGCGGGTGCCGGGCAGAAATACCCGGTACTGCCCAGGATCCATGCCGACGACTTTGGCCATGATCGCCACCGCCCGTTCCGGCTGGCTCTGGATGAACGCCTGGGTGTCGAACCACGCCCGTATCATGGCGACGAAATCCTTACGTTTGCTCTGAATCGCCTGTGCCTGTGCAACGAGCAGGTCCGGGATGAGTCCCGGCATTTGTGTCGAGGTAAACAGCGGCCTGCCGGCACCGCTCTTCTCGATCTGACTGATCCAGGGATTCCAGACGACGGCCGCGTCCACCCGTCCGCTCATAAACGCAGCCGCGGCATCACCGGCGGACAGATTCACGACATTTACATCATTCGGCGTGAGCCCGTTGCGTGCCAGCGCGGTATAGAGCACGAAGTGGGAAATGCTGTACTGCTCGAGAGCAATCTTGCGCCCGCGCAGCTCCGGGAAGCCCCGGATTTTCGGCCCGACCATCAATGCATCGTTGCCGGCCGAGTTGTCATTGACCAGCACCGCCTTCAACGCAATTCCTTTGGCGAGCGGCCCCAGTGTGTCCGACCACGTCTGGCTGTTGGCGTCGAGTTGCCCAGTGGAGAGCGCGGAAATGGAGTCGGTGTAGTTGGCGAACCAGACGAGCTTCACATCCGCGCCGTACTTGCGGAAGTAGCCCTGATCCTGCGCCACGTACCAGGCGACCCACCCGGTCCAGTCTGACACACCCACCTTGATAGCGGCATGCACCGTGGAGCCGAGGAAAGGTATTGCCATGACGGCAGCGGCCAACGCATACCGGAGAGATGCGTTGAATAGCTGCAAACACTTGGCGGAGTTCATGTTTGTACACCCTGAGTTGAATCGGACGGCATACCGAGGGGCTCAACGCCTCGAAAGATAGGCTCGCCACCCGCCATCCGCGGTGATGTCGAGCGCCCCGGACAAAGCACGCGGCTCGGCGACGAACCCGCGGACGCTCGCTCCGTCTTCCAGGATGACAGCGCCGATGGCAAGTGGCGCCGGTACCTCGGTCACGAAACTTCCAAAGGCGCCCACTTCGAGCTCGTAGACCTCGAGCTCGATCGCGCCGCCACCCGCTCCACTATGCACGAGAGCGGGCTTCGGTGGATTCTGGCCAGTCATCGCATACAGCCGATAGACTGGAGCTGTGCGCGTGCGACGCACGAGACGCGCTCCGCGAGAGCTGAGCTGCCAGTTCAGAGGCATGCCGGACAGGTGTGCACCGACGACGGCAAGCTGCACCAGCCCTGGTGCACGGCCTCGATCCAACGGGGGGGCAACCAAACATGCGCCGGCTCGCTCGTAACGCGCAGCGAGCTCGAGCAAGCCGACATCCGTCCAGGCAGGGCAGACGAGGCTCACGCCAACACCGGTACCGTTGTCGCGGAAACCCGCCGGCAGGGAGATCGCGCTCATATCGAGCAAATTGACAAAGTTGGTGTACCGCCCCAGATGCGCGTTGAGTGCCATCGGCTCGGCGAGCACCTCGCCACGCCGATAGATCGTAGGGGTGGTGGGGAGTACCAACACATCGATCCCTTCCCACAACTCCTCAGCGATACGCATGTAATTCTGGAGTGCATACAGACCCCGAAAAGCCTGGACGGCCGAGATGCCCTTGCCTGCCTGGACGATCGCGCGCACTACGGGATGGATGGCGGCCGGCTGTGAATCCAACAGTGCTTCGAGCGCTGCCGTGCGCTCCGCGACCCAGGGACCGCCGTAAAGCAGGCCCGCGGCCTCGAGCAGCGGGCTCACATCAACTTCAACAGCGGCACCTCCGGCGGCCTGCATCCGCAGCACTGCAGCCGAGAAAAGGGCCGCATCCTGCGGCGGAAGATCGTGAAGCTGGCTCGAGTGCGGGATACCAAAGCGAAAGTGTGAACCGATTACAGGCGGTGGCGAAGGCATACGTCGCGCGTACGGATCGGTACGATCAAAGTCCGTGACGACCGAATCCACCAGCGCCGCATCCTCGACATCCGAAGTGAGGGTCGTTATGCAATCAAGCGTGCGGCAGGCGGGCACGAGGCCACGGGAGCTCCAGCGACCCCGCGTCGGCTTCCAACCCACCAGATTGTTGAATGCAGCCGGGACACGGCCGGAGCCTGCTGTATCGGAACCCAGCGCCAACGGAACGACCCCTGCTGCAACTACAACCGCGGACCCGGAGCTCGAGCCGCCGCTGATGTACTCACGGTTGTACACACAACCTGGACTGCCGTACGGGCTGCGTGTTCCGACCAAGCCAGTGGCGAACTGGTCCAAGTTGGTCTTCCCGACCACGATCGCACCGGCGGCAACCAGGCGCTCCACGACGTGAGCCGAGGCGGTTGGACGGTAACTGAACGCCGGACATGCCGCCGTCGTATCCAGGCCGGCCACATCAATGTTGTCTTTGACTGCAACGGCTACGCCAGCGAGGAGTAGGGACTCACCCGCCGCAATACGCTCATCCACCCGCTTCGCTCTTTCGAGCACCCGTTCGGCAGGCACCTGGCTGATCCAGGCCTCGGGTTGAATGGCATCGTAGGCCGATATGCGCTCCAGCGTTTCGCGCGCCACACGCTCAGCGCTGCACACCCCGGCATTCACATCGCTTGCTATTGCGCGCACACGAGTGTTGAACATGATTACCCTCCCACCGTCGTCTGGCGCGCCGACGGCTCCAGCGCAATGATCGGCATCCCCGGTGCGACTTGCTGGCGTTCCCGGATGTAGACAGCGCGTACGACGCCCGAGGCCGGGCTAGGGACATTGCACTCGGTCTTCATCGCCTCGATCGCGGCAATGACCGAGCCCTTCTCGATGGAATCACCCGCCTGCACATGAACCTTCCAGACGTTACCGCCGAGCGGCGCTTCGACCAACTCCGCCCCTTCCGGCACGTCAACGAGTTCCGTAACCGGCGTGGTCGCTGTTACCGCATCATCGAGCGCCACTTCGCCGCGGCGGGCCCACTCCTCACGTTCCAAATCAAACGCGGCCTGACGGCCCGTCTGAAACGACTCGATGCCGGCGCGGTTCTCCTGGAGAAAGCGCTGGTAGTCGCGCAGACGGAACATTTCCGTCTCGATCCTGAGCGAACGCCGTCCGAAGGGAAAGTCACGGCGCCAGGCGATCAGTTCCTCCGGGGTGACGGGGAAAAAGCGGATCTGATCGAAGAAGCGCAGCAGCCACGGCTTCGCATCGTGAAACTGCGGGGATTGCAGATATGAGTTCCAGACCTGGATCGTGCGTCCAAACAGTTGGTATCCGCCGGGGCCCTCCATGCCATAAATACATAGATAGGCACCGCCAATCCCAACCACATTCGGGGGCGTCCAAGTACGCGCGGGGTTGTACTTCGTGGTCACCAGGCGATGACGTGGATCGAGCGGTACGGCGACCGGTGCGCCCAGATAGACATCACCCAATCCCATAACCAGGTAACGGGCATCGAATACGATACGGCGCACGTCTTGCGCGGAGGCAAGGCCGTTGATCCGCCGGATGAACTCGATGTTGTCCGGGCACCAGGGCGCATCCGGCCGCACCGAGCTCATGTATCTTGCGATGGTCTCGGCGACCGCCGGATCATTGAACGACAACGGCAGCCAGATGACCCTGGAGGGTATTTCGAAATCCTCCAGTGTTCCCAGGCGATCTTCCGCATCCACGAGCGTGCTCATGAGAGATGCGAGCGGCAACACACGACTGTCGTATTGGACCTGCAGCGAGCGAATGCCCGGCGTGATATCGATCACCCCGGGGAGGCTCAGCTTTTCCAACTCGAGCATCAGCGCGTGCACTCGCAGCCTCGAGGTCAGATCGAGCGCAATGGGCCCATACTCCACGAGCACGTGTCGATCGCCCTGGCGGCGATAAAGAGCTCTCGGGCGCGAGCCGTGTGCCTCGAGGGTCTCGAGTATTGCAGTGGGGTTGGCGTGGGATATCCCGTTGACCCGATCCTGCAGCTCGCCCTCGGGCGCTTCGGACCGCTCGAGATGCTCTATCAATTCTTCCTGCGCCCGTATCGCCTGCGCGGCAGCGAGCTCATCAACGCATTCGAGGCGAACATCATCCCCCGGCGCAAGCTGACCTAACTTCCAGAGATCTCCCTGAATAACCACGAATGGGCAGACAAATCCGCCCAATGACGGGCCATCCGGGCCCAGGATGATGGGCATGTCTCCCGTGAAATCCAACGCACCAATGGCGTAGGCATTGTCGTGGATGTTGGAGGGATGCAGCCCAGCCTCGCCGCCGTCGCGCCTCGCCCAGCGAGGCTTGGGTCCGATCAATCGAACCCCCGTGCGGTTGGAGTTGTAATGAACCTTCCAGGTCGCGGCAAGGACGGCCTCGATGTCTTCGCCGGTGAAAAAATCCGGAGCGCCGTGCGGACCGTACAACACCCGCAGACGCCACTCGCGAGTCAGTGGCGGACGCAGTCTCGTAGGCAGCGCTCCGTGCGCGGAAACAGCGGAATGAATGGTCAAATGCAGCACATCGCCGGCAACGAGGTTGCGACCAGCGTGCCCGCCAAAGCGCCCTAACGTGAAGGTTGCACGGCTGCGAAGGTAGAGAGGGACATCGAGCCCGCCTCGAAACAGCACATAGGACCGCATTCCCGGACCGCGTACGCGGCCGAGTTTGAGTGTCTGTCCCGCGGAAACGGCGATGGGGGTATAAGGTTCGAGCTCAGTGCCATCGAGCAACGCGGCGCAATCGGCGCCCACCAGGCATATCGTGACCGGATAATCAAACAGCAGGGAGGGTCCCAGGGCGGTGACTTCCAGACCCGCGGCGCCCTCGTCATTGCCGAGAAGTCGGTTCCCCAGGCGAAACGCCAGGCTGTCCATGGGTCCCGACGGCGGTACCCCCACCTGCCAGTAACCGAGACGACCCGGGTAATCCTGCACAGTTGTTGCCAGACCACCCGTGAGTACCCGCACGGTGCGAGATGTATACGGCATGCTTGCGAGCGCGCCGGTTGAGATCTCTCCTCGCACAAACATCTCGCTGCGCACGATCTGACGCAGCCATTCGAGATTCGACTCGAGCCCCGCCAGGCGAGAGCTGTCGAGCGCCTGCTGCAAAGCCATCACCGCCGCCGCGCGGTCCGCGCCCTTCACGATCAGCTTCGCAAGCAGTGGATCGTAATATGTGCTCACTTCCGTGCCGGCAGCCACCCATGTGTCTACACGCACGTTCGAGGGGAATCGCAGCTCTGTGATCGTACCGCTGCTCGGGCGATTGGCCTGAGCTGGATCCTCGGCATACAGGCGCGCCTGGATCGCACAGCCTTGCGTTGCCGGCCGCCGACTCCATTCATCCAGAAATGAGCACTCGCCAGCCGCACAGCGCACCATCCACTCAACGAGGTCTACGCCGGTGACCTCCTCTGTGATGCCGTGCTCCACCTGCAGCCGGGTATTCACTTCCAGGAAGAAGAACTCGTCCCTGTGCGTGTCAAACAGAAACTCCACTGTTCCCGCGGAACGGTATCCAACAGCGGCTCCGAGCCGGACCGCGCTCTCGACCATCTGCCGACGCGTGCGCTCGGACAGTCCGGGTGCCGGAGTTTCCTCGATGATTTTTTGATTCCGGCGCTGTAGCGAGCAGTCCCGCTCGCCGAGCGCGATGACGCGGCCGCCGCCATCTCCGAAAATCTGCACCTCGACGTGCCGGGCGTCGGGGATGAAGCGCTCCAGGTATACGCCGGCGTCGCCGAAGTGATTGCTTCCCAGCCGCTCAACGAACGGGAATGCCTCGTCGACAGCGGCGGTATCCACGCAAACACGCATGCCAATTCCGCCACCTCCCGCAGTTGCTTTCAGCATGACTGGAAAGCCGATGCGCTTCGCCGCGATCCGGGCAGCTTCGATATCCGGGAGGATTTCCGTGCCCGGCAGAAGCGGGACACCTTGTGCTTTAGCGAGCTCGCGGGCGCGATGCTTGAGTCCGAAGGCACGCATGCTCTGCGCAGTCGGGCCCACGAACACCAGTCCCGCTGCCGCGCACTGCTCGGCGAATTCCGCGTTTTCGCTGAGGAATCCGTAGCCGGGGTGGACGGCCTCGCCCCCCCGCGCCTGTGCTGCTGCGATCAATACGGGCCCGTTCAAATAACTCAACCGGGCCTCTGAGGGCCCGATGCAGATGGCTTCGTCGGCTTCTCTCACGTGTAGAGAGCCCGAATCCGCCTCAGAGAATACGGCGATGGACTCGATGCCCATACGCCTCAACGTGCGGATGATCCGGCAGGCGATAGCGCCACGATTGGCAATCAGGACCTTTTTGAACACGCCTCGTGCCGCTCACGCAGCCGCGATCACGACACGCACCGGCGTAGGATTGAAGCCGTTGCATGGATTGTTGATTTGCGGGCAGTTGGACACGACCGCAATGACATCCATCCGCATTTCCAGCTCCACATACAAGCCCGGCCCGGAGATCCCATCCACGATGCCCAGCGTACCGTCCGGCTCCACCGGTACGTTCATGAACCAGTTGATATTGGAAACGATGTCGCGCTTCCCGCGACCGTGGCGCGCGTTGGAGCTCAAGAAGTTCTCCACGCATGCATGCTGCGCCTTGGTGTGATGACCGTACCGCAAGGTGTTGCTCTCACAGCTGCACGCGCCCCCGATCGTGTCGTGATACGCGACCGAGGTGGCGGAGATCTGCGCCATCGGATTGCCCTCGTTGGACATCAGCACAGTACCGGCGCGCAGGAAGATATTTCTCTGTGCCGAGATGGTGTCCTGGGCGCTGTAGCGCTCGGTGTCGTCGTGCAGCGCGTAGAGGAGGAAGTCGACCGCCTGGTTACCCTCCAGATCGATGATCCGCAAGCTCTCGCCTGCGTGCACGACGTGATCCCAGCATGCGCGAGCGTGGATGATCTCATCGAGGACAATGTTGCCGGGCAGACTGGCGGAGTTGGACACTTTCATACTGAATACTCGGTGCAGATTCGCAGGTGCAATTTGCGAGCCACTTTTTTCGAAAGCGGGTCGCCGCGACGGTCAGCGGCGAAAGTACTCCTCAACGTTGAGGAAGGCGCGCGACGATTCCAACGTAGCGTTACGGATCGCATCATCTGCGGGAGTAATCGGTCCGCGCCACGCGCAGACACGCGCCGGCGTCACGGTGTACTCGCTGCGCTCGTCGAGCACGTGTGGACAGTTCGCCAAAATCACGATGACGTTCATTTCAGCTCGGAACACAACGGAGCGCATGGGTGCGAACGGCCCGCCCTGCCACATTGTGGTGCCATCCCCTTCAATGCGCACTCCTTTGAACCAATTCACGCAGGGATGCACGTCTTTACGCCCCAGACCGAACTTGGCCGCACCCAGTAACAAACGATCCCGCGCATTCGGAAACCGGCCCCAGTTAGCACCCTCGCCGTAGGCGAGTGTGTTTGTACGCTCGTTTGACGGACCGCAGAAGGTGTCGTGGGTTTGGGCCTCATCTTCCATGATGCTCATCAGCACCCGACCCATGTCGGACAGTAATAGCCCTCCCGCACGGAGGTAGGCCTTCCACTGCACCTTGACTGTATCGGCGATGTTCAAACGCTCGATCGGCCGCTCGGCGTTGAACACCAACATCGAGACACAGGCATCTGCGCGTAGATCCGTAATGCGCAGGCGAGCGCCGCGGGACAGTTCCTTGGAGGCATAGCCGCCCGCTCCAACGGTCTCATCCCACAGCATATCGTCGGCTGCGACTCCGATGGGCAGGTCGGTAGCCGCGCTCGCGGGAACCGTTGGCATCGCCTCGACTCGCATGCCTGCCATTGCGCGCGCATGGGCGCGAGCGGCCTTGGGATCACTCGTGCTGGAGTTTGTCACGGCTTGCTCACTTTGAGCGCGGACTCCGGGACGCCGCATCAATTGCACCGTGTGAGTGTAGCGGCGGCAACAGCGCGGTCGTCGTGACGAGTTTGATCTGCTGTATGCCGCGCACCCTGCGAAGGTCATCGCACAACGCTTGCAGACGGCGCGCCGGACCCTGCACGAGCAGCACCTCTAGTGACTGATCGTCTTCGAGCAATACATGCTGCGAGGAAATGACCTCCTTGATGTACTGCGACTGAGTTTGTGCGAGCGCCTGCCGCACACGTCCATTCTCCGCGCGATAGATGAGTGTCACCGTACCCGCGAGCACCGAATTGGTGCGAGCTTCGCTGTGCTCGGCGATGGCATGGCGGATGAGCTCCGAAATCATCTGCGAGCGATTGTGAAGACCCCGTTCGCCGACCATGGCGTCGAGCCGTACCAACAGCCGGTGCGGCAGACTCACGCTCATGCGGGCAAGCTCAGGAGTTGCCACGAGGCTCATGCGAACCGGGTCCGAGCGGAGCCAGTGAGAATTCCGGATATTATTAATTCCATGAATCGTAATACTGCCATACGGGTGCCGGCTGTCAAGGCGGCGACGCATCGAGGTTGGACTACGCTATCGGTCAGAGTGCCGCGCGGAAAACCCCGGGGACTTCCAAAACGGCCGGGTCTATTCAATCCAACAAAGCCGTGACGCCCGCATTGATCGCGAGTCCACCCGCGATCAGCCACGCGAACAGTAGCGCAGCCAGAGCCAACGGTCGGACGCCGGCAGCGCGGATTGCCGACACGTGGGTGGTGAGGCCGAGCGCGGCCATCGCCATCGCCAACACAAAGGTATCGAAGCGAGTGGTGATCGCGGTCAGCTGAGGCGGCAGCGATACGAGTGAGTTCAGTGCCGTGACGGCAACAAAGCCGAGCGCGAACCAGGGAATGCTGATCCCGGCAATGTCCTGATGAGCAACACTTTCCGACTTTGACTCGCGGGACAAGTACAGTGAGAGTGCCAGCAGGAACGGCGCCAGCAACATGACTCTGACCATCTTGGTGATCACTGCGGTCGCCGCCGCCTGTTCACCGATCGCACGGCCCGCCGCTACTACCTGCGCAACCTCGTGAATGGTAGAACCGGCAAACAAACCGTACGCGTTGGGCGAGCCGCCGCCGATCAGATGGTAGCTCGCATTCAAATGGTACAGCGCCGGATACAGGAAGATGGCGATGGTGCCAAACACAACCACGGTTGAGACGGCCACCGTCACCTGATCGGCACGCCCCCGCACCACAGGTTCGGCCGCCATGACGGCGGCGGCGCCGCAGATTGAGCTGCCGGCGCCTATCAACATGGCGGTGCGCCGATCGAGGCCGAACAAACGCGTTCCCAGCAGCCATGCGAGGGCGAATGTGGTGCACACGACAACGGTGTCGATAATCACGCCACCGATCCCGACGTGGCGAATGTCCTGGAACGTCAGCCGGATTCCGTAGAGCACGATTCCTAGCCGCAGCAGGGTCTGCTTGGAAAACTGCACACCGTCGGCGCTGCGGGGGGGCAATGCGCGGATAAACTGAATTGCCCACCGCAATGCCCAGCACGATCGCCAGGGTCAGGGCACTGATTCCATGGGTCTGCAGCCAGGCCACATCCGCGAGCTCACCAGCGAACAGTGCCAGCAGGGCCGCAAGGATTACTCCAGGGAAAAGAGCGCGCAGACGGGACATTTCACTCTCCATCGAGCCCGGCAATTTCATCGGGCGCGGCATTCCGTTGAGCCCGAGATGGGCCGTTGAATCGAGCTCGGCGCAGGCCGTTGATTCGAGCCCGGCATGGGCCGTTGAGGCGCATTCTGGCCTTCCAGGATCTACCTGGAAAACGTATTATCTTTGTATGTATTACCTATTTTATCGGTATATGTCGTACCCATGCATCTGACCTTGCGGCAGCTCCTCATATTTACCGCCGTCGTCGACACGGGCAGCACGACGGCCGCCGGTGCCCGGGTAGCCCTGTCACAGTCGGCTACGAGCGCAGCGTTGAATGAGCTCGAAAAGGTTTTGGGCGCGCAACTATTTGACCGGGTCGGCAAGCGACTCATCATCAACGACAACGGTCGAACTTTGCTTCCACAGGCACGTGCCGCAATCGACGTTGCAACGGGAATCGAGCGTGAGTTTGGCGTCGGAACGCGAAACGCTCAGGGCGACAGTACGCCGATCAACCTGCGGGTCGCTGCCAGCACCACCATCGGCAACTATGTGCTACCGACTCTCATCGCCAGTTTTCGCAAGACGTTTCCTCACGCTCGCGTTGACGTGCAGATCCACAACACGCGCCACGCCAGTGCGGCGGTCGGCAGATTTGAAGTAGATATGGGCTTGATCGAGGGACCCTCTCACGAGCCTGACGTGCACGCGGAGCCCTGGATCGAGGACGAGTTGGTTATTCTGTGCGCTCCGCAGCACCCGTTGGCGCTGGAACACGCCGCAGAGCGAGTCAAACTAAAAGCGCTCCGGCAGGCATTCTGGCTGTTGCGGGAAGCCGGCTCGGGAACCCGCGAGGCAGTCGAACAGGCGTTACTGCCGCATTTGCATCAACTGCGGGAAGACATACGAGTGGGCAGCACTGAGGCAATCAAACAAGCGGCCGCCGCCGGTTTGGGACTGACCTGCCTGTCACTTGCGGCTGTGCGGGATGCCATCACTCTCGGCAAGCTGCAGGTGCTCGACACCACACTGCCGCGTCTCGTCAGGCCGTTCTACCTGATCTATCACCAACAGAAGCAACTCTCAGCCGGCCTCGAGCGCTTCATTGCCCACTGCCGGAGCGCGACTACTTGAATCGAGCCCCTTGACGCTGCAGCTCCTTCTGAACGGCGTCAATATTCAACCGATCAAACGGCTCGTCGCGTTGAATAGAGACTGCGGCCGCCACACCCGCACCCTGCCCGCTCACGGCACAACACATCATGTTCCGGGCCGACGCATGTGACACCCGATCACCGCCAATCGACCGCCCTGCGACCAACAGGTTAGACACGCCCTTAGGCACCAGAGCCCGGTACGGCACGTGCCAGTAACGCCCGGTCGTCGGCAGAATCAGAATGCCGTAGCCGTCAATGAATTCGGGGAATATCCCGATGGCGTCATCGAAACGAGCCTGCTCGCGGACATCAGTGCCGGTGAGATTGTAGAGCGCGTCGATCTTGCGCGTGTCCCGAATGCCGAGCGTCATCCCGAAATTGCGCAACTTCGCTTCCTCGCAGCCCGGCATGAAGCCACGCAGCGCATCCACAGCGTGGATCGCCTCCCGTCTGCCACGCATTTCACCGAGTGTCAGATCGTTCGGATCGGTGCCATCGATCCCGGGCACGTGCACGAGATTCAGATAGGTGAGGTCGCCCTGGTCGGTAACCGTTCCCCAGGTTCCTGCAATCGTGTGCAGGTTGGGAGGAATGACGCCCGCGGCCAGCGCCTGTTTGAAAGGTTTGCGCAGGAACGGCGAGAACAGCTTGTCTTCCTTGCCTGTGGTCTCGTAGTCCCACTCGCCGTTTCCCGACCAGTCCGCGTAGGTCTGCGGATCCGCTTTCACCGCGTCGATGAAGCGGCGCTTGTTGACACCGCTCATGGAGAACATGACCGAGACCGCCATCATCTCGTTCTTGGGCGACTTGTGGTACGGGGCGCCACTGCGCGCGGCGATATCGGCATCGCCGGTCGCATCAATCACGCGCTTCGCCAAAATGGCTTCGCGACCCGCCTTGCTCTCAGTGATGACACCTCGAATGACACCGTTGTCCAGGATCGGCGCCGCACACAAACGGTGCAGCAGGGGCGTGACACCGGCTTCCTGCACGAGCGTATCGGCAACCCACTTGAACATCTCTGCATCGAGCGCGTGACTCAGGGATTGCGGCTCGGGCATTGCCGCGCCCATCGCTTTCGCGCGTTCCTCAAACTCGATACCGATTCCTTCGCAGTCAACAGTCTGCTCGTGGCGATACCAGGCAAAGCCCTCCACGCCGACCTGCGTGATGTTGCCGCCGAAGCAACCGTTCCGGTCAATCAGTGCTGTACGGGCCCCTGCACGAGCCGCTGCCAGCGCCGCTGCCAGGCCTCCAGGGCCGCTTCCAACCACCAGCACATCTGTTTCCAGGACTACATCGAGCGAGCGCGCCGGCTCATTAATTGTCTTCATACTGAAAGACTAGCACGCGAAACGTGCGCGAAAGGGTTAGTCATCATTTTGTAATCGACTTGTCGCACCCTGCGGGCAATCAAACATGGATTGTTTACGCTTTTTTGACAGTAAGACTTTGGGGAGACACGTTTGAAGACCCATCAGAAGGTTGCTTGCACAATTGCGGCAATTCTCAGTGCCTGCGCGACAGCCGCACATGCAGCAGATGCAGCCGGCGCGCCCGAAACAGCTGATGCCGATGCATCGGCAGGCGGCAGCTGGGCGAGAAATACCTGCGCGACACCCGGACCTATCGGACCGACCGACCGTACTTTATCGACAAGATGCCGAATAACTTCCGGCACATCGGGCTGATTCATCTGATTCTGCCGAATGCCAGGATCATTGACGCACGCCGCGAGCCCCTCGCCTGTTGCTTCAGTAACCTGAAGCAGCTGTTTGCGAATGGGCAGGAGTTTACGTACAGCATCGGCGACATTGCGCGGTACTACCGTACGTATCTGGAGCTGATGAGGCATTGGGATACCGTGTTGCCAAGGCGCATACTTCGCGTCCATCATGAAGATGTTGTCGATGATCTCGAGGGCAATGTGCGGCGGATTTTGGATTTTTTCGAGCTGGAGTTTGAGCCCGGCTGTGTTGAGTTTTATAAGACTGAGCGCAGTGTGCGGACGGCTAGCTCGGAGCAGGTGCGGCAGCCCATCTTCCGGGAGGGGCTGGACCAGTGGAAGAAGTTTGAGCGATGATTGGGGCCGTTAAAGGAGGCGCTGGGGGATGCACTGACTACATACCGCGACGGCGCGCCTGCGCTGGCTCCCGCGAAGCTGTCGCGCTAGCTGGGGTGCCGTGACAATCTCTCGCGCAACGTTTGATTTGGCGGTTGTTGGCGCGGGCATTCTTGGGTTGTCCTGTGCGCTGGCCGCGGCCCGGCGCAATCTCAAAGTGGTTGTCATCGAGCGCAGCCCGTTAGCCCAGGGTGCTTCGGTTCGGAATTTTGGGCTGATTTCCGTCACGGGGCAGGACCCCGATACGATTTGGCCGCTTGCTCGCCGCACTCGGGATGTCTGGGAAGAGATGGCGGCGAAGGCTGGCATTGCGATCCTGCAGCGAGGAGTCTGGATTCCGGCGCAGCGGCTGGAGTCAGCGGCTGTGCTCGAGGCGTTTATTCGGACTGAGACGGCTGAGGGGTGCGAGCTGTTGAGCGCTGCCGCCGCGCTGAGTCGATGCCCGGAGTTGCAGACACGGGGGCTGCAGGCTGTGCTTTGGAGTCCGCACGACTTGCGCGTTGAGTCCCGGGCGGCCATTCCTGCGCTGGCGAGTTGGTTGGCACGGGAGCATGGAGTGACGTTCCTGTGGGAGACGGCTGTGCGCGAGGCGGATGCGCCTGTGGTTCAGACGTCGCGCGGGCCTGTCGCGGCTGGGATGGTGGTGGTCTGCCCGGGGGACGACCTGGAGACATTGTTTCCCGAGCAGATTAAAGCTGCTGGGATCAGCCGTTGCACGCTCCAGATGCTCAGGCTCGAGAGTCCGGGGTTTGTGCTGCCTGGGACGCTCATGTCAGATTTGAGCCTCGTGCGCTATGGAGGGTTTGCGGAGCTGCCTGAGGCGGCCATCCTACGGCGGCGCTTGTTGCAGGATCAGCCTGAGTATTTCCAACATGGGATTCATTTGCTGGTGGCGCAAGGGGGTGACGGAAGGCTGGTTGTTGGGGATAGTCATCACTATGGAGCTGCGCCGGTTGTGTTTTCTGAGGAGCGGGTTGCTGAGTTGCTCCTCGAGGAGTATCGCGCTGTGACGGGGCGCCCTGCCCCGGCTATTCGGGAACGGTGGATGGGGACTTATGCTGTTGCCCAGGGGCGGACTGTGCTCATTGAGGCGCCGGCTGCACGGACGCGGCTGGTGATGGTTACGAGTGGGATTGGGGCGTCGACGGGGTTTGCGATTGGCGAACAGGTGATTACCGATCTGTTCGCGTGAGCGGTGGCGTCGCCGCTATCGCCCGGTGCACACCGCGGGATTGGTGTACGCTCGAGGCCTGTGGACCGCGAGCCTGACGAACAACATCATGAAGCAGTTCCGTCTGCCCTCCGACGACCTCGAGTACGACATCCTGGCCATGTTGTGGGAGGCCGGCTCGCGCACCGTTCGGGAGCTTCATGATGAGTTGTGTAAACGTGACGGCGGCCTGGCTTACACGACAACTGCGAAAGTCGTCGATCGCTTGCGCGAGAAAGGACTGATTGACCGTCGACCGCTGGGGGGCAAGGCTTTCGTTTATCGTCCGCGCGTCGCTCGTGAGGAAGTCGAAGGCGCACGTGCGCGCAAAGCGGTGAGCAGGCTGTTCGGGGTCACTCCCGCTCCACACGCGGCGGTTGCAGCGCTCGTTGAGGCGGTCGATGCGGTTGATCCGAAATTGCTGGATGAGCTCGAGCGACTCGTCATCGCGCGCCGGAGATCGAAGGATGGAACGTGAATCGCTCCTGACGGTGTTGACCATCCTGTTGGGCGGCGTGGCTCTACAGGTGATCGGTGCGTGGCTCTCAGCTTACTCCAACCCACGGCCTAGCCATTATCTGGAGCGCGCTGCCTGGTTGCGACTGTGGCGGCCCTTGCTACCCGCAGTCATTGTCACGGCCTGGCTGTGCGGATGGGCGCTGTCTCAGCCCGATCCGGTGCCGGACCGTGTCGGACCTCTCGTATTCATCGTGTGTGTTCCTTTCGCGCTGATTGGGATTCGCGCTGTGATCCGCGCCGGTTGGGCTCTGGTGGCCACTCCTGGAGAGCTCGGGATTGCGACTGTCGGCTTGATCCGGCCTCGGATCGTGATGTCCCCTGAGCTCGCCAAACACTTGGATGAGGGCGCAATTCAGGCGGCGCGGGCACACGAGCGTGCACACGTCCGGCATTTCGATCCGTTGCGCATCTGGATCGCTCAATTCGCGACCGATCTGCAGTGGCCTTGGGCTTCGGCACAAAAGCGCTTCGACACTTGGCTCGAAGCGTTGGAACAGGCGCGGGATGACGAGGCGCGCATGGAAGGCATCGAGGGATCCGATCTCGCAGCGGCGCTGGTGGCCTCTGTGCGGTTTCACCGTAATATCGGGGCGGGCCTTTGCGCGCGATTGAACGAGAACCGGTCGGCGCTCGAGGAGCGGGTTGCACGGCTTCTGCAACCTCGTGAAAGCGAGATAGCCGACAAAATGCCCACTACGCTGCAGCTGGTTTGGTGGATTGCGTTTGCAGTTGCGGCGGCAGTCGGTCTGGGCAGGCTGTATGGCGCCTTGCTGATTGATGCGTTGTTGGCCTTCAGCTGACGGCCACGGCACTCGGCGCGTTCGCTATGCGCCGCACTTGCCAGCGGCCGTGTCCGAGAAGTCGCAGCTCGTGTTCGTGGTAGCTGAGAATCGTGTCGCGGTGGCCCACGCTGATGCAGGTGATGTCCGAATCCGCCAGAGCCTCGTAAAGAGAGCGCTCGGTTACGAAATCAACGGCACTCGTTGCTTCATCCAGGAACACATACCGGGGGTGGACCAGGAGAGCCCGTGCAATCGCGATGCGCTGTTGCTCGCCCAGCGAAAGCAGTCGAGACCAATCCCGTGGCGTGTCAAAGCCATCGTATCGTGCAACGAGATCGGGAAGGCAGACTCGCTCCAGAAGGTCCTGCAAAAGAGTGTCCGTTTGGCCGGCAGGCACATGGGGATAGCAGAGCTGTTGGCGCAGCGTTCCCGGCAGCATGTAGGGCTTCTGAGGCAGAAACAACATTTCGCAGGCTGGGGGCACGGTCACCGTGCCCTTGCCTGTGCACCAAAGCCCGGCCATCAATCGCAGTAACGAGCTCTTGCCGACACCGGTTCGTCCTGAGATCACCCAATGATCTCCGAGGCCCATATGCACCGACAGCTTCGACACAATCAGCTGTTCGCCCCCCGGCGTGTTCAGGTCGACGCAGTCGAGCCGTATCTCGCGCCCCTGACGGAACTCGATGAGGCCTGCCTTACGTGAGAGCGCGCTCGCGCCTTCCGATGCCTCCAGCGCATCGAAGGCTTCCGCGATCTCTCCGAGGCGGGCGACCTTGTGTGAAGTCAAACTCAACGAAGGAATGAATTGCAGAAACAATGACAACGACTGCAGGAGCAGCGCCGTCGCGGCAATGCCCTGAGCGATCGTTCCGTATTCGAGCTCGTGCCGAAAATAGGCGGGCGCCAGAAACACGAACGGCAGCACCAGCCAGAGGGTACTGAAACCTCCCTGAGCGAGATTGATCCACATGGCGTAGAGCGCGCGGCGCAATCGCAACCGTACAGCGTTGCTCAGATGTTTGATGATGACCCAGCGCTCCGAATCCTCGCCGCCGTATAATGCAACTGTCTCCGCATTCGTCATCACGTGGCGGATGCTGGCCCGGAAGTCACCCTCGGCGTCGACAACCTTGTAGTTCTGCTCAATGACGGGATTATAGATCCACACCAGCAGAACAAACTTGATCAGCACAAAAATGGCGACGGTCCAGAACAGCGCCTGCGAAATCGACAGCATGAGAGTGAGTTGCACAGCGGCGTCCACCAGCGTGCCCAACCCCAACCGGGGAAATGACGACATCATGGTGCAGAACGGGGACAACTCTTCCTGCATGCGCTGATCCGCGTTATCCACCGTTGCGTCGACTGTGATCTTGTAATACGCCCGGCGATTGAAGTACCGGCTGAGAAAGTGTTCCCCGAGCCATTGGTGCCAATGCAAGTCGAGACAGTTGTCCACGACCGTTTGAATCGTGGAAATGACGTACCGCATTCCCGTCAGGAATGCCACGATGCCGAGCAAATGCCAGAAGGCGGGGATGTCGCGGTTGACGAGCGCGTTGGTCTGATCCTTGGTCAACTCGGTGATCCACGCCCCGCAGACGCTGTAGGCTACCACCGTGCCAAGCAGAAACAGCAGTGTCAGCCAGGATCCGACAGGTCCCTTACGGACCCAATAAGGCTTCGACAGCCGATACAGCCGCCTGAAGAAGGTCCGGTCGTATCGCAACGTCCGCGACACCGACACCGGCTCGGGACTGACAATCGGGGCCGCGGCCCTCGACATGACGTCCGCGTGAGAGCGCTTCATGTCGCGCGCTGCCAGTAAGGCCGTGCCAACCAGAGTGCCGCCACCGTCGCAACAGCAAGCGCACTACCAAACCCGAATGTCGCTTGCGGTCCGACCTGATCCCAGAGAATGCCCGCAGCCACGCTCGCCACGAGCAGCACGAGACCCCGCAACAGATTGAAGATCCCGAACGCGCTACCGCGCAGGTCCTTGGGCGCACTGTTCGCAACCATCGCAGCGAATACACCCTCGGTGAACCCCATGTGCAGTCCCCACAACAGCGCTCCCACGATCAGCATCACAGGAGTTGATGCAAACGCCAGGGTGAAGTTGGCGACCGCCAGAATCGCGCAGCCAAACACCAGAAGTTGTGGCTTCTCCATGCGATCGGCCAATTTGCCCACTGGATATGCGGACAGCAGATAGGACAGGTTCATGGCGACCAGCGCGAGCGGCGCGAATGCTGGAGTCAGTCCGGCGCGAGTACCGACCAGCACCAGAAATGCCTCGGAGAACCGTGACAGCATGAACACGCTCGCCACTGTGCAGACCACCCAGAAGCTGAGCGGCATCGAGCGCACGTTCAGAGTGACGCCACGGGCCTTCCCCCGCACGACGTGTTTTGGCTCGCGAACGCCAACCCACAAAACGACGACGGATATGAATGCCGGCACCACGGCGATCCACAAGACAGTTCGCAGCTCACCAGCGAACACAACAGCGAGCAGAATCGCCAACACCGGCCCCGAGAAAGCTCCGACGGTATCGAGGGACTGCCGCAGTCCGAACGCTGCGCCACGCTGTTCAGGAGGCGTGACATCTGCAACCAACGCATCGCGCGGCGCGCCGCGAATACCCTTGCCGATCCGGTCAATGAAGCGCGCAAGAAATACAGTGCCCGCGCTGGAGGCCAGCGGGAACAACGGCTTGGTCACAGCCGCCATGCCATAACCGAGAAGTGCGAGTGATTTGCGCCGTCCCAGGTAATCGGACAGCACTCCTGAGAATACTTTGACTATGCAGGCAGTCGCTTCGGCAACCCCCTCGATGATCCCGAGGTACACGGCGGAGGTGCCGAGACCAATTACCAGGAATGTCGGGAGCACCGAGTGGATCATCTCCGATGAGATATCCATGAAGAGGCTCGTGAGACCAAGGGCCCAAACAGCGGTCGGCAGTCCGGCGTACCTGACGGGTGGCGCCGTCATTCCCTCGGCGGGAGGAATTGGTACATCGGCCATGGTGCCCCTGACGTTCTCTTTATGAACACCGGAATGTAGTCGGCCGGTATTTCAGTGTCGTTAACGCACCCGATGCCGAATGGACCGACAAATACATCAACGAGTAACACGCCGCCGATAAGTTGCGCACTCGTCACGCGATCGGGTTTTGCGGATCTTACAATGAGAACGAAAATATCCCTGTGCTTGCCGTTGTGCGTAGTGCTTTTCGCTGTCACCTCCCCGGCCCGGGCGGCCGCGGACGAGGACGTGGAAGGTGCAACGACCGCGGAGACTGTAAATAAGCGAACGATTACAGTGCAATCTGACCGCGATGGCGGCTTTCTCGCGCAAGACTCCACGGTCGGGGGGAAATTTCCCACGCCCGCGCGCGATATTCCCCAACAGCTCACGGTCATCACCCAGGAGCTGATGACAACTCGAGCGGACACTTCGCTGTACGGGGCGCTCGACAACGTGCCCGGTATCGTCATCACGCCTTCGGCCGACACAGCGACGGGTAACAACATCAACCTGCGCGGGTTTCCAGCACGGACCGACATCTATCTGGACGGCATTCGCGACCGCGGTCAATATTATCGAGACACCTTCGCGCTCGAGCGCATCGAAGTGCTCGAGGGCGCCGCTTCCCTCCTCTTCGGTCATGGCAGCACCGGCGGCATCATCAATCAGGTCACCAAGAAGCCGCAATTGAAACCCATTGCCAACGTGAGTGTGTCGGGCGGTACGGACCACTATATCCGTGGAGTGGCGGATGTTGACGCGCCCCTGGGCCAGGATTCCGCATTTCGCGTGCTCATGATGGACCAGGACATCGACGGCACCCGCGCGAACGTCAACAGCCGCAGCTACGGAGTGTCCCCGTCCATCGCCTTCGGCATTGGAACCCCGACCCAGGTGAACCTGTCCTGGCTCACGCAGCACAACAAGGACCACGTCGACTACGGGTTCCCGCTGTTTCAATTCAAGGACGATCCGATCCTTCAGCCCATGAAGGCGCCCTTCGACCTGACGTATCAGTACACCAATTCAATCGTGCGGACCGACGTCAATATCTACAACATCGGCATCTCCCACACGTTTCAGCCGAACATCCTGGTTCGCAGCAACACACAGTACGGCGTCTATAACGTCAATCAGAACACTTCGCCGCTCAATACCTTCTTCGAAGCGCTGGATGCGAACGGCAACTACCAGCCGGTGCAGCCGACTGCCATTCTGGCGCCCCCGACGACACCGCTGGACCAGCTCTATATCGCGCCTCAGCAGAAACAGCGCACGGCCCGGGATACGTCGCTGTTCAACCAGACGGATCTGTTGCTCACGTTCAGCACAGGTCTGATCAACCACGAGCTGATCGTCGGCGGCGAATTCGGCCGGGATGACTACGACCAGACGTTCTTCAACAACTACAATTTCAATCTGAACAACGGCACGTCCCTGGGCGCCAACCTGGCCGGTGTGATCAATCTGGGATCAACGAACACGCAGCCCTTTCCTTCAGGGGCGAACGTTTACCAGGTACCGGGCAATGTCACGAGCATCGGCGCGACCACCGTGGCGGGTTATTTCAATGACACACTGAGCTTCGGTCCGAACTGGAAGCTGGTCGCGGGAGTGCGCCATGACGACTTCAACGCGAGCCAGACCTATTCGGTCTATAACTATCCGGCGCTCATTACCGCCAACATCAATCCCGCGAATACAGCCGCCATACAGGCAGCCAACGCCGCCGCGCTGAAGCAACCGGCGATCAGCTCACTCCCCTTCAGTCACCGGGACCGGCTTTTCAGCCCACGTGTAGGCGTGCTGTGGCAACCCACTGATTGGCAGAGCTATTACGTCTCCTACAGTACTGCGTTCAATCCTCAGGCGCTCGAGGGAGCCGCGACAACGGGTGCGCTTCCGATCTCAACGGCGCAGGTCAAGGCCTTTGTTGACGGTGGCGGCCTGAAGCCGGAAGGTACCCGGGTCGGCGAAATCGGTACGAAAATCGACCTGCTGGCCAGGCGTCTGTCAGTCACCGCGGCTGTGTTCGATGAGGACAAGTATCGAACCCGCTTTACCGATCCCGACACCGGCGCGATCGGAGTCAATGGCAAAGAGCGGGTGATCGGCTCCGATCTGAAACTCGTAGGTCACCTGACTTCGTCGTGGCAGGCGCTCGCGGCCTACACGTGGCTCGACGGAAAGATCCTGTCCTCGCCGATCCCCAGGGCGGTGGGACAGACCATTCCCGAGATTGCGCGCAGCTCTGCGAGCCTCTGGACCACCTACGATTTCATCCACTTGGGCGATGGGTTCTGGGGCGGACGGCTCCAGGTGGGCGGCGGGCTCAAATACTCCTCCCGTCAATACGTAATCAACAGCCCCTTCACCCTCTACGGCAGCGCGGCCGGCTATACACGATTCGACGCCACCGCAGCCTACATTGCCGGGCAATGGGACTTCCGTGTGAATGTTCAGAACGTATTCAATCGCGACTATTTTGCGGCCGTCAACGCGGGCCGCGCCGCTCCCGGCGACGAACGTCGCGCCGTCTTCACTATCCGTTATCACCTGTGATCAGACACTACGACGCGTATGACATTCGTAAGCTCGCCGTCGGCTACGGCGTGCATGGGGCCGTGCACCTCCCGGGATTCCTCGGGCAAGAGGAGCTAGCTCGGCTGCAGCATGTCGTTGACACGACAATCAACCTGCCGCCGACTCCCGGCCAGGCCTTCTCCAGTCAAAGCTCGGAAGGTCGGCTGACGATGCGCTATCTCTGGCGTGACAACGTGGACCTGCGTAACGTGTTGTTTCAGCGGGCCGTCGCCCAACCCATCGCAGACATCGTTGGGAGCCGAACGCTGCGATTCTGGTTCGACCTCACGTTCGTCCATTTTGGCGCCCCGCACGGCAACCGCGGTATAGGCACGCCCTGGCATCACGACGTGCCAACCTTTTCCTTCAGAGGCGACCTGATGCCATCTCTCTGGCTCGCGCTCACGCCTGCGGACTCAACGCTGAGCCAACTGATGATCATTGATGGCAGCCACCGGACCAATCAGGGGTACTACAGGTCCCCGGAGCTGCCGAAGCCACCGGACGGAAGTCCGGATGGCTTCGTCGACCTCCCCGACTTCGACGCACTGATTGCCAACGGCACGGCCAAGGTCCTCACTTGGGACTGTCAGCCCGGCGATGCCATCCTGTTGCATCCCTGCACAATCCACGGCGCCAGAGGCAATGATGGCCAAGGAATACATCCGCGCAGAGTTGCCATGACGACGCGCTGGTTAGGCGACGACGTTCGCTTCCTGCCTCACTCCTACGAGCGGGCGCTAAAACAACCCGCCGTAGCCCAGACGCGCCTCATGTTAGGTCAGCGGCCGGACGGCGACTGGTTCCCACTGGTCTACGACGCTCAGACGCCCTGAGCGGAAGCGCGACATTGGTCTCGTCACAGCCTGGTCCATCGCGCAGCCGTCATCTACGACAAGCACCGGTAAATCTACATCATTGTTACATCTGATTGTCATCTGCAGTTAAGACACTTTACCCGACAACATTTTCGCCCGGGCGCACCGGTCCAGCCCAACAACGGGAGATGACATGACGAAGAAGCCAACACGGCGAGGCCTGCTCGAGCTCGCAATTCTTGCTGCAGCGGTGCAGATGGCGCCGCCGGCGCACGCTGACGCTCAAGATCGCAGCCGGCCGCTGCCGATGCAGATACCGAGCGGCCAATACATCACGCCGACCTACGTGCGCGGCGCTGTTCAACAATTCCTGAATCCCCAGCTTCCCGGCTATCCCGACTTTGTGGCCGGCGAGGCGGTGAAGTCGCAGTTGAGTCCCGACGGCAAGACGCTGGCGGTCATCTGCGCCGGCCAGAACTCGCTGTACAAGCCGGACGGCACGGTGGACACGGCTGCTTCGACCCAGTTCATCTTCATCTACAACGTTGCGGGCAAGAACAAGACGAAGCCGGTTCTCACGCAAGTCATCCAGCAGACGAACTCCCATGTGGGCCTGATCTTCGCGCCGGATGGCAAGACGCTCTGGGCCACCGGCGGCAAAGATGACTTCGTCTACGCATACACCCTGGCAAACGACACCTGGTCACTCGCGGGCACGATCGCCCTGGGCCACACTGGCAAGGGGATCGGCATCGGCGTTCAGCCGAACGCCAGCGGCCTGGGCATCTCGGCCGACGGCAAAACTCTGGTCGTTGCCAACAACTACAACGACTCTATCAGCGTAATCGACACAGCCACGCGCACCGTGCGCTATGAGCACGATCTGCGTCCGTTTTTTACGAACAACGAAGGCACTGACGCGGGCGTTGGCGGATCCTTCCCGTTTGGCGTGGTCGTGAAAGGCAACAACGTTGTCTACGTGTCGTCCGATCGGGACCGTGAAGTCGTAGCGGTAGACATCTCGTCCCTCAGCGCCGGCCGGCTGATCACCCGGATCAAACTCGACGGCAACGGCCTCGGCATGACGCTCAATCGTTCCGGGTCCCGGCTGTATGTTGCGCAGGACAACGCCGACCGGGTCGCGGTGATTGATACGAGCACCAACAAAGTCATCGACAATATCGACGCGCGGGCGCCGGCCGGCATGCTGGCCTCGCAAGATGACGACTTTGACCGCGGCAACGACGGAGGGCATGGCCACGATAACGATGAGCCGCGCTACACGGGTGCAGCCACATTCGCGGTCACCGTCTCCCCGGACGGCAACTCACTGTATGCCGTCAACTCCGGCGCAAACTCGATTGCCGTCATCCCGCTCAACGGCCGATTCGCCAACAAGGTCGTCGGTTTGATTCCAACCGCCTTCGAGCCACACGACATCACTTTCAGCGCCGACGGCAGCCAGATGTACATCATCAATGGCAAGAGTGTCACCGGCCCCAATCCGGGGCACTTGTACGGCAATACGGCCCTGCTTACGAGCATTACCTATCCGGGTGGCAACACCCAGGCCGCCGCCGACGCCCGGGCCTCCAACCAGTATCAATTCCAATTGGAGCGCGCCTCGCTGGTGAGCGCACCCGTGCCGAACTGGCTGGAGCTGCCGGTTTACACGGCGAAGGTGGCTCAGAATAACTTCTACGGTGCCGAACCCAGGGAAGACGACGCCGAAGTCATGAAGTTCGTGCGCAAGCACATCAAGCACGTCATCTACATCGTCAAGGAAAACCGGACGTACGATCAGATCCTGGGCGATTTGACCAATGGCTCGAACGGCGACCCGTCAATCACGCAGTTCGGTGCGGCCATCACGCCGAACTTCCACAGTCTCGCGACGAATTTCGTCACGTTGGACAACTTCACTGATCCGGGTGATGGCAGCATGGACGGCTGGTCCTGGGCATTGCAGGGCCGCGTAACCAACACGGAGACGATCACACAGCAGATCAACTATGCCTCCGTGAACCGCGGCTTGTCCTACGAGTCCGAAGGAGCGAATCGTGGTGTGCCGGTGAATTGGGACACGGTCGCGCAGCGCGACGCAGCTGGCGGACCCGCGGGCACGACTAACTACAGTGCGGCCACGGCCACCCTCCCTGGCGGCACATCGAATGTGCTCACTGGAAAGGGCAATCACGCCTCATCGGACGCTCCATTCGGCATTCAGAACGGCTACATTTTCGACGCCGTGCTGCAATCCGGTGGAACCGTTCGAAACTACGGCTTCCTCACGAACAACATCGGCAGCATTGGCACGAAGGTAGCGCCTGTGACCGATCCGTTCGCCGCCAAGATCGTGCAGGTTGCGCCGCTGGCTCCGTCCCTGGCGTCGATGACCGATGTCTACTTCCGCGGGTACGATCAGAACTATCCTGACTTGTGGCGGTACAACGAGTGGAAACGCGAGTTTGATCAGTTTGTCGCCAACAAGAACCTGCCCAACCTCTCGCTGGTACGGGTGAGTCATGATCACACAGGCTCCTTCGGCACGGCGCTCGGTGGCGTGAACACGCCGGAGACCCAGCAGGCCGATGACGACCTGTCCGTTGGACTCCTGGTCCAGGCGGTTGCGAAGAGCCCCTATGCCGCCGACACATTGATCATCGTCACGGAAGATGACTGCCAGGACGGCCCGGACCACGTCGATTCACATCGCGCCACGACCTACATGGTCGGTCCGTATGTGAAGAAGAAAGCGGTCGTCAGTGAGCACTACTCGCAGGTCAGCGTGCTGCGCACCATCGAAGACATCCTGGGTACTCCGCACATCAACTTGAACACGGCCTATCAGCGGCCGATGGCGAAGGTGTTCGATACCCGCTCTTCGGGGTCTTGGGACTACACCGCGACGGCATCGACGGTCCTCAAGACTACGACGCTGTTCGGACCTGCTGAAGCTGCAACCGTGGCGTATGCCCCGGGCCCGGATATCAAGCCGAAACACGATGCGGCCTATTGGGCGAAGGTCACAGTCGGGTTTGATTTCACGGATGCGGACCAGGTACCCCCGGCTGCGTACAACAAGGTGCTGTGGAAGGGTCTGATGGGATCTCAGCCCTATCCGACGATCAGGAATGGCGGTCACGCGCGGACGACAGCGATGCGCGACGACGACTGATCTGCGGTTGCAAACGATGATGGAGGCAGGGGCGCTTCGGCGCCCCTGTCTTTTTCCGAAAACTTAAATAGCGATATCCTTATTAAGGGTTTATAGTAGAAAATCTTAATAGCGCCAGTCTTATTAAGACTTTCTCGATGCGCAAGTCTGACCTGCATCCATTGTTGCGAGGCTCCGCAGTGCCTGTCCCTGGGCATTCTGGATGTTACGCGGTCGTACCCCCGCCCGTGCCGAGCACTTTGCCGGTCCACTCTGCACTTTTGCCGCTCGCTGTGCGTGAGATGCAGGTTCTCAGCGAGCATGTCGAAGCGGCTCCGAACTATGCAAACCTGCTCATGCACATGCTCAATCGGCGCGAAGCGGTCGACAGCAGTCAAATAGAGGGGACGCACACCCAATTCGATGAACTGCTCGTGCACGAGCTCGAGGCCGGCACACCGGATGCGGTTACTGACGCCGATGCCGAGCAGACGCTGAACTATCTGCGCGCGTACACCCTCGGCGTCGCGCAGGTGAGAAAACATGGGCAGCGCGCGCTTGATGACAAATTGATCTGCAAGATGCACCGACATCTCATGAGCGGAAACCGGCGCGCGGAACCCGGGAAGTTTCGCCACATCCAGAATTTCGTAGGCGGACTAAAGATGGAGGACGCTAGTTTCATACCCCCGCCGCCATCTGAGGTGCCCCGACTCATGACCGATCTCGATCGCCTCATTCGGTACCAGCCCGACCCCGAGAGCCACTACGATATTGGCGTTTTGGCGCGCGCCCCGATTGTTCACGCGCAGTTTGAAGCGATCCACCCGTTCGTTGATGGCAACGGGCGCATCGGACGGCTGTTGTTTCCCTTGATGTTCGTCGGCGACGGTGGACACCCCATACACCTCGCTACATTCCTCAAACGCCGCCAGCGTGAATACTACGACGCTCTTCTTGAAGTTCAGACGAAACTTCGATGGTCGCCGTGGATTGAGCTGTTTCTCGAGTGCACCGTGGCCTCCTGCCGCCACACAGTGCATCTACTGCGCGAGCTTCAAACGATCGCCGAACGATGGCAAGGAGATCTGAAGGCAAGACGCACTCGCAAGCACGCGACAGTTTGGCGCGTCGCCGATCTCTTACTCGGTCAGCCGGTTATTACGGTAACCGCCCTGGTTGAACGCTTGAAGGTCGCCTTCCCGTCCGCGAACGCAGCCGTCGCCGTGTTGGTCGATATGGATATCCTGCGGCCCCAAGGGCAGCAGCGACGCAACCGCGCCTTTCAGGCACATGAGGTCATGAACATTCTCCACACTGGGATCGATGCCGTGTTGGACAACGTCGCGACACTACGAAACTATAACGCCGGAAGCGGTACATAACCGTCGGGTCCTCCGTCAGTGAAACGGGCGCACCTCGACCGGCGCGCGACAAGCGACGGCGGCCTTGCGCCCCCACGTCAGCGCCTCCTCCAGGCTAGCGGCTTCCAACACCCAAAAACCGCCGATGTACTCCTTGCTCTCCAGGTACGGCCCGTCGGTGATGAGCACCTTCCCATCGGGCCGCACTCGCAGCGACCTCGCGCTGCTCACCGGCTGCAGGCCGCCAACGAAAATCCTGACACCCGCAGCCACCATCTCGTCGTTGAGCACGTCGATATCGCGGTGCATTGCCTCGTCCTCTGCGACAGCTGGGTCGTAGTCGTCGGGGTGGTGAATAGCGACCAAATACTGCGTCATGACGTCTCCTGTAACGGTCTTCGGGCGGGCCGGTTGCCCTGCCTTCACTTTATTGACGAACGGCCGGACCGGACTTCGACAAATCGCCAAAGAAATTTCCGGCCGCTGCTGCGTTGAAGGAGTGCGGACAGTCCGTACGCTATCTCGCCCGAGTCGGCCTGCCCGCCGAGGGTGCCGCCGAGCTCTAAAATAAGCGACGGTCCGCATGGTGACTTTCGGCACCTGTCAGCGACGGTCTGCGCGAGTACAGTTCCCACCCATGGACTGCCGGGTCCGCAGTGACAGTTAACGCCGCACAGCCGCTCCACTTACCCCCCAGCAGGCATGCACGATCTGTTACTGCG
>Ga0137415_10000560_pt1 | contig 36087 bp, 27 predicted proteins | sample CZODoug3_1_1_16f_FD_183082 | JGI IMG/M metagenome (GOLD analysis project Ga0137415, IMG submission 183082) | Vadose zone soil fungal communities from Angelo Coast Range Reserve, California, USA - CZODoug3_1_1_16fungal (Hybrid Assembly) | ecosystem: Environmental > Terrestrial > Soil > Vadose...
ACGAATGCAGGTCGGCAAGGGTCTAACGCGAGCTACTGGCCGAGACGAATGAGACCAACATCACCTCGGGGCTCTTAATTATTTGCGGCGGTTCGCACTCCGTGCGGGCGGTTGGCGCGAAGCGCTCCCCCCAAGAGCGCATTCCGGCCCATCGAATGCTTCCGGATAAGAGACGCGGTTTCGCCGCGTCTCTGTTTTTATTTCCTCAGAAATCTAAAGACCACTTTCGCCGCGAGGGGACATGCGGACTCGCCCGTCCTGAACGCCACCCTGGCCCGGCTTGCGCCTCGTCGAGGCGGAACCTATGTGAAAGGCGTGGGAATGGACATTCTCTGGCCCCCGCTGGTCGCCATGGCAGTCCTTGGGGTGACGCTCCTGGCGATCAGCGTTCTGCGCTTCCACAAGGCGCTGGACGAGGCGCGGTCCGCCTCGACCGTCCATTCCGAGCCAAGCTGTAGCTTTTGGGGCGTCTGCTTACTCCTCCACGAACTCCCCCTCCACTACCGGCAGCTTGTCCTCTGGCCGTGCCCAGAACACGTATAGAGCGGGCAAGAGAATTATGCTGATGAACAGCTCCACCATGAGGCCACCCACGATCACGATCGCGAACGGCCGTTGCGAATCGGAGCCGATGTCATGCGACATGGCCGCCGGCAACAGTCCCAGAGTCGCGACCAGCATGGTCATCATGATGGGGCGCAATCGCAGCGAAGCTCCTTCCTTCGCCGCGTCCCGAACGGATCGTCCCCGCACGCGCAGCTGGTTGATATATTCCACCATGATGACGCCGATCTCGACCGAAACCCCGATTAAAGCCAGGAACCCCAGACCCGACGAAACGCTGAAGTGCGTCCCGGTCAGAAGTAAGCTGATCAACCCGCCGAGCGGCGACAGCCCGACCACCGCCAGGATCAGCCCCACCCATTTCCACGACTGAAACGCCGCATACAGGATGAACGCCATCAGCAGAATCGTGGCCGGCACGATCACCGCCAGGCGCCGGTTGGCGCGTTGCTGGCTCTCGTACTCGCCGGTCCAGTCGAGGTGATAACCCTCGGGCAAGTTCACCTTCTGACGGACTTCTTCGATGGCCTGTCGCACCGTACTGCCCAGGTCTCGCCCGCGAACGCTGTATTTGATGGCGATGTAACGGGAATTCCCCTCCCGGTAGATTGTCGATGCGCCGTCTTCCAGCTTGATCTGCGACAACTGCCCAAGCGACACCCGTTCTCCGGAGGGCGCAAGAATGCGGATGCTGGTAATGTCCTCGATCGTCCTGCGATAAGGCGCCTGATAGCGGACCGTAAGGTCATAACGCTGCTCCCCGATCAAGATCTGGCTGACTGCTTTGCCCCCGACGGCGGTTTCGATCGCGTCCTGGATATCGCTCACGTTGATGCCGAAGCGATCCGCGGCGCTGCGGTCAACGACGAGATTCACGTTGGGCTGGCCGCCCACTTGAAAGGTCCCCAGATCGGCAACTCCCGGAATCTTGGCCATGACTCCTTGAATCTCGTCGGCTTTCTCTTCCAGTGACTTCAGGTCGGTCCCGAACAACTTCACCGCCAGCTCACCCTTCACGCCGCTCACCGCTTCTTCTACGTTGTCCGAGATAGGCTGCGAAAAATTCCAGTCCACGCCCTGCAGTTGGTGCAGGGCGTGGTCCATGGCAGCAATCAGTTCATCCTTTGTCTGGAACTGGTGCCGCCATTGTGCGCGCGGCCGGAGATCCACAAAGAACTCGGTGTTGTAGAAGCCACTGGCGTCGCTGCCATCATCGGGCCGGCCTACTTGACTGACCACCTGCCTGGCCTCCGGGAAACTTGCCAGGATCTCCCGGCCCTTGCGCGCCAGACCGATTCCAGCCGTCGGCCCGCAGCTGGGCGCGAGCGTTCCGCGCACCCAGACTGCGCCTTCATCCAGATGGGGCAGGAACTCCGACCCCACGATTCCACCAAAGGCCAGAAAGAGCATTACCGCCACCATGACCAGCCCCATGGCCAGCGTGAACTTGAGGTGCGCAAAGCACCAGTCGAGGGTGTTGCGGTAGTGCCGGTTGAGCAACTCCAGGGCCGGATTTTTCCACTCCTTCATCGTTCCCTTGAACAACAAACTGCAGACCACCGGCGCGATCACCAGGGCGAACAACAACGCACCCAGCAGGGCAAAGGCGACCGTCCATGCCATCGGACGAAACAGTCGCCCTTCCACGCGCTGCAGAGTGAAAATCGGGAGGTACGCCACAATAATGATGATGCGGGCAAAAAACACCGGCTTCTGCACCTCGTGGGCAGCGACCGCGATGGTCTCCAGTAAGGACGTCCTGCGCCCCGCAAATTCCATGTGGCGCAGAATGTTCTCGACCATCACCACCGACCCGTCTACCACCATGCCGAAATCGAGAGCGCCCAGGGACAGCAGGTTTGCCGGAATGTGATTGACGTCCAGAAGAATCGCGGCAAACAGCAGTGAGAAGGGAATTGTGATGGTGACAATCAGGGCGCTGCGCACGTTCCCGAGAAAGAGAAAGAGAATCAGCGTGACCAGCAAAACCCCATCGGTCAGGTTGCGCAGCACTGTGTGCGTCGTGTAGTGCACCAGGTCGCTGCGGTCGAGGTGCGGCATCAGCTTGACCCCGGGCGGCAGCACTCCGTTGTTCAGGCGCGTGATTTTCTCATGCAGCGCGTCGAGTGTGCTGTCGGCTTCAGCGCCCTTGCGCAGCAGGACAATCCCTTCCACGACGTCGTCCGCATCGAGCACGGTACCATCTTCTTTGCGAATGGCTTTCCCCAGTTGACCCAACCGCACCTTCGGCGCCTGCACGACCGTGGCGACATCGCGAACACGCACCGGCGTTCCGTTCAGCACTCTCACCACGGTGGCCGCGATGTCGTCCGTCGTCGCCATCAGTCCCACCGCTCGCACATTCAGAGCCTGCTGCCCGCGCTCGATGAATCCGCCGCCGGCGTTGGTGTTGTTCGAGGCCAGCGCCTGTTCTACCTGGCTCAACGACAATCCATAGGAGACCAGTTTGCCGGGATCGATCTGAACTTGATACTCGCGCGTGGGCCCGCCAAAAATGTTCACCTCCACCAGGTTCGGCACGGACTTCAACTGGTTACGCACGAGCCAGTCATTCAGCGTCTTCAGTTCCATGACGTCGTACTTCGGGTTCGTGCTGCTCAGGGTGTAGAACATGATCTGCCCGGTCGGACTGTAGTCCGGCCCAATTCCAGGATTTACGTTCGCCGGCAGTGTGGCCTGCGGCAGCCGGTCGAGCACTTCCTGGCGGGCGGTGAACGTGGTGGTCTCGTCGTCATAGATGATCGTGATCTGTGACAGCCCCGCAAGCGATACCGAGCGCAGATGGGTCATATGCGCCACACCGTTCAGGTTCACTTCCAGCGGCACCGTGATCTGCTGCTCCACTTCCTCGGCCGCGTGCCCCGGCCACTGCGTGACAATTTGCACGTAAGTGTCCGCGACGTCCGGATAGGCCTCGATCGGCAGATTGTGAAACGCAATCACGCCCCAGATGAGCAGGACCAGCGAAGCAGCCAACACCATGAGGCGGTTGCGGAGCGCGAAGTCGATCAGGGAGCCGATCATTCCTTCTTCTCCGCCACGGCGGTGGAGAAATCGAGCGCATTCGCTGCCACTTCGTCATCGGCCCGTACCCCGTCGCGAATCTCCAACATCCCGTCGGGGGATCCGCCCGCCGTTCGCACTTCCACCCGACGGAAGCGGTCCGCTCCTTCTTTGCGGAAGACCCAGTCCTTGTCGTGCAGCCGCATCACCGAAGTGCTGGTCACCATCAGGCGCGGCTGGAGCTTGCGCGAATGAAAGGTCGCCACCGCAAACATCCCCGGGCGCAGCAGTCCATTTCCATTCCCCAGCACGATGCGCACTTTCGCGGTTCGCGTGCTTGGATCGAGTACCCGCGAGATGTCGGCGAGGGCGCCCTTGAATGTCCGGTCCGGAAAGGCATTGAGCCGGATCTCTGCGGTGTCTCCAACCTGCACGTCGCCAAGCTCATTCTCAAACACGTCGCACACCACCCAGACCTGCGATAGATCGGCAATCGTCAACAGGTTGGGACTGTTGTCGATACTCTTGACCCCCTCGAAGCCCGCCACGTTCTGTTCGACAATCGCCCCCGCGATGGGCGCGCGCAGTTCCAATCGCGGACTCGGCCGTGCCGGGTTGCCGCCCAGCACCCGAACCCGTTGCTCGGCCGTCTCGACATCGATCTTGGCCTTGTCCTCCGCGCCCTGCGCGACTTGCAGATCCTTCTCGGCCACGGCGCCGCGATCGAAGAGTAACCGTGCGCGATCCAACGCCTTCTGAGCCACCCGTTCGTCGGCGAGCGCCTTCTGATAGTCCGCAAACGCCAGCGAGAGATCCGGGCTCGAAATCACCAGCAGTGTCTGCCCTTTCTTCACGGAATCCCCGAGCTTCACCTTTAGATCCACCACGCGCCCGCCGCCCAGTGAGGTGACGCGAATCGTCCTGCTGATGTCGGGAGCAATCGTCCCATTCGCGGTCAGCGTCGTGGGCATCGGACGCGCAGTCACTCTGGCGGTTTTGAACAAGTCCGGGCGATCCGTTTCGAACACATTAGGATCGACGGGGATCTCCGCGCGGTTGGCCGCGGCCTTGGTCTCGCGCGAGCACGAGAGCACTCCGAGCGAGAGTGCAAGAACCACTACAAACGAAAGCCAGCGCAGCCCTCTGCTGTGCGTCGCCGCCTGGTCGCCCTCGAGATCCAGGTTGGGGCCTGCGAACGTCTCGACCTCGAGATTCCTCCACTGTCTGCTCACTGGATCACCTCCCGCCCCACCGCCAAATTCAACTGGCCTGCCGCCATCAGATACGATCCGACCAGGTTGACGTAGTTCAACTGCACGCTCCGGAACTCGCTCTCGGTATTCAAAAAGTCCAGCAGCGAAGCGCCCCCGTGCTGATAGGAGAAGTACACCGTGTCGCGAACCTTGACCGCTTGTTGTAGATATTTCGCCTTGTAAGGGCGCAGAAGAATCAGGGTGCTGTTCAACGTCGCGAAGGCGGAGTCCACATCGCCGAATACCTGCGCCTCCATCGCGTCGCGTAACTTCTGGCTCCGATCGATATCCAGCTTCGTCCGCAATTTCTCTCCCTGGTTCCGATCGAAGATTCGCAAGGGCACATTCACGCTGACCCCAAGATATTGGTCGATGGGAGGATTCCGTCCCATGTCAAACCCAAGGATGGGATCGGTCGAGCCGTTTGCGATGGCAAGTTTGTGATCGGTGCTGGCCTTGTCGACAGCCTGCGCCGCCGCCCGCAGATCCGGACGCGCATCGAGCGCGATCTTGCGGAATTCCTCCAACGATTGCAATGGCTCTTTGAAGTCAAACGTGCCCACGACATCCAACTGCTCTACCGGTGTGCGGTCGTTCAGAAGCTGCAGTAATTGGATCTTCGCGGTGCGCAGGTTTACTTCCGCGCTCTGCAGGTCGGACTCAAACTGCACCCGCTGCAGCTCCAGGCGGTCGAGATCAATCTGTGCGATGTCGCCCGCCTTGTATCGCTCGCCGCTCACCGCCAGTACATGGTCGTAGTACTCCAGATTCGCGTGCGCGACGTCCAGCACCGCCTTCGCTTGCACGATCTGCACAAACGCGCCCCGCAGACTGAAGAGCAGATTCCTGTCCAGGTCCGCCTGCTCCAAGGTCGCGATGGACGTCCCCTTTTGGGCGCTCTCCAGCCGCAGCTCGCGCTTGTGCTGCCGCTCGTGTAGATAATTCAAGTTCGCGGTGCCCAGCAAGTAGGCCAAGGGGCCGTGTGCAGGGCCACCGCCAAAGGGATCGATCTGATCCGCCGCCAGCGTCAGGGTTGGATTGGGGCGGAGATAGGCGGTGACTCCCTGCGCCCTGGATTCCTCGACGTTCAGCCTGCCCGCCAGCAGGGTCGGGTTGTTCATCTCAAACCGGTCACGCACCTGCTCCCAGGTCAATGGGAGCCGGCTCTGGGCCGCGACTCCAGGTCGCAGCGCCAGCATGAGCATGCCGCTCAGCCAAAGCATCTTTCGCATCGTGCACTCCATGGTTTCTTCGACCCGCGCTGGGTGTGTGGCCGGACCGGGCGCAAACGCCACGGACTTCCTGCGTAGGGTCCTGATTCAAACGTGAGGAATGTGCCGCAGACTCTGCGGCGATTGGTTCACTAAGCGAGGGAGGACGAAGGGGGTGCGCGACCGGCGCGCGTGCGGACCAGGTTCGCAAACAGTGGCAGGACTGGAATCGGGATTGCAGATCCCCGGACCGCGTGATCGGGCGACACCAGGAATCGATCTGACACAACAGCAAACGTCGTGCACGAACTACCCAGCAAAGAAGCAAGCTTGTCGTTGCCAGGGTTGCGGAGAGCGTCGCGTGTGGCCGACTCTTCGATCTCCGGCCGCATGGCCTGCATGTCGTCGGTGGCGGAGACCACCGGGAACAGCACTATCAGGAGGCAGCCCAGGATCAGCAGAGACCGGTGCGATTGCGAACCGCGACTGGACCGCTCATGCCTGGCTTGATGCCAGACCCAGACGGCGGGCACAGCCAGCAACAGCCAGAACAGATTGAGCAACAGCTCCATAGATCGGGGTGCTCTTTGCGCGGACGAAGAAAGTGGCCAGGAGCCAACCGCCCCCCAGCGCACAGCCAATGTTCCTAGAATACTACGCCGAAATCAATGTGACTCGAGGACTTGTACGAGCGTGACCGCCGCCTGCAGGACCGAATCTGGTAATCGGTTACGGTCCGACCAGCACCCGCAACTTCTCCTTGGTTTGCAGGCGTGCTCGGTAGATCGCATTTTTGGGCGCCACCTCGGCCACCACATCCACATGGACAACGTAGGCTCCATAGGGCAGCGTGTCGCCAAATGGGAGTTCGAATGACGTGACTCCACTCTTCAACGCAAAGCGCTGGTAGCCGATCGCCACGGCCCGCCCGTTCTCAGCCACCGCCAGCACGATGAAGGTGAGGTCAAAATCATCCGCGGTGCCATTGCTGACCTGCACGGCGCCGTCAATTCGATTCCCTGAGACTCTCGCCTCCTTCTTCCACTCCAGCAGCAACGGTGGCACCACGTGCAGTACAAACTCCCGCTTCGCTCTCTGAGTGGGCCTGCTCGTGTCTGTGACCGACACCGTGAAACGAAAATCGCCCACCGACCCAGGCGTTCCCACCAGCAATCCGTCTTCGCCCACCTTCATTCCCAGCGGAAGACTGCCCGCGGCCAGGGCCCACTTCATCGGAGGAATTCCATTCCGAGCCTGGAACTGAAAACGATAGGGATGTCGTGGAGTTGCCTTAGGCAGGGAAGTCGTGTCCACTGCAAGCTGCGAAGGATCGTTCCCTGGCTGAGCCAGAGCCGGCTCCGAAGCAGCTGCGCCGGCGACCAGCACGAACGAAATGAAGGCGGCGCGCAGTACAGTGGAAGGTCTTCGAGCCATCATGGTTGTTGTCTCGCTCCGGCCCGCGCAGCGCCCGACTTGTCCTTCGATGCGCCCCCATGCAGGAACTCATCCACGGTTTTTACGAACATGTCCGGCTGGTCGATGAACGTCATATGCCCTGCCTGGGGGAAGATCACCAGCTTCGACGCCGCAATCTTTTCATGCATCACCTGCGCCAAAGACGGGTCGCACTCGTCGTGATCCCCGACCAGCACGAGTGTAGGTACTTTGATGCTGGGCAGGCGGTCGGTGTATTCCACGGACTTTAGGTTTCCATCAATCACGAACTCGCCATGCTCGCCCCACATCTCACGATAGAGGTCCCAGGCCGTATTCCCCTGTGCGACTGGGTCATAGTTTGGATCGGGCCGTCCCTGGTAAACATAAGGGAAGTACCCCTCTCCCCAGGCCGCCTTCATGTATTCCGCCGTATAGCGGTTCTTCTCATAGTCCTTGCCGTGCCCGAACAGTCCTGCGGCTTCGAACTGGTCGATGCGTTCCCGCAACTCGGGCGACATCTTTTCCTTCATGCGGACGAACACCTGGTTCATCGCGACGGTGCTCGACCAAGTGCTTCCCAGGATCAGATGGTGCAGGTTCTGCTGATATTTCAGCGCGTAGGCTTGCACCAAAGCCCCACCATAGGAATGTCCCAGCAGGTTGATCTTGCCGAGATTCAGGTCCCTCCGAACCCCCTCGAGGTCCTCCACCATGTTCTCGATGGTGTAGCCAGCTGGGTCCTCGAGTTTCTGGGACCGCCCCGATCCGCGCTCATCGATAAAGATGACCCGGTTATGCCTTGCCAGGGGCAGAAGGTAGGGAAGAAAGTAATCATGCGAGGCTCCCGGCCCACCATGCAGGATGACCAGGGGCTCGCCTCGTCCCAGAATCACGTAGTAGAGCATCACGCCATTGGCGTCCACGAAACCTTCCTGCCGAGGGTAGACGTGGGCGGAGGTGGGGGTGGTCTTGGGAGTCTGGCCGGCAGCCAGGCTCAGCACCAGGAGGACGGCGGGCACAATAACCAGGAAAGCGCGACGGATTCTCATGGCCGCCCATCGTAATGCTCCGAACCTCGAAGCGCAACGCATGCCTGGGCGCTGCCATGTGAAAATACATGATCGTGGCAACAGCAACCATGCGCGAGTTGCCGCCCGATGCCATCCGTTGCCGGGAGCCACGACCAATCGTCTACAACCTGGTTCTGGCCGCCGCCGTCCTAACCTATTTCGCCATGGAGCTGCCCGCTACCAAACAACTCCTGACCGTCAACTTTGTCCTGTTTCTGTTGCTGTTGGCCGTTCTGGCCAATGTTGCCTATTGCGCAGCCTACGCCGTTGACATCTTTGCGCAGGCCTCGGGCTTCCGCGAACTTTGGCAGAGGCTTCGCTGACGGTTGTTCCTGATCGGAACGGCCTTTGCTGGTGCTATCACAGGCTTTTGGTCGATGGCAATCTTCAATCCCGGACACTCGCTGAATCTCCTGCTGTCTTTCAGTCGCATTCCCCTATGTCGCCTCCCCTCGACGCCCTCCCTCTCCCCGCGATAAGCTAGTTCGTTTTGTAGCGGAGATGCCAAGCCATGCGTGAGGCCGTCAACCAGCTTTGGCCTGAAATCCAGTGGATCGAGGACTCCAAACTCCGCGAGCAGGTTGCCCAGACCTGGACCAAAGCCCTCGAGCGCAGCCCACTGAAGCCCGACGACCTGAACTACATTCCATTCACCTTGCTGGTGCCGCACTGTCCCATCACCTTCATGGAGCACAAGCGTTGCGTGGTCCACATCGCGCGCAAGAGCGCGGAAGCCATGCATGAGTTCATGGGTCGAGCGTTGCCTGTGGATGTCGACGCCGTGATCGCCGGCGCCATTCTGGCCGACGTGGGCAAGCTGCTCGAATACGAGATCGGACCCGACGGCCAGGCGCGGCAAAGCGAACGTGGCGAAGCGTTGCGGCATCCCTTCACGGGCGTTGCCCTGGCCTTGGAGTGCGGCGTTCCCGACCATGTGTGCCACATCATCGCCGCCCACGCCGCCGAAGGCGATCAGGTAAAACGAACGACGGAAGCGTACATCGTTCACCACGCCGATTTCATGGCTTATTTGCCGTTCAAGAATCCCAAAAACCTCAAGACCAAGCAGCGTTAGGAGTTCACTTTGTCCGCACCGAAGCAGATCGCCTCGAGCAAGGAAAGCATCACCGCGAAGATGGCGCGCTGGGCCGCCACTCTCGACTATAAGCATCTCTCGACCGAAGCGGTCTACCAGGCGAAGCGCTTCCTGCTCGACTCCGTTGGCTGCGCCCTAGGCGGGTACCAACAATATGACGTCAAAATAGCACTGGAGGTTCTGGACGAAGTGGCCGGTCGCGGCCCCGCTACGGTGATCGGCACCGGCAAGAGAGTCGACGCCGTGTCCGCGTCGCTCGCCAATGCTCTCATGATCCGCTGCATGGACTACAACGACATCTACTGGAAACAAGACCCGTCGCACCCCTCCGACATTTTTCCCGCAGCCCTGGCGGGCTGCGAACGAGCCCAGAGCGGCGGCAAAGAACTCGTTGTTGGCTTCGTCCTTGGACATGAATTCGAAATGCGCTTCTGTGAAGCTGCTTTCCCAGGCATCCGCGAGCGCGGCTGGCACCACGCGACCTTGACCGCGTTTGTCTCCCCTTTCGTCGCCGGACGCGCCCTGGGCCTCAACTGGGAGCAAATCCAGCATGCCGTAGGCATCTCCGCCAGCCGTCACTGCACGCTGGGCGCGGTCACTGCCGGCAAGCTGACCATGATGAAAAACACGGTGGATCCCATGGCCACACAGAGCGGCATGCTGGCCGCCCTGCTGGCCGAAAAGGGCTACACCGGCCCCGAACACGTAATCGATGGCAAAGAAGGCCTGGTCCACTGCTACGGTCCCGATTGGAAGCTCAACGTCTTGACCGATGGATTGGGCGAATCGTGGCGCATCACCCAATGCGGCATGAAGTTTTTTCCCACGGAGGCGCTGACACACGCCCCCCTCTCCGCCATGTTGGATCTGGTCAAAAAGAACGATCTGCATCCCGATCAGGTCGCAAAGATCCAGATCCGCTCCCTGGCGCGCGCGGCCGACATTCTTTCCGATCCCAGCAAGTACGATCCGCACACCAAAGAGACCGCCGACCACTCGCTGCCCTACGTGATCGCCGCAGCCCTGGTCGACCGCCAGGTTACGCCAGCGCAATTCGAGATGGCCAAGATCATGGATCCCACCATCCGTGCGCAGCTGAAGAAAGTGGAAGTGGTTGCGGATCCTGAAATCGAAAAAGTCTTTCCGGCGTTGCAGAGGGTGATTGTCACCATCACGACCGCCGACGGGCGCTCCTTCACTGCGCAACTCGACTACCCGAAAGGCGACCCGCGCAATCCGCTCACCGACCAGGAAATCGAAGAGAAATTCACGGCACTGGCCGACGGCGTTCTTTCGACGCAGGCGCAAAGGAAACTCAAAGATGCCATCTGGAACCTGGAGAGGATTGGCTCGGTTCGCCAACTGATGGTGCTGATGAAAGCTGACCTGCGCGCGGGGAAGGCGTCGCACAAGGAAGGAAAGGCAAAGAGTAGTTCGAAGCCCAAGTCGAAGAAGCGCCACCCAAAGTAGCGGCGGCGTCTCGCGCCGGCTGTCGCGAGGGCAAGTTGCCCTCGCCGAGCGAGGTCATACCATGCCCCAGACCGTCACTGAAAAAATCGCCCAATCCCACCTCGCCGAAGGTCCCTCTCGTCCCTTGCGCACCGGGGACTTCCTCTCCATCCGCCCGCATCACGTCATGACTCACGACAACACATCCGCGGTCATCAGCAAGTTCAAGGGCATCGGAGCGAAAAAGGTTCGCGACCCAAAGCAACTGGTCTTCGCCCTCGACCACGACATCCAGAATCAGGATGAATCGAACCAGAAGAAATACCGCGCCATCGAAGCCTTTGCGAAAGAGAACGGAGTCGATTTCTATCCCGCGGGCTCAGGCATCGGGCACCAGATCATGGTCGAGCGCGGATACGTGGTTCCGGGCTCGTTCGTCGTTGCTTCCGACTCGCACTCCAACATGTACGGCGCGCTGGGCGCCCTGGGCACGCCGATCGTGCGCACCGACGCTGCTGCCGTCTGGGCGACAGGTGAATTCTGGTGGCAGATCCCGCGCTCCGTCGAAGTCACTCTGGAAGGCAAGCTCCCCGACGGTGCTACTGGCAAAGATGTCATCATCACTCTGTGCGGACTCTACAACCACGACGAAGTGCTCAATGCCGCCGTCGAATTTACCGGCCCCGGCGTCGCCGGCCTCTCGATGGACGCCCGCCTCTGCATTTCCAACATGACGACAGAATGGGGACCGATCGCAGGCTGGTTCCCGGTCGACGAAGTCACGATCAAGTATTTGAGGGGCGTTCATCAGCGTCTGAAAGCCCTGGGCATCGAACGCTTCCCGGAAAACGATATGGCCCGCTGGAGCAAAGATCCGCCACGTCCAGACCCCGATGCCGTCTACGCCGCCAAGATCGTGCTCGACTTGGCCCAAGTCACCCCGCACGTCTCCGGCCCGGACACAGTCCAGGTCATGCAGTCGCTGGCCGAAATGGAGAGAAAGAAGATCGCGATCCAGAAGGCGTACCTGATCTCCTGCGTAAACTCTCGTCTGGAAGATCTGGATGCCGCCGCCCAAGTTCTAAAAGGGAAAAAGATCGCCTCCGGCGTGAAGTTCTATCTGAGCGCCGCCAGCAGGTGGGTGCAGGAAGAAGCCGAGAAACGAGGCATCTGGCAGACACTCACGGACGCGGGCGCCCACCCGCTTCCCGCCGGCTGTGGCCCCTGCATCGGCCTGGGCGTAGGCCTGCTCGAACAAGGGGAAGTCGGCATTTCCTCCACCAACCGCAATTTCAAAGGCCGCATGGGATCGCGCGATGCCCAGTGCTATCTCGCGAGCCCGGAAGTAGTGGCCGCTTCCGCGGTTGCGGGCTACGTTCGCGGTCCGCACGAGTTCGCGGACCGAAATCCCGTGCGCAACTACACGGAACTGGGTGCGGGCGCAGTGCCAGGCGCAGAAAAGGTCGAGATCCTGAAAGGCTTCCCCGCGCGCGTGAACGGCCGCCTGGTCTTCATGCCCCAAGACAACGTCAACACCGACGCCATCTACGGCAAGGACTACACCTACCGCGACGACATGACCAAAGAGATGATGGCCAAGGTGGTCATGGAAAACTACGATCCCCAATTCGCCGCGCGCACGCGGGCCGGCGACGTGATCATCAGCGGCTTCAACTTCGGCACCGGCTCCAGCCGCGAGCAGGCGGTCACCTGCCTGAAAGCGAAGGGTATCCCGCTGGTGGTCGCTGCCAGCTTCTCGCAAACCTACCTTCGCAATGCATACAACAATGGCTTCCTTTGCATCGAGGTTCCGGGTCTGGTGAAGCAAGTCCGTGAGACGTTCGCGAAGGAAATCGCGGCAAAAGAGAAGACGATCATCCCCGGCGACGAAATCGACATCGACTTCACCAACAGCGTAGTCACCTGGCGCGTCGAGAAGTTTCCCTTCCCGGCTCTGGGCAGCGTCCCACAGTCGCTGGTGATTGCGCAAGGCGTGGAGAACCTCGTAGCAAAACGGTTGGGGTTGGCTTCGTAGGCGGATGGTTCCTTCGTGATCCTTCGTATCCTTTGACTTCATGAAACCGTCGGCTCCCTAGACCCGGGTAGACTTGGGTGTGTCAACCTCCAAGGCTCGGGAGGAGGGAGGCGAAAAGGGGTGACTAGGATGTCATGATCACCCGAGCATGCAGCAAATTGCGGGGTTCGACGCGGAGACCGGAGAAGGCGGCGAGCGCCGGCTGGAGCACCGCACGGGTGAAGCCCGGAAGGTTCTAGCGGGAGTGGAAGCAGCGCGTGGCCGTGGTCCGGGTGGGGATCGAAGCCACCGGGCACGGGCGCTGGTGCGAGCGCTTGCGGGCGGAGTTGCAGATCGAGTTGTGGATCGGCGACCCGGCCAAGACCCGGGTGCAGCGGGTAGGGAAACAGAAGACCGACCGCGAGGATGCGCAACCGCCGCTGCGGCTGGGGGTGGAAGAGCGTTTTTCCGACGCTGTGGGTGCCGAGCGGGGAGAACCGCGAGGTGCGGCAACTGCTGTGGCACCGGCATCGACTGGTGCAGATGCGGACGCGGATCAAGAACCAGTTGCCGTCGATTGCGTTGCGCGAAGGGGCAGGGCGTCAACACCGGCTGTGGAGCAAGGAAGGAGGAGCGCAGCTGGAGTGGTTCGACGCTGGGGCGCTGGACGGCGCGGCGGCGAGACAATCGGTTTGCGGCTGGCTCGACCAGTGACGCCCGAGATCGCCGAACTCAGCCGACGGTTTCACCGATGTGGTGCAAGATTTTCAGGAGCTCGAATGGCTAAATACACCGTGATCACCATGCCCGGCGACGGCATCGGCAATCAAGTCCTCCCCGAATCTCTCCGCGTCCTCAAAGCCGTCGGCTTCGACGCCGACTACATCCACGCCGACATCGGTTGGGACTGCTGGCGCGCTCAGGGCAATGCCCTTCCCGACCGCACCATCGACTTGCTCACCGAGCACAAACTGGGTCTGTTCGGCGCGATCACCTCGAAGCCCAACAAAGAAGCACAGGCCGAACTGAAGCCCGAACTGCGCGGCCAGGGGCACGTCTACTACAGCCCCATCGTGACCATGCGCCAGAAGTTCAACCTCGACATCTGCAAGCGTCCCTGCATCGGTTTTATCGGTAATCCGCTGAACTACATCCGCAAGCGGACCGACGGCGGCTGGGACGAACCGCAGATCAACACCACCATCTTTCGACAGGGGACCGAGGGCATGTACGCCGGCGTCGAATGGACGAACCCGCCAGAAAATGTTCGTGCGACCCTGAACTCACATCCGCGTTTCAGGGCCTTCGCCAATGTGCCCGGCCCCGACCTCGCGGTGAGCGTACGCATCATCACGAGGAATGCAGCTCGCCGCATTGTTACCGCCGCGTTCGAATACGCGAAGGGAAGGAAATTCAAGGCAGTCACCATCTGTGAGAAGCCGAATGTCCTCCGCGAAACCTCGGGCCTGATGGAAGAAGTCGCCAAAGAGGTACAGAAGAACTATCCCGACGTCCAGCTCTGGAGCACAAACATCGATGCCCAGCTGATGTGGCTGAACAAGAACCCCGAAGATTACAACGTGGTGGTGGCTTCCAATTTGTTCGGCGACATTCTTTCTGACGCCTTCGCAGGCCTGGTCGGGGGCCTGGGCTTCGCCGCTTCCGGCAACATCGGAGACGAAGTCGCTGTCTTCGAGCCCACCCACGGGTCGGCGCCCAAGTACGCCGAGCTGAATCCCCCGATCGTCAACCCGATTGCGATGATTCTCTCCGCCGCCCTGATGGTCGAGCATGTGGGAGAAACCGACCAAGCCGAGCGCATCAAGAATGCGGTTGCCGCCGTGGTCAAAGAAGGCAAAGTTCGAACATACGACATGATGCGTATTCCGGGCGGTGCGAAGTCGATTGACCAAGGCGCCGCCTCGACGGCCCAGATGGCGGACGCGATCCTGGCCAGGCTGTAGGGAACCACAAAGAACACGAAGAATCGCGAAGCAAATGCCGTAACATGGATGCTGCTTCGTGAGCCTTTCTGTCCTTGTGGTTGAGGCTTTTATGCGATGAGCGCTTCCAACGATCCCAGGACCTCCCTCTGCGGCGAAGCCGGACACTGGGGCAAGGAAGTCCGCTCCGACCTGCACGTCGCGATCGAGCCTCGCGACTCCGGAGGCCTCGAAGTCGGGCTCGAATCCCGAGTCGCTCCCTACTACGGCGAAGCGATCCTCGGTCAGGTCCGACAGGTGCTGGAAACCCTCGGCGTCAAGAACGCCAAGGTCGCGATTCACGACGAAGGCGCCTTGCCCTACGTGATCGCTGCGCGGATCGAGACAGCTGTTCGGCGGGCGGGTCTCAGCACGAGCCAGAAGGCTTTGCCGGACAAAGCTCCTTTGCCTGACCCTTCCGCGAAAGACCGCCTGCGCCGATCGCGCCTCTACTTGCCGGGTACCGAGCCCAAATACTCGATCAATGCCGGCCTGCACGGCCCCGACGCCGTCATTCTTGACCTCGAGGACTCCGTCCACTATGCCGAAAAAGATGCGGCCCGTATCCTGGTCCGCAACACGCTTCGGGCCGTGAACTTTGGCGCTTCCGAACGCATGGTGCGCATCAACCAGCTTCCGCTTGGGCTCGAAGACTTAGCCGAAGTGGTTCCCGAAGTGCCCGACCTCATCCTGATCCCCAAAGTCGAACATTCCGGTCAAGTTGCTCAGGTTGACCGCATGATCAGCGAGTTGAGAGTCCGTCACGAGATCAACCGCCCGATCTGGTTGATGCCGATTCTCGAGTCGGGTCAGGGGATCGAAAACGCGGCGGCGATTGCGGCCGCGACGGAAGACGTCGTCGCCCTGGCCATCGGCCTCGAAGACTACACCGCTGACCTGGGCGTAGCGAAAACCGCCGAAGGCCGCGAGTCTCTCTACGCACGTACGCGCCTGGTGAACGCCGCGCGCGCCGCCGGGGTCCAGGCCATCGATTCCGTCTTCGGCGACGTGGCCGACATGGATGGGCTCAGGCTCTGGGCCGAAAACTCGCGCGCCTTGGGCTTCGAAGGCATGGGCTGCATCCATCCCGCGCAAATCTCCGTGATCCACGCGGCCTTCGCCCCATCCCCGACCGAAATCGAAAAGGCGCAAAGGATCGTGGGAGCGTTTGAAGAAGCTCAGCAGTCCGGGGTCGGAGTCGTCAGCTTGGGATCGAAAATGATCGATCCCCCGGTCGTGCAGCGGGCTCTGAAACTGGTGGCAAGAGCGAAAGCCATGGGGCTTGCCTAGGGTTCTGATCCGTAGCCTCCGTGGCTTGGTGTCTCTGGGCTGAAAAAATGTTGGAAATTAACTCATGACCGAACGAGTCGAACTGGCACACAACGCCGCTGGGCGGTCGGTGCCCAGCATGGTCAACGGCAAGCCGCAGATGCCCTACCTCGGAATCGGCAAGTACCAGCCCCGTGTCCGCAAGCAGGCCCCGCCCGTTCGCTCGAGCAAAGACTATCCCGAGAACGGCGACAAGCGCTTGCCCGACCTGGAGACCGCACTCCGCAAGTGCGGCCTGCGCGACGGCATGGTGGTCTCCAACCATCACCACCTGCGAGATGGCGACAGAGTCGCCCTCAGGATGCTCGAAGCTGCCGCGAAAATCGGCGTCAAGGATCTGCTGTGGTTCCCCAGCGCCTCGTTCCCCTCGCAAAAATCCGCGATCGACCTGATGGAAAAAAATGTCATCCACCACATCGAAGGTTCGATGAACGGCCCGCTGGGAGACTATTGCACGCAAGGCAAAATGCGAGGCATGGGCGTCCTGCGTTCGCACGGAGGCCGGTGGCAAGCGATTCAGGATGGGGAAGTTCACATCGACATTGCAGTCATCGCCGCCCCCACCGCCGACGCCTTCGGCAACGCCGATGGCTCCCACGGTAAATCCGCCTGCGGCTCCCTGGGGTTCGCGCTGGCCGACTCCATGTACGCCGACCAGGTGATCGTAGTCACGGACAATCTGGTGCCGTTTCCCTGCGTCCCCTGGCAGATTCAGGGCAACCATGTCGACTATGTCGTCGAAGTCGAATCGATCGGCGACCCCGCCAAGATCGTCTCCGGCACGACCCAAATCACGCGCTCGCCCGACCGCTTGCGCATCGCCGAATTCGTAGCCCGCTTCCTGCGCGAAGCTGGAATCATGAAGAACGGCTTCTCGTTCCAAGCCGGCGCCGGAGGCATTGCCCTGGCCTTCGTCGACTACCTGCGTCGCCTGATGAAGGAAGATGGCGTGAAAGCCCGCTTCGTTCGCGGTGGTTCCACGAAATATCTGGTTGAGTTGCTGCAGGAAGGGCTGACGGACTACATCCTGGACGGCCAAGCCTTCGATCTCGACGGCGTGAATTCGATCTCGAGCGATGCCCGACACATCGCCACTTCGCCCTTCACGTCCTACAACTACCACGGCAAAGGAAACTTCGCCTCCATGGTCGACGCGGTTGTCCTGGGCGCCACCGAAGTCGATGTCCACTTCAACGCGAACGTCGTCACCCACTCCGACGGCCGCCTGCTCCACGGTATCGGTGGATGGCAGAACTGCCTGTTCTCCGGTTGCAGCATTCTGGCCGTCCCATCCTTCCGCGACCGCATTCCCGTGATTGTCGACGAAGTCACCACCCTCACTGGCCCGGGTGAAATGATCGATGTAGTCGTCACCGAGCGCGGCATCGCGATCAACCCCTTGCGCAAAGATCTGCTGGACGCCGTAAAAAGCTCAAAACTCCCGATTCGCCCCATCCAGGACATCAAGTCCGAAGTCGAGCAAATCTGCGGCGGCAAGCCCGCCCGCCCAAAACTCGGCGATCGCCCGGTGGCGGTCGTGAAATGGGTGGACGGGACGGTGCTCGACACCGTGTGGCAGGTAGGTTAGCGCAGGGGCCGGGGAATGCGAGGTGTCCGGGAAAATTCCAAGCCTCACTGCCTGATTTGCTCGGCGAACTGTGCGATTCCTTAGCGCCCTCCGCGGCAAAAAAGCTTCCCAGGGATCCGCCAGCGGCGAACGACTGCCCCTAGAAACTCAACTTCAACGCAAACTGAACCTGCCGCGGATCCCGCGCCGCCGTCAGGAACCCGAACTCCGGCGTGCCCCAGGTCGTCGTGTTGATCGAGTTTTGCGGCCCTGATTTCGCAAACTGCAGGTTCGGATGGTTGAACACATTGAAGAACTCCGCCCGGAACTCCAGCTTCGCCCGCTCCTGGATCGGGAAGGTCTTGAACAGCGAGAAATCCCAGATCTGATATCCCGGCCCCTGCACGGTGTTGCGCCCTACGTTCCCGAAAGACCCGAAGGGCGGATCCGTGAACGCGCAAGCGTTCACCCACGACGTCCGCACTCGCGTCCGCTCCGCTGCCAGCCCGCCCTGCGAGATCGTGCTTTGGCAGGCCGGGTCGGGATTCGCAGCCACCGGCCCGGCCTTGAACGGATCGCCGACCAAATCCGGCCGCGACTGCCCGTCGGAATTTGAAAAGCTGTTAGTGTCCAGAATCGTGAACGAATTGCCAGTCGAAAAGCTCGTAATTCCTCCCACCTGCCAGCCGCCCACGATGTAGTTGGCTGCGCCATTCGCCGATCCCCACAGCGTCTTTCCGTGACCCAAGGGCAGCTCGTAGAGATAGCTGAGAACCAGCCGGTGCCGGATGTCGAAATCCGAATTGCCCCATTCCGCGTTGGGATCTTTGAAGTAGCGGAAGTCACCACCATTCTGCGCGCCCAGGTCGGCGTTGGATGCGATGTCCAAAGCGTGCGCCCAGGTGTAGGCGGCCAGGAATGAGAGCCCGTGCGAGAAGCGTTTCTCGGCACGCAACTGCAGGGAGTTGTAGCTCGACGTACCAGCCGAACGGAACCAGCCGATGAACCCATCCACGTCCGGGAACGGTCGGCGATCTGCCATCGAGGTCGCCGGATTCGGACTCGAATCCGGCGCCGCCTGGTTGCCGTTCAGATAGATGTACTGCTTGGTTCCCTTCGATCCCGCATAGGTCGCTTCAAACACCGTGTCTCCGGGCAGTTGGTACTGCGTGGACAAGTGCCATTGCTGCATGTAGGGCGTGACCAGGTGGGGATCCAGCGAGAACAAGAGGGGCGTATTCGGATCGACCAGCGCACTCGCGGGAAAGCCGCTCGCCAGCGTCGGGATATCGGGCGCCAGACTGCAATCCTGCACTGCCGGATTGGCCGCCGACTGCCCGCAGGGATTCACGAAGTTCTCGATGGTAAAGAAAGGTGGATTGAATCCCATGCTCGGGTTCGAGTAAGGCCCCGCCTCGCTTCCGCCATAGAAGACCCCATACCCCGCCCGCACGACCAGCTTGTCGAGGGCCTGGTAGGCAAGCCCAATTCGCGGTGCGAAGTTGTTCTTGTCGGGCGGAATCAGCCCGGTCGTGCCGGTTGCCAGCAGCGGTATGATGCTGGCCAGCGCGGGCGTCAGTTGCGCATTCACGCCCTTGGGAACGACCAGGCTGTGCGTGGTCAGGTCGAAGGTGGCCATCTGATTGTTTCGTTCTTTGACGGTGGTAAACAGCTCATACCGGAGGCCAAGATTTACGGTGAGTCTGGGCGTCGCCTTCCAGTCATCCTGCGCGTAAAACCCATAGACCGGCCGGTGGTAGTCGATGTTGTGCAGGTTGTTGATGCTTCCACCGTCGCTCAATCCGATCAGGAACGATGCATAGCCGGAACCTCCCGTACCCTGGGCCGCGGGGTTGTCGGTGAAGCTCGGCCCGAAGTCGAGCGTGCCGCGAGGCGCCGCTGGCTGAAAGATCGTGAATTCTTCCGCCCGGATTTCCGTTCCGAACTTCCAGGAGTGCCTCCCGCGCACCCACGTGACGTTGTCCAGCAGGCTGTAACTGTTCTGAATCTCATGCGAAGGCAGAAACGTCGGGCTGCCGATCTGCGACACGTCGCTGTAGGTCAACTGCGGCAATCCGCCGTTTCCGGGCACAGCGGGAATCCCCGGAAATCCGCCCGTGTAATTCAGCAATTGCTCGCTGGTCTTGTCCGCGTTGATCTGACTGCGCTTCGAATTGATGCGGTTGTAGCCGAGCCGAAACTCGTTGATCAGATCCGGCCGGAACAGGTGCGTCCAGCTGGCCGCGAAGCTGCGATAGGAGTTCCTCTCGTCACCGGAAAAGAAACCTCCACCATCGCCGTTCGTGCTGTCGAACGGCCCGGGAATCAGGCTGGGCTGCTGTTCAAAGCTGAACCGGAAGAAGCTGTAGTCCTTGTCCGTAAATTTCTGATCGAGGCGCACATCAAAGTTGTTGCGGCTTTCCCTGCGCACTGGGTTGGAAAGATAGTTAAAGCCGTCGCCGTTTACGTTGGACCGCGGATACAGGCTGGTAATCGCCGCCGCCAGAGGATCGATGCCGGACTGGGGAATCATATTCAGCGGATTCCCGCTGCCGTCATATCCGCCCACCGGAACACCGCAGAGCCCGGACGCATAGGCAGCATCGGTCTGGGTCTGGCGCGTGTCGAAGATCTCGCCTGCATACGTAGGGTGCCCCGCGCAGTCGAGCGCCGGGATCATGGTTGCATTGTCCGGAGCCAGCGCCATCTGCGGCTGGGTCAGGTCGAGCTGAGATGAAAAGTCTCCGGTCCGCTCGGCATCCGTCGGTACAAACGAAGTCAGGGTCTGGGCCTGCCGGATCCGCAATCCTTCATAGTCGACGAAAAAGAATGTCTTGTTCTTCACCAGCGCCCCGCCCAAGGTCGCGCCGAACTGGTTTTGCTTGTAGGGGGCAATCGGAGCGTTCGGGTCGTCGAAAAAATTCTTGGCGTCAAACTTCTCGTTCCGCAGAAACTCATACAGGCTGCCGTGGAACTGGTTGGTCCCCGATTTGATGGTCGCGTTGACGATCGCGCCGTTCCCGCGTCCGAACTCTGCGTTATAGGCGTTGGTCTGAACCTTGAATTCCTCCAGGGCCTCGACCGACGGCTGAATCACGTAGTTCGTCTCGTTCAGCAAGTCGGGAAGGTTGGAGTTATTGTCCACCCCGTCCAGCAGGAAGTTGTTCTGAAGCGAACGCGCGCCACTGGCGCTGAAACCATAGCCGCCTTCATCGCGAGCGCCCGGCTCGCTGGGCGCAGTCCCCGCCGTCAGCAGCGCCAGTTGCGCGAAATTGCGCCCGTTGAGCGGAAGATTCGCCATCCGCTTGCTGTCCACCACCTGTCCAAGTTCGGAGGTTTCCGTCTCAAGCAGGGGCGCCGCGCCGGTTACCAGGACCTGTTCTGTCTGCCGGCCCACCTCCAGTTTCACATTGACGGCAATCCGCTGTTGCACGTCGAGGTGGACGTCTTCCGAGACCGCCTTCTTGAATCCTTCTTTCTCCACCGTGACCGTGTATCGTCCGATGTGCAGGGGACCGGCCACAAATTCTCCGGCTTCGCTGGTCGTGGCGTTGAACGTCTGTCCCCGTTCCACGTCGGTGACCGTCACCTTGGCCCCGGCGACCAGAGCGCCGCTCGGGTCTTTGACCGTGCCCACGATGCTGCCCGTGTCCTTCTGGGCCCAGGAAAGCCCGGCGAGACCAAGGATGAACATGTGCAGGACGGCGCGTCGGAGAGTGCGCACTGCTGGCATAAGCGGCTCCTTAGTACTTCGCTCACCCGTAAGGCGGGAGCCGATCTGGTTCGGCCCGCCGGCCCGGGATTTCCTAGAACGGAGGATGAACAGCGCTGCTTTTGATGTATATTACGAACACTTACTTTTACTTTCGTTATGGAGCGATGTCAAGAATGAACTTTTGCCGCCCGGCGAGCGCCGGAACCGGCACGTGGTGGCCATCTCCGGGATCCGCGGCAAGATCAAAATTATCGATAATTGCTAGCGGGACTCTGAATCGCTGGGGCATCTGTCTATGTGAAAACTGTGCCGGGCGGGCTGCCATGACGCCGTCCGAACCACGCAGAGAGATTCGGGAGGTGAGCGGAAATGGAAAGCAATCGAAAGCTGCGGTGGTCCCTTCTGTGCTTGGTCGTGCTGCCCGCACGGCTGGCCGGGGCGCAGGATTCGAACCCTTCCGGCGCGGCTCCGCAGGCCCAAATCGGCTATCAGTCCGCGGCCGACGCCGACCAGAAAAAAACGCTGCTCCTGAAAGACTTCAAACCCGTCTCCATGCTCCACGTCCCGGCCCACCCGGTCGATCGGGCGAAATTTTATGTCATCGACGTCCACAACCATGTGAACGACGCTCGGGGCGTCGACGAGCACATGGCGCCCGAGCGAGTGGTCGAAGTCATGAACAACACCAACGTGAGGACCATCGTGATCCTGACCGGCATGTGGGGGGACAAACTCCAGACGGTCATCGACCAGATGGTCAAGCCCTATCCCGGCCGCTTCCAGGTCTTCACCCAGATCGACTGGAGCAAGATCGACGATCCTGACTTCGGCGCCGAAATGGTCACACAGCTGCACGACGCCGTCGCGCGCGGGGCCCGCGGGCTCAAAGTTCTGAAAGATCTTGGCCTCGGTGTCCGCGACCAGACCGGCGCCCTCCTCAAGGTCGATGATCCCCGCATCGATCCTGTCTGGGAAGAGTGCGGCCGGCTTGGGATTCCGGTGTTTATTCATTCCGGCGATCCGGAAGCCTTTTTCCATCCGATCGATGCCACCAACGAGCGCTACGAAGAGCTCATCGAGCATCCCGACTGGAGCTTTCACGGCCCCCAGTTCCCGACCTTTGAACAGGTCCTCGAAGCCCGCAATCGAGTTTTCGCCAAACATCCCCGCACGACCTTCGTTTCGCTGCACATGGGCTGGCCGGAAAATCTCGACTGGGTCGCCACCATGCTTGACCAGCATCCCAACGTCATGGTCGAGTTCGGAGCCCGCGAAGCTGAACTCGGACGCCAGCCGCGCCGCACGCGGAAGTTCTTCCTGAAATATCAGGACAGAACGATGTTCGGCACGGATAACCAAGTCAGCGAAGGGATGTACCGCAACAACTTCCGCTGGCTCGAAACCGCCGATGAATACTTCGATTACTGGGGTGCTTCCGGCCAGGGCCGATTCGAAATCAGCGGCCTCCACTTGCCGGACGTAATACTCGAGAAGATCTATCACAAAAACGCCGAGCGCCTGTTCAGTCAGTTCAAGACAGTCAGAAGCAAGGAGGCAAAGTGAGATCACCGCTTCTCCGCCTTCCCTCCGTGGTATTCATGGCATTCGCCCTGCTCGCGATCGGCACCCTCACCCTGAGCTGTACCCGATCGCAGACCAATCCCAAGCCCAAAGAGCCTCCCACGCGTCCCTCTGACATCCAGGTCGAAGTCAAGTCGGGCGGCCCGCTCGTTCTAACTACCAGCCGTGCGGCCTTTGAAGTCTCGCCCGCAGGCTACCTGCAGGCCTTCTTGCTGCGGGACGGCAAGCGCCTGACCCTGGATGAACCCAAACCTGGTCAGCCGACCGAAAGCGACTACTTGGTTCAGGACGGCAAAGAGATCCACTTCGTTCTCGACTTCGATCGAGCCAAGGTCCTCGAATCGGTCGGCAAGCTGGGCCGCGGCCAGCGCATCGAAATCCCCGCGCATGCCGTCGACGCCGCGAGTCATGCGCTCGAGAGAACCCTCACCGTTGAAGCCTATGACGAGTTTCCTAACCTGGTTCTCTCCACCGTCGAGTACAAAAACACCGGCGCCGCCGACCTGCGGATCGACCGGGCCGTCGAACAACAGCACCGCTTCAACGCGAAACTAGCGGATCCCAAGGCGCAGCCTTACGACATGTGGTCTTTCCAGGGATCGAGTTACGACTGGGGCAAGGAGGACGTCTTCCAGCTGACCCGCGCTTCGGCGCAACCGAACGCCATGGGCGAATCCCTGAAAACCGGCCACGGAGGCGGTATCCCGGTGGTTGCCTTCTGGACCGCAACCGTGGGCGAAGCCATCGGCCACGTGGAAACCCTCCCGCTCACTCTCTCCGTCCCGGTCAAGGTCGACTCCGACCAGCGAGTCGACGCCGCCCTCACGATCCCGGTCGAAACCACGCTCAAACCAGGCGAAACCTACTCCACTCCGCGCAGCTTTGTCGCAGTCTATGCCGGCGATTTCTACGAACCCTTGCGCATGTGGTCGAGCGTCCTGCAGAAAGAAGGCTGGAACATCCCCAAGCCGTCCAGCGAGGCCTACAACATCAGTTGGTGTGGATGGGGCTACGAGTTCAACGTCACGCCCGCCATGATGGAAGGCACCATCCCCAAGCTGAAGGAGCTTGGCATCAAGTGGGCCACGCTCGACGACCGCTGGTTTGATGCTTACGGCGACTGGAATCCGCGTCCGGATACCTTCCCCGGCGATTCCATCAAGAAGATGACCGACGACTTCCACCAAGAAGGCATGCTGGTGCAGCTCTGGTGGCTCCCGCTGGGTGTCGAAGACGGGCAGAGCAAGTACGAGTCGCACAAGTACATCACCTCCAAAGTTGTCGAGGAACACCCAGACTGGCTCATCCTCGACAACCACGGCCAACATGCGCGCATCATCCGGGATCTGGCGACGCTTTGCCCCGCGGTCCCCGAAGTCCAGGCCTACTACAAACAACTCACCGAAAAATTCATCCGCGACTGGGGATACGACGGCTCCAAACTCGACAATATCTACTCCGTCCCCATGTGCTACAACCCCGCACACCACCACAAATCCCCGCAAGATTCCGTCAACGCGGTGGCCGATGTCTACAAGACTATTTTCCAGACGACCCGCGCGATCAAGCCCAACAGCGTCACGCAGAGCTGCCCCTGCGGTACGCCACCGTCGCTGGCGTGGCTCCCCTACATGGACCAGGCCGTGACTGCTGACCCGGTCGGCGCCACTCAGGTGCGCCGCCGCATCAAGATGTACAAGGCGCTCCTCGGGCCCGACTCCGCCGTCTATGGCGACCACGTGGAACTGTCCACCATGGACCGCATTGGCAACAACTGGCGCGAACACGGTGAGGATTTTGCCTCTACAATCGGCACCGGAGGCGTGGTCGGTACCAAGTTCGTCTGGCCCGAACGAGGTGCGCACTTCAGGGAAGTCAACCTGACCCAGCACAAGGACGAAGTCTGGAAAAAGTGGATTGCCCTCTACAACGAAAAAATGCTGTCCAGGGGCACCTTCCTGGACCTGTACGTCACCGGGTACGACACGCCCGAAGGCTACGCCATCGAGAAAGACGGCAAGATGTACTACGCGTTCTTCGCTCCGCAGCAGAATGCTGCATGGAAGGGAGAAATCGAACTACGAGGCCTGAAACCGGGCACCTATCACGTAAACGACTACGCCCAAGGCAAGGACCTCGCCGCGGTTGAAGCCGGCGCAGGCAAAGCCCCGAAGCTACCGGTCAACTTCAGAGGCCATCTGCTCCTGGAGGTGGGCCCTTAGCTCGAAGCCAAAGACTGTTTTGTTTGCGTGCTTCGCGGAATTCCTTGCGCCCTTTGCGGTTGGCTTGTGATCGCTCAGAAACAAGCCGGGCCATTTCTAGCCCGGCCACAATCTCTGAACGGCGCGACCCTTAGGGCGAAGTCTGCAGCGTCACCTGTCCCGACTCTTCCACCCCGGCATCGTTCTGCAGGATGTAAGCCTGCCCGGAAGAAACCATGTAGAGCACCAGGTTGCTTGAGAGAGTGTTGATCGAGGAGGTCGCCCTTCCGTTCGCTGCAACCGAGTAATTGCCTGACAGAACGACGTCGTTGATCGATCCCAGCGGAACTCCGGTTGTGTTAAGCGAGTTGGCTTCCTCGTTCAGAGTCAAGTTGCTGTTCCCGTCTGGGATGAAAGTTCCACTACGCGTGAGCAGGAACCCGGGTATGTAACCATCCATCACGAGCGCGTATTGACCTTTCAGGTCGCTGTTGGCAAACACGTTGATCTGTTGCAGGTCGACCGTACCCTCCTCGACCTTGTTCAGATCCCGTACCAGGAAGAACGCGCGCGAAGGACTCACCATCCAGAATACCTCCGGGATCTGGGCTGGGGCTCCTGCGGTGGGAACAAAAGTCACGTCGACTCGCCCGTTCGCGGTCCCGGTGTAGGTGCCGGTGAACGGCTGGTTCACGATGGAGCTTCCGTCTTGCACGGAGTCATACGCACCATCAGTGATCGTCCCACCGCCCGCCGTGAATACCCCGACCGTGCGGACTCCGCCAATATTTGCATTGCTATCGCCGCTGCTCCCAAACGCATAGTTACCGGAGAGCGTTAACGATCCGCTGGCCTGCTTTTCCGCACTGCCCGTTCCCAGCATGTTCGCATCTTTCGCCATGAACCAGAAGCGGTTGGCGTCAATCACGTAATACTCGAAATTCGTGCTGATCGCGTCGCTGTCGGTGTACGCCAGAGTACCCCGCCCGTTTGAGTCGGGAAGGGAGAGATTTCCGGCCGTGAATGTCAACGAAGAGAATGTGTTGTTCCGCACGACGTCAAAATTGCCGGTGATGGCTCCGTTGGTCGAGGTAAGGGCGCCCACCGTCCCCTCCGACACCGTCGTCGGGAATGTCTGGTGAACGCGAAACACGAAAGTTCCGTTGGGCGCTGCCGTGAACGCGCCGGTGTTCTGCTTCACCCCTTCGCCCGCCGCGTTGGCGCTGAAATTCACAAAGGCATCGCTCTCGGTGAGATAAAATTTCGACGAGCTCACCATCGTGAAGGCGAGATTGATGGTTCCCCCGCCGATATTGAGAGTCATCGTGCCGTTCCCGTCTTTCGTCATCGAATAGCTGCCCGTGAAGGGCGTGCTGGCAAAGCCGCTGGCGGTGTTGAAGTCGTCGATGCCACCTGTGATATGCTGCGCCCCGTCCGCCGTGAACACGCCCGTTTCGGTGAACGATCCGTTGACTGTGTCAAACCCCGACAGCCGGTAGGCGTACTGCCCGTTCAAGCTCGCATTGCTAAAGCCGCCCGTAACCGGAAAAGTCGACCCGTTCGATCCGCACGCCAAAGAGAAAAATAGCAAGCTGATCGTCAGGCCCAGCAACAGTTTGTGGGTGAAATGATCAGGTAAGAATCCGCCGGCGAACTCCGATGCAACACCAGGACTGGACACGACGAGGCCTCCGCTTCTTGGAAATTCAAGTATTCAGGCTCCAACACCAGATTCGGTCCAAAGTTTCGCCAACGACCCAAGATGCCGGCGCCCCCATCGGTATTTCCCTGCATATATAGAGGAATGACAACCCCAAAAGGTTGCGTGTTCTGCATCACGGAAGGACGAGCACTGGACGCGAGAGTGGTTTGGCGGGACGACACCGTTCCGGGCGCCCCAGCGAAGCGCCGGGCGATCAGCCAATCTTGCGGGATTTCGAACGGGCCCAGGGCATCGATTGCTGTAGGGCGGGAGGCCCCGACGGGGGCTAGGCTCGGCGGTGCTCTCGCAAGAATGCCTCTCGGTGCTTCGGGTCCCGAAAGGCTTCCGTGCCCCCAGGCATCGTGGTCGAGAGGGCGCCTGCCACATTTCCCCACGAGAGACAGGTTGGCAAATCCGCCCCGCGCACGTACTGGGACAGGAACCCGGCGTCGAAGCTATCCCCCGCTCCCACCGGGTCCACGAACTCTACCTTCACCGCGGGGCTCGTGAATCGCTCCTGTCCCCGGAGCGCCAGCGCGCCCTGTTCGCCCATCTTGACCACGAGCAGCGGAACGCTCCCGGCCAAGCGGGCAACCGCCGATTCGAAATCGTCCGTCCCGGCAATGCGTCTCGCTTCTCTCGCATTCGGCAGGAAAACGTCCACGTACCGCAACACGTCCGCCAACCCGCCGTCCCATTTGTCGTCGGGGTCGTCATTGGTATCCAGCGAAATGGTGAGGCCCGCTGCCTTGAGGGTCCGAAACAGCTCGCCCACGTGCTTCGTCAGGCCACGCTGCAGATAGAACGATGAAAGGTGAAAGTGAGCCGAGGACATCAGGTAATCGAAATCAAGGTCATCCAGCGTCAAGTCGAAGATCGTCCCGGGATAGGTCAGAATGTTGCGCAACCGCTCTCGCTGCAGGATCAGCGTGAGCCCGGTCTTAGTCGCACCCTCTACGCGCCGGACCTTCGACACATCCACGTCCCCCGCCGTCAGCCGCTCCATGGCTATTTGTCCCAGGGGATCGTCTCCGATGCGTGAGATGAAACCCACTCTCAATCCCAGCGCTGCGAGGTTATGCGCGACGATGGCCGACGAACTTCCCAGCGTCAGCATCATGCGCTCGGCCAGGAGTTCCCGCTCCGGCGGAAGCTCTTCCGGCAGACCGTAAAGGATGAGATCGAGATTCAGTTCCCCGGCTATGGTGACGTCAAATTGCGGCATGTTCGGGTGTTTCGGAAGAATCCTCGTCCTCGAGCACGACCACACGGCTGAGGTTGCGCGGCCTGTCGGGATCGAGCCCCTTCTTGAGGCCGGTGTAAAGCCCCATCAACTGCCCGGGGATGAGGTAGAGCGGCAGCCGCGCCGCTTCCGGTCCGTCGACCCCAAATTCCACCAGCAGATCCGCCGACGCGTGTGTCCGTGCCTCTGCACGGTTTGCGATGACCAGCGTTGTGCCGCCCAGTTTCTTGACTTCCTCCAGCACCTCAAGCTCTTCCGAGTATCCCGTCTCGGAGAGCAGGAACATGATCAACGTTTCCTTGCCGACGATCGACTTGGGCCCGTGCCGGAATTCGAGCGTGTGGAAACTCTGCCCGTAGGAAACTGACATCTCCGTGAGTTTGAGAGCCGACTCGCACGCCATGCCGTAAAGCGCGCCTTGCCCCAGGCAGACGTAGTCTTCGAAATCATGGCGGCTGACGAAATCGTGGACCCGGTGCGGCAACGTGCGCAGCAGTTCCTCGGCGGATGCGGGGAGGCTCCGTTGAGCGACCAGGAATTGCTTCCCCCCGGCCAGGGTGGCAGCCAGCGCCTGCAAAGCCATCAGCATCGAGGTGAACGAGCGCGTCATCACCATGCTCTGCTCGTCCGCTGCCGGCAACACCATCACGCTGGTTACCAGCTTCTCCAGCGCCTGCCCCGGTGCGCAACTGATCCCTAGGGTGGCAATTCCGCGGTCCCGCAGCAACTCGGCAACCCTCAGGACCTCCGACGTACGCCCGGAACGCGAAATCAGCACAGGGACAAAATTGTTTTTTGCCGCCAGCACCAACTCCGGGAAGAGCAAAAGCTCGGACGCCGGCACCGCCTGCGCTCGTCGTCCCGTCAGCGCCGTCATCGTCGCTGCCGCTGACTGTGCGACATAGAAACTCGAGCCACAGCCGATGAAAATCCATTCTTGCGCGCTCGAGAACTGTTTCGCCAGCGTTTTCAGCCCGCCATTGTCCTCAAGGTCTCGTAGCGAGATGGTCCAGCACAAGGGTTGGCTAAGGATTTCGACCAGCGTATAGGCGCCATGGGGCGCCGCCGGAGACGCTGCCTTCCTGTCGCTCGGTAGGTTAGACAAGGGTCACCTCAATCCCGCTTTTCTTGAGCGCGCGGATGTCCGAATTGGGCACGCCCCGGTCCGTCACCACCCCGTGCAGCGCCGAAGGCGGCACGATCAGCGAAAGACTCCTCCGCCCAAACTTGCTTGCGTCGCATACCGCCACGGTCCGCTTCGCCACCTCCACCATCACGCGGTTCACTTTCGCTTCCAGCAGGTTGGGTGTGCTCAGGCCGTAGTGCACATCGAAGCCATCCACGCCCAGAAACAGAACGTCCGCGTTGAGCCGGTGCAGCGTTTCCTCCGCGATCGGCCCCACCAGCGAGAAGGAATTCTTGCGCAGAGTGCCGCCGGTCAGGATCACCTCGACCGCGGTGCCCGAAAGTTCCGCCGCGATATTCACGGCGTTGGTCACAATCGTAAGGTTTTGAAAGTTGCGCAAGGCACGCGCAATCGCCGTCGTGGTCGTCCCCGAATCGAGAATCACCACCTGCCCTTCTTGCACCATGCGCGCCGCGGTCTCGGCGATCCGCAGTTTTTCCTTCCGGTGCAGCTTTTCCTTCTCGCGCAGCGTGGGATCTTCCAGTGCTCCTTCCCGCGCTGGCAGGGCCCCGCCATGCGTGCGGTGAATGAGTCCATGCGCGTGCAGTTCCTCGAGGTCCTTGCGAATCGTAACCTGCGACGTTTCGAACCGCTTTGCCAGGTCCAGCACCAGCACCCGGCCTTCCCGATTCACCATTGCCAGGATTGCCCGGCGACGTTCTTCGTTCAGCAAGAAAGCTCCCAGGGAGGTTGACGAACCAGCTTTCCCTTCGGCTTTCTTTTTATATCGTTTGCTTTCGTTTGTCTAGGAAAAATGAAGCCCGGCCGGGAGTCGTTCCCGAGCGGAATTTCTCAGAATCGATCCGGAAGAAATCAGGCAGACTCGCCGCGCAGGACTTCCCGGACCTTGCGTGACAGAACCTGCAGGGTGAACGGCTTTTGCAGGAATGCCGTTCCGGGTTCGAGTACACCCCGGGGGATGATGGCGTCTTCCGTGTACCCGGAAAGATAGAGCACCTTGATTTGGGGACGGCCCGCGGCCACGCGCTGCGCGAGCTCGCGCCCGCCCATTCCCGGCATCACTACGTCGGTGATCAATAGGTCGATGGTTCCGTCGTAGGCTTGGGCCGCGCGCAGGCCAGCGTCCCCGTTGTCGGCCTCGATCATCTTGTAGCCTCTGCTCGCCAGGGTGTCGCGGACAAGTTCCCGTACGGATTCTTCATCTTCCACCAGCAGCACCGTCTCGGATCCACCCATCGCAACCTGTGCGCTCCTGGTCAGTCCGGTATGTTCCGCAGGATCTTCCACCCGCGGCAGGTAAATTTGGAAAGTCGTCCCGTGTCCCAACTCGCTTTGCGCGAAGACGTAGCCTCCACTCTGCTTGACGATCCCGTAGACCGTCGAGAGGCCCAAGCCGGTACCCTTGCCCTGTTCCTTCGTTGTGAAAAACGGCTCAAAGATTCGCGACTGCGTTTCCTTGTCCATTCCGGCGCCGGTGTCAGACACGGACAGCAACACGTAAGGCCCGGGCGTGATCAGAGAGTGTTCACGCCGCGTGGGATCCAAATCTTCTTTGCTGGTCTGGATCAGGATCTTCCCGCCCTGGGACATGGCGTCCTTGGCATTGACCATCAGGTTCATGATCACCTGTTCCAGTTGGCCCGCGTCCGCGCGCGTGTGTCCCACATCGGGCGCGAGTCGGGTGGTGAGCTCGATGTTCTCGCCGATCAGGGGACGCAGCAGCCGCTCCATGTCGGAGACGATCGAATTCACGTCCACTACCTTCAGTTCGAGCAGCTGCTTTCGGCTGAACGCCAGCAACTGCCGCGTGAGTGTCGTCGCTCGATCCGCCGCCTGTTGAATCGCTTGCGCCTTCGCCTTCAGCGGATCCTCAGGCTTCAGCTGCTCCAGCAGAACCTCCGTGTATCCGCTGATCACCATCAGCAAATTGTTGAAGTCGTGCGCGACCCCGCCCGCCAGCCGTCCGACGGCCTCCATTTTCTGGGCCTGGCGGAACTGGTCTTCTAGCGTTCGCCGTTCCGTGACATCTTCGGCGATCATCTCCAGCACTCGGTCAAAATCTTCTGCTGCGGTCGCCGCCCGCCCGCTTAGGCGTACGATGATCGCACTTCCGTCCTGGCGTCTCCATTTCACCTCGACGTTGTCCAGCCGGCCCTTACGCTGGAATTCCTGCATGAGCCGCGCATGTTCCCCGGGGTCGAGGAAGACCTCGCGTTGCGGGTCGAGCTTGAGCACATCCTCGGCGGATTCGTACCCCAGCATGGTGATCAGCGCCGGATTCACGTCGAGAAACCGGCCCTCCACGCTCGACCGATACATTCCGTACACGGCGCTCTGAACCAGAGAGCGGTAGCGCGCTTCCGAGCGTCGCAGCGCTTCCTCGTGCCGCTTGTGGTCAATGGCGCTCGCCAGTTGCTGCGAAACAAACGTCAGGATTTCCTTGTCTCTTTCCCCGAAGCGTACGTCTTCGTGGTAGCTCTGCACCACCAGCACGCCAAACGTCTGATTGCCGACGCGCAGTGGCACTCCCATCCAGTCCACGGAGGGCGCTCCGATCAATTCGACCTCCCCGCGCTCCACCAGTTCCGTGAACACTTCCGGCGTCGCCAGTAGTGATTCGCCCGTGCGCAGGACATATTCGGTTAGCCCGCGCCCCAATGGCTTGGGGGACGGTGCGGTGTCCTCTTCATCGACGAAGTGCGGAAAGCTGAGCAGCTTGGTCGCGGGATCATAGAGCGCGATGTAAAAATTCCGCGCGTTCATCAGTTCGTCCACAATGTTGTGAATGGACGCGTAAAAACCCTGCAGATCCTCGGCGGAACTGGTTCTTTCCGCGATGCGGCAAAGGGCGGAGCTCAGCGCCTGGGCGCGCTTGTTCTCCTGAATATTGCGGTACAGCGCATAAAAGCCGACCCGCTTCCCTTCCACCAGCACCGGCGCGCACGATACCGACACTTCCAACAACGCACCGTCCTTGCGCTGGCGCCGGGTTTCCAGCGTTACTTTCTGTCCCTGCTGCACGACCTCATTGATCCATAGGCTTTCGGCCTTGCGGTCCGCCGGCACGATCAGCGAAACCAGGTTATGGCCGAGCACCTCCTCCGGTGTGTATCCGAACATGCGGGTGAATTCAGAGTTGATCCGCGTGATCTGATAGCGCGTGTCCAGAACGCTGATCGCCTCGGGTGCACACTCCACCAGTTGTTCCAGGTAAGCTTTCTGGATGGCGGGATCGTTTTCGTCCCAGGCCGGTGCCCCTCCCCGGGAGAATGTCTCACCGGAACTGACCAGGGCATGCGCGGAACCACGACGAAGCGCTTCTTGCAGATACTTCGCGCGTGCGAACTCCGTGGAATGAGCAGGCTGGGTGATCTCGTCACCCATTTCAGGGACCCCCGTCCGATCAACCCCGACTCGAGCCTGAATGTTAGAACGGACCCACCATTACTAGATAGTTACGGAAGTAATTCGGAGCCGCCAGCTTTCTGGCTGGGCAGCGGCTTGGCGATTTTCCGCCTCTCACTCCGGGTATCGGTGGAATCGCTAAACAGGACGGTTCGCTGGCTGCTTCCGTGACCGAACTGAGGGAAGTTTGGCTTGGTCGGATCGGCCGGATCGAGGTTCGAAGCGGTGTCATCCGGCGGGAACAGGAACAGCAAATTCAGGAATGCTAGCAGGGATCCGACGGAAGGTCGGCAGTGCCGCGTAGGCATCGCGGGACGTCTGCGACTCCCCTCCCGTGACGCAGGCTGACATCGTCCCGCGTCATGCCGCGTCCGTCACGGTTGCAGCGTGCGGTGGACCTCAGGGCACAGAGCGGACGAGTCACGAACCAAGTCGGGAGCGTTCCCTCCCAGTTTCGCTCGCAGAACTTTGGACTCAGGTCATGTCGCTGGAAGTCGGTGAAGATGTCTTTCGCAGCGAAAGAACCTCCGCAGGCAGCTTCACGATGGGCTGGCCGCTGCCGTCGTCCTGGGTCGTGGAAAAACAGGCTGTTGAACAGTTCGGAGTGGAGCACGCCAAAGAGCTCTTGTGCGGCGGAACCCTCGCCTTGCTCGGTCGCGTCAATGAGCGAGCGAAATCGTGGATCCCCCTGCCCCCGGCGTCACACCAGGGCCAGACGGTGGTGGGCTCTGGCAATTTGTACGAAGAGTCAATGTTTTCGGGCAACGAGCAGATTCAGGGCGGAAGGCGCCCAGCTCGACGTTGAGATTCGGTGGCGAGCCGACTCTGGCGTAAAGTTGGCGTCGGACGTGCACAGGCACGATTTGTCCGAGGGGATTGAGACCCACGTCCGAGCTCTGTGCCTAGCTGCCGGCCGCCAGCATCTGGCAAACCCGGTCAAGCGCCGCTCGCTGGTCGGGTGTCGGAGTCAGGAACTCGAATCCATAGTGCAGTCCGATGCGGTAGCGGACGATGGCTCGCAGTTTCACGGGAAACGGGCTCAGGGGAAGAGGGAACTCCATCGACACCACTTCGCCTGGCTCCAGGTCGCCGGTGAGCGTTCCGCCAATTCCGTCCAACCCCAACTCCGTGGAGCGCCCCCAGAAATAGCTCACATTTCCTGCGCGGAAGACCTCCACGTTCATCCGGACATCCATCCCGTAGCGTGGATAGCGCCGGGTGTAGGACGCAGTCTTCTTCCGGCCTGGTATAGTTCCGCTCATATCGTACGCAAAATTCCCTCTTTGGACGGCTCGGTACTCGCCACGACCGACAACTCGGTGCTCGCGATCAATTCCCGTGCAAGGGATATCCTGGCTCGAGGGGCAGTTTGCCCGCGATTTTCACAACCTCCACCGAGCTGTTGATGGCATACACGTCGACCAGCCCCACCGCGCCCGGAGTGGATGCCACCTTGTGCACCAATTCATCATCGGAGCCGACCACCACAATCGCCGGGTGATTCGGGTGCCCGTGATTGGCATTTGCGATCAATCCACTCACCGTCTCGGGCGTGGCTGCGTAGATCTTCTCCAGAACCAGCCTCATATCGGGAGACATCGGATCCCGCACGATGACCGTCACCGCCTTGCCATCGGGCCAGCGATTCGTCTGCGCCCTGCAAAGCTTCACCAGATCCGGCATCGTCACTGCGGACACGCTATCCCCCTTGTTCGAAACCAACGCGATGTCCTTGGCCAGCGCCAGCGTTGTTCCGCTCAGCGCCAGAAGCGCAACTGGAAGTGCACGTCGCAGAAACACGGCAATCTCCGTCGGGTGTCCCCTGTGATCTAAGCTGATTTTCTTCGAACTCCCCGGTCTGCTCAACCGCAGAAAGGTCATGTACCTCTAGAGACAATAAGGAGTCCGGGACCGTGCCGGAGGGGTTCGCAGGGCCGCCCGTCCGGAGGTGGCGCGAGAATGGGCCGAAGGGAGGGCAGGAAAAGTCACTCCTTGAGAACGGCCGCCGCCGAGGGAGCTCTTCGCCAGATCGCCGTGAATCCAAATTTCCATATCCACCGGTTCTCTTTCGTCCTGGGTGCCTCTGCGCCAGCTTTCCTTCGGCAACTTTTTTGAGGCGCCTTGCGTACAGTAAGCTGACGGTGCCTTCCGTCGGCGGTGAGCTATGTTCTGCAACGCCTGCGGGACCCAACTCCAGCCCGGATTCAACGTCTGTCCCCAGTGCGGCAAGCCGGTCGGAGCCGCGGTAAGCCTTGTGCGCCGGAGCCGCCTTCAACAGCATCTGTCTACGCTCGGTATTCTCTGGATTGCGGTGGGTGTTCTCTTCCTCGTTCCATCGCTCGGTCTGCTGTTTGTGGGCAGCGCCACACACTTTGTCGTCGACCACAACGTGGTCGCCAGAACGCTGGGACCCCTGGTCGTGTCGGCGATCGGAGGCAGCTTGTTGCTCGTCGCCGTGGGCGGGTTCCTCGTAGGCTGGGGCCTGCGGAACCGCGAGCCCTGGGCGCGTACGGTCGCGATCGTGCTCGGCGTCCTGGCCCTGCTCCATCCTCCCTTCGGCACGGCCCTGGGCATTTACTCCCTCTGGGTCCTGTTATCCGACGAGGGCGGTGCTGAATACCGACGACTCACCCGTGCCTAGAATTTCAAAACCTTGCCCCATCGTAACTCACGCGGCATTGCCGGAGATTTCATGGGCGCATAGGGCGCAATCCGCTTCGGCATGCGACATCCGGATGTTTTTGGTTCGGTGTATGCTTTGCATCCGGTGGGTACAGGGTCAGGCGTTCAAATCATGGATTCACGACCCGACTGGGATCTTCTGGCCAATGCCATCTTCCAAGCCCATTTGCCCAATCCGGACAAACCGCCCCTGTTCGTTGATCTTGCGGCGCACCAGGTCGGGGATCAGCTGGTGATTGATTCCAAGCTTACCGAACGCCTCCGCGACAGCTTCTTTCTGGAATCGATGATTCCCCAATATGCGGAAAACCTCAAATCCTTGAGAGGCTTCAAGTTTGACTGGGCGCGCAGCGATTCGAATTACGATCATGTGTATTCCAATCAGGCATTTACCCATAAGCTGAACGAGTTCGGG
>Ga0137415_10000561_pt1 | contig 36079 bp, 27 predicted proteins | sample CZODoug3_1_1_16f_FD_183082 | JGI IMG/M metagenome (GOLD analysis project Ga0137415, IMG submission 183082) | Vadose zone soil fungal communities from Angelo Coast Range Reserve, California, USA - CZODoug3_1_1_16fungal (Hybrid Assembly) | ecosystem: Environmental > Terrestrial > Soil > Vadose...
ATCCTCATCGTCGACGACGAACCGCAACTGCTGCGCGCGCTCGTGCTCAACCTGCACAACCGCGGCTACGACGTTGTCACTGCCACGACGGGCAAGCACGCGATCGAGCAGGTAACCGGCCTGCCACCCGACGTCGTCGTGCTCGACCTCGGCCTGCCCGACCGAGACGGCCTGGCCGTGATCGGCGAGCTACGCGCCCGCGAATCGACCCTCCCGATCATCGTCCTTTCCGCCCGCTCGAGCAGCCGGGACAAGGTCGCCGCCCTCGATCTCGGCGCCAACGACTACGTCACCAAACCGTTCGACATGAACGAGTTCGTCGCCCGCCTGCGGGCCGTCCAGCGCCGAGCGGTCGGCGCCCCGCTAGACAACGTGATCTCCATCGGAGAGAACGAGATCAACCTGGTCGCCCGCGTCGCCGCGCACCACGACGGAACGCCGTTGCACCTGACTCCCACCGAATGGCGCATTCTCGACGCCTTGCTACGGCACCCCGGCCGGCTAATCAGCGGCCGCGACCTGCTCCTGGCGATCCGCCGCGACCCCGACCACACCGAGAGCAGCTATCTGCGTATCTACCTCGCCCAGCTACGGCGCAAACTCGAAGTCGTGCCCAGCCGTCCCCGCCACTTGCTCACCGAACCCGGCATGGGTTACCGCTTCCAGCCGTGATCGGCGATCGTCGCCGGAGGGGATGCGTAATTGACGAATCAAAGCACTCCGTGACGAGCGAAGGCCTCGGTGGCGGTCATCCCGTTACGGATGTCAGCCAGAACGGTGTTCTCAGCCGCTACCTTGGCCAGCGCGAGCTCAATCGTTTCCGCCTCGATCTCGCTCGGAACGACGACAACTCCGTCGACGTCGCCGATCATCAGGTCCCCGGGGCTGATGATCACGCCGCCGATTTCGATCGGTAGGCGAAAGTCGAGCACGGCAGATCGGACTCGCGAATCCTGGGCGTATGGGCCGCGGCTGAACACTGGCCAGCCTTGCGCCACGATTCCCTTGGTGTCGCGGTGGTATCCGTCGATGACCGCTCCGGCGGCGCCCCGGGTCCGGGCCACCTGGGTCAGGATCTCGCCCCACCCGGCGCACTCGACCCGGCTGCCGCCGGACACGTATGCCTCGTCCGGGCCGAGGTCGTCGAGCGCTTCGGTGAGTCGTCCGAACGGGTGCCGCTGCGGGCCGGAAACCAGACCGACCAGCACCGGCATCGCCCGGCCCACCAACATCATCTCCTCCCGGACCGGCACCACACCGGGCGGCAAGATCTGGTGAACGTGGCCGAGAGAATCGAGGACGTCGCCCACCACGGCAGTGAACAAGCGCTCTCGGATAACGCCGAAGTTCGCGGATCCGTTCACCACTAGCTCGATCGGACTACGTCACGTTCAACGACCGTCCGACCTCGCACCAGCTCGTCCCGTCGTAGACGAGCGTGATGATGTCGTTCGCGTACTGGGTCGACGCTGTGCGCACCGGCGCGACACCGCCGACCCACTTCGTACTGGCGGGAGCCACCCAGGCGTACGGCGGCGATCCACCGAGCTGGGCGTATTGGATGCGCAGCACCATGCCGGCGTGCGCATTGGTGATCACCGTGCTCGTCGAGTTGGCGAAGAGCCAGACCTGGCAGGTGTTTCCCTTCGACGCGTCGATGTTGACCGGTCCGGCCGCGGTGATCGGCACCGTCGACATCGCGCCATCGAGGGATCCGGTCAGGTTGCCGAGACCGTTCGCGCCGGTCGCGCCGAACAGTCCGCCGATCGTGTAGCTGGTGCCGCCGAAGACATAGCCGCGCGACCCGTCGATGTAGTCGCGGAAGCGCATTCCGGCTTCGCCCTCGACATTGCCCTGCTGTACCAACTGACTGCTCGTCTTGCGGGTGACGAACCGCGGGTTGTACGTGTACGTCCCGGCGTAGTAGTCCTCGGGGGTGCTGGTGCTGGCCATGGGTGTCGAGTACAGCTTCATCGTGCCCAGGACGTTCACCTGAGCTCCCACCGGAAAGTCGAGAGCGCCGTTGGAGCACCCGAGGAACTCGGCGCGGCCGTTCAACGTCGCAAGACCGTACTGCTCCAGATGGATACCGGTGATCGACAGTCCCGCGTCGAGTCCGAAGAAGCGGCAGTCGGTGAACGAGAGCTCGGCGAAGTTCTCGATGGTGATGATGTTCTTGCTGCCCGCGGGATCCAGGTGCGGGGCGAAGACGCAGTCGTGGAAGCCGATCGCCAGGCCCCGCGTGGCCTTGATGGCGGTCGCGACAGTGGTGTTCTGCGCGACGTTGTTCTCGAAGATCGAGTGCCGGAACGCGATGTGCGTCGGTTCATCGGGGTACGGGCCGGTGCCGGTCTGCTGGATGTTCACCAGGTACCGGCCCGCGGAGTTGGCCTCGAAGCGGTCGAACTCCAAACCTCCGCAGCCCTGGTCGAGAACCAACGTGTCGCGGGCCGCGTCCTGGCTGTTGCACGAGATGTAGAGGTCGTTCTGCGCCTGGTTGATCACCCAGTTGTCGCGGGCCGATCGGAAGACGTCGATGCAGATGAAGGTTCGTTCGGCTCCCAGGCTGCGCAGCAACGGGGTGGTCGCGACGTGGGTTCCGTCGACGAGGAACTGCCCGGACAGGCCGCCGCTTCCGGCGAAGTTGACCGACGCGCCGGTTGAAACGAGCTTGAACCACGTCCCGGGCGAGCCGAGGTCGTAGAGGTTGTTCCCGGCGCCCACGATGTTGATGCCGTCGGGAATGGTCACCGCGGCGTTGAAGTAGAACACGCCGCGGGAGGCCTCGATCAGGCCGGCGGCGCCCAGCGTCGTGATCGCCGCATTGAGGGCGGCAGTGTCCGTGGCCCCGCTCGTGTCGCCCGACGGGCACAGCTTGACGTCGGTCGGACAGACCGTTGTCGCCGACGCATCGGGGGCACCGATCACCGCGCCGGTCGCGAGTACTCCGGCGGTCGCGCCGGCAATGGTCAGGAAGTTGCGGCGGCTGTGCCCCGAGCTCGGAACAGCGGCGTCGTCGGTCATGTGGACCTCCTGGGCGAGAGCGATGAACCGGAACTTAACCGCACTACTAGACGTTAGTCAATCGGTTGAGTAAACTTCTTTCTCGGTCGTATATTCTGTCCCGATAGTGCTGGTTCCGGGCTCGCGACGTGAGGAGTGCAGCCGGTGAGCAATGCAGTTCGGATCACCTGGACGGGCCGAGTCCGCCCCGAGCAGGCGGAGAAATACCTGGCGATGCACGCGGATCCGCCCGCCGATCTGATCGCCGCCATGCGGGCGGCTCACCTCGACGACTACCGCATTCATCGTCAGGGCCACGTCCTGTTCACCACGTTCACCTACACCGGCGACGACTGGGACGCCGACATGGCGGTGTTCCGCGAGATCCCCATCTGCATCGAGTGGGGCGGCCTGATGATCCCCATGCTCGAGCCGATGGATGACACCGGCGAGGTGTGGGTACCCGCCGCGCCGGTGTTCGACCTCGCCGATTGGTGAGCGTGTCACCCGACGGCGCCGGCGAGCTCACCGACTGCGTCGCGATCGTCACCGGAGCCGGACGGGGTATCGGTGCAGCGATCGCGACGGAGCTCGCGCACCGGGGCGCAGCCGTCGCCTTGGCCGACATCGATGCCGCAGCGGTCACTACGCTGGCCGATCACTTGCGGGCATCGGGTGGACCGGCCGAGCCGTTCGAGGTGGACGTCGCCTCGGAGACCAGCGTGCAAGGCTTGGTCAGCACGTGCCTGGCCCGCTTCGGTCGCATCGATCTGGTGGTGAACAACGCCGCGATCATTCACGCGGATCCGCTGATCGACCTTCCGGCGGCGGTGTTCAGCCAGGTCATGCAGGTCAATCTGGTTGGCCCGTTCAACGTCATGCGCGCCGTCGCCAGGGCGATGGCCGAGCAGTCGGTGTCGCCCGAGTCCGGCCGCCGCGGACTGATCATCAACATTGGCTCGGCCGCTGCCGACATCGCTCGACCCTTTCTGGCCGCCTACGGCGCGAGCAAGGCCGGCCTCAATCACCTGTCGCGCAGCGCCGCCGTCGCGTTCGCCGAGCTGCAGATCGGCGTCACCGTCCTCTACCCGGCGCTGACCGTACGCTCCGGTACGTGGACTCAGGTCGCGCAGCAGCTGGCCGATGCGGAGGGCCTGACCGCGGCCGAGCTCGAGGCCACCCGGGAGTTCGGCGACGCGCAGACGGTCGCCGACAATGTCGTCTGGATCGCCGCGACACCGGGGCTGGAGCTGACCGGCCAGCTCGTCGAGGGGCCGGACCGCGTCCGCCCGATCTGAAGCGAGTCAGCTCGGACGGGCCGAGGCACCGCCGTCGACGATCAGGGTCGTCGCCGTGATGTGGCGCGCATCGGCCGAGGCGAGAAACGCGATCGCGGCCGCGATGTCCTCCGGCTCAGCGATCCGACCCAACGGAACCTCCTGCGCCGAATCGGCCAGGATCTGCTCGGCCCGCGAACCGTGCACCTGCTCGATCAACGGGGTGCGCACCCCGCCCGGGCAGACGGTGTTCACCCGGATGCCCTCGCCCGCCACCTCCAGGCCGAGGCTCTTCGCCATCGAGATCAGGGCGGCCTTGGACGCCGCGTAGTCGGCGTTGTGCGGATACCCGCTCAGCCCGGCTGTGGACGCGGTGAACACGATAGAGGCGTCCTGCCCGGTCGGCATGACGCGCAGGATCGCCTGTGCCATGTTCAGCGCGCCGTCGAGGTTCACTCCGATCGTGCGCCGCCACCGTTCGTAGGGCATCTCGCGCACGGTCATGGCGGGAACGCCGATGCCGGCGTTCGCGCACAGTACGTCCACGGGACCGGCGAGCGCGGCGACGAACGCGGCGATCGCGTCTCGATCCGTCTGGTCGACGACCACGCCCTGATGGTGCTGGCCCAGTGCTTTGGCGACGTCGACGACGACCGGATTGCGATCGACCAGCACGACAACGGCGCCTTCGGCTGCGAATCGTGCGGCGACGGCGTGACCGATTCCGGATGCGGCACCGGTGACGACGACTCGCTTCGCGGTGAACCGTTGTTGGGTGTTCGTCACTGCGGCCCCTTCACGTCGTCCGATTCAGGAAGTCGAGCATCGTCGCCGCCGCGGAGTCCCAGTCCGAGCCGTAGAGGTCGAACCCGTGCCGTCGTCCCGGGTAGAGGATCAGCTGGTTGGGCACTGCGGCGGCGTCGAGGCGGGCATGGAACTCGGTCAGCGTCGACACCCGGATCAGCGGGTCGGCCGATCCGGAGATGGTGAGCACCGGCGGCCACTGGGCATCGACGTGGTTGGTGGGCGACGCCAGAGCGAGGTCGGCCCCGAAGTAGGGCCGCATCGCCGCCGTGATCGGACCGGGGCTGTGCTCGAGACCGTCGACGAGATCGACCGCCGGGTAGAGCAGCCCTACGGCCGACACGGCGCTGGCTGTGTCCGGCCATCCGCTGTCGCCCTCGAACTGCCCAGGCGTCGCGGCCACCATCGCCGCCAGCTGGCCGCCGGCTGATGCACCCACGATCGCGATGCGGGACGGGTCCACGTTCAGCTCGCCGGCGTGGCTGCGGATCCAGCGCACCGCGCACTTGACGTCGCCCAACGAGTCGGCCCACCGCACGTCGGGATGCAGGCCGTACTCGATGTTGAGCGTGGTCCACCCGTGTTCGGCGAACAGCTGAGCGTGCCGGTGGAACAGCCCGCGATCACCGCTGAACCAGCCGCCCCCGTGGACGAGTACCACCGCCGGACCCGGCGGCGACAGGGGCCGGCGTCGGTAGACGGAGCCGACGAGCTCGGTGTCGCCGCGTCGCCCGTAGACGACGTTCTCGTCGAACTCGACGCCGGGCGGATCGTCCCGATGACGATTCGCGAGGAGCAGATCGCTGACCGTGAAGCCGGGCGCCAATTGGGTGTCGGTGGGTCCGTCGACGGGTTGCTGCAACCACGGGTAGTTCGGTAGCCGAACCTCGTCGAAGTGTTCGGTCCACCGGGGCGGTACGCCGGAGACGAAGACCTCGGTGAACCCGCCGAGCGGCACGTCGGTCGCGTCGATGCGCAGCGTCCAGTCGTCGGCCCGCGAACGCAATTCGGTCAGGTCGGCCGTCACCGTCGAATCATTCGTACGGTGTCCGGCCAGCCGCGTGCCGTCGACGGTGACGGTCGCGGTCGCCGGTGCGCGCAGGGACATCGTCAGTCGGGGCTGCTCGGCTGCCGACAAGGTCGAGCCGGGACGCCACTCGGTCAGGACCGTGACGTCGCCGCTCACGGACGACAGGTCCGCCCGGTGGCCGAGCAGATCGCGCCACCCGGTGAGCTGGGTGGTGATCGTGTCCTTCGCGAAGACCAGGACGGTTCGGCGTCGCGCTCCGCCGGGTAACCGGATCTCGACCCGGGCGACGCTGCCGGGCCGTCCGCCAGCACTGATCACGTTGCCGTAGTCGTCCACCACACCGGTGGCTCCGGTCAGGAACGGATGTTCGAGCGAGGCCTCGGGAGCCTCGGTCAGGACTTGTACACAGTGAGCCTGTACAGACGTCCGCTGCGCCCAGAGCCGACCGCGCACGGGCTCGAGCTCGGAGAAGACGCAGCCGTCGGCCGGGGCGAGGTCGAAATGGTGCTCGCGCTCGGAGTCGTTCGTGATCGTGATTCGGCGTCGACCGTCGGGAGCTTCGGCCGCCTCGACGGACACGCCGTCCGGCCATCGACCGGACTCCGGGACGGCCACCTCCTCGGTCCGCGCGGTCTCGCTCACGAGCGCGGTGGCCAGTCCGGATCGGCGTGGGCGCGAACGGCGTCCAGGTCGAGATCGACGCCGAGCCCCGGCCGGTCGGACAGTCGCAGCCGACCGGCCGCGACGTCCAGGGGCGCGGTGAGGTACTCGTCGTACATCGCGATGTACTGCGGGGCCAGGATCTCGAGCCGGTAGAAGTTGGGCACGGTCAGCATCACGTGCGCGCCGGCGATGGCCTGCAACGGACCCAGTGCGCCGTGCGGTGCCACCGGAACGAAGTAGACCTCGGCCAGCGTGGCGATCTTCTTCAGCTCGCTGATGCCGCCCGTCCAGCACACGTCGGGCATGACGTAGTTGACGAGTCCCTCGGCCAGGACCGGAGCGAAATCCCAGCGGGTGTGATGCCGCTCTCCGACACACAACGGCTGGTCGGTCTGGCCACGCAACTGTCGCAGCGCGGCCAGCCCCTCCGGCGGAAACGGTTCCTCGAACCAGGTGATGTCGAGGTCCTGCAGGGCCTGGATGCAGCGCAGTGCTGAGGCCGCGTTGTAGTTGCCGTGGAAGTCGATGAGCAGCTCGACGTCCGGACCGACCTCGGCCCGGACCGCGTGCATGTACTCGGCGCTCCACCTGACGTCCGCGCGCGCGATGTCGCCACTGAGGTACTCGGTGTGGAACTGGATCATCGCGCTGAACGGGTCGTACTTGAACGCGGAGAAGCCCGCGGCGAGCAGCGCCCTCGTATTGGCAGCCGCCTCGTCACCCGTGGCCCCACCCGGGTGGGTGTAGAGCAGCAGATCGTCGCGCACGGCCCCGCCGAGCAGGTCGTGGATCGGCGCGCCGAGCGCCTTGCCCTTGAGGTCCCACAACGCGATGTCGATGCCACTGAGAACGGTGGTGACGAGACCGCGATTGCCGAGGTAGGTGTAGTGCCGAAAGATCTCGTGCCACAGCTTTTCGATGGTGCGCGGATCGCGGCCGATCAGCGTCTCGCGGACCGCGTTGAGCGCCGCGCCGATGATCGCGTTGCTGTTGCGGGCCCAGTTCGAACACTCGCCGAAGCCGACCAATCCGGTGTCGGTCGTGATCGAGACGAACACCCAGCCCAGACGCGACCCGGCGATTACCTCGTCGGTACCGGCCGGCGCGACAACGTGCACCTCGACATCGGAGATGATCACAGGGCGGTGTCCTCCCGGGATCTGGGCTGGATCATTGTATGCGGCCGTCAATCGGTTGAGTGTTGGCTCAACGGAGCATCACGCCGTTCTCCTTCGCCGTCCGCCGAACGAAATCGAGCGCTTGATCCAGCTGATCGACTCTGAGGTGCTCGATGATGAGCGGCGCGCCGTCCGGAAGGGTCGAGACTGCTTCGAAGTACGCGGGGTAGTCCAGACAGCCGTGGCCGGGGGCGGCCTCCACGATGTGGACCACCAGATCGGTGGTGATGCGGACGTCCTTGATGTGGGCCGACGCGGTGCAGCGATCCCCGATCACTCCGCGAATGCGTCGCACCTCCACGGCGTTGTCGTGGACCGCCGCGACGCTGCCCAACAGATTGACCGGATCGAAGTTGGCGCCCACCGCCGGTGAGTCGACCTGGTCGAGCACCTCCCGGATGTGCTCGGGCGTGTCCATGGTGGTCAGCGCGTGGCATTCGATCGCGAGGACGAGTCCGTGGTCGGCGACGATCGGCGCGACTGCGCGCAATGACTCGATCAGCCGCAATCGTGCTTGTTCGGTGTGGTTGCCGGGATGGGGGCCGTAGAAGTGTCGCTCGTCGTATGACCCACAGCCGCTGATGAGCATCTCGGCCCCGAGACTCTGCCCGGCCGCACAGGCGGCGCGGATGCGGGGGACGACCTCGCCGAGCAGGTCGCGGTCCGGATGCACCAGGTTCGCGTTGATGCCGGCGTATTGGAAGATCGCTACGTCGTGGTCGGCGAGCCGGCGGGACAGCTTCGGTGCGTGGGCGTCGAGGATCTCGTCCGGTGAGGTGGTGAAGTGCGTGACCAGACCGCGGACGCCACGGGCGACCCAGCGCGACAGCCGGTCCGCGGTGATGTCGGCCGGATTGCGCGGGACGTCGGCGTTGGCCAATCCCAGTCGCATGTCCACGAGCGTCCTACCGATCGTCGAGGCGGTAGACGGAGGTGGCGGTCCCACCGAGGATCCAGGCCCGTTCGTCGGCGGACAATTCGGCGAGCAGTTCCGTCGTTGTCGACCACCAGCGCTCGTAGCCGCCGCCGACCAGGCACACCGGCCAGTCGCTGCCGAACATGATTCGGTTCGCGCCGAACGCCTCGAGCGCATGGGCCACGTAGGGCGCGAGATCGGCCGCCGACCACTGCGGCGCGGCCAGCGTGCTCAGGCCGGCGAGCTTCGTCGAGACGTTGGGACGCTGGGCAGCGCCGGCGATCAGCCCGGCCCACGGCTGCCACTCCTCCGCCTTGATCGGGGGTGAGCCGAGATGGTCGATGACGACGCCCAGGTCCGGATGCCGGTCGGCGATCATGATGACGTGCTCGAGGTGGCGGACCGTGACGGCGGGGATCTCGAAGACCAGGCGGCGCTTGGCGAGCAGCCCCAGTGAGTCGATCAACGCCGGCGCCGCCAACCACTCCGGGTCGGGCTCGCCGTTGACCAGATGCCGAATGCCGACGATCTGATCAGGCGCACCGAACCAGTCGAGTTCGCGCTCGGCCTCATTCAGGTCGAGCAGCGGCACCCAACCGACGATCCCGCCGACGCGCGGCCACGCCCGCGCGATCCTCAGCATCGCTTCGGTGTCCTCGGCCGAATTCATCGACTGGACGAGGATCGTGCGATCGATGCCGGCTCGGTCGAGACTCGGCTCGAGGTCGTCCGGCGTGAACGTCCGGTACAGCTCCCCGAGCGCCGGCGTCAGCCACGGGTAGTGCTCGGCGTCCGGCCGCCAGAAATGTTGGTGCGCATCCACCAGGGCACCGGTCACGTTTCGTGAGTCTCCTCGATCACGGCGCTCGACGGGCCAGCGAGGCGGCTACTTGGCCGTCTTCTGGGCGTCGTCGAGCGCATTCAACGCGTCCGTCAACGACTTCTGGCCAGCGACGACCGGCCCGAAGTTGGACAGGGTCGCCGTCATGACCGGTGTCTTCCAGAGTTGCTGCGCGCCGGGGTAGGTGCTCGTTGCCGCCTTGATCGCGGCGACCGTGTCGGTCACGGCCGGGATGGCGGTTCCGGTGGGCGCGATCCGCTTGTCGGTGGGCAGCCGGGCCTGCTGCGAGGCGGACGTCTTGGCGTCCGCGCTGAGCGTGTTGAGGTCACGTTGCTGCATGGCCGTGCCGGCCCGCCAGCTGACCCACGCGTAGGCGGCGTCCTTGTTCCGGGACTGCTTGGTGACCGACAACGCGAGCCCCCCGCCATAGGGCAGGTAGTTGGGCTTCGAGCCGGCCGTGAGCCCCGGCGCCTGGATGAGGCCGAGATCGCTGCCGAGCGACTTGGCGAAGATCGGAATGAACGACGAGATGAGCAGACACATGCCGGCCTTGCCGGTCGAGAAGTGGTCGGCGTTCTCGGCGAATATGCCGTCCGTGCGCCAACTGCTCTGGAACCAGCCGTTCTTGGCGATGTCCACGTAGTGCTGGAAGACCTCGCGCACCGGGTCACTGTTGAACTCGAGCTTGCCGTTGGCGAGATCGAGCGTGTCCTGTGACTTCATGATCATCGGCGCGAGGATCCAGAACCAGGTGGAGGCTTCCAGACCTTCCTTGTCGCCGCCGGCCATCGGGGTGATGCCCTTGCCCTTCAGCGCCGTCGCCGCGGCCTCGATCTCGGGCCATGCCGTCGGCGGGTTGTCGGGGTCGAGCCCGGCCTGCCGGAACAGCTTCTTGTTGTAGAAGATGATCGGCCCGACGTCGTCGAGTGGCAGCCCGTAGATGCCGTTGGCGATGTCGAGTTCGGGGCTCATGACCGGGCCGAACGCCAGGTTGTCCTTCTGGTCCGACGTGAGACGGTCGTCGAGCTTCTCCAGCCCGGACGAGAACTGGGTGATCGGTCCGCCGGCGCTGAGGATCAACGCGTCCGGCGCCGTGCGCGAGGACAACGCCGCCTGCAGCAATTGGTTGAAGTTCGCGGCCGGCTGGTGGACCCGCTTGACGGTGATATTGGGATACGCCGCGGTGAACAACGGGTCCTCGGACTTGCTAGTGGCTTCGTCCAGGAAGTCCCACACGGTGATCGATCCGCTGAGTTTGGTCGTGCCTACGCTCGCCGCGCTGGACGGCGCTGTCGACTTGCCGGAGCCCGAGCTCGAACAAGCAGCGAGCCCCAGCGCTCCGGCCCCCATAGCGCCGATGAGAAATTCTCGGCGCGTGGCGACCATGTCGTCTCCCCCAGAGCGTGGACAACCGATTGACTAGAGGAGATGATGCTAGACAGCGAACGCATCTGTCAACGGGAGATTTCATGCGCGTGTCGTGCCTGTCCTGGCCTGGGCGACGCCAAGGTACCTGGCTTCGATCATCGACCGTGCGTTAATGGGACACGACACCAGGGGGCGAACGGCGTGAGTTCTCGTGTGCTGATCACCGGCGCGGCCGGGATCGTCGGATCGGCGTTGTGGCCGCGCTTAACCGACACGTTCGATCTTCGGCTTCTGGACCTACGGGCCGTGGCCGACGTTCCGGCGGGGGTCGACGTCCTGGTCGGGGACATCAACGATCCGGATCTTCTGGCCGATGCCGTCCGCGACGTCTCCGCCGTTATCCATCTCGCCGCCGTTCCCGACCCGGCGGCGTCATGGACCCAGCTCGTGGATCCCAACCTGAACGGCGTGCGCTCGGTCATGGCGGCTGCCTCGGCGGCGGGTACTCCCAAGGTGGTGTTCGCGAGTTCGTGTCACGCGTCCGGGCTCTACGACGTCGATCGGGTGTCGAACGTCGATCCCTCGTGGCCCGCTCGGCCGTGCTGTCCCTACGGGGTTTCCAAGGTCTACGGCGAGACGGTGGGTCGCTACTTCGCCGAACGCACCGACCTCCGCGTGGTGAATCTGCGCATCGGCCTGGCGTGGACGCGTCCGCTGGGCGCGTTGGGGCTGCAGGTCTGGCTCAGCCCGGACGACATGGCGGCACTATTTACCGCGGCGGTCCGAGCCGACATTCGGTACGGGACGTACTTCGCCGCATCGGCGAACACCCGGCTGACCTGGGATCTCACGCCGGGCATGCGCGATCTCGGCTTCTTCCCCAAGGACAACGCCGAGGATCTGGCCCACGAGACCGACCTGAGCATCGAAGGCCCCGAGTGCTACCGAGGCGCGGTCTAGCGTCGTTGGGCCCCAGGCGACGTTGATGATCACGGAGTTGTGGTCGAATAGCAGCCGCAACTCCGTGATCATCAACGGTTGGACGCGGAGCAGCCCGTGTCGTTGACAAGGCAGAGACCTGACTCTATCGTCGGTCAATCGGTTGATCAACAAGGTTTGGCGACCGGCGACGAGGGACTCGGACGGAGGGGTGGCTGACTGTGCCGGGTCGCAAGTTGTTGACCAAGGTCGGTCCGCCGGTGGCGTTCCTGCTACCGGTCGCGGCGCTCATCGGGGTGTTGCGGGTCTGGCCGCTCGAGGAAGCGGTTCGACTGTCGTTCACGAACTGGGACGGCTTCAGCCCGCCCCGCGGGGTCGGCTTCGCCAACTATCGCGAACTCTGGCACGACGAGGCATTTCGCCAGGTATTACTGAACAATCTCAAGATCCTGGCCGCGCTGCCGCTGTTCGTGGCCACGCCGTTCCTGGTCGCGGCTGCCCTGCAGTCGCGCATCCCGGGTTGGTCGTTGTACCGAGCGGCGTTCTTCTTCCCGACGCTGATCTCGCCCGCGATCATCGGTCTGACGTTCAACGTGGTGCTCAAGTCCGACGGCGGGCTGAACACGGTGTTGCACGACATCGGCCTCGATTCGCTGCGACGCGACTGGCTGGTCGACCCGACCTGGGCGCTCATCTGGGTCATCCTGGTGATCGCCTGGGCGCTCATCGGCGTCGGGACGGTGATCTTCCTGGCCGCCATGGGCACTGTCGATGCGTCCCTGATCGACGCCGCCAAGATCGACGGCGCCAGCTGGTGGCGCGTCCAGCGCAGCGTCGTGTTCTGGCAGATCCTGCCCGTGATCGAGCTGTGGACAGTACTGGTCCTCATCGCCACGTTCACCCAATTCTTCCCGCTGATCCTCACGTTGACCAACGGCGGACCTGGCCACGACTCCGGTACCGCGGACCTGTACGTCTATCAGGAGGCGTACTCGAACTTCCGGAACGGCTACGCCAGTGCGGCCAGCGTCGTGATCTTCGTGATCACGGTGGTGTTCCTCGGCGCGTTCATGGGCCTGTTCCGCTGGATGCGCACCCGATGACCCGGCCAGCGACGCTACCGATGCAGTGGTCGAGAAAGCTCTCGGGCAAGTGGCTCGTGTCCCTACTGTTCCTGGCCGTCTCGTTGTCGATGCTGTATCCGCTCTACATCACGATCGTGCTGTCGATGAAGACGGTGCCGGACTACCAACGGAACAAGGTCGGGCTGCCGAGGCACTGGACGCTCAGCAACTTCAGTCACGCGTGGACCCAGGGTCACATGGGCCGCTACACCGTCAACTCGGTCATCGTCGTTGCCCTGGCGCTGGTGATTCTGATCGTGGCGGCAGTTCCGGCCGGCTACGCGTTCGCCCAGTTCAGCTTTCCCTTCCGGCGAACCCTGCTCGGCGGCATCGTTGCCTTCGCGATCGTCTCGCCCGGATTACAGATCGTCCCGGTGTTCAAACTCGCGACGGAGTTGCACTTCATCAACTCCTATCTCGGTCTCGCATTGATCTACGCGGCGTTCAGCGTGCCATTCGGCGTGTATCTGATGTCGGCCTACTTCGAGGGCGTTCCGCGCGCGATCTTCGAGGCCGGGATCGTCGACGGCGCCGGGGTTTTCAGCCGCTTCCTGCGACTCGCGGTGCCCATCGCGCGGCCGGGTCTGCTGACGCTGATCACGTTCGCGTTCCTGACGTTCTGGAACGAGTTCATCTTCGCGTTGTTCATCCTGCTGGACCCGAACAAGCGCACGCTGACCGCCGGCGTGGCGCGGCTGCACGACGACGTCTACACCAGCCAGCCGCTGCTCGCCGCTGGCTTGGTGTTCACGATGGTGCCGTGCGTCCTGGTGTTCGCGCTGCTGCAGCGCAATCTCAACGAGGGGCTCACCGCCGGTGCCACCAAGGAATGATCGCGCCGTTTCGCTCATTTCGGCCACGCCGGTGAGTTCGTGAACAACGCCATCTCCGACCTGTTCGCCTGGGAGTGTCTCGACTCGCGTGGACGTCCAACGGTCGGCTGCGAGGTGCGCTTGCGCGATGGGGCGACGGGCCGGGCCATCGCCCCGGCGGGGGCGTCGACCGGGGGACACGAGGCGCGCGAGCTCCGCGATCGCGATGATCCACGATTCGACGGCTGGGGAGTCGCGCAGGCCGTTCGCCACGTGACCGACGTGTTGCTCCCGCTCCTCATCGGAGTCGACGCGGACGATCCGACTGCGGTCGACGACGCGCTCGAGCTGAGCGACCCGGATCCGCTGTTCGGATCGGTCGGGGCGAATGCGGTGCTGGCCGTGTCCCTTGCGGCGACGCTGGCTCGGGCCGAGTCGGCGCGCCAACCGCTGTGGCGGTTGCTCGGCGGTACGCGCCCGTTGCTGCCGATGCCGATGATCAACGTCGTCTCCGGCGGCGCGCACGCCGCCGGTGGCCTCGACATCCAGGACGTCCTGGTGGTGCCGGTAGGCGCTACGTCCTTCGCCGAGGCGCTGTCGATCGCGTGGCGGGTTCGTCGAGCCACGGCCGAGCTACTCGCCGAACGCGGAGGCAATCCGTCTCTCGTCGCCGACGAGGGCGGCCTCGCGTTCGGCCCGGACCGCAACGAGGCCGCACTCGCCCTGGTGCTCGACGGGATCCGGCGCAGTGGTCTCGTGCCTGGCCGCGATGCTGCGCTGGCCGTCGACGTCGCCGCGAATCAGCTGTGGACGGGGGCGACCTATCGTCTCGATGCCGAGAAACGTCAGGTCAGTACGGACGAATGGCTGGCCGTCCTGCGCACCTGGTGCGAGCGCTATCCGATCGTCTCGTTGGAGGACGTGCTGAACGAGGACGACTGGACGGGGTGGAAGCACGCCTCGGCGGTTCTGGGGGCCGAGCGGCAGCTGCTCGGCGACGACCTGTTCGCGACGAACGCCGACCGGCTCGCCGTGGGCGTCGATGGTGACGTCGCGAACGCGGTGCTCGTCAAGCCCAACCAGGCGGGAACGGTCGATCGGGCGGCCCGGGTGGTGCGCCAGGCCCAGGCCGCCGGCTACGCCACGGTGGTCAGCGCGCGATCCGGTGACACCGAGGATTTCTGGCTGGCCGACCTGGCGGTCGGCTGGCGGGCCGGACAGATCAAAGTCGGTTCGACAACGCGCTCGGAGCGAACGAGCAAGTGGAACCGGCTGCTGGAGATCGAATCCCGCACAGCCGGGCATTGTGACTTCGCCGGGCGAGGCGCGCTTGCTGGTTCGGCCTAGGGCACGTCCTAGTTACTGGTTGGCGCTGGCTATTGCTTGTGGTTCAATCCTCCGTTCATACTTACGATCAACCGATTGACTAGGAGTGAATGTGTTCGGCCTGCTTGAGCAACTAGGTCAGGACGAGCAGATGTGTCGCCTCTTCGACGAGCAGCACACCATCCAGGGCTGGCTCGATGTCGAAGCCGCACTGACTCGGGGTCTGGCCGTGGCCGGGGTCGTCGACACCGCGCAGTGCCGGCGGATCGTCGCTGCCTGCACGCTTGATGCGGTCGACGTGCCGCGTCTGTGGGCCGAGTCGGCGGTCGTCGGCTACCCCATCCTTCCGCTCATCAAGATGATCTGCGCCGCGCTGACCGACGACGACGCCGGCTTCGTGCATTTCGGTGCCACTACGCAAGACATCATGGACACGGCGCTGGCCGTGCAACTGCGCGACGCGACCGGTCGCCTCATCGAGCTCACCCAGACGCTGGGCGACGAGGTTGCTCGGCTCGTCGAATATCACGCGCACGTCGTCATGCCGGGACGGACCCACGCGCAGCAAGCCGTGCCGACCACGTTCGGGGCGAAGTGTGCGACCTTCCTCGACCAGCTGACCCGCGACCGCGAGCGGTTGTTCGTCGCGCGGACGCGGATCGCATTCGTCTCACTGTTCGGCGCCGGCGGTACATCGGCCGCGTTGAACTCCCGGGCGTCGATCGTCCGGTCCGAGATGGCCGCCGCGCTCGGACTCGCGGTGACATCGCAACCGTGGCACGTCGCTCGCGATCGCGTCGCCGAGGTCGCGCAGGTGGCCGCTCTGGTGGCCGCCACCTGCGTTCGCCTCGGCCGCGAGGTAGTCGATCTGTCCCGCACCGAGTTGGGCGAGGTCGCCGAGCAAGATGGCCAGTACCGCGGCGCGTCATCCACGATGCCGCAGAAGGCCAATCCGATCTCCGCCGAGATGGCCGTCGGATTCGGAGTGATGGCACAGGCGGCGGGCACTGCCGTGTTGCGGGCCATGGAGGCCGGCCATGAGCGGGCGGCGGGTGAATGGCAAATCGAGTGGCAGGCCGTGCCGCTTGCCTGCCAGAGTGCCGCTGGCGCGTTGCGGGCCGCCCTCGACTCCGCCACGGGGCTACGGGTGTTTCCCGAACGCATGCAGGCAAATCTGGCGCTGGACGGAGGACGGATCATGGCCGAGGCCTACATGATCGCGTTGGCGGCCAGAGTCGGACGGGACAAGGCGCACGAGACGATGTACCGAGCCGTTCGGGATTCGCGGCGGCACGGCCAGTCGCTGTTGTCGACGCTCGAGTCGTCGTTCGACGCGGACGAGTGGCGCGCGCTGCGCCCGCATCTCCCGACGCCTGACGAGTACCTGGGTGATACGGCCCGGATCTGTGCCGACGCCGTAGCGGCGTGGCGGCATGGCGGCGTCATCGGCTGAGCGGCCGAACCATTAGCTGCCGGCGACCACGCTGCACACCTCGTCCAGCTCGGCGGGTGGCGCGGTGAGCAGTCGGGTCGCGGCCGCCTCGACCTGACGAGCCTCGGCGGCGTCGAGGTAGTCGACGGGGGAGGACCCCACGATTCGGGCCAGTAGCAGGCAGGCGATCAACCCGTGCAGATGCCGGCGGTCGTCCACGCCGGGGGCCGAGCCGTACCCGTCGATGAACGCGTCGATGCAGGCCCGCAGCGCCGGGCGGTGATCACGCAGGTGGACGCCCTTCAACAGCAGATGATGCATCAGGAACGCGACGTCGAACGTCGGGTCGCCGCGGTGGGCGACCTCCAGGTCGATCGCCCAGCCACGGTCGGGCCCGACCAGCACGTTCTTCGGCGAGAAGTCACCCGAGATCAGGCACCGGCGCCGGGTGAGCAGTTCGGTGCGGTAGTGCTGCAACGGGGCGGCCAGGTCGGGCCGTCGCCGCGCCGACACGTCGAAGTACGGCCGGAGGCGAAGCTGTTCGAACGCCTCGGTGCCGTCGAGTTCAGGCGGTGGGACGAGGTCGGCAGTTCCTTCGTGCCAGCGGGCCAGCAGCGACCCGAGCCATAGCGCGGTTCGTGGTCGGCAAACGCCGCTCAAGAGTTCCGCTTTCCAGGTGATCCACTCCGTCGGCGCCGCCTCGATGACGATCGTGTGGCGGGCGGGGTCGCTGTCGAGCAGCCGGGGCAGTTCGCCCGGAGCGAGCCCGCCGAAGATCCGCAGCGCCGCGCCCTCGGCCTCGGCGCGGGACGGGTCGGCGAACCAGTCGTCGGCAACGCGAAGCTGGGCCAGCGCCTGCTTGAGCACCAGCCGATGTGAGCCCTGTTCGACGAGCAGGACGACGTTCGAGACGCCGCCGGTCAGCATCGTCGCAACAGCGGGGCCCGCCGACACGAGCTCTCGCCCGCGAAGGTAGTCGACGACGGTGGATTCATCGAGGAGGTCGGACTGCGGCGGCGCTTCGGCCATAGGGCAGCATACGAAGTGAGTCGCCACGTAGTCAACCGATTGAGCTTACTGCGCCCTATCGCTTGGCGGACTGCAGCGACTCGCGAACGACCAACCGCGGCGAGGTGGTGACGACCGCGCTGCCGGGTGACTTGCCGTCGATGACCTCGGCGAGAACGTCTATCGCCGTGCTGCCCATCTCCTCGAACGGCATCTGGATCGAGGTCAGCGCCGGGTTCAGGAACGTCGCGATCTCAGCGTCGTCGAACGACACGAGAGAAACGTCGCCGGGTGCGGAAAGGCCGGCATCGACGATTGCCCGCAAGGCACCGATTGCGGCGGTGAAGTTGGACACCAGCACCGCCGATGGTCGGCGGGCGGACGCCAGGAGGGCGGCCATCGCCTCGTGACCACCGGACGGCGTGAACGCTCCGCGGCTGACGGTCGGCGGGCGCAGACCCTGTCTGGCGATCTCGTCGCGGAAGCCGGCCAGCCGGCGCCGGGCGGTGTCGACGTCGTTCGGCCCGGCCACGATGCCGAGATGTTGATGGCCACGTTCGATCATTGCGCGGGCCGCGAGCGCGGCGCCCGCCTCGTCGTCAACCGTCACGCTCGGCGCGGACGCTTCGACGCGCCGGTTGACGAAAACGTGCGGAATGCCGTCCCGAGCCAGTTGTGCCGTCACCCGACTGGTGCGCCGCGCAGTGGTGACGAGCAGGCCGTCGATGCGCTTGTCCTGAACCAGCCGTCGGTAGGCGTCCTCGGCCGCGGCATCGGTCGCTTCGGCCAACAACACCGAGTAGCCCAACTCGTCGGCCCGCTTGACCGCCCCGCGGACGATGTTGGCGTACACGGGATTGGTGATGTCGGGCAGCAGCATGCCCATCGCGCCGGTTCGCCGCAGGCGTAGGCCTCGGGCATGGAGGTTGGGTCGGTAATCAAGCTTGGTGATCGCGTCCATGATCCGCGTGCGTGTCTCCGGGCGAACCGAGATCCCCTCGCCCTTCAGCACCTTCGACACGGTGGAGATGTCGACCGCCGCGAGGGCAGCAACGTCTCGCATCGTTACTGCGCGACGCCCCTGTACGGCTGCCATCTCTCGCGGATCTCCACTCGAACTACTCGACCGCCATGCGGGTTGCTGCGTGGATGATATCGGTCTGATCGGGAACCAGTGCGGCCCGCAGATTCGGCGCGGCGGGCATCCGGACGTCCGGGACACCCAAACGCACAACGGGGTGGTCGAGGTCGTACAGGCACTCTTCGGCCACCCGCGCGGCGATCTCGCTGCCGAAACCACCGGCCCGGTTCGCCTCGTGCACGATCAGGACCTTGCCGGAGTGCCGGGGCAGTTCACGACGCACGAGATCGAAGTCGAGGGGCGAGAGCCAGCGCAAGTCGATGACCCCGGCGCTGATGCCCTGCCGGGTCAGCTCGTCGGCGGCGGCCAGGCACTCGTTCGTCATGCGTCCCCACGTCACGATCAACAGATCGGAGCCCGGCACTCGCAGGCGAGCACCCCCCACCGGTTCGACGTCCTGGTCCTGGTCGATGACGCCCGGCAGTTGATAAGCGGCGCGGGACTCGATCAGGATCACCGGGTCGTCGTCGGCGATCGCGGCCCGAGTCATGGCGTAGGCGTCGTGAGGGTTCGACGGCAGCCCGACCTTCAGGCCTGGGATGTGGGCCAGCAACGCCTCGAGGCTCTGCGAGTGCTGCGCGCAGGATCCGGGCGTCGCGCCTTGCTGGGTCCGCACGACGAGTGGCGCGCACGCTCGTCCACCACTGAGGTAGCGGACGTTGGCCGCCTGGTTGACGAGCTGGTCCAGCGCGACCATCAGGAAGTCCATCCACATGATCTCGACGACCGGACGGAGTCCGCGGGTGCTGCTGCCGACTGCTGCGCCGAGGATCGCCGCCTCGGAAATAGGAGTGTCGAACACGCGAGTGGCGCCGAACGACTTGGCCAGGTTGCGGGTCACGCCGAAGACGCCGCCCGGCACGGCTACGTCCTCGCCGAACACGATCATGTTCGGACGCAGCGCCATCTCATCGTGCAGAGCGGCGTTGACGGCCAGGCCGAACGTGGTCGATCGGCCGGACTCGGGCAGCGGTGAGGGCTTGGGCGAGGTCTCGCCGACGACGTGCAGTCGCGCCGAGGTGGGATCGGGCACCGGCATCGCGAGCACCTGGCGTCGGGAGTCCTCGAGTTGCGCGCGCACGGTGGCCTCGAGGTCGTCGAGCAGATCGTCAGCCACGCCGCGATCGGCCAGCGCCCGCCGCGTCCTCGGCAGCGGGTCTTCGGCGGCGGCGGCCTCCTGGTCCTCCTTGCTTCGGTAGTGCTCGACGTCGGCGTTGTAGTGGCCACCGATCCGCGGGACGCGGAACTCCACGAAGCTCGGGCCCTCACCGGATCGGGCGCGGGTAGCCGCGGCGAGGATCGCCCGTTGGACGTCCGCCACCTCGGTTCCGTCGACCGCTCCGGCCGCGAGGCCGTAGCCGGCCGCACGCGTCGCCAACGAGGCACCGACGGTTCGGCTGATCGGCGTCATCTCCGACCATCCGTTGTTCTCGCAGACGAAGACGACCGGCAACCGTTCCGCGGTCGCGAACACCAACGCCTCGTGCGACGCGCCTTGGTTCGTCGCGCCGTCGCCGAAGCTGACGACTGCGACCTCGTCCCGGCCCAAGACCTTGGCGGCCAGGGCGACGCCGTTCGCGATGGGCAGGCCGGCGCCGACGATGGAGTTCTCGCCGAGGAACCGAGTCCCCGGAGCGCTGAGATAGGCGGATCCCGCCCGCCCACCGTTGGTGCCGCCCGTACGTCCGGCGAGCTCGGCGAGCAGCGCGGTGGGGTCAACACCGCAGGCCAGCGCCCACCCGTGCCCCCGGTAGGTCGCGATGACCGGGTCGTCGGCGCGCAGGCCGGCGAGCGCCCCCACCGGAACCGCCTCCTGGCCGATGCACGGATGGATCGAGCCGGCGATCTGCCCGTCGGCCGACATCGCCAGCACGGTGCGCTCGAACTCGCGAATGAGCACCATCTGCTGGTAGTGGCCGAGCAGATCGGTGTCCGTGATCATGTCGAGCCTCCGGTCGGGTGGGGGTCGGGTGGGGTACTGGGCGCTGGGCTCACGCGGCGGTCAGACCGCCGTCGATGACGAATGCCGTTCCGGTGATGAAACCGGCATCGTCTGAGGCCAGATAGAGGGCCGCGGCCGCGACCTCCGCCGGGGTGCCCAGCCGGCCGATCGGCTGGCGCGCGACGAGTGCCGCGCGGGCCGCTGCGGGGTCGGGTGCTTGCTCGAGGAGTCGGCCGACCCACGGGGAGTCCACCGTGCCCGGGCAGATGCAGTTACAGCGAACCCCGGTTCCGGCGTACTGCACGGCTACCTGCCTGGTGAATGCGATGACCGCGCCCTTGCTGGCCGAGTACGAGGTGCGGTCCTTGACACCGACGAGGCCGACCACCGATGCCGTGTTGACGATCGCGCCGCGACCCGCGGCCAGCATGTGGGGCAGCACGAACTTGGCCCCGAGAAAGACACCTCGTGCGTTCACGGCGAAGACGCGGTCCCACTCCTCGACCGTGCACTCGATCGGGTCCGTTGTCGAACCGGTGCCGGCATTGCTGAGCAGGATGTCGATGCGGCTCTGTTCGGTGATGATGCGCTCGACGACAACGGCGAAGGCGCTGGCATCGGTCACGTCCAGGGTCACCCCGATCGCGCCTGCTGGCACCGCGGTGGGATCGAGGTCGCCGGCGTACACCGTGGCGCCTTCGGCGATGAGTTGACTCGCCATCTGCCAGCCGATGCCTGATGCCGCCCCGGTGACGAGTGCGGTGCGGTCCGCGAATCGAGTCATGCGGTGTCCTCGTCAATCGGTGAAGTAGCCGGGATGCGCGGCCTGCAGCCGTGGCTGTAGGTCGAGGATCCGACTCGCGTGGATGCGGATGTGATCGGCGCCGGCCACGACCTCGCCGGCCTCGGCGGCATCGACGATTGCCCCGTGTTCCCCGATGAGTTCGTCGATGGTGTCGGCGTCAGGTGCGCTGAGACGACGCAGCCGGTCGAGATGGACCTTGCGCCGGACGACGTCGTCCCACACACCCGGATAGCCGGCCATCCGAAAGATCTCCGCGTGGAGCGCATCATCGGCGTGAAAGAACGCATCGAAGTCGTCGGCCTGGCGCGCGGCGGTCTGGCGATCGAGGAGAGATCGCAGTGTGAGCACGTCTCGGTCGGGGTCGCGGGCCACGAGTTCGAACGCCGAGACCTCGAGGGCCTGCCGGGCGAACTGCGCGTCACGCACGGCCCGCATGCTGATCCGCGCGACGCGAGTGCCTACTTGCGAGACGACGGTGAGCAGTCCGGCATCGACCAGCCGAGCGATGGCCTCGCGCAGGGGAGTTCGGCTGACGTCCAACTGCTCGGCCAGGTCGTGTTCTCGCAGCGGCTGCCCGGGCAGGACGGTCAGATCCCTGATCGCGACCTCGAGCGCGGCGTACACCTGATCGGAGACGCGCGCCCCGCCGCGGATGACCGGACGGACGGCGTCCGTCCTGTCCGTTCGGGCGATCATGACCGCAACCTAGGCCGTTGCATGCTTGCATGCAAGGCTTCGGTCGCGCAGTACACGGTGATCAACAGCCGTTCAGCATCCACCGGGTCAGGTGGCCCGTTCGAGGATGTCCCGGGCTCGGGTTTCACCCGGGCGGCAGCCGGTGCGCAGATGTAGGGCAAGTGCCTCCCTCGCCTGGGCTCGCGCCGCAGGGAGGTCGCCGCCGGCCAGTTCGATGCTCGCCAGGGCGATCAATGCGTCGGCCTCGACGACGGCGAACCCGAATTGCCGAGTGATCTCGAGGGCGTCATTGGCGTGGCGTCGCGCTGCATCGTTGTCGCCGAGACCGAGTAAGGCTTCGGCGAGCCCCACGCGGGCGGTAGCTGAACCGAAGCGGTAGGCGTTCTCCTCCGCCCGTTCCAGTGCGTGTGCGTGGTTGCGCTCGGCCGCCGCGACGTCCTCGAGCCGGGCGAAGGTGAAGCCCAGGGCGTTGAGAGCGTTGGACTCGACGCGGTGATCGAGCAGCTCGTGGGTCATGTGGACAGCGGCGGTCGCAAGCGAGATGGCCTCGTTGTAGTCGCCGGTCTCTCGCCGAACGTTCGCGAGATCGGCGAGGCAATCGGCGGCGCCCTCGGAGTTGTCCAGCTCCTCGCGGATGGTGAGCGCGTGACGAAGACAGTCGCCGGCCTCGTCGGGCCGCCCGAGCCCTAGGTAGACGGGGCCGAGCCCGGTGAGCGCCGTCGCTTCTCCGGTACGTGATCCCACCTCGCGGTAGGCCACGACGGCATTCTCCAAGGCCCGCGCAGCGTCGGTGAGCCGGCCGAGCTCGCAGTAGACGTTGCCGAGGTTGGACAGACTGACCGCCTCGCCCGCGCGGTTGCGCAGACCTCGGAACAGCGCGCCGGCCTCGGCATGATACTCAGCCGACCTGCGCAGTTCGCCGATATCCCGGTATGTGTTGGCGAGACTGCCGAGGGCTGTCGCCTCGCCCTGCGCCCACGCTGCTTGTCGAGCGGCCGTCCGCGCAGCATCGTAGTGCTTCACAGCCTGGTCGAAGCGGGCCAGCCAACGGTTGGCCTGCCCGAGGTTGATGTGCGCAGCGGCCAGACCTTGCTCATTGTGGTCGGCTTTCGCCGCATCGAGGCCGGCTTCGGCGACAGAGAGCCAGTCGATGGTGTGGCGGTGCAGCCAGAAGTAACCGCGCAGATGGTCGGCCAGCAACCAGCCGATGTGGTGCGGGCCGTGGATGGCCGCGTGAGTGGTCATCGCGACCAGGTTGGATCGCTCGGCATCCAACCAGGCGATGGCAGCCGAGTCGTCACCGAACCTCTGAGCCCTCGTATCGGTCGCATCCTCCGGCAGCGCCACCCGTTGCATGTGCGGATAAACCAGCTGCGCGGCCGAATCTGTTGTTCGGAGGTAGAACCAGCCGAGTCGCGCGGTCGCGGAAGCGATCTCCCCGGAACCATCCTGTTGCGCGGCTCGATCGAGGGCATATACCCGCAGCAGATCGTGGAGTGCGAAGCATCCGCCCGCTCGGTCTTCCACCAGGTGCGCCGTGCTCAGCACGCCGAGCACGTCGACCGCTTCTGACACCGAGACGTCCGCGAGCGCCGCGGTCGAGGCGGGCGTGAAGTCCGGACCAGGAACGACGCCGAGCAAGCGGAACACGCGTTGGGCGGAAGCACGCAACACCTGGTAGGACGTGTCGAACGCCGCCCGCACGCCCGCTTGCTCGTCGCCTCGGGCTTCGAGCTCGGCCAGCCGACCGGCCTGGTCAATGGTCTTGACGTGGTCGGCGATCGTGCGTCCGGGCTGATCGACGAGGTTCGCCGCCGCGATCCGCAAGGCGAGAGGGAGGTAGCCGCAGCGCTGGGCGAGGTCGGTGGTCGCGGCCGGCTCACGCCGGACCCGGTCCGCGCCGATTGTGTGAGCCAGCAACGTGGTGGCTTCGTCGGTGGACAGGACGTCAACCGGGATCTGGGAAGCGCCGTCGTTCGCCACAAGTCCGCTCAGCCGGTCGCGACTCGTGATGACGACGACGTTGCCCCGGCCGCCCGGCAGCAACGGCCGGACCTGCCCCGCGCTCGCTGCATCGTCGAGCACGATCAGCATGCGGCGATCGGCCAGCGCCGTTCGGTACATAGCCGCCGCGTCGTCGAGGCTGGTCGGAGTGCGCTCGGGTTGCACCCCGAGCGCCCTGAGCAACGACGCGAGCGCGTCGAGCGGCTGCACAGGTGCGGTGAGGCCATGGAGGCGCACGTACAATTGGCCATCGACGAAGCGGCCACGCGCGAAGTGTGCCCACTCGATGCTGAGGGCGGTCTTGCCCACGCCGGCGGGGCCGACGATCGTGACTATCCCACCGGGGATCGCGAGACGGTCCAGGTCCGTCAGGTCGCTGCCGCGCCCGGCGAATCCGGCGACTGCTCGGGGAAGCTGGGCCGGACGAGCCGCGCCGGGCGGATCGAGGCTGGGGTCGCTGCGCAGGATCGCGGTCTGGAGCGCCTGCACCTCCGGGCCCGGGTCGATGCCCAGCTCGTCGGCTAGCCGGACGCGGGCCTGCTGGTAGGCCGCCAGTGCGTCGCTGGTTCGTCCGCTGCGGTACAGGGCCAGCATGTACGTGGCGACCAAGCTCTCGCGCGACGGGTGGGCATCGATCAAGGCCGGCAGCTCATCGATGACGGCCCGGTGTTGGCCGATCTGTAGTCGTGCCTCGAGCCGCTCCTCGGTCACACCGAGGCGAGACTCGTCCAGCCCGTGGGCGAGTTGGTGATCACTCGACGCCGCTCCGGCCAATGCTGATCCGTGCCACAGGGCGAGCGCCTCGTCGAACAGTCTCAGTCGGGCCACGGAGTCGGCGGCAGCTCGGGCCGCGTCGGCCAGCGTGCGAAATCGGTGCCCGTCGATGTGCCGCTCGTCGGTCAGCAACACGTATCCATCGCCGCGCGTGACGATCCGTAACTCGTCGGCCATCCCGGCGCCCTCGACGATCGTCCGCAGCTGGGACACGATCACCCGAATCGCGTGCTCGGCCGTTCGTGGCGGATCGTGCGGCCAGGTCAGAGCGATCAGCCGGGCTACTGGCACCATGCGGTTTGCTTCGAGGGCGAGCACGGCCAGCACGAAGCGCTGCTTGCGTGGACCCAGCGCGACCGGCCGGCCGTCCACCTCGAGCTCGACGGGGCCGAGGATGCGGATGCGGATCATGCGCTCGTCAGGTCGCCTCGATGTTGACCATGAGCAAACTCTGCAACGGCGGGCAACGACATGTCCAGGCAGGCTGTTCGGGCGATGGTCAGAAGTCGACGTGGGCCACGGCTGCGTCCGTGGCGTGCGGTTGCGGTTCGTAGTGGTCGGCGAACAGCTTCGCGGTGAGCTCGCCGCGGCTGCTGACGCCGACCTTGGTGAACGTTGCTTTGACATGGTCGCGGACCGTGTGCGCGGACAGGTGCAGCTCATTCGCGATCTCGACGTTCGAAAGCCCGCGGGCCACAGCCCGGGTGATCTGCTGTTCGCGTGGCGTCAGGCTGTAGGCCTCGATGATGATCGGGGCGATCTGCGACGCCTTGGCTGGTTCGATCACGACCGCGATGTGCGTCGGCTTCCTCCCGTCCGGATCGCGCAGCCACGAGGCGTGCGCGCTCACCCAACGCCCGGTCGGTGTACGCAGCCGCGCCGACGCCGGAGCCCGCTCGCGCCCGGTGGCAATGGCCTGCGCGCGGGCCAGGACGGCATTGACGGACGTCATCAGGTTCTCCGGGTCGTTCATTCGCTCCGGGCCGTCGGCATTCCACTGCGGACCCGCGAGCTCGCGGAACCACCGCTCGGCCCGCTCGTCCAGCGAGCACAACCGGCCGGCCGCGTCGTAGAGAGCGGTACCGGGTCCATCGGCGCCGGTCGGGGCGGCCGCCGAGAGGGCCAGCGAGCGCAACGCCGTGCCGATGACCGGCGCCAAGGCCAGCACGGTCTCGACGTCGCGGGCCGTGAAGGGTGATCGAGTCCGATCGCGGAAGAGGTCGACCAGGCCCCAGGTGGCGTTGCCGACCCGAAACACGGCGCGCAGTTCGTCGCCGAAGCCTTGCGGCTGCAGGAATTCCCGGTAGCGAGTGCTGCGGGCCGGGTTGCCATCCGTGGTCGCGTACAGGGTGGCTGCCGGTTGCCGCGCCCGAGCCAGCCTGCGGTAGAGCATGACGTCCTCGACCAGGAATTCGCGATGCCAGTACAACTCGCACTGGCCGGGCTGCGGCTCGACGTTCTCGATCCGCACCGGGACGATCGGCAACAGCGTCGTGGGGTCGGATCCGAACCAGCAGGCGCCGTCGAATCCCACTATCTTCCGCAAGTGCACTGATGTGGCTTCGAACAACGTCACGCTGTCCGGACTTGCGCACGCCTGGCTGATCGCGTTCGTGTGACGGTCGAGCACAGCAGCAGTCGTCATGAGATCCCCCTAGAACTCGGTGTGGACGATGTCCGCGTCCCGAGCGTGCAGCTGCGGCTCGTAGTGGTCGGCGAACAGCTTCGCCGCGAGTTCGCCGCGGCTGGCGACGCCGACCTTGGCGAAGGTGGCCTTGAGGTGGTCGCGGACGGTGTGCGCCGACAGGTGCAGCTGATTGGCGATCTCGACATTGGACAGGCCGCGGGCCACCGCTTGGGTTATCTGCTGCTCGCGGGCGGTAAGGCCGTACGCGACGATGATGATCGAGGCCATCTGCGATGCCTTGGCCGGCTCGATGACGACCGCGGTGTGCGCGGGCTTGCCACGTGAATCGCGTAAGCACGAGGCATGCACGATCAACCACCGCCCGCTCGGTGCGCGCAGTCGCACGGCCGCCGGTGCCCGTTCGCGCCCGGCGGCAATGGCTTGCGCACGCGCCAGGACAGCCATGACCCCGGCCATCGCGGTCTGCTCGCGACCCTCGGACTTCCACCGCGGACCGGCCAGCTCCAGGAACCATCGCTGCGCCTGGTCGTCCCACGAGCACAGTTGACCGGTGGCGTCGTAGAGCGCAGTGCCGGGCCCATCGGCGCCGGCCCGAATGGCGGGCGGCGCCGCAGAGAGGGCCTGCGTCCGCAGCGCCGTTCCGATGACCGGCGCGACAGCCAGCACGAGGTCGAGATCGTCGGCGGAGAACGGACGTCGACCATGGTCGCGGAACAGCGATACGACCCCCCAGGTGGCACCGCCGACGCGGAACACGGCGCGTAGTTCGTCGCCGTAGCCCTGTGGCTGGAGGAACTCCCGGTAACGAGGGCTGCGAGCAGGGTGCCCCTCGGCGAAGCCGTACAGCGTCCCGGCCGGCTGAGCTGCTCGGGCCAGCGACCGGTACAGCAGAACGTCGCTGACGAGCAGTTCGCGGTGCCAGGGCGAGTGGCGGTCGTGACGGACATCGACGTTCTCGCACCGCACCGGCCCGCTGGGCAGCAACGTCGCGGGGTCGGTTCCGGCCCAGCCGGCGCCGTCGAAGCCGACCATCTGCCGTAGCTGGGCCGACACGGACTCGAACAGGCTTGTGCCGTCAGGACGCGCGCACGCTCGCCTGATGAGGGTTGTGCGGCGCTCGTCGACGGCGGTGCTCGTGGTCATCGCGGACGCTAGAACTCGGTGTGGACGATGTCCGCGGCCGGGGCGATCATCTGCGGTTCGTAGTGGTCGGCGAAGAGCTTCGCGACGAGTTCGCCGCGGCTGGCGACGCCGACCTTGGTGAAGATGGCCTTGAGATGGTCGCGGACGGTGTGCGCGGACAGGTGGAGATGGTTGGCGATCTCGATGTTCGACAGCCCGCGGGCCACGGCCTGGGTGATCTGCTGTTCGCGAGGGGTCAGGCAGTAGGCATCGATGATGATGGGCGCGATCTGGGCTGACTTGGCCGGTTCGATGACGACAGCGATGTGGGTGGGCTCGCCGTCCGGATCGCGCAGGCATGAGGCGTGCACGGCCAGCCAGCGCCCGCTGGGAGAACGCAGGCGAGACGCTGCCGGTCCTCGGTCACGTCCGGCCGCGATCGCGTGCGCCCTGGCCATAACTGCCTGTACGGCGGTCATCAGCCGGCTCGGGCCATCAGCATTCCACTGTGGACCGGCGAGTTCGCGGAACCATCGCTCCGCCGCCTCGTCCAGGGAGAACAGCCGGCCGGCCAGGTCGTAGAGGGCGGTGCCCGGCCCGTCTCCGGAGGCCGGGGCGGCAGTCGAGAGGGCCAACGCGCGCAGTGCCCCGCCGATCGCCGGGGCCAATGCCAGGACGATCTCGACATCGCGGGCCGTGAAAGGAGATCGCGTTCGGTGACGGAACAGGTCGACCTGTCCCCAGGTGGTGGTGCCGAGGCGGAACACGGCGCGTAGCTCATCGCCGTAACCTCGCGGCCGGAGGAGCTGCCGGTAGCGAGCGCTCCGCGTCGGGTTCCCGTCGGTGGTGGCGTAGAGGGTCGCGGCCGGTTGCGCTGCGCGGGCCAGGGTGCGGTAGAGCATGACGTCCTCGACGAGGAACTCGCGATTCCAGTAGTCGGTGCACTGGTTGGGGAGTGGCTCGACGTTTTCTTCGATGCGCACCGGCGCGGTGGGTAGCAGCGTCGCGGGATCGGTGCCGAACCACAGGGCGCCGTCGAAGCGCACGACCTGCCGCAGATGAGCCGAGGTGGACTCGAACAAGGTCGTGCCGTCCGGCCGCGCGCAGGCCGCAGTGATCGCGTTGGTATGCCGTTCGAGCACGGCAGCACTAGTGGCCATCAGATGTGTCCTCCACCCCGAGCGGAGCCACCGCGCAGCTCTCCCGCCGGCATCGTAACCCGCTCAGTGTGGGCAATAGTTGCCGAAATGATCACGGCATCCCCCAAATGTAGGGGGTCGTCCAGACGAGATCCCTCGTCTTGCGGGATACGTCAACCGGCGGCTCTCAGAGATGGTTCTTATGGGAGGCGACCATGAACGAACTCTGAACGACGGGTCGCATCCTGGACATGTCAGCGGAGGGGCGAACAAAACGCGGACGGCACGTTGCCGTCTCCGGGGGGAAGTTGGCAATGGGATTCTTTGACCGATCCGAGAGAACCGCGCTGCTCGAGCGCGACACGGTTCTGGCCGAGTTGCTGCACGAGCTGCCCGGGCCCGAACGACGGCAGGGGCGATTGGTGCTTCTGTCGGGCGAGGCAGGTGTCGGCAAGACATCCGTGATCCGACGCTTCGCCGCGATCGCGTCCGACGAGCGAGGGGCGCGAATCCTGATCGGGTGTTGCGAGCCGCTCGTAACGCCGCGCCCGCTGGGGCCGCTCGTTGATGTGGGCGCCCAGCTGGGCGATGCGGTCGAGCGCGCACTAGGGCGGGCATTGATCCAGTCGAACGTGCACCAGTTGTTCGACTGCCTGCTGGCCGAGCTCCAACGGCCGAGCGCGCCGACGGTGCTGGTATTCGAGGACGTGCACTGGGCCGACGAGGCGTCACTCGACCTGATTCGGTTCCTTGCTCGACGTATCGAGACCGTTCCCGTCCTGATCGTGATCAGCTACCGCGGGGACGAGATCGGTCGGACGCATCCGCTGTCGGTCCTGCTCGGGGATCTCGCCACGAGCCCGTCGGTTCGGCGGCTCGCCGTCGATCGACTGAGCCGCGGCGCGGTAGCGGAGCTGGCGTGGGGACGCGATCTCGACCCGGACGAGTTGCACCGGGTCACGGGCGGCAATCCGTTCTTGGTCACCGAAGCCCTGGCGGCCAGCGGGGGAGTGCCGTCGACGGTGCGCGCCGCCGTTCAGGGGCGTCTCGCCCGCCTGTCATCGACGGCCCACGCGGCGGTCGAAGCGCTGGCTGTGATCGGCCCGACGGACATGGCCGCGGAGCTGGCGTGGCGAATCGTTGCGGGCGGACGGCACGGTATCGCCGAGGCGCTGGAGAACGGGTTGTTGCAGTCGGACGGACGCGTCGTCGGGTTCCGGCACGAGCTCGCCCGCCTGGCTGTGCTGGACCTGATCCCCATGTTCCGGCGAGTCGAACTGCACCGCGCGGTGCTGGCCGAGCTCACCGACGGTGGCAGCACCAACGACGACCTGGCGCAGATCGTGCAGCACGCCGACCAAGCCGGTGATGATGCAGCGTTGCTGCGCTACGCGCCACTCGCCGGGGAACGCGCCGCCGCGGTGGGATCGCATCGTGAGGCTGCCGCACACTTCGAGCGAGCCCTGGGTTTCGCGGACCAGCTCTCCGCCGCTGATCGACTCGCCGTGCTCGACTCGGCTCGTCGCGAGCATTACCTGAGCGGCGATCTGGAGGCGGCAATCGACTGCGGCCGGCGAGCCCTCGCAGCGCACCAAGATGCGAAGGATCGACGGGCCGAAGGCGACTGCTTGCGGGTTCTGTCGCATATGGTGTGGTCCGTCGGGCACACGGAGGAGGGCCGGTCGCTCGGGGTGCAGGCGCTTCGAGTTCTGCAACCGCTGCCGCCGAGCGCCGAGCTGGCGCGCGCCTACGCAAACATGGTCGAGCTGAGCTTCGTCACCGGCGATTCGAACTCGGTGCTGGGTTACGAGCGGGCGGCTCTCGATCTGGCTACGCCGCTTCACTTGGCCGACGTTGCCGCTTCAGTGCAGTACTACGCCACGGCTGCTCGCCTTCAAGCCAGTGGTGATGGCTGGGCGGAGCTGCTCGAGATTCGCGATCGCGTCGTGGCGAATGGTTGGCTCGAGCAGCTGCCCATCCTGACGGTGCTCGCGCCGAGTCTGGCCGCGTACCGCCACGACCCGTCGCGGGCGATACCCATGCTTGACGAAGCCGAGGCCCTCGTCCGCGATCACTACATGTGGGGCTTTCTGGTGGCAGTTAGCGGGTGCCGTGCGTATGCCCTCTTACAGGCCGGTGATTGGGCGGCGGCTGAGGCCCAGTCGGAGTCGATGCGACGCGATCCCCAGTGGGGAGGCAACCTGGGAATCGCCGTCCTCGGACTGCTCCGGGCCCGACGCGGAGATTCGGGCGCGTGGTCGGAGTTGGACACGGCGTTGGCGTGGTACCCGGAGCCCTACCCGGCGCGACTCAGCCCGCTGTTCGAGGCGCGGGCGGAGGCCGCGTGGCTGGCCGGCGACAACGAGCGCGCGATCGCTGAGGCATCTCGCGGGCTGGCCGGCGTCGTGCCGATGACCGACCCCTGGCAGGCCGGAGCCCTGGCGTGCTGGATCTATCGGGCCGGTGGCTCGCCGCCGCCCGTACCCGCGGCCGAGCCGTACGCGCTGGAGATGGCTGGGAACTGGGCCGCGGCGGCGACGGCCTACGACCAGCGCGGATTGCCGTACGACGCGGCGCTGGCTCGACTCGACGGGGACGTCGGTGCGGTGCGTGATGCGTTGGCGGCCTTCGCGGCCTTCGGTGCGGAGCCGGCTGCCGACCGGGCTCGGGCGCGTTTGCGGGCGATGGGCGAGCGGCGGGGTACCCGTCGCCAGCGCCTGACCACGCGGAACAACGAGCACGCGCTCACCGACCGCCAGCAGGACGTGCTCGACTTGCTGCGTGACGGTATGAGCAACGCCAAGATCGCTCAGCGGCTGGTGCTCAGCCAGCACACGGTGAGCCACCACGTCTCGGCCGTCCTGGGCAAGATTGGGGTAGCCAGCCGAACGGAGCTGCTCGCGTCCAGGTCGTGAGGGATCGCGTTGGCCGCACGGGTAATGAGTCCGCGCGAATTGGTAGCCCGAGCACACGGATCGGCGCCCTACATGGTGGGACGCCGCGTCCGCTTCATATATACAGGAAGGCTGAACATGAGAGTATAGATCGATGCCCCTGTGCGACAACGCCGGGGGAGGGATCCCAGTCACCCTGGTGCAAGGACACCGGTACGAGCTCGAGGGCAGTCCGAGACCGGGAAGACCGGGGGCTACAGCTTCCGTCTCGAGCGGGTCTAGCTGACACTGCGGGTCAGAGCTGGCCGACAATGACGAGGCCCAGCGTCTTCTCGGCAGCGATGATCTGCTGATTCGACAAGGCGTTCTTCGACGATGTGAGCTGCAGCTCGAAGTAACGGTCGCCTTTCTTGACCCGCAACGTGGGCGTGTGGACGCCGTTCTGGTTCGCCGTCGAGAAGACAGCGTCATCGCCGATGCCGGGCGCCGGCGTGGTGTCCTTCTGGTGGTACTCCTTGTCCGCCTCGTACTCCTCGCGTGAGAACGCCAGCTCGAGGGACGGGTCGCCGTCTTGCTTCGCGTTCCAGTTGCTGACGGGTTCCCCTTGGTCGACGTCGAAGCTGTCCAGCGAGCAGGACCCGCTCGGCTCGCCGAGCGCGGCGTTCACCTGGGCGTCGGTGAGGAATGCGCACGGTGAGAATTGCGCGGTCAACGTGGGGTTCTGCGCGTCGAGCCCGGTCAGGACGTCCTGGGCGAGCTGCTTGTCGGCGCGCCGCTGGTCGTCGGCAGTGAACCCGTTGCCGTGGTAGTGCTCGTTCTGGACCTCGAGCACGATGCAGGCCTCGCCCCTGGTGACCGACATGGGCAGGTGGTACGGGGCATCCGCGGGTCCGGACAGGTAGTACGCGGCGGCGTCGCCGAGTCCGCTCACCGGCTGCTTCGTGACATCCGACGACGTCAGCGCCAGGTTGGACGGTGGGCACGGCTTGTCGCTGGTGACGCTGACATAGGCCCAGGCGTTGCCGGAATCGTTGTACCAGCGGCAACTGCTGCCGCTGCTGCGGTCGCCGGAGCCCATCTTGTCGCCCGTAACGGCGTTGATCTGGGTCGCTGTGAGCAGCGTGCAGTAGTTCGTGGCCGGCGGGACGCCGGTAGTGCTGCCGGTCGACGATTCTGACGCCGGCCCGGTGCCGTGCGACGACGGCGGCCCGGCGGGCTGGCCGGAGCCTGACGAGCAGCCGGCGACGGCGACGAAAGCAAGAGTGGCGGCGGCCGAGACTCGGGTGATCATTCGCGGGGTTCCTTCGTCGGATGGCAGTCGGGTGCCCTGTCGATCAGGCGACGCGTGGGCCGCCGGTGATGCCGGAGTGCCCCAGCAACGGTCGTGGGTTGATCTTGACGAGCGATGCATCGGCGGTCTATGGCCGTCGATTGCCATCTTGGCCCTCACGATCAGCCAGCTTGCGCGACGGAGACCGCGAGCGAACCTCGTCACCAACGTGGCTGTGGACGTGCTGACATGGCTATACGTGAGATTGAAGATGGGCCTGCGTGGCCATGTCATGAAGCCGGCGCTCTAGCGACGCCCGCTTGTTACCTCCCAGACCGGGCCGCCCCACCCTTCCCCCCTTTGAGTGGTGCGATATCCGTCGAGTGGTGCGTTACAACGCACCACTCGACCCACAACGCGCCACTCAACGGGGAAGGTTTATTTGATGCCTACGACTATCGAGTCGGGGCCGACGAGGTGCTCGACGTACGTCTCGGTGAACCCTGCCTCCTCGAGCCATCCGCGACAGTCGGCACCGGTGTAGTCGAACCCGCCATCGGTCTCGATCAGCATGTTCAGGCTGATCAAGAGTCCGAAGGCGTTCTCTCGACGGTCGTCGTCGATGATGGTGTCGTGGACGATCAGCGCGCCACCGGTGGGCAGTGCGGCGTAGGCCTTCTGGATCAGGCCCAGCTTCTCGTCGAGGTTCCAGTCGTGCAGGATGTGGCCCATCACCAGTACGTCCGCGGATGGCAGCGGGTCGGCGAAGAAGTCACCGGCATAGAACTGCAGACGGTTCTGCAGCCCGGCTGAGGACACGTAACTGTCGAAGACCGGACCGACCGGGGGCAGATCGAAGCCGCCTCCGGTCAGATGCTGGTTTCGTGCCGCCACCTGCACCGGCAACGCGCCCTCGGCACATCCGATGTCGATAAACGTGCGGTATCGATCCCAGGGGAACTTCTCCGCTATCGCCATCGCCGGGCCCAAGCTCAGCCCGCTCATCGCGTGCAGGAACTGCTTGAGCCGCTCGGGCTGTTGGTAGAGAGTTCCGAAGAAGTTGCCGCCGTCCTTGATCTCACTCTGCGGCCGTCCAGTCTGTAGGGCTTCGGTCAGTGAACCCCAGAAGCGGTACAAGCGCGTGGTGGCCAGATCGAGCACACCCCCGATGTACGAGGGCTTCGCCTTGTCGAGGAAGAGATCAGTTTCTGGCGTGTTGGAGTACACGCCATCCTCGCGGTGGAGCATCCCGAGCGCGACCAGCGCGTCCAGGAAGTCTCGCGAGCTGCGCGGGTGCAGGCCCACTCGGTCCGCCAGGGCGCCCAGTGGCAGCGGCTCCTTCGCCAGCTCTGAAAACACGTCCAGCTCGACTGCACTCAAGAGCACCTTCGAAGCCCAGAACCCGTAACCGAGATCGATGATCCGCTCGGGGCTGGGTGCGGTTGGACCGGAATCGAGCGAGTCCCGAGCAGCGTCAACCTCCGCCTCGGCCCCGCTGTCCGCGCTGCTCGGCTCACGTTGTGTATGCGTCATGTCGGCTCCTGTCGTCGCACGTCCGAACAGGCGTTCCGGGACGCGAGTAGTGGATGACGGTGGGTGGTTGGTCCCCCGCCCGACGCTAAGGCCCGCGGCCCGGTGAGTATGTGGCTGTCGATAGCCATATTTGGTGATCCGGATGGCCATATTGCTGCCTCGTGCAGTCTCGGCACGGGCCGTGCCCGTGTGCGAGGACTCGGCTCAGCTGCGCAGACGGTCGACCTCTGCGAGCAGGTGGGAGACCTGGCCGGTCACGCTGAACCGGTCGCGGGCGTAATTCGCGGCCACGGTGCCACGGGTCTTCTTCCAATCGCCGTCGAGGGCTTGCCTGACCGCATCGGCTAGCGACGCCGCGAGCGCGGTCCGATCGTCCGTCTCCGGGACCAGGGCGCCGACCTCGGGGGTGACGAAGTCACGGGGCCCGCCCGAGTCCGCGCCGATCACCGGCGTGCCGCAGGCCATGCACTCGACGAAGACGAGTCCGAACGGTTCGCGGTAGGACGGGAAGCAGCCGATGTCAGCGCACCCGAACAACACTGCGAGCTCGTTCTGCTGGCGCGGCCCGAGGAAGTAGGTGCGGCGTAACCCGAGCTCGGTGGTCAGATCGTGCATGGCGCGCTGGGCCTCGGGTGGCCCGGACCCGATCACGAGGGTGAGGATGCGGCGCTCGTCCTGCTCGTAGATCGCCGCGGCGCGCAGCAGCGCGTCCAGCCGCTTCCAGTCGGCGAACTTGCCGCAGAAGGCGACGACGGCGTCGAAGCCTTCCGGGGGCGCGACCGGTTCGGGCTCGAGGTCGCTGCCGTCGAGCGGCTGCGTGGAGAACTTGGCCAGCACCGCCGCTCGGTCGGTGCCGTCGGGCAGCGGCTGGAACACATCCTGGTTGTAGCCGTTGGGCGAGAGCACGACCCGCTCGCGCGGGAACTCGGGAAAGACGTCGAGCAGTGCGTTCACCTGCTCGACCGAGATCGCGGCGACCAGATCGACGCCGTGCTCGGGATCGGCGAAGTCGAAGATCTTCTCGCGTTGCATGAACGGCAAGAATCGCAGCGGGAACTCCTTCGGCTCCTCGCCGCGCCGCTCGTTGTTGAACATCTTGAGCTCGGTGCCGTGCGCGAAGCACAGCAGCGTCATCCGCGGTCGGCCGGCCGCGACCCGGCGCCGGTTGACGTCGCGCAGCACCACGGTGTTCATGAACGCGTGATGCGCGATCGCGAGGCTGAACTGGTCGCCGGTACGCGACTCGATCTCGTCCATCCAGTCGGCGACGGCGTCGGTCAGCCTGAGCCGGTAGGCATCCACCTCCGCCTCACTCATCGAGTGCCAGCGGTAGCTGCTGACCGGCGACACCGACTCGCAGATCGGGATGTCGTGTTCGAGCGGGAAGACG